>Ga0097691_1001538_pt1 | contig 16756 bp, 11 predicted proteins | sample NGESurdeep072012_8_FD_72858 | JGI IMG/M metagenome (GOLD analysis project Ga0097691, IMG submission 72858) | Arctic peat soil microbial communities from Barrow, Alaska - NGEE Surface sample 210-1 deep-072012 | ecosystem: Environmental > Terrestrial > Soil > Wetlands > Peat ... | reverse complement strand
AGCCATCCCTGGGTCATCGCCAAAAAATTCTTCCCCATCAACCAATACTTTTTGCACAGTTTCTCCCATTGCTTTTATTTTTCCATCCTTATCAACCTGTATTCCCGGCAATTTCTTCAATAATTCTTCTACATTAGCATTGGCGCTTACTTTAAAACTATCAGCAGTATAAACAGTAGTGTCGCCCTTAATTTTAATCGGGCTGCCGGTTTTTATAATTACTTCCTGTAATAATTTAGCTTTAGAGATAAGTGCAAATGGCGAAAACTCAATGTCACCCTTTATTTCAACATCATCAAGCATATCTGCAAAATAAGGATGTGTGGTCATTAAAATATAACTGCCGGCCTTTACATCTTTTAAAATGTATTTGCCTTCGGCATCACTTCGTGTAAATTTGTAAAGAATGGAATCTTTGGGAGTAAGTAAAGCGATCACAGCATTTTGTACAGATTTTTTTTCGTTGGGGTCATTTACAGAACCTGAAACCCTTGCTTTTTGCGCAAATGAAGAAATACTTAAAAGAAATATAGCGGTTAGTAAAGCAATTAATTTTCTCATAGAGAAGTTTGATGTTTGGCAGTAGCAGAATTAAGTTTCAAGTTGGTTTAATTTATCTACAATAGCTTAATTAGTATTCTTAAATTTACGTTAAAGCAAAAGTGTGAATTATCTGGTGTAAATTCAAACAAATTCTATGAGTGGCAATAAAAAATCTCAGCGAAAAAAAATTAAACCAGTTAAAAATTAAAAGTGCATTCTCTAAAAAAATACGAAGACATACATTTTGTTGACAGCACCAAACCTGTTTGGAATTATTCTTTGTTTACCGAAGAAGATATAAATAATTATCAAAACGGCACGCATTATTCGTTATATAATAAATTTGGATCGCATGCTGTACAGGTTTTAAATACAGATGGATATTACTTTTCGGTTTGGGCTCCCAATGCGACAGCAGTAAGCGTTATAGGCCATTTTAATAATTGGGATAAAGTAGCTCATCCATTATTTGTTCGTTTGGATAGTTCCGGGATATGGGAAGGTTTTATTCCAAATATTCCAAAGGGCTCGGATTACAAATATCATATCACAGGTTTCCAGGGAGTTACTTTGGATAAAGGAGATCCTTATGCAAATTATTGGGAGCAACGACCAGATACAGCATCTAAAACATGGCAATTTAATTATGATTGGAATGATGAAGGATGGATGAAAAAAAGAAAGAAAAATAATTCTCTCAAATCACCCTGGAGCATTTATGAAGTTCATCTGGCAAGTTGGATGCGTCCAAATAAATATGATGAAGAATCCTATAATTCCTATAAAGAAATATCTGTAAGATTAGTTCCGTATGTAAAAGAAATGGGTTTCACTCATGTAGAACTAATGCCTGTTATGGAGCATCCTTATGATGGAAGCTGGGGATACCAGGGTGCCGGTTATTTTGCACCAACATCAAGGTTTGGAACTCCTGAAGATTTTATGGAAATGATCGAGGTATTTCATAATGAAAACATTGGTGTTATCCTTGATTGGGTTCCTTCTCATTTCCCTTACGATGCTCATGGCTTATTTATGTTTGATGGCACACATACGTATGAATATGCTGACATGCGTAAAGGTTTTCACCAGGATTGGAACTCATATATTTTTAATTATGACAGGGGAGAAGTAAAATCTTTTCTTATCAGCAGTGCGAGATTTTGGTTTGATAAATTTCATATTGATGGGATTCGTGTTGATGCAGTAAATTCTATTCTTCGTCTTGATTATTCCCGCAAAGAAGGAGAGTGGGAGCCGAATAAATTTGGCGGCAACGGAAACCTTGAAGCCATTGCTTTTATAAAAGAATTTAATGAAACTATTTACCGCGATTTTCCTGATGTGCAAACTATCGCCGAAGAAGCTTCTGACTGGCCCAGTGTTTCCAAGCCAACTCACTCGGGAGGTTTAGGATTTGGTATGAAATGGATGATGGGCTGGATGCATGATACCCTGAATTATTTTAAGATGGATCCCCTTTTTAGAAGAGATCACCAGGATAAATTCAGTTTCAGCATGATGTATTTCTACGATGAAAATTTTATGCTGCCCCTAAGCCATGATGAAGTGGTGCATGGCAAATCACCAATGATTTATAAAATGCCCGGCGATGAATGGCAAAAGTTTGCAAACCTCCGTCTTCTCTATACCTACATGTACACACATCCCGGGGCTAAACTTCTTTTTATGGGCAATGAGTTTGGACAAACTTCTGAGTGGAATTATAAAACTGAGCTTGACTGGCAGTTATTACAATTCGATCCTCATAAAAAATTGCAGGAATGTGTAAAAGACCTTAATCATCTTTATGCAAATGAGCCGGCATTGTATGAGCAGCAATTTGATCCCAAAGGTTTTGAATGGATAGATCTTAACCACAGAAATGAAAGTGTAATTAGTTACAGGAGAAAAGGTAAAAGAAGCAATAATGATCTGCTGATTATTTTAAACATGACACCCGTTGTTCGTAATAACTGGAAGGTGTATGCAAAAGGCAAGCCTCACTGGAAAGAAATTTATAATAGTGACGATAAAAAGTACTGGGGTACAGGAGATGTATTAAATCCGGCACCACAAGTGAAAATGGTGGATAAAAATAGCAGGATCTTTGAAATAAATATCCATCTTCCGGCGTTAGGAGCAGTAATACTTAAATAGTTTTACAAAATCTACAAATTCTTATTTATAAAAAGCCTCCTGCTAACGCTTATAATTTTATTTGCTACTACACAGATCTTCTCTCAATCAGATAGTTGCCCGCTTTTATTTTAAAAAAGGCACTGATGAACAAACTGCAAAACGCTATTTGATGGCATCCAGATATTTTGATAAAGCCATACAGTTTGATTCAAAATATACCGAAGCATATATTGAAAACGGCAGGGTTAACCTGACAATGAGAAAGAAAGGCGGAGAGTTTGGGTTGTAATTCCTGCAGAATTATACAACATACCATTTGTTATCATCTTTTGCATAAGATAATCCATTACTCATTACGTGAATTTCTTTTCCGTCTTTATCAACAAAATTTTTCTGCTCATACACTCTTATACCATTATTTTCTCTTGTAAGATATACGATAAGCGCATTTAATGTAGGCTGAATATCATGCAGCCATTGCTCATCACTTTCTTTTACAAATGCCTGGCTCATTATATTTAATTTAATTTAAGTTTTGACATTTAGAATAACTTTTGTGTTCCGCCTTCAGGGGGTTAGTTCATCATCAGCACATTCACACTTCGCTGTAAAATATTAAAAGCAATTTCAGCCATCAGGTTTTCTTTGTCGAGGGTAGGGTTTACTTCGCTTATCTCGAAACAACATATTTTTCTGTTCTGCATAAATTTACTCACAAGGTCTTCGGCTTCTCTTTCTTTTAGACCATTGCTAACCGGTGTGCCTGTTCCCCTGGTAATGAAAGCATCAAGACAATCAACATCAAAGCTTACATAAATATCAGTACAATCGCTTAAATATCTCAGCACTGAACGCACTACATTTTCTGCGCCTTTACGACGAATCTCATTAGTGGTCACAATCTTCATATCATACTTCTCAATCAAAAACCTCTCTTCTTTTTCATAATCTCTTAATGAAATAAATACTACATCTTCAGGTAAAACTTTTGGATAAATTTTCCCGAATTGCTTTAATTGGTCCCATTGTTTTTTTGTTTTTTCATCCAGCTCATGCACTTTACTTTCTTCATTATCTTCCCCAATAGCAGCAGAAAGCGGCATGCCATGCATATTACCTGATGGCGTTGTATAAGGTGTATGCAGATCAGCATGTGCATCAATCCATATTACCCCTAATTTGCTTTTTGGTTTCGCAGCTTTTATGCCGGCAATAGTACCACCTGAATTACTGTGATCTCCGCTGATAACTACAGGAAAAAAATTATTCTTTATAGAATCTGCAACTGCCTTACTTACTCTTTCATACATTGTTAGTACACCATTTATTCTTTTGGCATAAGGTGACGCTATTGGTTCAAATAATAATTTATTCTCTGTTTCAATTTTTTCTGAAGGAAAGTGTACGAAGAAGTTGCTCATAAAATCCAAGGCAGCGATCTTAATAGCATCAATACCAAGGCTTGCTCCACGGGTACCGGCACCTATTTCACTTGGAACTTCGATAAGCTTTATATTCTTCATAAAAGGTTTTTACCCTTGCACAATGTGGCGATTCTAAAGCAAGGTTAATAACTGGTAAGCATTTCAGGGAGAACAAATTTATCAAATTCATTTTGATTATACTAATACCGGCAGGTAACGTGTTTTACGAGATAATCTTTTAATCCCAACAATCCTCTGGTCCCATAAATCCCAGTTCAGAAAATTTTCTGTGAAAAAGCTGTGTATAACTATGAAAACTTAGCGCATACTTCCAAATATTTCTTTCTAACTTATACAATATATTTGCCACCCCTTTAAAATAAATCTGAACAGTGAGATTAAAGACATTAGAGATCAAAGGTTTTAAAAGTTTTGCCGACAAAACAACGATAAATTTTGATGAAGGAATAACCGGTGTCATTGGTCCCAATGGCTGTGGTAAAAGTAATATTGTTGACAGCATCCGCTGGGTGATAGGCGAGCAAAAAATAAGTCAGTTAAGAAGCGAAAATCTTGAGAGCCTGGTTTTTAATGGCTCCAAAAACCGCAGTGCAAGCGGGCTGGCAGAAGTAAGCTTAACATTTGAGAACACAAAAAATCTTCTTCCCACAGAATTTAATATGGTTACCATCACCCGCAAATTTTATAAAAGCGGTGAAAGCGAATACCGCCTGAATGATGTTAGCTGCCGGCTTAAAGACATCCATAATTTATTTATGGATACAGGCGTCAGCACAGATAGTTATGCCATTATCGAACTGGGAATGGTTGATGATATCATCCGGGATAAAGAGAATAGCCGTCGCAGAATGCTGGAACAGGCAGCCGGTATTTCCATCTACAAAACAAGAAAGAAAGAAGCCAAATTAAAATTAGACGCCACTGAGCTCGACCTCGCAAGGATAGAAGATCTTCTGTTCGAAATAAATAATCAATTAAAAACTTTAGAAAGCCAGGCAAAAAAAGCAGAGAAATATTACGAGATAAAAAAAGAATACAAAGAGGTAAGTATTGAATTGGCAAAGGCTGCGCTGGAAGGTTTCAATATCACTTATAAAGATCTGAATGTGCAGATGCAAAGCGAAACTGACAGGCGTATTGAGTTGGAAGCATCTATCGCAACTGAAGAAGCTGCTATAGAAAAAGAGAAAGTTCATTTTATAGAAAAGGAAAAAGCATTGCAGGAAATGCAGCATGCTTTTAATGAATTGCACAATACAGTACGCAATAAAGAGAATGAGAAAAGCCTGAGTGCACAGCGTTTGCAATATTTAAAGGAACGAGAAACAAATTTGAAGGATTTTTTAAAAACGGCAGAAAGTCAACTAAAAGGCATTGATGAAAGCATTCAGTTTACCCGACAACAGATAAAAGATGAAGAAACAAAATTAAATGAGCTGAAAGCAGAATTTGATTCTTTAAAAAATGATGTTGAAGAAAAAAGAAAAGTTTTTGATGAGAAAAGATCTGCTGTTGATGAATTAAGAAAAGGGCATCAAACTATTCAGCGTAACCAGTTTGAAGCAGAAAAAAAAGTTGCCGTTGCTGATACTTCTATTCACAATTTGCAAAGAGCAATTGCACAGATTGAAGAAGAAAAAGTATTCCGCCAAAATCAACTGAAGGAATTAGAAATAGAAAGGGAAATAAAAACACAGGAGCTTGAGCAAAAGAAAACTGACCTCCAACAGTTGCAGCAGCACAATGAATTTACCAAAGAGCAGATATTGCAAACGCAGGCTGTGCTTGAAAATTTAAGAAATCAACTGGCAGATGAAACCCGGAAACTTGATTCAAGAAAAAATGAACACGACCTTTTAAAAAGTCTTATTGATACAATGGAAGGCTATCCGGAAAGTGTAAAGTTTCTTCATAATAATTCAGGATGGAATTATAAAGCGCCTATTCTCTCTGATATTATTTATGTTAATGAGGAATACCGGGCTGCAGTTGAAAATGTTTTAGAACCATATCTTAACTATTATGTAGTCGAAAATCTTGAGGAAGGACTGCAGGCTGTGCACCTGCTGGATGATAACAAAAAAGGGAAAGCTAATTTTTTCCTGCTCGATCAGTTAAATGAGGCAACAGTGTTGGAAACTGCCGTACCTGCCAATGCAATACCTGCGTTAAATGTTATTGAGGTTGATGAAAAATACCGCAGTATGGCAAATTATTTATTAGCTAATGTATTTATTGCGGAAAACGAAAATGCTTTGCAAAACAGCAATGGTGCCGTAGTGTTGGAAAAACATGGCAAGTATGTAAAAGGCAAATATTTTTTAGCAGGCGGAAGTGTAGGTTTATTTGAAGGGAAAAAAATAGGTCGTGCAAAAAATCTTGAGAAGCTGATAGAAGAAATTACTTCACAGGAAAAAATTGTGAATGAATTAAAAACCATTATCAGCGCCCGTTCCAATGAAGTAATTGCTTTTAACCAGGAGCTGAAAGAGAATGCGATCAACCAAACACAGCAGGATATTAACGCTCTTACAAATACAGTTTTTGCTTTGCAGAACAAATTGGAGAATATTCATTATGCAGAAGAAAGCGGTTCTCAAAGATTGTACGAATTGCAATCGCAATTAGAATCCAATCATCAATCAATTGCGGCTACAAGAACAGACCTTGAAACCTTCAATACACAGCTTGAAGAACTCACAAACAAAATGCAGGTGGCAGAGCAGGATTATGTTGTTGCAGAGCAGGAATATAATTCGGTGAATAATTTATACAACGAAAACAATCTTGTATTAACACGCCAGCAAAGTAAGCTTACTGCATTGCAGCAGGAGCTTGAGTTTAAAACGAATCAGTTGAATGATCTTAATGTACAGATAGAGAACAGTAATAAACAATTGGCAGAATCATCAGTAAGTATTACAGAAACAGCAGCCCTGCTAAGTGAGTTGGAAGCTGCGGTAATATCTATGATGAAAAATAAAGAAGAAAAAGAAAGAAAATTAAACGAGACAGACCAGGCTTACTATAATTTCAGGAATGCTTTAAATGAAAAAGAAAGTGAGTTGCGCTTAAAGCAAAAGTCGAAAGAACAGATTGATCATTTGCTGAATGAAATTAAGGACAGGCTGAACGAATTAAAATTACAGCTTGCAGGAATGAAAGAAAGGTTAAGTGTAGAATTTAAAGTTGACCTGGATGCTATTCTTGATGAAGAAAGAACAACTGAAACACTGCTGGAAGAATTACAGGAAAAAAATGAAAGGATGAAAAAGCGACTGGAGAATATGGGTGAAATAAATCCTACCGCTATAGAAGCATTTACTGAAATGAAAAAGCGTTATGAATTTATTTTAGAACAAAAGAATGATCTTGTTACAGCAAAAGAATCATTATTGCAAACCATCCAGGAAGTGGAGATTACTGCCAACCGGCAATTCCTTGATACATTCAATAAAGTAAGAGAGAACTTTAAAAAAGTATTCCAGGCTTTATTCACAGAAGATGATACTGCCGATATGATACTTGAAAACCCTGAAGACCTTGCTGAAACCGGAATTGATATTATTGCCAAGCCAAAAGGTAAGCGCCCAACTTCCATCACACAGTTAAGTGGCGGAGAGAAAACGCTTACCGCAACAGCGCTTTTATTTGCCATCTATTTAATTAAGCCTGCGCCTTTTTGTATTTTAGATGAGGTGGATGCGCCGCTGGATGATGCAAATATTGGTAAGTTCACACAAATGATAAGACAGTTCAGCAAAGAATCGCAATTCATAATTGTTACGCACAACAAAATGACGATGTCGGCTGTTGATGTAATTTATGGAGTAACTATGCAGGAAGCCGGCGTAAGTAAATTGGTTCCGGTGGATTTCAGAAGCCTTAATTAGTCATTGGTCATTCAGTCATTGGGTCATAAGGTTACAACATAATGACTTAATGACCTTTTGACCTAATGACTTTTAAACATCGTACATCGTACTTCATACATCAAAAATTATGTTCTCCAAAAAAAACATGAACGCTATTATGATCTTAGCGAGCATAATACAGAATTTAATAATGGTTGGTACACATATACAAAAAGACCTGTCATTTTAAAATATTATGAAACTACAAATGATATTAAGCAAGCGATTTTAAGAGACAAACAATTAAAAGGATGGGGGAAGAAAAAAGAAAGAAGCACTATATTCGCTCATCAAAAAGAGAAAAACTAATACTTGCAGCCGTCAATAATGATTCACTGCGTGTATTCAGAATTAACAGGTAAAGAATTTACATTACTAATTGTTACAGGCATTAATATTATACTCAACACGAACTAAAATGCTGAAACGGATTATATACTTTTTTCTAATAAGCTTACTTATTGAGAACATGGGGTTTGCCCAGGAAAAAAATAAGGCCGCTGCTATGCGGCTGAATGAAAAGGAATACCTGGAGTACCAGGGTGTGAATGTAATGCTGGCACATGATTTTTATCCTGAAGGGCACCAGGGTGGAGTAGGGATTATTCAAAACGGTATCCGTGTAGCTACGAATGGAGATATACGGCTGGAGCCAACTCCCGGTCAATGGCAGCCTATTCCACAGGTAGGAAAACGAATAGTAGATAAAAATAAACAAGAGATAAGTGTTCGCATGGAATATCCGAACGAAGCAATAAATCGTAAAGGATTTAACCCTGTTATTTATCCCGATCTCCATTTCAGTTATTTTATACGGGTGCAGCCTGCAGGCAAGGGATTTAAAATTATTGTTGATCTTGATAAGCCATTACCTGATGAATGGATAGGAAAAGTGGGATTTAATTTTGAATTGTTCCCCGGAGTTCTTTTTGGAAAATCATATTACATGGATCGGCAGTTTGGCATTTTTCCGCAACAGGTTAATGGCCCTATGTATAAAGACAGTAACGGTGAAACGCAGGTCACTCCTATGGCAAGCGGAAAAAAATTAACTGTGGACCCTGAATCGGAGAGCCAGCGCATGACTATTGAAAATAAAAATGGAGATAATCTTTTCTTGATAGATGGAAGAGGCAAACACAATAATGGCTGGTTTGTAGTGCGGTCGCTGGTAGCTAAAGGAGCAACAAAAAATGCTATCGAATGGCTTGTCACACCTCATGCTATTGAGGGATGGAAAGCCGATCCTGTTGTACAGGTTTCGCAGGTAGGGTATCATCCAAAACAACAAAAGATAGCGGTGATAGAACTGGATGCAAAAGATAACAGGCGATTGCCTGCTTCATTATTGCGCGTTTTAGAAAACGGTGGTTTTGAAACTGCTTTGAAAATGATCCCGAAAGACTGGGGCAAGTTTTTGCGATATCATTACCTGCAGTTTGATTTTTCGAAAATTAAAAAGCCCGGTATGTATGTAGTGCGTTACGACAAATATCAAACAGAACCTTTTCAGATCAGCACGGATGTTTTTAAGCGGGATGTATGGCAGCCTACCCTGGAATATTTTCTGCCGGTTCAAATGTGCCACATGAGAGTAAATGATAAATATCGTGTGTGGCATGGCTGGTGCCACATGGATGATGCACGCATGGCTCCGTTAGATTCAAATCATTTCGATGGTTATATACAAGGATCATCCACATTAACAAGGTATAAATCCGGAGAAAATGTGCCTGGATTAAACAGAGGCGGCTGGCATGATGCAGGAGATTTTGATCTGCGTGTAGAGTCGCAGGCCGAAACAGTATATGGATTGTCATTGGCCTATGAATTATTCAATGTTCAATATGATAATACAACAGTTGACCAGGTAAATCATGTAGTGGAAATACAGGAGCCCGATGGTAAGCCTGATATGCTGCAGCAAATAGAACATGGTTTATTATCCATTGTTGGCGGGTATAGATCAATGGGGCGTTTTTACCGTGGCATTATTGAGCCAACCATCAGGCAATATGTATTACTGGGTGATGCAACCAATATAAGTGACAACAAACCCTTCAATGCATCAGAGGCCGGAAGTAATATTCCTGCTGTGGGTTTGCCCGGTTCACCGGATGACCGCTGGGTATTTACAGAAGATAATCCCGGAAGATCATTGCAGGTGGCTTCAGGTTTAGCAGCTGCAGCAAGAGTAATGAAAGGATACAATGATACACTGGCACAGCAATGTTTGCAAATAGCCGTTGAAGTATGGGATAATACCAAAGAAAAAAATCCGATGCAGCGTGTAGCGCTGGCTGTTGAATTATTAACTGCTACCAAAGAAAAAAAATATGCAGACTTCCTGATGAACAATGCAGCTGAGATCGCAAAGAATATTGATCGCACCGGTTGGTTGGCAGGCCGCTCTTTTGCTTTAATCAACGATGAAGCTTACAAGCTTACTATTACCAACGCAGTAAAAACGCTGTACATAAAAATAAAAGAGCAGGGAAACAAAACTCCCTATGGTGTTCCGTATGAGCCTAACATCTGGGGTGCAGGATGGGGCATACAAAACTTTGGATACAAACAATACTTTCTCCACACTTATTTCCCCGATATTTTTCCGGCGGATTACATGCTGCATGCTATTGACTTCGTGTTAGGTTGCCACCCAGGTTCAAATACAGCTTCTTTTGCTTCTGGTGTTGGTGCAAGATCAGTGATCCCTGGTTATGGTTTTAATCGTGCAGATTGGTCATATATTCCTGGTGGTATAAGCTCAGGCACTGCTTTGATCCGTCCTGATTTTCCCGAACTATTAAAATGGCCATTCCTGTGGCAGCAAACAGAGTATGTATTAGGTGGAGGAACAACCGATTATTTATTTTTAATCCTTGCTGCAGATCATATATTAAATAAATAGGCGGAGCAAATAATAATTGATTACAAATACTTGCCTGGTCAATAACTAACTAATCTTATAAATAATTTCTATGCCAAACCTTACACGATTTGTTTGTTTCGTATTGTTGACATGTTTTGGCTTTCCTGCATTTTCGCAGAAGTATAAAAATTTTAAAGTATCTGTTTATTCCCGTGCCTACGAAACCCAAAAGATGGGTGATACCACCGGTTATCTTAAACCCATCTGGGATGAAATAACAAGACAACTCAAAGTAGATAAGGTGTACCTGGAAACACACCGTGATCTTATAATTGTTGATCAGAAGACACTGGATATTGCTAAAAAATTTTTTAAAGACAGGAATATTGAATTGGCCGGGGGCATTACCTATACCATCAGTGAGCCCAATCGTTTCCAGACTTTTTGCTATAATGATCCTAACGACCGAAAAAAAATTAAAGAGATTGCTGAATACACAGCTAAAAATTTTAATGAGGTAATACTTGATGATTTTTTCTTCACTAATTGTAAAGATGACGGAGCGATAAAAGATAAAGGAACAAGAACCTGGACACAGTACCGTCTTGATTTAATGACGGATGCTGCAAAAAACCTGGTAGTGGGCCCGGCAAAAACAGTGAACCCTAAAGTGAAAATGATTATTAAATTTCCGAATTGGTATGAACATTTTCAGGGACTTGGATTTAACCTTGAAAAGGAGCCTGCTATTTTTGATGGAATATATACAGGTACCGAAACCAGGGATGCAGTGATCAGTGCACAGCATTTACAACCCTATCTTGGTTACAATATCGTTCGGTATTTTTCAAATATCAAACCGGGTGGCAATGGGGGCGGATGGGTAGATCCCGGCGGTATAGGCAATTTTGATCGTTATGCAGAGCAGTTATGGATAACACTCTTTGCCAAAGCGCCGGAGACAACCTTGTTTGATTTCCGTCAGTTGTCACGTTCTATTATTCCAACCGACCGTGCACCCTGGCAGGGGCAAAAAACAAGTTTTGATTTTGATGAAATGATGCAACCCATAAACCTGGATGGAGGTAAACCTGAAAAGCCCACGACTATTGCACGGGCGGCAGGGTATGCATTTGAAACTGTAGATAAATTTTTAGGCAAACTTGGAAATCCCATAGGCATCAAAAGCTACCGGCCTTATCATGCTGTGGGTGAAGATTTTTTGCAAAATTATCTGGGCATGATCGGGCTGCCGATGGATCAAAGACCAACATTTCCCATGGATGACAGTGTTATCTTATTAACCGAAGAAGCAGCATTTGATAATAACATTGTTAAGGAAATAAAAGGAAACTTAACCCAGGGTAAATCTGTTATTATTACATCGGGTTTACTAAAAGCCTTGCAGGGTAAGGGTATTGAAGATATTGTTGAATTAAGGTACACAGATAGAAAAGCATTGGTGAAAGATTTCCTGGCGGGCAGCCGTGAAGTTGTTCATAGTGAAAAAGCAATAATGATTCCGCAGATTGCTTACCTCACCAATGATTCATGGGAAATGATTTCAGGAATTGATGGTCCCAATGGCTGGCCCATTTTGCATGAAGCAGATTATTCAAAAGGGAAATTTTATGTGTTGACGATACCAGAAAATTTTGCTGATCTTTATAATCTGCCTCCGGAAGTTTTGAACATAATCAGGAAAGCATTGGGCAGCCAAATGAAGGTGCAGATAGAAGGCCCTGCTAACATTAGTTTGTATGTATATGATAACAATACCTGTATTGTTGAATCATTTTTGCCGCAGGCAACTGAAATTAAAATTGTAACTTCAAGGGAATATAAAAAACTAACCGATTTGCAAACAAACGAATCAGTGACTGGCACAGCCCGTAACCCGCAAAGAAGCTGGTTTCAACCGAAGAATGATGGCACCAATGTTTTCAGCATCACCTTAAAACCTCATTCATTCAGGGTATTCAGCTTTAAATAGAGCAATGAAGGCAAACATATTTACCTCATCAGGTTTGCTCAATTATAAAGATAAAAACCGTTATCGCTATATGAGCCATAGTATAGTTAGATTGTTATTTTTTATACTGCTTTTCTTATTTGTTTCTTGCAAGCACAAGGCACTGTCCTTCATGTATGGCTCAACATATTTCATTACCGCAGCTGAAAAATAATTGCCGGAATAGTGCTAAGCATTCCCAATACAAAACTTAAGATCAATAATTTCCCGGGCTCTTTATTATGCCTGTCCTTAAAATAAATATAAATGCAAATGGCAATTCCGGGAGCAATGGCTAAAGTTAGCAGACCCATAATCTACGCTGTTTTTTTAATTACTTTTGGTTGATTCCTATTGCAAGAATAATAAAAAAATAATTGAGTTATAATACTAAGATATGAGCAATACTTATTTGAAAATAGATGATAGCTGGCTGGATTTTCAACAGGTAAAAGATCTGCTTTACAAAGATTGGCAACTATCCTTAACAGCAAATGCTGAAAAAAAAATATTGAGATGCAGGGAATATCTCAATAAAAAATTAAGCAACTCTGATGAATTATTTTATGGCATTAATACAGGGTTTGGTTTTTTCCAGGATGTAAAGATCAGTAAGTCGCAATTAGAAGAATTACAAAGTAATTTATTAAAATCTCATGCCTGCGGAGTAGGAGAAGAAGTGCCAAAAGATGTTGTAAAGCTGATGATGATGCTTAAAATTAAAAGTTTAAGCTATGGTTATTCTGGCGTTGGTATTGAGATAGTAAAGCGATTAACTGACATGTATAATAATGATGTGCTTCCTGTTATTTATACACAAGGTTCGCTGGGTGCATCAGGAGACCTGGCACCTTTAAGTCATTTGAGTTTACCATTGATAGGCTTAGGTGAGGTTTATTATAAGGGTATAAAATACGAAGCACAGGAAATGCTGAAGAAGTTTGACTGGAAGCCAATTGAATTACAAAGCAAAGAAGGATTAGCATTGATCAACGGAACACAATTCATGGGCGCTTATGGTTTATATAGTTTAGTAAATGCAGAAAGATTAATTGCATGGGCAGATATAATTGCTGCAATTTCTTTTGAAGCATTTGATGGAGTAGATGATTGCTTTAATGAAAAGATACATAAGATCCGCTCTCACAAAGGACAGGTTGATACTGCAGCAAGATTAAGAGAATTATTGAATGGCAGTGAGATCGCTTCGCAAAAAAAATCACAGGTACAGGATCCTTATTCATTCAGATGTATACCACAAGTGCATGGCGCTACTAAAGATTCGTTTGATCATGTGCTGAATGTATTTTTAAAAGAAGCTAATTCTGTAACTGATAATCCAAATATTTTTCCTGATGATGACCTTATTTTAAACGGCGGAAATTTTCATGGACAGCCATTAGCATTAACACTCGACTTTCTTTCAATTGCAATGGCAGAATTGGGAAGCATTTCTGAAAGAAGAACTTATCAATTATTAAGTGGACAAAAAGGTCTTCCGCTTTTTCTTGTAAAGAATCCGGGCTTGCATTCAGGATTAATGATTCCACAATACACTGCTGCAGGCATTGTTAGCGAGAATAAACAACTTTGCACACCGGCATCAGTTGATTCAATGTCATCCAGCAATAACCAGGAAGATCATGTAAGTATGGGTGCTAATGCTGCAACAAAATGTTTGCGTGTTGTGCAGAATGTAGAAAGAGTTTTAGCAATTGAATTATTAACTGCTGTACAGGCATTGGAATATCGAAGACCATTGCGTTCTTCTCCTGCGATTGAAAAAATTGTTTCTGCATTCAGAGAAAAAGTTTCATTCAATAATGCAGACAGAGTGTTGCGTGATGATATGATGAAGGCGGTGGAGTTTTTGTCTGAACTGGGATTTTTGGGATTAGAAGATTAATGGGATAAAAATCAAATCCCACAAATCCTATCCATCCCACAAATCCCAGTTCAGACAAATTCCTCTTCAAATATTTTCACCACCGATTCCAAAGCAAGTTTATACATGGTTTCTAAAGAACGTTCCCGTTCATCTGTGCTCATGCTTTCATGTGTTGGAATAACATCAGAAATAGTAACAATAGTAGCAGCCATTTTGTTCAAAAATTTTGCATTGGAAAATAAAGCGAAGGCTTCCATTTCAACAGCTGAACAATTATTGTCAACGGCAATTTTTGGCACTGCAGGATCTTTTCTATAAAATACATCACTGGAATGAATAGCGCCTTTAATGATCGGAATATTTAATGTTTCAGCAGTCTTATTAATTATTTCATAGGCGGCACCCTGGTGTTGAATATTATCTTCATCAATATCAAAAGCACATTTTGCATAGGTTGATTCGCTAAATGCCCGGTCAACATTTACAACGTCGTAAACTTTTAACTGTGTTGTATAAGCTCCGGCTGTCCCGATTCTGATGATGCACTCTACATTATATTCATTGAACAATTCGTAAGAATAAATTCCGATCGAAGGAATTCCCATGCCGCTTGCACCAATGGTTACAGGCGTTCCCTTATAAGTTCCTGTATAATAAAAAACATTGCGGGTGCTGCTTACTAATTTAATATCATCAAGAAAATTTTCAGCAATATGCTTTGCCCGCAAAGGATCACCCGGCATTAAAACGATCTTCGCAATTTCTCCCGGCTTAGCGCTGATATGAATACTCATTGTTTATTTCTTTTAATGAAGATATTTATTTTATCAGTAAATTTGATAAAAGCTATTTATGACAGCAGAACTTTTAGATAAGGAACTATCAGCTAAAATTTCAATACTCAACAGAGGTCAAAAAGAATCTATTCTTACTCTAATTAAATCCTTCACTTCAGATAATCAGAAGCCTCTCTCAAAAGAACAATACAATATCGAAATCAAAGCTGCAGAGAGCAGGATAAAAAAAGGAAAATTTATTTCTCAAAATGAAATAGAAAAGCAGGCTTCAAAATGGTGAGCAAAAAATTCTCAATAATTTGGGATGTTGAAGCAGTAAATGATTTCAAATCTGCTTATCAATACATAAAAAAGGAGTCGCCACGGGCCGCAAAGAAAGTTAAAAGAGAAATTATAAATGCTGTAAAAAAAATCGCTCTACATCCTGACTCTCATCAACCTGATAAGTTTAAAATCAATAATACCGGGAACTACAGAGCTTTTGAAAAATATAGTTACCGGATAGCTTATAAAATTTCTGAGAAAGAAATATTTATTCTTCGTTTCCGTCATGTAAAAAGAGAATCTTTAGAATATTAAATTATTTCGCTTCCAAAAATTAAACAATGACACAACCATTAAAGGACGGCTCTGTGAGTGGCTCTCCCTCTCCGCTTGCGGAAAGGGCAGGGGTGAGGTATGATGCAGTTAAATATAAAACCCCAACCGGCACAACTCTCTCCTGCAAAGGATGGATACAGGAAGCAGCATTAAGAATGTTATTAAATAATCTCAATCCAGAAGTTGCAGAAAAGCCCGATGAGCTTATTGTTTATGGTGGCCGCGGCAAAGCCGCAAGAAATTTCGAAAGCCTCGACCTCATCATTAAAGCATTAAAAGATCTCAACAACGATGAAACATTGTTGATACAAAGCGGTAAACCCGTTGGCATTTTACAAACCCATAAAGACGCACCAAGAGTTCTCATTTCCAATTCACAACTCGTGCCTAAATGGGCAACATGGGAACACTTTGATGAGCTTGAAAAAAAAGGATTAATGATGTACGGACAAATGACCGCAGGAAGCTGGATATACATAGGTTCACAAGGAATTGTACAAGGCACCTACGAAACGTATGCAGCTGTCGCAAATAAACACTTTTC
>Ga0097691_1001536_pt1 | contig 16780 bp, 14 predicted proteins | sample NGESurdeep072012_8_FD_72858 | JGI IMG/M metagenome (GOLD analysis project Ga0097691, IMG submission 72858) | Arctic peat soil microbial communities from Barrow, Alaska - NGEE Surface sample 210-1 deep-072012 | ecosystem: Environmental > Terrestrial > Soil > Wetlands > Peat ... | reverse complement strand
TGCACCGGAAGCATTCCATAATAATATGCCACCAAGTATATGAAGCACTGCTAATATTTTTTGTGCAGAAAAAAATTTATCTGCAATTAACCCAATAACGAAAGGCGCAATAATAGCTCCGATTGATTGAGTTAAATATGCCAAACTTATTTCTGTACCACTGGCCTGGAGTTTTTTCCCCAGGAAAGTTCCCAGGGTTACAAACCATGCACCCCAGATAAAAAAATTTAAAAACATCATGGTGGAAAGCTGCAATCGTGTAGTAAATTTCATCGCTGATTAATTATTGGAATTAAATGTACTATTTTTAATGCAAGATTTTATTTTAAGAGAAAAAGAATTTAAACAATTTTAGAAAACTATCAAGTATATTTTAAAAGAATTATTTTCTATATCAGAATTTTTTAATTATGAGAAAATTAAAAATGGGAATGATAGGTGGCGGAAAGGATGCTTTTATAGGAGCTATTCACCGGATTGCTGCCAATACAGATGGTTTGGTAGAATTAGTTTGTGGTGCACTCAGCATTGATAGAGATATTGCCATAGATAGCGGACGCTCTTTGTTTTTACCTGAAAACAGGATTTACACTACCTACCAGGAAATGCTTGAAAAGGAAAGCCAATTACCTGCAGAACAAAAAATGGATTTTGTAACAATTGTAACACCAAACTTTGCACACTTTGCACCTGCAATGATGGCGCTGGATCATGGTTTTAACGTGGTGATTGAGAAGCCAATGACATTCACCCTGGATGAAGCAAAGCAATTAAAAAAGAAATTAGATGAAACCGGTTTACAATTATGTCTTACGCATACGTATTCAGGATATCCAATGGTAAAGCAGGCACGTTACATGGTGCAAAGCGGCGTTTTGGGTAAGCCAAGAAAGATAGTTGTAGAATATATGCAGGGCTGGCTGAGTAAATTATCGGAGAGAGAAGGCAATGCACAGGCAGCCTGGAGAACTGATCCGAAAAAAGCAGGCAAAAGCGGGGTGATGGGTGATATAGGCACTCATGCAGCACATCTTGCTGAATACATTTCGGGATTGCATATTACTCATCTTTGTGCACAGCTCAACACTGTTGTTGAAGGTCGTGCTTTGGATGATGATGGAAGTGTATTATTAAAATTTGAAAATAATGCAACCGGAGTATTAATAGCCACGCAGGTAGCCGCAGGAGAAGAAAATAATCTCTCAATAAAAATTTATGGAGAAAAAGGCGGACTCGAATGGCATCAGCAGGAGCCAAATACTTTGTTGGTTAAATGGTTAGATAAACCTGCAGAAATTTTTCGTGCAGGCTCGGGTTATTTAAGTTCTGTCGCAAAAAATAATTGCCGCACTCCCGGCGGGCATCCTGAAGGTTATTTGGAAGCGTTCGCAAATATTTATAAAAATTTTGCCCTGACATTATTGGCAAAAATTAATAACACAGAATTGCAAAATGAGTTGATAGATTTTCCATCTGTAGAAGATGGAATAAGAGGTATGGCATTTATTGAGAATGTGGTAAAAAGCAATGAGTCAGATAAAAAATGGATGGAGCATACCCTCTAAATCTCCCTAAAGGGAGACTTACAAAATGCTGAAAGAAATGATAGTAAGTTTAAAAATTGTTAACCATAAAAAATCCATCCGCCCGTTGGCGGAAGGATTTAGGAGGGTTTCTAATGCGAACAATTAAAGGTCCCGGAATTTTTCTAGCTCAGTTTTTGGATGATAAACCACCATTCAACGATCTGAAAAATATTTGTCAATGGGCAAAAAGTCTTGGCTTTATTGGCGTGCAAATTCCTACAACAGACGCAAGATGTATTGATCTGCAAAAATGCGCTGAAAGTAAAATCTATGCTGATGAATTGAAAGGGCTGGTTAATGAATGTGGTTTGGAGATTACAGAACTATCTACCCATTTGCAGGGGCAATTGATAGCAGTGCATCCGGCTTATGATAAATTGTTTGATGCCTTTGCACCCGAACAGTATCGCAACAATTCAAAAGCAAGAACAGAGTGGGCTGTACAACAACTTAAATATGCTGCAAAGGCTTCACAAAATTTAGGCTTGAATGCTCATGCAACTTTTAGTGGCGCTTTATTATGGCATACAATGTATCCATGGCCGCAGCGGCCCGAAGATTTGGTGGAAGAAGGTTTTACAGAATTGGCAAAACGCTGGCTTCCCATTTTAAATGAGTTTGATAATTGCGGCGTAGATGTCTGTTATGAAATTCATCCCGGAGAGGATCTTCATGATGGTGTTACTTATGAAATGTTTTTAGAAAAAGTAAATAATCATTCACGGGCATGTTTGTTATACGATCCGTCGCATTTCGTTTTGCAATGTCTTGATTATTTATCTTACATTGATAATTATCATGAACGTATCAGAGCGTTTCATGTAAAGGATGCTGAATTTAACCCCACAGGAAAACAAGGAGTTTATGGCGGCTATCAAAACTGGATTGATAGGGCCGGACGTTTTCGTTCACTGGGTGATGGGCAGGTTAATTTCAAATCAATATTCAGCAAACTGGCTGCTTATGATTATCCCGGCTGGGCAGTTATGGAATGGGAATGTTGTTTAAAAAATTCAGAAGACGGTGCAAGAGAAGGAGCGGAGTTCATCAAAAAAAATATTATTCGTGTAACTGATAAAGCATTTGATGATTTTGCAGGCACAACTAAAGATGAAAAATTAAATCGTTCTGTTTTAGGACTTGAATAATCTTTTTCAATCTATATATTTAAAACGAATTTTAAATTCTTTTTCATTTCTAAAAAAATAAACATGTATAAAATAACTCTTTTCTTATTTGTAACCATTTTATATGTTAGTTGCAGTTTTTCACAAGTAAATACTATGAACATACCTGAAAATAAACTCACTCAAAAAGAAAAAAATAACGGATGGCAGTTATTGTTTGATGGGCAAACAACTAATGGATGGCATACTTACGGAAAACAAAATGTAGGAAAGGCGTGGAAAGTGGAGAATGGCGCTTTGCACGTGGATGCTGCCAGTAAAAAAAACTTTTCAACAAACGAAGGTGGGGATATTGTTACTGCTGAAGAGTTTGATAATTTTGATCTGAAGCTTGAATGGAAAATTTCTAAGAATGGCAACAGTGGTATAATAATTTATGTAAAAGAAGATGTTGCCAAATATCAGGAATCTTATTTTACGGGTCCTGAAATGCAGGTGCTTGATAATGCCGGTCATGCAGATGGAAAAATCTACAAACACAAAGCAGGCGATCTTTATGATCTCATCGCATCCAAAAAAGATGCAACTAAACCAGTAGGCGAATGGAATTACGCAGAAATAATTGCCAACAAAGGCAAGCTTGATTTTTATCTAAATGGTGAACATACCGTTAGCACTACAATGTGGGATGATAACTGGAGAAAGATGATAGCAGCCAGTAAATTTAAAGCCTGGCCGGATTTTGGAACATTTAAAAAAGGCAGAATTGATCTGCAGGATCATGGGGATGATGTGTGGTATAGGAATATTAAAATAAAAAGACTTTAATAGTTGGTGTAACAAGAGGAACTGCCAGGTTTTACAGAATATTTTCCAGTTCTCTTAAATGGTAAATAGTATAAGTTGGAGTTAAGGTGGTGGTGGCATTTATATGATTTACAAAAATGCTGTCCATCCCGGCATTAATAGCTCCCTGAATATCTGCATCAAGGTTATCACCAATCATAATACTTTCATTTAACTGCGCCCCGGCTTTATTAATTGCATATTCAAACATTTCTTTTGATGGCTTAATGCAACTTGATATTTCGGAAGTAATAACATTTGTAAAGTATTTTGCAATATTTGAATTGGTGATCTTACTCCATTGCGTTTTCTCAAACCCATTGGTTAAAAGATGCAGTATGTATTTTTTATTTACGAGATAATCTAATATCTCGGTAGTGTAATCAAATAATCTTTTTTTGGTAGGAAGTATCTCTAAAAATTTAACGCTCATTTTTTTTGCTAAAACTTCATCTCCAATTTTAAAATCAAGCAGGGTACGCTGCATACGCTTCCACTTAAGTTCTTCAACGGTTATAAATCCTTTGTGGTATCTGTCCCACACAATAGCGTTATGATGGAGGTAAGTAGTATAAAAATCATCAAATGGTGAGATAACCAGTTCCTTTAATTTAAAATGCTCATATAATTCACTCAGCGCTTCTTTGGCATTGGTATCAAAATCCCAAAGGGTATGATCAAGATCAAAAAATAAATGCCTGTATTTGTTTCTATTCATAATAAGTTTGCAATTTACATTACAATCTTTTCAATTATGAGTTCTCAAAATTCCCCCTTCAGGAGGCAAGGGGGTTTGAATGTGGTAATAACAGGAGCAGGTAAGGGAATGGGAAAAGCAACTGCTGATAAATTTGCCGCAGATGGAAATAATTTATTTATCTGTGCACGAAATGAGAAAGAACTTTCTGAAACAGCCAAAGAACTGGAAGCAAAATATAATTGCAAAGTGTTTTATTTTCCTGCAGACCTGAGTGAAAAAAGATCTGCACAGGAATTTGGTAATTGGGTTTTAAAACAAACTTCCCAGGTAGATATCTTAATAAACAATGCAGGGCAATTTATTCCCGGCAGTATTTATAATGAAGAAGATGGACTGCTTGAAAAAATGATTGGCATTAATTTATACGCTGCTTATAATTTAACAAGAATCCTGTTACCAAATATGATGGATAAAAAGCAGGGACACATTTTTAATATCTGTTCCATTGCTGCATTAAAAGCCTATGCCAATGGCGGCTCTTACAGTATAAGTAAATTCGCTTTAATGGGATTCAGTAAAAATTTAAGGGAAGAATTAAAGCCATACAATATAAAGGTTACTGCAGTTTACCCGGGAGCAGTTTATACCTCATCATGGTATGCAAGCGGAGTATCTGAATCAAGAATAATGGAAGCATCGGATATTGCAGATGTTATTTTTGCCAGCGCTAAATTATCTCCGCAGGCTTGTGTTGAAGACATTGTAATACGTCCGCAACTTGAAGATATGTAATATCATGGTTTTTTAACATCCTGTTATTTTTCAACATCTTCTTTACTTTTTATTATAGGTTAATTTTGCATTTTAAAGATGTGTGATGGATAAAAATTTACAGGCAGTTATTTTCAGTGGCTTTTCTAAATATTTCCTCGCACTTTTTTTTACCTTTTTATTTTCTTTTTCTTGTGCGCAGGTTAAATTTTCAGCTTCAACTAATGACAGAACTATAGGCAAAAACGATTATCTCCAGGTGCAGTTCACCATAGAAAATGCTGCCAATGTTGAAAGCATCACACCACCTTCATTTAAAAACTTTGCTGTTGTAAGTGGACCAAATCACCAAAGCAGCATGAGCAATGTAAATGGTAATATAAAGCAATCGCTTTCTGTTGGCTTCGTGTTACAGCCATTAGCCACAGGCAACTTCACAATCAGTTCTGCAACAGCTAAAGCTGACAGAAAGGAGTATCACTCTAATCCATTAACCATACGGGTAACTAATTCTACATCTTCAAATAGGGCAGGAGGTAATTCTTTATTATCTCCGTTTGGTAATATCACACCGGACTTTCCCATAGAACCTGTAACACATCAGTTTGACGATTACATCCTTCAAAAAGGAGAGAATGTAGCAGAGAAGATAAAGAGAAATCTCTTTATAAAAATTGATGTAAGCAAAAAAAGCTGTTATGTAGGAGAGCCAATTATTGCCACCTATAAATTATATACAAGATTAAAATCCGAGTCAAATGTTGTAAAGGCTCCTTCATTCAATGGCTTTTCGGTTAGTGAATTGGAGATGCCGGATAATTATTCGCTAAGAACAGAAAAGTATAACGGAAGGGAATACAATGTTTATACCCTGCGAAAAGTACAGCTGTATCCATTGCAATCGGGTAAATTAAGTTTAGAACCTGTGGAAGTTAAGAACAGGATAACTTTTTTAAAAGCTGAATATGCAGGTAAAAGAAAGGGAGATATTTTTTATGATATGCTTCGTGATTTTGCAGACGAGAATGCACCCGGAAATGCAACAGAGCAACAGATCATAACAGTAACATGTGATACGTTGAACATTAATGTAAAGCCGTTGCCTGATGCAAATAAGCCTGCCTGGTTTAAAGGGGCAGTAGGTAATTTTAAAATTGTTGCCAGTCTTGAAAAAAATAATATTACAACAGATGATGCAGGCTCTTTAAAGATTATTATTTCCGGTGCAGGAAATATACAGTTGATAAATGCTCCGAATGTTTTGTGGCCTCAGGGTATAGAAGGATTTGAATCTAAATCTTCAGAAAATTTAGATAAGTTCAGTGTACCAATGAAGGGTGATAAAGTATTCATTTATCCATTCACAGTTACCAATCCGGGTGAGTATACTATTCCTGCAATTAATTTTTTATATTTTAATATCAGCACACAATCTTATAAAACAATAAGCACCCAACCGCTTTCTATCCATGTTGTAAAAGGAACCGGCAATTCTCAAAAAGTATTTAATTCTGTTAATCAGATCAATAATGATGAATATAAAAATTGGTATGAGTTTATTTATACTTATCGCATTTACTTTATAGGAGCACTGTTGCTTTTATTTGTATTAATGATATTATTTGTAAAGAATAAAAGAGAAAAGAAAGATGCTGTAATTGAAAGCGATGTGCACACGAATATTTCTGAAAATAAACTTGAAGAAACAAATGAATTTATTATTCCTGCAAACCCTTTGTCAGATGCAGAAGAAAAACTTTCGGAAGGTGCTATCAGCCAGTTTTATAAAGTGCTCGATGTTTCATTATACAAATATTTATCTGAAAAATTAAAAGTTCCCGTTGAAGAATTAACGAAGAAAAAAATTAATGAGCGCATGGATAAATGCAATGTAGGAGTTGGTACAACTTTATTAGTAAACTCGTTGTTAGAAGATATACAGCTTAATTTATATGCTCCTGTTTCTTCCGAAACACAAATGCAGGAAGTGTATGAAAAGGCAAGTGAAGTTGTGTCGTTGCTTGATAAACAGATCTGTTAAGATATCGTGAGACGTGAAAGGTGAAACGTGAAATAGTGTATTTCTCTTTCACGTCTGACGTCTCACGTTTCACGGGTGATCTGTGAACTTATAGCCAATGCTTCTTACCGAGTGAAAATATTTCGGGTTACGGCTGTCATCTTCAAAATACTTTCTGAAGTTTAAAATAAAATTATCAATGGTCCTGGTAGTGGGATAAACATTATAGCCCCATACAGCCTGTAGTATCTTTTCTCTTGGCACCACTTCATTTTTATTTTCTATCAGGAGCTTAAGCAGCATAGCTTCTTTTTTTGTAAGCGCTATCTTTTTGCCTTGTTTATTGGTGCCTTCCAACGCTTTAAAATTAATATTATTCTTACCAAAATTATATTCATCTGCAACAGGCTCCTTTGATGCAATGCGTTTACTTTTATTAATTAATTTATTTACACGAATAAGAAGCTCTTCAAGATTGAATGGTTTGGTAAGATAATCGTCTGCGCCTTTTTTTAAACCTAATACACGATCGGCGCTACTGTTTTTTGCGCTTAATATTAAAATAGGAATTTCGTTTCTTTGCAGCCGGATATTTTCGCAAACGCTTATTCCATCCAGCTCCGGAAGCATTACATCAAGAATTATCAGATCAAAATATTCATTTTGCACAGCCTTTAAAGCTTCGGCGCCATCGTAGGCGGAAGTAACTTCATATCCTTCCAACTCTAAATTTAATTTTAGCGCTTCGTGTAAATTTTCTTCGTCTTCTACTAATAATATTGAAAGTTTTTTTTCAGGCATATTACAATTTAACTTCAAAAATACTTCCCCGCGGATTATTATTTGTTACAATGATGTTACCATTATGTTGCTCAACAATTTTTTTTGTAAGATATAAGCCAAGCCCGGTACCCTTTGCCTCTTTGGTATGCAAATTTCCTACACGGTAAAATTTATTAAAGATCTTATTCTTTTCATCATCCGGGATTCCTTTGCCTTCATCTTTAATTAAAAGTTTTATTTGATCATTTTCTTTTTTTAAATGAACCTCAATTTTTTCTTCTTTCCCGGAATATTTTATCGCATTATCTAAAAGATTATTCACAGCCATTTGTAACAACAGCCTGTCACCCGTCAGATAGATATCATGGTCTGCAGCCAAATTAATATTTCGTTTTGGAAAACGCATTTTAAAATCAGTTGCGCTTTCTGTAACGAGTTCACTAAAATCAATTTTTTCAGTCGTTAACTTATAATCACCGGCTTCTATTTGGCTTGCCAGCAATAAATTATTACAAAGCGTGTTTAACCGTCCTGCTTCCTGCAGTGTATTTGATATGAGTTGCTGTTGCTGTTCTTCAGAAAGTTTATGTTTCTGCAGCGTTTCAAGATTTAGTTTAGCGATAGCAATAGGAGTTTTTAGCTCATGAGTTATTGCCATCATAAAATTTTGCTGTTGCTGCGATTGCCTGAATTGCCTGCGAACAGCCCTGAAAACTACTACTGCACCTAAAACAATTAGTAAAAAAAAGGTTGCGCCTTCGCTTACATATTGAACAGTCTTTCGCTTTTTTTCAATTTCAATTTTTTGTAATTGCTGAACATAAGTGGATTTATCAGGTTGAAGTTCCTGAATTTTATAGTCAGCCATTTTTTTATTAAGCTGATTTAATACCATAAACCAATATGTTAAGGCTACAATGATATATGCCAGCAAAAACCAATACAGAACGTAAATGGTTCGTAAGCGTTTTATTTTAAAAGAAGCTGTGAGCTTTGAGCTATAAGCCATGAGCTAAAAATTTACTTTCTCAACTCTTATACCCACGTTCAAAATATGTTTGAGCGGATTTTCTCTCATGATCTGTGCAATAATAAAAGTATAGTTCCCTGCTTTTTTAAATGGTACCGGTCCAGGGGTAATGTTTTTTCTTACTTCGAAAATATCATCCATTCCGGTGCCTTCCCATCCTTTTGCATCGTTACCTAATTCAATATTTATGTTTTGAAAAAGCATTGTATCTCCAGGCGCCTGGGAGTTCACGGTAAGCCAGAGATTATTATAGTTATAAGCATCCGTGTGACGTAGAACAATGTAGACATTGTATGCAGCGCCGGTATCTGTTATTGTGAAAGTGAATGAAGGCTTGTTATTATAAAACCACGACTGTGATGGTATCTGCGCTGTTTTTTCGAACACACTTATTTTGGCGCAGGAAATAAAATATAAAGATGACAGAATTATGAAGAAATTTTTTTTCAATCGGCTTATTTACAGCAAAAATATTGTTTATCATTCAGGTTATAAAACATTCAGAATTTGTTCTTTTAATTTTTCCAGTTCATCTTTCATCAACACCACACATTTTTGAATGTCAGCATCATAAGCCTTGGAGCCGGTTGTATTTATTTCACGACCAATCTCCTGCAATACAAAAGATAATTTTTTACCCTTGGACCCGTCATTATCTTTTAAAATAGTTTTGAAATATTCGCAATGATTGGCAAGTCGTACCTGCTCCTCCCGGAGATCTATTTTTTCAACGTAATAAATAAGTTCCTGCTCAAGCCTGTTTGCATCATAGTTTTCTTTTCCTACATTCTCCTCCAGTAATTTCACCAATTCTTCTTTCATCCTCTCTTTGCGCAGCGGTTCTAATTTTAAGATCTCTTCTTCCTGCGCATTAATATTTTTTATTCTAAGCAGTAATTCTTTTTCTATTGATTTGCCCTCATCAATCCGGTGATGATTCAATTCTTTTAATGCCTGTTCTATAACTTTTTTTAATTCCTTCCAGTCATCTTCTGCTAAAACTTCATTGGCAGGGGTTACTACTTCAGGTAACCTTAGTAATGCACTTAACACCGAATTGGTATCAATGTTTAGTTCGCCTGCAAGTGTTTCTATTTGTTGGTAATAGGATTTTATCAGATCGGTATTTATTACAACCGGCTTGCCTGAGCCGTTTTGCTTTATAGTAATAAGACAATCCACGTTTCCCCGAAGCAAACTTTCCTGCAGCATGTTCCTTACATCAAACTCATAGCTTTTTAATAATGGCGGAATTTTTAAATATGTTTCAAATTGTTTTCCGTTGAGCGATTTTATTTCAACCAAAAAAGTTTTATCGTTAACTGTCTGTTCTGCTCTTCCAAATCCTGTCATTGATTTTAACATGGAACTAATTTTATTTTATGTTAGCAAGTTATACAATTCCGGCTGAGATAAAATTTTCATTCACAGATTGATGATCATAACATTCGATTTTTTATTCAATAAAAAATGTGCTTCTAAAAATTGAAATAAGAAATGTATAAAATAATAAAGCCCGACTTTTTAGTGACGGGCCTTGCTATATGGATGGGTTAGTAAGTATAGGGAAAAGATTTCCTTACACAATATTAAAAATAATTTTTTCTAACATGAAATTTTTTGCAACTTTTTTATCAACATTTTATTTTTTGTTGTGGATAAGGACAGACGTTTTTGTAATAGAAAATTTTATTTTTGATTGATTATTTTTTAAAATTTTATTTTTGCAAAATATTTCGAATCATATTTAATTTCTGAAAGCCTTATCTACATTGAGTTGTAAAGAATAATATTTTTAAGATCAGGAGAATGCGTTTTGATTGTTGGTTAAAAAATACAATTTCCTTTTCAATAAAAATCTATTTTTCCGGATACATCTGATCAAAAATTATTTTTATCTTTTTGTTAAGAAGAATTGGCAACACACATAAATTTTCAACCTGTACCTTTGATTGCATAAAAAATACAACATGAAACTTCCTGCTCCTGTTTCAATAAAATGGATTGCTTCATTAATTAATGCAGAACTGTTGGGTAATGAAAATGCAGAAGCAACAGGCATTAATGAAATACATTCTGTTGAAGAAGGTGATATTGTTTTTGTTGATCATCCAAAATATTATAGTAAATGTTTAAACAGCGCAGCCAGCTTTATTATCATAAATAAAAAAACCGAAGTGCCCGAAGGCAAAACCTTATTAGTTGTAGAAGAGCCTTTTGATGCATATTCAAAAATTGTAAAATATTTTAATGCATTTGTTCCTGCTAAAAAAATGATAAGCGATACTGCTGTTATTGGAAAAGACACTGTCGTAATGCCAAATGTTTTTATTGGCAATAACGTAAGTATTGGTAATAATTGCATTATTCATCCCAATGTTTGTGTTTATGATAATTGTATTATCGGTAATAATGTTGTTGTGCATTCCGGTACAGTAATTGGCATCGACGCATTTTATTTTAATACAAAGAAAAACAGGAACGTTTGGTTTAAAAAAATGCAAAGCTGCGGACGGGTAGTAATTGAGGATGATGTTGAGATAGGTGCCAATTGCACGATAGACCGTGGTGTTAGCGCTGATACAAAAATCGGACAGGGATCAAAATTAGATAACCTGGTACAAATCGGACATGAAGTTGTGTTGGGGAAAAATTGTTTGATAGCAGCACAGGTTGGAATTGCCGGCGCAACCATACTTGGCGATGGTGTTACGCTTTGGGGACAGGTTGGGGTTAATAAAACTATTAAAATTGGAGATAATGCTGTAGTGATGGGGCAGGCTGGTGTTACAGGAAATATTGAAGGTAATAAAACATATTGGGGAACACCGATTGAAGAATTTTACAGCAAGCGAAAAGAGCTTGTATTTATAAAACGCCTACCTGAAATTTGGGAAAGAGTAAAAAATTTATCAGGAACAAAAAATAAATAACAATAGTTTCTTACCTATGATTAATAATCATACGGTAACATGTCACCAATTTTTTCAAAGCCCCAATAGCCATTTGTTGTGATATCTGTTTGTTCAAAAAAGTAACCATTCGCTTCAATTACTATTGACTCACCCTTTGCAACACTAAATGTAGAAACCTGGAAATCTTTTTTTGCTTTGGGATCAAAATTAAAATATGCCTGCTCTGGTTTTGCTTTAGTATATATCACGATCATGTCCGGTTGATTAGGGTGAAATTCAACTGTATTAGTGCTATCATCTCTTGTATAATTCAAAGCGGGGTAAGGATTTTTTAATGGGATGGTCATTTCTTCATCATTATTTTTTACAAGAAACTGCACTTCAAATCCTTCATCAGCTAAAGTTTTGTTGTAAAGACTGCGCATGAAATGCAATAAAGAACCCTTGTATGCTTTATTTCTGTTCTGTTGCCAAATAGCTCCCTTTTCAGCAGTGCCCTGCATTTCTTCAAATAATGGATAGCCTATAAACTGGGCTGTGTTATTATCGTATTCGTAAGTAAAAGAATCTATTGCAAATTTTATGTTGTATCCCAATGCAAAGTTCTCCACCATTAATGGCTCTGATGCTAAAACTTTTAAGCGATTTCTTTTTTTGCTGAAGTAAAATTTTAAAACCTCCGGATTTTTGATAAATGTTTGCTGACTGAATTCGCTTTTGCCAATAAAATTTTCAGTAAAGAATTGTCCGTATTTCTGCCATCCATCTTTTGCTTCATTTGATGCAACAATGGAAACTTCCTGCAAAAATTTTTCTTTTGGCTTTACTTCAATTACTAAATCTTTATCATCAGCAGTTGCATTGCTGATTCGCAAGGTTTCGGTTTCATATCCTGTAAAAGTTACTATCAGTTCATATCCGCCGTTTGGCAATTTTAATTTAAAATTTCCTTCAGCATCTGTTGCCATACCAAACGTTGTGTTTTGTGCAAATACAGATGCTGCCTGCAATGGCAACCTGGTATTCTTATCAATAACCTTACCTGTAATGGTATAATGAGTTGCCTGTGAAAAGACATAGGTTGCAAAAAAGAAAAAAGTAAAAAGTAAAAAGATTCGCTTCATGTAATTTAGTTATGCGGCTATTGTTCTTATAGATGATTTATTTGCTTTAAAGTTGCACAGATATTTTTAATGGTTTCGTTAATTGGTGTGAACTGAAAGCCCGGTAATGCTTTTAAAATTTTATTGTTGTCAAAATAAACTTTAGCCAAAGCTGTACGTGCAGTTTCTTTTGTAACCAAAGCATCTTTTCCTGTAAACATTGATTTAATTGCTTCCAGCCTCCAGACTATTGCTGCAATAAATGGTGTTACTTTTTTGTGCGGCGGTTTTTTTCCAAAACACTTCGCAATGTTTGTGAACACTTCTTTGTAAGATAAATTTTCAGCATTTAAAATAAACCGCTGTTTGTTTATTTCACTATTCATTAACAGGATCATTGCCCGTGCAACATCTTTCACATCTATAACACCGGTAACACCTTCTGTGTACCATGGAAATTCATTGTATACTGATCTGAAAATTTCTGAGGATCCTTTATTCCAATCGCCGCTGCCAAGTATAAGAGATGGATTTACAACTACTGCCTGCAATCCTTCTCCTATTCCACGCCACACTTCCATCTCTCCTAAATATTTTGATTTACCGTATACGCTGTTACTGCTTTCTTCAGTCCAGTTCATTTCTTCTGTAACAGTTTCATTTTCTCTTATTCTGCCTAAAGCAGATACAGAGCTTACATGAACCATTTTTGTTACACCTGCATCCAATGCTGCATTAACAACATTTGCTGTTCCTTCAATATTTATTTTTAATAATTGATCTTTATTTTTTGCGCTGAATGACACCATTGCTGCACAATGATAGAGCTGGGTTACTCCCTGCATTGCTTCTTCCAATGCAGCAGTATCGAGAATATCACACTTTACCGGGATTAGATCTTGATGACTGATTGTAAGCCGTGTGCTGTTGTAGATTGCTTTTATTTTATTTCCCAGTGCAAGTAATTGAGAAATTAATTCTGAGCCCACAAGCCCCGAGCCTCCGGTAACTAATATCATAAAGGCAAATTAGAACAATAAGATAAAATTATTTTACTATTCTCCGGCATCTGGTATTGGTGGAGTTGGTTTATCATCTTGATTGATGTAATTAAATACTATTGCTGCCAATGCGCCGCCACCAAAGCATGCTACTATATAGATCCATATCTGCGCCCAGCAAAATGTTTTTTGAATACATAATCCTACAGCAACCGCAGGGTTAAAAGCCCCTCCGGAAAAGCTTCCTACTATCCATGCCATAGCCAATACAGTTCCTGCAATTGCAATTCCGTAAAAGCTATTTCCTTTTGTTCCTGTTGTTGTTGCTACATTTAAAAAAACATAAGCCAATGCAAAGGTTCCCAAAACTTCTGCCGCTACAGCTTTAAGCATTCCGTCTTCTGGTATTATACAATTGCCAGCTCCTTCTATTTTAAAAATATATAACACAACTAAGGCAGCAGCAATGGCTGCAACAAACTGTGCTATCCAATATGGAACTGCTTCTTTTAAAGTTGCCTTACCACGAATTAGCGCAGCTAATGTTAAAGCCGGGTTATAATGTGCTCCTGAAATATGTCCGCCTGCATATATCATAACCATTAACGCAAGCGATGCGCCAACAGCGCCATACATGGCAGCGCCTAATATCAAAAAAAAGGTTCCGATAAATTCAACTATATATGTTTTCATGCTGAAAAGTTCGATTAATTTTTTTAATAAAGAAAAAATAAAAAGAATCTCTCATTTAAGAAGTAACTAATTAACCTAAGTTGCCAGTTTTATATTTTTTTTTAACCCTACGATTTATCGTAGGGCAACATCTTAAATGATTAAAGGGCTTTAGCCCTCAAGTCATGGCTGAAGCCATTCTTATTTCGGTTTTTTTCTCCATGCTGAAGCATGGAGTTAGTACATTTTACAACTAACAACTTGAATTAATTACTAAGAGTGGCCGGTGGTACACCGGCCACGGCGGTCTGCAACATGGGAAACAAAAATCTCATTTTTAAAAATTTCTTATTTAAACTAATTTAAATTCCAGAGTTTAATAAACCGATGGATTTATTCTCATTTGTATCCTAAGTTTTTTATAAAAACTATTGGTTATCTCTTAAATTGCATATCTGCATAAATTAAATTAAGTATATGAGAAAAAAATTATTGTTACCCGTGCTAATACTGTTGGGCATTCCGGGTTTACTGTTTTCCCAGGCTAAGCTTGTAGAAAAAGTTACAAAGAGGGGAAATGAAATTGTAATTCCTTATGAAAAATATGTATTGCCAAATGGGCTTACGGTTATTGTTCACGAAGATCATTCAGACCCGATAGTGCATGTGGATGTTACCTATCATGTAGGCTCAGCAAGAGAAGAAATTGGCAAGAGCGGGTTTGCGCACTTTTTTGAACACATGATGTTTGAAGGCTCAGAGCATGTGGCCGATAAAGAACATTTTAAAATTGTAACAGAATCCGGAGGAACACTGAATGGAAGCACCAACCTCGACCGCACCAATTATTTTGAAACAGTGCCAAACAACCAATTGGAAAAAATGCTTTGGCTTGAAGCTGATCGCATGGGATTTTTATACAATGCAGTCACACAACCAAAATTTGAAATACAAAGAGCCACAGTAAAAAATGAAAGAGGTCAGAATTATGATAACAGGCCTTATGGACTTGCAGGTGAAGTTGCCTCAAAAGCATTATATCCTTACGGGCATCCATATTCATGGTTGACCATTGGTTATGTAGAAGATCTGAACCGGGTAAATGTGAACGATCTTAAAAACTATTTACTTCGCTGGTATGGTCCCAATAATGCTACACTAACTATTGGCGGGGATGTAAATACAAAAGATGTAATTAAAATGGTTGAGAAATATTTTGGATCGATACCACGTGGGCCGGAAGTTACTCCTGTTAAACTCCCGCCGGTAAAGTTTACCAGCGACAGGTATGTAAGCTATGTAGATAATTATGCCAAGCTTCCGCAATTGCGTATTGTTTATCCAACAGTTGCGGAATATCACCAGGATATGGCTGCTTTAGCATGTCTTTCCCAAATACTTGGTGGAGGTGGCGGTGGCCGTGGCGGAGGACGTGGTGGTGGCGGAGGAAACCGTACTTCAGTGCTTTACCAATCGCTTATCAAACCTCAAAAAGCTTTACAGGCAAGCGCCTTCAGCAGCCTGAACGAACTTACCGGTGAATTTGTATTTTCTGTTACACCATATCCCGATCATAATCTTGCAGAAATGCAAACGGAGTTGAAAAATGCTTTGACCGAATTTGAAAAACGAGGTGTTACAGATGATGACCTGGAGAAATTTAAAAACAGTTATGAAAGCCAAACGATCAACAGGCTTGCTTCTGTAGATGGTAAGGTGGCGCAGCTGGCAGCTTATCAAACCTTTACCGGCAACCCCAATATGACTGGCAAATTGCTCAATATGTATAAGAGTGTTACAAAGCAGGATGTAATGAGAGTGTATAATCAATACATAAAAAACAAGCCTGCGGTAATTGAAAGCGTAGTGCCAAAGGGAAAGGAAGATCTTAAAGCTGCACCGGATAATTATGTTGTAGATACTACCAATTATAAACGGCCTCATTATGGGTATGAAGGATTGTCTTACAAAAAACCAAAAGATAATTTTAACCGCGCCATTTTTCCGCCATCAGGGCCAAATCCTGTTGTAAAAGTTCCGGCTTTTTGGAAAAAGAGTTTGCCAAACGGTATGCAGGTAATAGGTGTTGAAAATAATGAGATACCTGCGGTAACGCTGAGCATTTCATTAAAAGGAGGAAGGCTTGCAGCAGAACAAAATAATCTTTCCAAAGCAGGACAGGCAAATCTTTTTGCTGCCATGATGGATGAGGATACTAAAGATAAA
>Ga0097691_1001534_pt1 | contig 16809 bp, 27 predicted proteins | sample NGESurdeep072012_8_FD_72858 | JGI IMG/M metagenome (GOLD analysis project Ga0097691, IMG submission 72858) | Arctic peat soil microbial communities from Barrow, Alaska - NGEE Surface sample 210-1 deep-072012 | ecosystem: Environmental > Terrestrial > Soil > Wetlands > Peat ... | reverse complement strand
CTACTGACCTTTAACTTCGAGTTGATTGTCGACGTTGCGTGCGCCCGCGATCGCCTTCGCCTTGCGCGCGATAGCGACTTTTTCTGCTTCGCTGTTGACGGGACCGCGCAACGTGACGTTGCCATTCGCGCTGACAATCTTCACGTTATGCGCCAGCATCGATAGCGCATGATCTTTGACCACCGCTCTGCGTATCTTGCGGGTGAGTGCCACGTCGCTTTTGGCGTTCGATTGTTCGCCGGCCGTCATTACGCCCGGAGCGCGATCTCTGACGTTGACCGCGGAGTTGTTGGGTGCGACAGGCGCCGAGTCTTGCGCCATTGTGACGGTGCATAGACCCAATAATACCGAGGACGCCATTAGTGTTAGTGCGATTCGTTTCAACGATTGTTACCTCCTGCTATTCCATTTGGGCTGGATCAATTCGGGCTCGATTCTTATGTGAATCCCGACTTGTTCATATTTATACCGGGTGCGATGAAATAGCCATCGCCAGACGCTCAGGTTGGTTATCCCAAGAACCAAGATCGACGACCCTGAGATGTATATCGGCCGACTAAGCCTGCTATCGTTTAATAGGTTCGATAAGAAGGTAGCCATAGAATAGCAGAATGATGGTCAGTCTCAAAACAATCTGGCTTTCCCTGCAAGGCCTCCGGGTGAGGTGGACGGTACTGTGACGTCGGAAATCGTACAATTCGACCTTGAGGATCCACGCAATCGGCGCGTAGCGTCCGAGATCATCGATCTGTTGTTCTTTTACAAAACCGGAGTAGGCCGGCCGCGGGACATTGTCAAGAAAATGCGATTCGTTATGGAGACCTACTGTACCTGTACCTATCCTGGTTTCTTCGATTCGGATGACTCGCTATCGAGCATTGTCGAGAAAATCCGCAATACTGGCGAGCAGCATCCCGCGTGTGCGCTCCTCGATGAGCTCGACGATATCCACGATTACTCGCGGAATCTCTACCACGACGATGATCCTGCCGGCGACACCGCGGACCCGCTCGATGTGACAGAGCTGACTGGCTACGTTCGGCGCACCTTGAAGATCGTTAAGGCGATACCGAACCCTGCATGAGTCGACAATCGATGAATTCCGACAGCGGTGGAACCAAATCGGTAGGGATGAAAACTGTCCAGATGCTATCCTATCCCTCACTCCAGGGTTCAACGAGTCGTGACGTGTTGCGTGATCGGTGCGGAGATTGCGGGTCTCATACCTGCCTACCTGCTTTCGCGAGAAGGAAATACCGGCGTGCGTCCTATCGGTTGCCGAACACGCAATATCTGAATTGAGCCGTTCACCCTCTAAAAAAGAGAACGGCCCAGCGCGGAGGAAACCGCGCCAGCCCGAACGCCGGCAGGTCAAAGGTGGGCAAAAACCTGTCAGCGCCCACTTTTGTCAAAGTTGCACGCGGGCGTCTAATTCCATATTCCAAAAAGGGAACTAAGAGCGAATATTCCCCAGCGGCTCCTTTTGTAACATTACATATACATTGATTGAAAAAGAAACGAGCCAGTGCGTTATACACCAGCCCGACTCCGACTAGCAACGGGCATCTAAACTAGCCGATGTCTTTCCCCAATACTAAACCGCCGCGAGTGTCCGACCGAGGAGAACGCATGATACCCTGGCATTGAGATCGTCAGAGAGATTTGAGGTACTCAAAAAGGTCTCGCTTCTCCGGCTCCGTCAGTCTCAGTCCAAAATGGCTGTCGTAGTGCTCGATCACATCCCGCAACGTCGCGAAGCGACCGTCATGGTAGAAACCGCCTTTCTGGTGGGTCCAGAGACCCGCCAGCGGTGCGGTTCGATACATGTGGGTCGGCGATCGATCCGCCTGAAAAGAGTCCACGCCGCTCCCGGCGGCCACTGGATACTGCTCTTTGTTACTCAACCTCGCGTCGAAAAAAGTGCCTGAGCCGTTCAACTCGGTGGCCGCGACATAGGAGTTCCAGTACGGCACCGACCCGAAGCCCGTCCAGGTATGCAGGTTGACACCCGCGAGGCCGAACGCAGGCGGAACCGGCGTGCCTGCCTGCTTCCCGTCTGGTCGCATCGCTTTGCCGTCCTTGTCGAGCTCGGCGTCGAAGCGACCAGGGCCTTAGCTATTAAGCACCTTCTTCACGGTGTCTGCATCGACTCCGAGGAGGTCGGTCAATGGCTTCAGGTTAGGAGCGAGTGAAACGATGAGGCCTACATTCAGGTCGCGGTTGGCCCAGCCGTCGAGGCGCTTCCCGATTCTGGGAGCAAATGAGTCGCCCACCGTGGAGTGGCAAAAAGCGCACTGAAGGCCCACCGACCGTAGTTTCCCGTCTTGGTCGAAGAAACCAGTAACTCCGACGACTGCATTAAGCTTTAGAAGCGCCACGGTGTCGGCAGGATCGTTCAAGTCGAGTTTGCCTGCCTTGAGTTGTTGCTTTATCGAGTCGGGCAAAGAGTCGGAGTCCACCTTGAGTCCCGCTGACAGCGCTGCCTTAGGACCTACCCCGGCTCCGACTCCGCCGTTCTTCTCGCCGGCCAGCGCCTTGTGCAGCTGTAGCGAGGCGCCCCAGTAGTGCTCACTGCCGAATGTGTCGGAGCGGAAAATCTGCCGGTCCTCCCCGAGCAGCTTCTCGGCATTGTCGTGAATACCGCGTCAATTTCCCAAGGTGCCGGCTGTTGCGAATTGTGCGTGCTCGCCGGAACAGCGGAAGACTCCTGAGCCGTCGCGCTTGAGGGCGATACCAGCGGTGAGCAAAGCAAAGCGACCAAGATTACTACTCGCATAATCACGTATGCGATTCGCTCATTATATGGCATCAAACCTCTCCTTTGGCTCGACACTTCGTAGAGGCGATCGCGTGACGGTCTTTTCCTAAGTCCCCATAGTCTTCGGATTCCTGACGCTCACACCGTGCGATAATATCAGTCTAGCAAAACTCCTCCGGACGGCAGAGTTTCCGGTTCGACGCGCTTGGTTCTCCATGTAACTAACTCGCATCCTGGCGCGATGGCTCTAAAGCTTATATCCCGCCAGAGTGGGGATTCGACAGATGCCATCGAGGTGACCGAGAGAGAACCCATTTCCCGTGACGAGATTCGATGTAGTTGTGGACGATCCTTGCGCCTGCCAATCGGCGTTAATCGCACGGCAACTGGTAAGCAGGCGGGCATTCGGGAGGCTCCGACCTCCTTGGATGCCCGCCGATTCCTTCGCGACGCTGAATTGAAGTTAGTCGAAGGGAAGGACGCGACGACCGGTCAACATGCTGATCAAGGTCGCCAGTTAGGTTTACTCGGTTCGACGGAAACAATGACTATCGTTGGGTAACACTATGCTGCTATGGAACCAAGACCCAAATCGTCGTCATGACAGAGAATTTCCGGACGGCTAAAGGCGGCCAATCCTGCTCAATCTTCACGGCCGCGAGGACTAACAATGGCAGAGAAAAAAAACCTGACCGGCCCTGACCTCGCGCGAGGAATCCCTCTCACTGCGCTCACTGACGGAAGCATGCTGCAGGGCCACGCCAAGGGGGAGCCGATTCTCGTGGCTCGACGCGGCGGCGACTACTTCGCCATAGGCGCAGTCTGTACACACTACGGAGCCCCGCTGGTCGAAGGCATCATCGTCGACGATACCGTGCGTTGCCCCTGGCATCACGCCTGCTTCAGTCTCCGAACGGGCGAGGCGCTGCGCGCGCCAGCGCTTGATCCGGTGACCTGCTGGAACGTGGAAACACGCGACGGCAAGCTCTTCGTGCGCGACAAGGAGCCCCAAAAGAAACCGAGGGCGGCCGACTCTGCGAGAATGCCGGACCGTATCGTAATTGTGGGCGGCGGTGCGGCAGGGAACGCCGCGGCCGAAATGTTGCGGCGCGAAGGATATAGCGCCCGTCTCACCATGATCAGCGCAGACCAGAGCGTTCCCTATGATCGTCCAGCTCTGTCGAAGGAATTTCTTAGCGGGAGCGCGACCGGGAAAATGGTTCCGCTCCGCTCCAAGGACTTCTACAAAAAGCACAAGATCGAACTGTTATTGAAGACGCGGGTCGAGGCGATCGATCCGCGGAACAAGGTTGTCCTACTCGCCGATGGCAAGCAACGCAAATTCGATGTGCTGCTGCTCGCGACTGGCGCCGAACCGGTGAAGCTTAAGATTCCCGGCGCGGATCTGCCACATGTTTGCTATCTGCGCTCGCGGAGTGATTGCCGCTCGATTATTGCCAAGGCCAGCAAGGCCAAACACGTCGTTCTCATAGGCGCGAGCTTCATTGCAATGGAGGTTGCGTCTTCTCTAGTTCAACGAAAGCTCAAGGTCCATGTCGTTGCGCCAGAGGCGGTACCGATGGAGAGAGTTCTCGGACCACAGGTGGGCGCATACCTGCACCGCCTGCACGAACGCAAAGGCGTGGTGTTCCATCTCCAACAGAGCGTTGTAGCGATCGACGAACGCAAAGTGACGCTCCAGGACGGCCACACAGTTAGCGCCGACCTGGTTGTGATCGGGATCGGCGTCAAGCCGCTCATCGAACTCGCCGAACGCGCCGGAATCCAGACGGATCGTGGCGTGTCGGTGAACGAACATCTCGAAACCAGCGTTCCGGGTATCTTCGCCGCCGGCGACATCGCGCGCTGGCCCGACCCGCTGACCGGGGACAATATTCGCGTCGAGCACTGGGTCGTGGCCGAGCGCCAGGGACAGACGGCGGCGCGGAACATACTCGGCCGACGCGAGCGCTTCGACGCCGTGCCGTTCTTCTGGACGAGCCAGTTCGATCTTACCCTCAATTACATCGGTCACGCCGAAAAGTGGGACAAGCTCGATTTGGAGGGTAGTATCGAAGATCATGACTGCAAGCTCTCATTTCAGCGAGCCGGAAAGACGTTGGCCGTGGCCACCATTGGACGCGACCGCGAGAGCCTCAAGAACGAAGTTGCGATGGAGCGATTCGGCCGACGCGTCTAAAATGAGTTGCAGCGGGATGCCGGCCAGCGGAACCGACGCCGCCAGTGGCGGCGGCGTCGCACAGCCCATGGGCGGGGACGCGATGCGTATTCTTCCAGACATACCGGACAACCTTCCCCTCGATCTATTCGCGGTCTAGCGGTTCCTCGGTAAGGAGGCTTCAAAAATGCCCATACATAAGAAGGAACAGAACCGCATAGGACGCATCGGCTGGCTACGAGCGGCGGTATTGGGCGCGAACGACGGCATTCTCTCAACAGCGAGTCTGGTACTCGGTGTCGCAGCTGCGCATACGACCCACGCCAACGTATTGGTCGCGGGGATCGCCGGCCTGGTCGCTGGGTCTATGTCGATGGCTGTTGGTGAGTACGTGTCCGTGCACTCACAGGCAGACACCGAACAGGCCGAACTCAAGCAAGAGCGCGCGGAGCTCAAAGCAGACGACAAGGGCGAGCACAAGGAACTGGCAGCGATCTACGTCGCTCGCGGGCTCGACCCTTCGCTCGCGAAACAAGTCGCCGAGCAACTCATGGCCCATGACGCGATAGGCGCGCATGCCCGTGACGAACTCGGCATCATCAAGACTCTTCGTGCGCGTCCGATTCAGGCTGCACTGGCCTCGGCTGGCAGCTTCTCCGTTGGATCAGCCATGCCTCTCTTGGTCACGGCGGTAGCCCCGGAGGCGGGTCTAATCCCTCTTGTTTTTGGAACTTCACTCGTATTCCTCGCGCTTCTAGGCGGGTTGGCAGCACGCGCGGGCGGCGCAGGCATGACGGTGGGCGCAATACGCGTCACGTTCTGGGGTGCACTGGCCATGGCGGTGACCGCAGGCGTCGGGGCGTTGTTCGGAACAGTTGTGTGAGCGGGAAAGTTACCCGCGTGCGGGCCTGCCGTGAAGTCAGCGTATTGTTTTTTTGGGGATTGACCTACGGGCCGTCGTCGCTCTTCTCGGAATCGTGGCTGAATCAAGATTTCTGAAGGGTATGCTTCCTCAAAACTCCGACCGCGCCGGAAAGCAGTGATTTCGGACCATGGCGCTGACAAGATTCGTTTCCCTGCTTCGCCCTGAAAATTCCCTGATCCGCTGAAATAATTCCCTGTTCGCGTTTCAAAATTACCTGTTCCGTTGATTAGGGAATTTGCTCAAAAACCCGAGAGAAGATAAAGCTTATTCGGCTGCAAGGCGGCTGCAGGATGCCCCAAATGACGAAAATTCCCTGTATTTTCCCCGCTTCCGTTCGCCATTTTCGCGTGTTCCATTCGCTCTAAATCTCCTGAGCCGTAAGGGCTCGCCGGGATGTTCGCTCTGTTCCGTGCATGAAGCGAGTGATTCGGAGCGATTGGAAGGCGAATGGGACCGGCGAAGTCGCAGCAGAGAAAACGAGGCCTGAATTCGGCCCGATGGCGTAAAATCCCTAAACATTTCGCTGGCTTAGCCTATTCAAAACGACTGGACTTCCTGCGCGGTCTGAGCGCACATGGATACGAAAAGGAGGTCTCCATGACGCAGACCAGTTCGACAGGCCGCGGCACAAGGCGGCACACCTACGGCGGCAATCCGGAGGATCTGGCTGTCGTTACTAAAAATTCCATATGAACCGGAATTCGAACGGCTGCGAGAATTGCTATCGAATTGATGGGCTTAAGTGAGACGGGTTGCGATCTGAACCACAAGCGGCTCACCTTGATCGAGATCGAAAGACCTCCGAATACAGGGATCTTCAGACGACGGAGTACCGGCCGCCGCGCAGCCATTGGTGAGCCGGAATCCGGGACGAATCAGGCGGCGAGGCGTTCGTAGCGATGATGCAGGCCGCCGACCTGCGGGAGCGCGACGGCTCTTCCTACCCCGCGTGGCTGGATCGGGCGCGGGTCCGGACAATCCTTGTCAAGCGAAAGATGCGTGCGGGTGCGTTGGTAATAGTCGACGTACGAGTGGAGAACTCGGCGCAGATGGCGCTCATTGAAGATCAGGATGTGATCCAAGCACTCGCGGCGAATCGAACCGATCGCGCGCTCGACGTAAGCGTTCTGCCAAGGTGAGCGTGGTGCCGTAACGACTTCCGTGATGCCCATCGCTTCCACTCGGTTGCAGAAGTACGAGCCATACGACGTGTCGCGATCGCGCAGCAGGTAGCGCGGAGCCGTGTCCCAAGGGAACGCTTCGGTTACCTGGCGCGAGAGCCACGCTGCGGTCGGATGCTCGGTGACCGCTGCGCGCATGATCGTCCTTCGATCGTGGGCCAGAATGATCATCACGTAAAGCAGCCGAAACGACGCGGAAGCCACAACGAACATGTCGATGGCGGCGATGCCTTCGGCGTGATTGCGCAAGAAGGTCCGCCAGTTCTGAGAAGGTGTTCCGCGTCTTCGCACCATGTACTTCGCGACTGTAGCTTGGCTCACCTCGATGCCGACCTTGAGCAGCTCGCCGTGGATCCGGGGCGCACCCCAGAGCGGGTTGGCGCTGCTCATCTGCCGAATCAGATCGCGGATCTCGCGCTCCACTGAAGGCCGCCCGGACCTGGAGCGCCAACGCCAAAACAGGCGGAAGCCCTGACGGTGCCACTTGATCACCGTTGTCGGCTTGACCAACACCATCGCCTCCAGACAACGCGGCCACAATCTGTAAAGCCAGACCCAGAGCAAGCGGTCGATCGCGAGCAGCCGGAGCCGACCCGGCCGCTGGCGGCGAAGAACGTGCAGCTGATGACGGAGGGCGAGGTTCTCCAGCTCCACAACCGCCCGACTACGGAATCGGCATACAAGCCGAGAAACGATCGATCGCTTGAGCTTATCCATGCCGGCGAGACTAGGGCGGCCAATGCCAAAACTCTAGACTTTCCGCCGCTTTCCGAATTTTCAGTAGCCACAGGTGCTTCAGTTTCGTAGAGAAGCTTCCACCGGGCTCTCAGCTGACTGAGATCGAGCGACTCAAGACCGGCGATTTCTGCGGAGAGCCTTTCGCGCTCCTTGTACGATACGTTTCGCATGACTGCCCGCCTCCCCGGCAGGTGGACAGACACATTGCTCTGTGGCCGCACACAGTCCAGTCGGGAACGCAGATTGTTCTTCCGATTACGACACCACGTACGAGAAGGAGAACCAAGGAATACTGCCGTTAACACCTACGAATCCGAGTCATTCTCCCGCAATGTGCTGGGAAAGCCCGGACCCGGACAGCTATACTCAACAGGAGACAGTAGGGCTTTCATAAGGTTGCGAACTTGGGCTGCCACTGACATTATCCAAGGCAGCAAACCGTCCGGGAATCACTTCGGAATTCGCCAGTTAAGGCGGTCGGCAAAACGAAAGGAGCGTACCTTGGACCTACAGAAAATCTTGTCAGAATTGAAGGCAGAAAGGGACCGGCTTGTCCGGGCTATCGAAGCTCTGCTCGGAATAGCGTCGTCATCGGTTGCTACGAAGCGCAGTGCGGGCGGCGCGCGAAGGCCTGGTCGGCGTCGGGGCGGAATCACGCCGGAGGGCAGACGGCGCTTGTCGGAAGCCATGAAAAAGCGCTGGGCGGAGCGAAGGAAGAAACGCTCCTAGCGGCAGAAGAAACGATCGTTTTTCAGCTAGACGGTTTGCAGAGTACCGGCGCCAGATACCTGCGCTAGGCGAGCGATCTCCCTCTTCAATGGAACGCAAGGCTCCGGTGATAGCACGATCGCTTCGTCCTTTTTTGGACCAACGCGATGGCTTACCACGCAGCTGCTCCTCGGTCGAGCTCGCCTGAGCAGTGCGGGCAATCGGGATACCAAATCCCGCCCCATTCCTCCAACGTGCTCGAACGCCATCGAGCTTCTTGAAGCCGCGCTGAAGATCAGCCTGCTCGCCTGCCGCCAAGCTGTGACGCGAGAGGCTTGTGCCTGCGAATCCGGTGAGGATTTGGAGAACCTCGTTGACCGCCTGGCTCGCCAGCACTCCGTTAAGACTCACGACCTGCGCTAGTCTACAATCAGGAGGATAATAGATAGAGCAGACGCCAGATCCTGAGTTTTCCAAGCGAGGAGACATGCCGACCACTTCGAGTTCCGATGTCGCTGCGTTGTTGATCTCGACATTGCGCGGATGCGCCCGCGGTGTCGCATTTCTTTTTCGTTCCGGAAGACGCATCGATGAAGCGATGGGGAGGATTCTCGAGGCGCGCAACCTCAGTACTCAGGGCAGAAGCCAGGCCCTGTCGCTGATCGGATCTGGCGCGATTTTGATCGCCGCTTTCGCCCCGCTCATGAATGTACCCGTGGTTGGCGCGGTGACCTACTTCAATGGCGATAGCCCATTTGCGAACGCGACCGGCGTGCTGCTAATCGTCCTCGGAATGGCATCGCTCGCATTCGCTCTAATCGAGAAGTATTCGTGGCTCTATCCACTAGGATTCTGCTCCATGCTGATCGCGATCGGCACGCTGGTCAGTTGGAAGTGGTACCTCGCTCACGTGAACAACTCGCCCAGCGCTCCGGCGACTGGGCTGCTTGATTACTTCACCCGATCCGCCTCGAAAGGACTCGTTGGACGATCGAGCCTCTCCTTTGGACTGCCGCTGCTGATCTATGGTGCCATGCTGGTGATGCTGGCGGCCCTGGTGCGGCCGCGAGGAGTTGCTACGGTCAATTCCGAACCGCAACCACATTGATCAACGTTTCCTCACGATCCGCGGCGGGTGCGATACCAAACCATCGTTCTATGATCGCCAAGTCGGCGCGACTCCACCACAGGTACGGATAAGAAACCGATTTAGGACTAATTTCGAAACCCGCGTCGCGAATCATATCGAGATATTCAGCCGCCGTTCGTTGCACATCCATGGGATGCCGAAAGAGCATCCGGATGATCCAAGAATGTATGTACTTGCGGGTCGATTCGGCGAACAGCAACACGCCATTCGGCTTCAGAACACGGTGAAATTCGCGCAGCGCGTCGTGCTGATAGATCAGGTGATGGAATGTCTGGTGGCAGAACACCATATCGACGGACTCGGCGGGTAGCGGCAAAGATGAACTCGATGCCTGTTTGAGCTCGACCGCAAGCCCGTGCTTAGCCGCCTCCCGGCTCGACGTCGCGAGGTGCAGCTGGTGACGGAGAATTAGCTTCTCTAGTTCCAGAACCGCCCGACCGCAGAATCGGCATACAAGCCGAGAGACGACCGATCGCACGAGCATGAGCATGTCGGCGATACTGCATCGGTGAATCCCAAACCTCCAGACTTTTCGGCGCATTGGGAGTTTTTAGTAGCCTTCGCCGCACACCGACGGCGCATGAGATGCATTTATTAAACAGTTGATTCTATTACGATTCATTTTCCCTCAGCCTATGAAAAGAACGAAACCGCACGAGATGTTTGAAACACTCCTGCTGTTACAACTACAGAGCCAGACGTAACAATAATTTCTGGCCTACACTATTGTCCCAATTAAAGCTGTTTTGCAAAACCACAACAGCGGTCCTCTTGTCAACATCAAGTCCGATATAGCTAGAATATCCCGCTACAACGCCGATTTGAAAAGTGATTGTCTGGCTTCCCAAATCGTCGACAAGCCATGCTACTGCCGCAGATTTCTTCGGGAGAGGCAGTCTTACGCGTAAGTTACTGGCCAGAACCTTATTAAACCGCGACTCTTTTCCTTTCAGGTGAGCTGAAGCGAACATCAAGAGTTCTTTTGCATTGGACCACAGGCCCGCAGACCCCCGCATGAGCGGGGTAAAGTGCCAGTCCGGGGTGGGGTGCCCACGCACAATGAATTTAGGTTGGTCCCCAGCGTAACCATAAGCCCTCCCCGGATAACAAGGTAAGAGTTCTGGACTGTATCCGGTGCAAGACAACCCCATCGGCTCGACTAGTTTGTGTTTCAGCAACATATCGACTGTTTGCCCTGTCTTGAGCTCAAGGATGTAGCCCAAAATGCCGTAGCCAATATTCGAGTATTGTTGCCGCCCCTTTGTGTCTGAGCTGAAAGTAGCTAGGTAATTCGAAGTATAAGCGAGGTCAAAGTGGCGATAGAAATTGTTTCCATCGAACAGGTATTCCACAAAATATGCCAACGTCTGCAGTGTAGTAGGCTGCCTAGGCAGCCCCGATGTATGCGTGGCTAATTGCAACAGCGTAATGGTTCGGGCATCCATACTCAAAGAGGTTCCCGGGGGCAAGAGGGTCTCCAGAGTATCGTCCCAGGAGAGCTTCCCTTCATCCACGAGCAGTGCCGTAACCGCAGCCAGATACCCTTTGCTCAACGAACCAACTGCAAAAAGCGTATCGCCGTCGGGCTTTCGATGGTTGATCTGATTGGCGACACCATAACCATAAAAATGCGTGCTACCGTCGGCTAATAGTACGCCTACCACAACACCCGGCGTATGTCCCGTGTCGACCAGCGGTCGAACCAATGAATCCACTTTAGATTGAAGAGTGGCGTCACGAGTCTGTCGCGCGGCAGCGATATCCTCTGCGCGCAGATCCGTTGTTGACAATGCTCCGCAGCCAGTTACGAGTAAGCAGACACAACACCCCAGGATTATCAGCAATGCTTGGCAACGCCGGTTGCGATGCCATTGAGTTAAGCGCACGAACAAATCCTCCACCCCTGTCGGTTGGTTTAATGATGGGTAGGTATTCAACTGTCGGGTTTATTTCCAGTTCGCACCCGTCCAGCCCAAGGTGCTAAAAAAAGGATAAAGGAATTCCCGCTGCCGTGGTACCGGCGAAGGATCGAATGTCGGCAGCATCGCGATCCTTTGCAGTACGACCCCGCCGGTCCTCAGGACCAATGCCTTCAACAAGAGCGACGCAGAAGCGTGCCAATGGGTGGCCCTCTCCGCGCTGAAGGAGTTTCGGAGACGCGCGATAAACGAAGGCGGAAACGCCGTCATCAATCTCCACAGTTATTACAAGAGAAATGATCTTTCGGATCCAACTCGGTACGATTGTGATGCCGGCTTCGTGGTCGGCGGGGTCGCGTTCAAGGGAACCGTCGCCAAGCTGGCCAAATGAGACGCGATCGCTCCGGGCACGCGAACACGCGATGAGCGTCAGCCGGGCAGCGACTTGACAACGGGTTCGGCGCTGGGCTATGTGTCCCGCGATTGCAAACTCAAAAATGAAATTCCGGTTCGCAGTAAACAGGGATGGCTGATCTATGGGACGACGTTGGTTGTCTGTGCTTGCGGCGGCTCAATTACTGGTGCTGGTCTGCGGTTGTGCATCCCAGCCGGTCCAAGTCGCTCAGCGCCCGACGAGCGGCCAGCAGGTCGGGGCGGTAGCACGGGGACAACACTGCGGCGTGTTGCTATTCGACGTCATCCCTGCCGGAACCAACACGCGGACGAAGCGCGCGTACGAGGAGGCGTTGGGGGGGCATCGCGGCTTAGTGGACACTGAGATTCAGGATTCCTGGTACTTCATTGGTGTCGGAACCCTGCTCTGTACGACAGTCGAAGGGAAGGTCATCGACTGAAGCGCACGCTCCTATTTGTTGGTCCTCGCGCTGGCGGTCAGCGCTTGTACGAGCCAGCTAATGAATATCGCGCCCGCGCCGCCGGCTCATTACGTGGTCGCGCGCGAGGGTGAAGGGAGTGCCTGCGGCGCCATCATTTGGTTAATCGCGTTTGGGGTCAATAGCCGCACCGAGCGTGCATACCAGCAGGCGCTTGAAAATGCACAAGCAACAGGATTGACGGAGAGCCAAGTCACCGACAGGTGGTATTATATTGGCATCGGCGAGATGCTTTGCACTGACATCAGCGGCATGGGATACCGATCCGGCCAGTGATTGGCGCGAAGGCTTGAACTCGTCGGCGGGCCCGCGTTTCGCCTGCGCCTGGGACTGCGGCGGGAACCTGTGCAGGAAATCGCGGCTAAGGTGAGTACGCGTAAAGCGTCATTTTGAATTCTAGGGCCGCCAAAGCCGCATCGAAATCGGCCAGAAGGGGCACGTGAGGAGCGACTGCGGCGGCGATCGCATACGCATAGTCACCCGGGAACGCGCCAGTCGAGAATAACCATTCCTGCTGTCCGATCACGCTGCGCCAGATCCCCGTCCGGGGCGCGTTGGCAAAGAAGTCGTATTCGCTGTCCAGGATGGAGAACCGCGCGCCCGACACTTTGGCTAACGCTTCCCGCAAAGTCCAGATCCGATAGAAGGCGCTCGGGCCTCCGGACGCCACCGCACGCCGTTCGCGTGGCCCGAATACCGATGCGGCGATTTCATGTATCGACCGGTCCGCGCAGTATTCCACATCGATACCGATCGGTCCGAGATCGCTGATGGCGCAGGCTGCGATCATTCCGCTGTGACTGAGGGCGACCTCGATTCCGCCCGCTCCATGTCTTGCGTCAATCATCGGTTTGCCGCTCTCGGTCGGGATGATATCCGAGGACGATAACGAATGACCCGTCTCACGCTCGACAAGCGCGCGTAGCAAAGTGTGCGCGGCCAGACTTTGCGCCCGACGCCAGCTCCCGTGACGCCTACTCCGATGATCGTACTGGGTGAATCGTCGATCCGCTGTCGCCGCGGCGCAGGTGCGCTCGCCTTCGATCGATTCCATCCGGAGGTAAGCTGAGGAGATCATTTGTTTGATGCGCAGCCCCCAACTCTGATAGTACAAACCACAGTTTGGGGGCAAGTCTTTCATTGGGAGCCGGGTTAAATCGTAGCGTGGGCAAGTCGATAGCCTCCGCTCGTTTTCGGGTTGAGGACTGGGCGGCAGGCGCTTTGGGATTGCGAACGCGCGAGGACTGGAGGGCTTGGTCGCGCGGAGCGGCGGCTCCGGATGCGGGAGAGCCGGAAGTGACATTGCCGACTATGCTGCGTCGGCGCATCAGCCCGATCGGGCAGATGGCTTTCCGCGCCGTATGCGCGTTGCCGCAGCAGCCGACGGCACGCTTCATCTTTTGCTCCCGGCACGGCGAATTTCAGCGCACGCTTGGCATCTTGCGGTCGCTGGCCGCGGCCGAACCGGTCTCACCGGCGGAATTCAGTCTTTCCGTGCATAACGCGCTGGCCGGTCTGCTCTCCATCGCGTGGAGCAATACATCGGGACATACGACGATTTCCGCCGGCGTTGACAGCTTTTGTTCCGCGCTCGTGGAGGCCTCGGCATGCCTGGCGTCACGACCTAGTGAGCCAATATTGCTGGTCTATTTCGACGATCGTCTACCTGAGCCTTACGCAGAGATCGCTGACTCCGACGAAGCCGGCGTCGCGTTGGCTCTGCTGCTGAACGCTCCTCGGGGAGATGGCGAAGATCTGCTGGTAGAACTCGAGCCCAGAGACGAGACGATGACGATCGCGACCGCGACCGGCCAGGCGTTAGATTTCCTGCGGTTTCTGCTGACAGACCAGAAGGAAAAAACGTTGGCCGGCGAGCGCATTCAATGGCGGTGGCGTCGTGCTTAAGCGAGCTTTCTACCTATGGCGTCTGATATGGACGTTGGTTGCCTTTGCGGAGCTGGGCATCGGCGGATTCATTCTCGCCACTACTGTCATCCCGCTCAGCACGCTTTTCGTTCGTGATGAGCAGACGCGGAACAGGCGCGCGCAGAACATCATTCGGAGCAGCTTCCGACTTTACATCTTGATGCAGCAGATGCTGGGCGTGTTCAAGCTGGAAGTGAGAGGCGGCGATAAACTCTCAGTCTCCAAAGGCAAGCTGGTCGTCGCGAATCATCCGACGCTGCTGGACATTGTTCTTCTCATGGCGTTGTTGCCGGATGCGAATTGCGTTGTAAAGAGTGAGCTCTGGCACAACCCGCTCCTGCGACCGGTCGTCAGGGCAGCGGGATACATTCGTAATGATTACGAGCCCGAGGTCTTGATCGAGAAGTGTCGCGACGTACTGCGCGCCGGCAGTAATCTTATCATTTTCCCCGAGGGCACCCGGTCTGTGCCCGGCAAACTCCTCTCCTTCCAGCGCGGCTTCGCGCACATCGCCACTCTGACGGGAGCGGCGATTCAGCCCATAACTATTATGTGCGAGCCGATTACGCTGACCAAAGGCCAACCGTCCTATAGGATTCCCGAGTCTCGCCCTCGCTATCGGATCGAAGTTGGAGACGAGGTTGACGCCGAACGATTCCTGGGCTTGAGCTCCGAATCGCGTGCGCGGGGCGCGCGCAAATTGGTGTCGTATCTGGAGTCGGACTACCGCAGAAGGCTTTTACATGGCTGACCTCGAGCGTGAACTGAAAGAGCTCATCGTAAGCTCGCTCAACCTCGAAGACATCGCACCCGAGGACATCGACAGCGGCGAACCTCTGTTCGAGAAAGGGCTGGGGCTCGACTCTATCGATGGGTTAGAGCTCGGAATGGCGATACGAAAGAAGTATGGACTCAAGGTGCAAGGTTCCAAGGAAGAGATCCGCGCGATCTTCGAGACGGTCAGCAGCATTGCACGATACCTCGCGGAGCAGAAATCTCATTGATGGTCTCAAAGAGCGATATCGCGGGGGTACTTTCGAAATATCTGCAGGACCTGTTCGACCTGCCAGCGGAGAAGATCACCCTGGGCGCACGGCTTTTCGATGACCTCGATCTCGACAGCATCGATGCGGTCGATCTGATGGTGAAGCTGCAGGAATATACCGGCCGCAAGATTTCGCCCTCCGAATTCAAGAGTGTGCGTACCATCGGCGACGTCGTCGATAGGATTTATGCAAAGGTTAACCAATGACGCGCCTTGGCGTAGTGTTGTTGGTAGTAGGCCTCGCGTATCCTTTCCTGGTGTATTTCGGCTTACAGATCTTGCCAGCGGGATTTATCGCGATTGGTTTGTTCGTGCTTCTCGCGCTGAGACTCGCATTCAGCCGCAAACCAGATAGTTTCAACACCTTGCCCTATTTGATTGCCGCCCTAGTATTGTTAATCCTTGCCGCACGTTCGCCGATGGTCGGTCTGAAGGCGTACCCAGTGCTCCTGAGCCTCGCGTTCGGTGCGGGATTCGCGTACTCGCTGATCCGGCCACCTACCGTCATCGAGCAAATCGCGCGCATCCATCATCCGGATTTGCCCTTGTCTGTCAATTCTTACCTGCGCAAGGTCACGATTGCATGGCTGATGTTCTTCCTCATCAACGCCGCACTCTCGGCGGCGACCGCGATGAGCGGCAGCCTGAAGCTGTGGACGCTCTACAACGGATTCATCTCCTACATTGCGATGGGAGTGATGTTCGCCGGTGAATTCCTGATTCGCCAGGTCGTGCACCAACGCATCCGGCGCGCCGCATGAGCATCGTATCGTTATCGGATCTGCTCGCTGGCGCGCGGCCCGACACACATTGCGTCGCGCTGAAAGATCATCGGCAAATCACGTTGGCGCGATTGCGCGCCGACGTATCCCACAACGCCCAGCGACTTTCCGCGCGCTGCATCCGGCACGGCGCCGTGGTCTGCGAGGACGGATACTGGTTCCTCGTCGGCCTGCTCGCGCTGGTGAAAATCGGTGCCGATGTGATTCTGCCACCCAACTCGCGGGCCGGCACTCTGCGCGGACTTGCGCACGAGTTAGACGTGTTACTCACCGATTCAGGCGTGGGTGAGGTCGCGAGCCGGGTTGCGCTGGAGTCGAGCGAGACGGAAGCCGCACCGATGCGTTTCGATGTCGCGAACAGCCGGATCGATTTTTTTACCTCAGGCTCAACTGGCGAGATGAAACGCGTCGCCAAGTCGCTTACACTCTTCGAGCGCGAAGCCGCCGTGCTCGAGCAAATGTGGGGCGCGGAACTGGGAGACGCACCGGTCTTTGGGACCGTCACGCATCAGCACGTTTTCGGAATGACCTTTCGGATCATGTGGCCGCTGCTCGCGGGCCGTCCATATCACTCGGAATTCCACGTCGCATGGGAACCGCTGCTC
>Ga0097691_1001533_pt1 | contig 16809 bp, 13 predicted proteins | sample NGESurdeep072012_8_FD_72858 | JGI IMG/M metagenome (GOLD analysis project Ga0097691, IMG submission 72858) | Arctic peat soil microbial communities from Barrow, Alaska - NGEE Surface sample 210-1 deep-072012 | ecosystem: Environmental > Terrestrial > Soil > Wetlands > Peat ... | reverse complement strand
AAGGCGCGCAGATTCCGCCGCGGTCGCTCGTGATGGGCAGCCCGGGCAAGGTGAAGCGGCTCCTGACGCACGCGGAGATCGCGGAGATTCAGCTGTACGCGGATCGCTACGTTCAATACCGACTTGACTACCAATAGCACCCAGCCCGCCCGTGGCACCCGCGACTTTCTGCCTGACGACATCCGTCGTCGGGAATATGTCGTCGACATCGTCCGGGGTGTGTACGAGCGCTACGGTTTCGAACCACTCGAGACGCCCGCCTTCGAGAACATCGAGACGCTCCTCGGCAAGTACGGCGAGGAGGGCAATAAGCTCATCTTCAAGATTCTGAAGCGCGGCGAGCACGAGGCGAGCGGGGCGGCGGATCTGGCGCTGCGGTACGACCTGACGGTGCCGCTGGCGCGCGTGGTCGCGCAGTATCAGAACGAGCTGCCGAAATTCTTCAAGCGGTATCAGATTCAGCCGGTGTGGCGCGCCGACCGGCCCGCGCGCGGACGGTTTCGTGAGTTCTACCAGTGCGACATCGACGCGATCGGCTCGACCTCGCTCGTCGTCGAAGCCGAGTTGCTCGGCGCGGTCAGCGAGGTGATGACGACGCTTGGATTCAGCGACTTCGTCGTGAGGCTGAATCATCGCGGCGTGCTGACGGCGCTGCTCGAAGCCGCCGGTGTGGCAGGCGACAAGCACGGCGAGGCGCTCGTGGCGTTGGACAAGCTCGACAAGATCGGGGCGGATGGTGTCGCGAAGGAACTGGCCTCCCGCGGAATCGACAGCGGCGCGGCATCGACGGCGCTGTCTTTCTTCTCGGTCGTGGAAGAGGCGTCACACGCGACGCTGGCGCGCCTCAAGAGTGTGCTGGGCGATCACGCCGCGGTCCGCGATCTCGAGTCGATCGTCGCGCTCGCCGAATCGACGCCCGCCGCGGGCCGAATCCGAATCGACCCAAGCCTGGCGCGCGGGCTGTCATACTACACGGGCGCCATCATGGAGGTGGCCGTCCCGGATCTCGCCGGCAGCCTCGGCGGCGGCGGCCGGTACGACAATCTGATCGGCATGTTCCTCGGCCGAGACGTCCCAGCCTGCGGCTTCTCGCTCGGTCTGGAGCGCATCATCGTGGTCATGACCGAGCGCAACATGTTCCCCGCGTCGATCGCGCACGGCGCAGTCGACGTGATGGTCAGCATCTGGAACGACGACACGCGCGCCGATGCGATCGCGCTGGCCGGCGAGCTGCGCCGCGGCGGCCTTCGCGTCGACGTGTATCCGGAAGTGGAGAAGCTCGGCAAGCAATTCAAATACGCGGCCGGCCGTCAGGCGCGGTTCGTCGCCATTCTTGGAGACGACGAGCGGGCTCGTGGCGAGGTGGCGATCAAGGATCTGGTGACGGGCCACCAGGAATCGATTGCGCGGGCCGGCGCGGCCGACTACATCGCCCGGCGGTTGAGCGCAGAACCTAAAACGTAGAACCAAGACGCAATACCTAAAACGTAGAACGTAGAACCGAAGAATGGCCGATCAACTAGGCGATTGGACTCGAACTCATACGTGCGGCGCGCTCCGCACCGACGATGTGGACGCGGACGTGGTGCTGCTCGGCTGGGTGCATCGCGTGCGCGATCTCGGCGGGGTGACCTTCATCGACATCCGCGATCGCGCCGGCGTCTCGCAGCTCGTCGTCCGCGACAACGACGCGCTCCTGGTGGCCGCCAAGCGGCTGCGCTCCGAGTTCGTCATCGGCGTGCGGGGCGTCGTGCAGCGCCGATCCGACGATACGGTGAACTTCAAGCTGGCGACGGGAGACGTCGAGGTCCTCGTGCGCGAAATCCGCGTGCTCAGCGAGGCCAAGACGCCGCCGTTCCAGATTGCCGAGGACGGCGCCGTGTCCGAAGAGCTCCGGCTGCGCTACCGCTATCTCGACCTCCGCCGGCCGCGGCTGCAGCACAACCTCGGCCTGCGCCATCGGGTGACGATGGCGGTCCGCCGCTACTTCGACGCGCACGGCTTCTGGGAGATCGAGACGCCGATTCTGGCGAAATCGACGCCGGAGGGCGCGCGCGACTTCCTCGTGCCGAGCCGCGTCCACCCGGGCGAGTTCTACGCGCTGCCGCAGTCGCCGCAGATCTTCAAGCAGATCCTGATGATTGCCGGCACCGACCGCTATTTTCAGATCGTGCGCTGCTTTCGCGACGAGGATCAGCGCGCCGACCGTCAGCTCGAGTTCACGCAGATCGACGTCGAGATGTCGTTCGCGCGGCCCGAGTCGGTCTACGGTCTGATCGAGCCGCTGATGCAGGAGGTGTTCAAGGAGATCGGCCGCGACGTGTCGGTGCCGCTGCCGCGGATATCCTACGCCGACGCGATCGCGAAATACGGATCGGACAAGCCGGATCTGCGCTGCGGGCTCGAGATCGTCGATCTCTCGGAGCTGTTTCGCGACTCCGAGTTCCGCGTCTTCAAGCAGATCGTCGCCGACGGCGGCGTCGTGCGCGGCATCGTCGTGCCCGGCGGCAACAAATACTCGCGCAGCCAGCTCGACGTGCTCGTCGACCAGGCCAAGCAGATGGGATTCAGCGGTCTGATCTGGGTCCGCCCTGGCGCGCCGCCCCTCAGCTCGGTGAAGGCGCTGAACGCGGACGCGCTTGGCACCGCACTGGCGCGAGCGCAGGCTTCGGCTGAGGACCTGTTGCTCATGGCCGCAGGGCCGGCGGAGGCGACGTCGAAACTGCTCGGCCAGCTGCGGCTCCACGTCGCCAAGAAAGAGAATCTGCTGCGCGCCGACGAGTTCGCGTTCACGTGGGTGACCGACTTCCCGCTGCTCGAGTATCACGAGGACGATGCGCGGTGGTATTCGACGCATCATCCGTTCACCGCGCCGCTCGACGCGGACGTGGACAAGCTCGAAAGCGATCCGGGCGCCGTGCGCGCGAAGGCGTACGATCTCGTGTTGAACGGCACGGAGCTCGGCGGCGGCAGCATTCGTATTCACGACTCCGCGCTGCAGGCGCGAATCTTCAGGCGGCTCGGCATCACCGACGAGGAAGCCAAGATGCGCTTCGGCTTCTTTCTCGAAGCGCTCGAGTACGGCACGCCGCCCCACGGCGGCATCGCGCTGGGGCTCGACCGGATGATCGCGCTGCTCGCCGGCGAATCGTCGATTCGAGAGGTGATGGCGTTCCCCAAGACGTCCAACGCCGTCGATCTGATGGCCGGCGCGCCGTCGCCGGTCGATGCGCGGCAACTGACCGAGCTGCATTTGAAAACGCAGCCGTAGTCAGGTATAATTGCGTCGTAAGTCTTTGCAGGAGAATGAGATAGCAGCCTCGTCCACCGAATGAAACGCATCACCGTCCCCGAAGAGGGGATCGAAACCCTGTTCGGCTCGTACGACGAGAACCTCAAACATCTCGAATCGCTCTTCAACGTCCGCATCCGTACGCAAGGCCACGAGCTGCTGGTGGACGGCGACTCTTCCAATCTCGAAAAAGTCGATCGCATCGTCGGGCAGCTGTCGTCGCTCTTGCGCGACGGCTACAAGCTGTCGCACGGCGACGTGAAGACGGCGTCGGATCTGGTCGCGCAGAACGAGTCGGTCGACCTGCGCGATCACTTCTTGAAGGGGAGCCTGACGGCCGCGGGCAAGAAGCGCGTCTCGCCGAAGACGGTCAATCAGCGGCGCTACCTCGACGCCATCGATCAGCACGATATCGTGTTCGGCATCGGCCCCGCGGGCACGGGCAAGACCTATCTGGCGATGGCGCAGGCGGTGTCGTTTCTCGTGGCGAAGAAGGTCAGCCGGATCATTCTCGCGCGGCCCGCGGTCGAAGCGGGGGAGAAGCTCGGGTTTCTCCCGGGCGACCTGCAGGAGAAGGTGAACCCGTACCTGCGGCCGCTCTACGACGCGCTGTACGACATGCTGGACGTCGAGCGCGTGGCGCGCTACATCGAGCGCGGCACGATCGAGATCGCGCCGATTGCGTTCATGCGCGGCCGGACGCTGAACGATTCGTTCGTCATCCTCGACGAGGCGCAGAACACGACGTCCGAGCAGATGAAGATGTTTCTCACGCGTCTCGGCTTCGGCGCCAAGGCGGTGATCACGGGCGACGTGACGCAGATCGACCTGCCGCAGGGGCGGACGTCGGGCCTGGTCGAAGCGATGAAGGTCGTGAACGACATCGAGGGCATTTCGTTCATCTACTTCGACGACCGCGACGTCGTCCGCCACAAGCTGGTCCAGCAGATCGTCAAGGCCTACGAAGCGTTTTCCACCGTGACCGGCGGCAACGGCCTGCACCGTCCCTCGACGACCCCAGGCCGCTGATCGCATGCCTGCTCGAGACCACCGGCGCCGCGCCGCGCGCTTCGGGCGCCGTGGGCCGGGGCTTCGCGTCGTCGTGGCCGACGGCCGTGGCCGGCGCGTGGCGGCGCCCGGCGTGGCGCGCTGGCTCGCGGGCGTGGCTCCGGCCGCGGCGCGTGGCACGGTGAGCCTGGCGCTCGTGAGCGACGCGACGATCCGCGCGCTCAACCGCGCGCACCGCGGTATCGACCGCGCGACTGATGTGTTGAGTTTTCCTGCCCTGATGAACGGTTTTCTCGGCGACGTGGTCATCGCACGCGGCGTCGCCCGCCGTCAGGCCCGCGCGGCGGGCCATTCCGAGCTGACCGAATTGCGCGTCCTCGCGCTCCACGGCCTCCTGCACTTGCTCGGCTACGACCACCATCGCGACGGCGGACGGATGCGCCGGGTCGAGAGCCGTTTGCGCCGCAAAGGCGGATTGCGCGAGGGGCTGATCGAGCGCGCGCGTGGCTCGGCGGCCTCGCCACGTCCTGGGAAACGAGCGGGGCGATGATCCTCCTGCTAATCGTTCTGCTGGCGTGCGCCGCGGTGTACTTCGGCGTCATCGAGGCGGCGTTCAGCGCGCTGATGCGGCTCTCGCTGCGTTTGATCGCCGAGCGAAGCGATCGCCCGGGCGCCATCGGCGCGTATCTCGACGACCCGCTGCTGCTGTTCGTACCGTTGCGGCTGCTGCTCGGTCTCGTCACGGGCGCGGCGACGGTGCTCCTCGTGCGGGTCGTCGGCGTCGAGGGCGCGCACTCGCTGGGTCTGATCCTGCTGAGCGTCGCCGTGTTTATCGTGGTCTTCCAGCTGGTGGTGCCGCTGGCCATCGTCAGCGGCGATCCCGAGCGCGTGCTCGAAATCCTGCTGCCGTCGTTCGCGCCGGTCGCGCGGGCCCTCGGGCCGATGACGCGGTGGTTCGCGCGCCTGGTGGCCGACACGAAGCGTCAGACCGGCCAGCCGCCGACGCCGGACGAGGCGGCGGAAGAAGCCAACGAGGCCGCCAAGGCGTACATCGAGTCGGCCGAGCAGGAAGGACTGATCGAGGGCGAGGAGCGCCGCCTGCTGCAGAGCATCGTCGACTTCGGCGACACGCTGGTGCGCGAAGTCATGACACCGCGTCCCGACATCGTCGCCATCCGCGAGGACGCGACGGTCGGCGACCTGCGCGCGCTCTTCGCCGAGCAGGAGTACTCGCGCTTCCCGGTGTTCAAGGAGAGCCTCGACAACATCGCCGGCTTCGTCTTCATCAAGGACCTCGTCTCGCTCGTCACGGCCGACGATGCGCGTCCGCTGAAGCCGCTGGTGCGGCCGGCCGTCGTCGTGCCGGAGACCAAGCGCGTGCCGGAGCTGCTGAAGCAGTTTCAACGGCAGCAGACGCAGTGCGCGATTGTGGTCGACGAATACGGCGGCACGGCGGGGCTCGTGACGATTGAAGATCTGCTCGAAGAGATCGTCGGCGAGATTCGCGACGAGTACGACGTCGAGGCGGAGCCGATCGTCGACGAGGGCGGCGGCCGGTACGTCGTGAGCGGCAAGGTCAGCATCGGCGAAGTGGCGCAGCGGCTGAACGTCCAGATCGAGCGCGAAGGCTTCGAGACCGTCGGTGGGTATCTCCTGTCGCACGTCGGGCGCGTCCCGGCGGTGGGCGAGCACTTCGACGTCGACGGCTTGATGGTCGAGGTGCTCGACGCCGAGCGCCGGCGCATCAACAAGGTGCGCATCTCGAAAAGCGCCGCGCTGGTGAAGGCGGAGCATGGCCAATAAATTCGGCTTCGTGTCGCTCATCGGCCGGCCGAACGCCGGCAAGTCGACGTTGCTCAACCGGCTGGTCGGCACCAAGCTCGCCATCGTGTCCGACAAGCCGCAGACGACGAGGACGCGGATTCTGGGCGTGAAGAACTATCCGGATGCGCAGGTCGTGTACCTGGACACGCCGGGGATCCATCGTCCGCTGCACCGCATGAACGTCCGCATGGTGGATGCCGCGGTCGACACCATCCGCGAGGTCGACGTGCTGGGCCTGGTCCTGGACGTGACCGAGGCGCCCGGCAAGGGCGATCAGTTCGTTGTCGATTTGGTGAAGCACGCGCCGTGCCCGGTGTTCCTCATCCTGAACAAGATCGATCTCGTCAAGAAAACGCGGCTGCTGCCGATCCTCGAGCGCCACGCGAAGGAGGCTAACTACGCCGAGATCATTCCCGTGTCGGCGGCGACCGGCGACAACGTGGACCGCCTCGAGCGGCTGATCATCGATCGGCTGCCGGAGGGAGAGCCCCGATATCCGCAGGGCTATCTCACCGACCAGCCCGAGCGGTTCTTCGCCTCCGAGATCGTGCGGGAGAAGCTGCTGCAGTTCACGCACAATGAGATTCCGTTCTCGAGCGCCGTCGTCATCGATCGGTTCGAGGAGGCGACGCCGTCGCAGCCGATCCTGCGGCTGTACTGCACGATCGTCGTCGATCGTGAATCGCAGAAGCCGATCATCATCGGCAAGGGCGGCGACATGGTGAAGCGCATCGGCACGGCGGCGCGCGAGGATCTCGAGCGCTTCTTCGGGACGCGCGTCTATCTCGATCTGCAGGTCAAGGTCAAGACGGAGTGGCGCGAGGACGAGCACGTGCTGAACGATATCGGCCTCGGTCCGCAGAAGTTATAATGCCTGTTTACACCACCGACGCGCTGATTCTCCGCACCTACAAACTCGGCGAATCCGACCGCATCGTCGTGTTCCTGACGCGGGATCGCGGCAAGAAGCGCGGTGTGGCGAAAAACGCGCGGCAGAGCCGTCGCCGCTTCGGCGGGGCGCTCGAGCCGATGACGTGCGGGCGGGTATCGTACTTCGAGCGGGAGCGTCGCGAACTGGTGAGCCTGTCCTACGTGGAGCAGACACGGTCGCCGCTGTCGGCGGTCGACGGCGAGGCGCTCGGCTACGTCGGGTACTTCGCGGAGTTGATCGACGAGTGGGCGCAGGAAGCGGATCCGAACGAGACGCTGTTCAGGCTTGGCGCGTCGATCGTCGAGGCGCTGGCGGTCGGCGTGCCGATCGAGCCGCTGGCGCGCTATTTCGAGTACTGGCTGCTGCGGCTCCAGGGCGTGTACGAGCCCGACGCCGACCTGACCGCCGAGGCGAAGGCCTTTCTCGCGTCGGCGCGGATGTGCAGCCCGTTCGGCCTCGCCGATGTCGCGGTCTCGCGCAACGTCCTGCGCGAGCTGGAAGGGACGCACCGCGCGCTGATTGCGATGCACCTCGAGAAGGATCTCAAGTCGGCGCGCGTGCTGCGCGAAATGCGGCGATGACCTTTCAAAGCCTGATTCTGAAGCTGTCGGAATTCTGGACCTCGCGCGGCTGCGCGCTGCAGCAGCCGCTCGACATCGAGGTGGGCGCCGGCACGATGCATCCGGAGACGTTTCTCCGCGTGCTCGGGCCGGGACACTGGAATGTCGCCTACGTGCAGCCCTCGCGGCGTCCGGCCGACGGCCGCTTCGGCGAGAACCCGAACCGCCTGTTCAAACATCATCAGTTTCAGGTCGTTCTCAAACCGGCGCCAGACGATGTGCAGCAGATGTATCTCGAGAGCCTCGAAGCGTGCGGCATCAATCCGCGGCAGCATGACATCCGGTTCGAAGAGGACAACTGGGAGTCGCCGACGCTCGGCGCGTGGGGCATCGGCTGGCAGGTGATGTTCGACGGCCAGGAAATCTCGCAGTTCACCTATTTCCAGCAGGCGGGCGGCGTGGAGCTGTCGCCGATCTCGGCGGAGCTGACCTACGGCCTCGAGCGGATCGCGATGGTGCTGCAGCGCGTCGACAGCGTCTTCGATCTCGAGTGGGCCCCGGGGGTCAAGTACGCCGACGTGCGTCTGCGCGACGAGGTGGAACAATCGAAGTACGTGTTCAACCGCGGGATCGATCTGCCGGACGGGCAGTTCGCATCGTTCCATCGCCATCTGTTCGATGAGTTCTACGAGTTCGCGGAGGCGCTGCTGAGGTCTGGGCTGATCCTGCCGGCGTTCGAGCACTGCCTGAAGTGCTCACACGTGTTCAACATCCTCGACTCGAGCAACAGCATCGGCGTCACCGAGCGCACCGCGTACATCCTGCGCGTGCGGCATCTGGCGGTCGCCGTCGCCAAGGCGTACGTCGGAGAGACGGCGCCGAAAGTGACGGTCGAATAGTGAACCGCGAGCTGCTCATCGAAATCGGCTGCGAGGAACTGCCGGCGAGCTGGCTGCCGCCGCTCACCAACCAGATCGGCGACGTCGTCCGCGTTCAACTGGCGGAGCATCGGCTGCCGGCCGAGACGCCGGTCGAGAGCTTCAGCACGCCGCGCCGGCTGACCGTCCGCGTGGCTCGCGTGCCCGAGCGTCAGACCGATTTCGAAGACGTGATTAACGGGCCGCCGGTCTCCGCCGGTTTCAAGCCAGACGGGACGCCCACGCCCGCGGCCACCGGCTTTGCCGCAAAGCAGGGGGTCGAGGTGTCGGCGCTCGAGCGGATCGAGACGCCGAAAGGCGTGTACCTCGCGTATCGCAAACGGGTGCGCGGCAGGGCGGCGGTCGACGTGCTGCCCGGCGTCCTCGGCGGAACGCTTCGCGCGCTGACATTTCCAAAACTCATGCGATGGGACGCGCTGCTCGACGACGGGCGCGGCGAGCTGTTGTTCGGCCGGCCGATCCGCTGGCTGCTGTTCGTGTATGGCGGCCGCGTCGTGCCGTTTTCAATTGGACGCTCGGCGGCGGCGCAAACCGGGCAGGTGCAGGACGTCGCGACCGGCGCGGTCACCTACGGACACCGCTTCCTGACGACGAGCGGGCGCGCGGGACGCGCGATCAAGGTTCGGACGTTCGACGAATATCGCGCGCGGCTGCTCGAGAACTTCGTCATCCTCGAGCGCAGCGAGCGCCACGACAAGATTGCGCGCGAGCTCGACGCGAAGGCGCAGCGGCTCAAGGGCCGCGTGAGCCGCGTCGTGCACGGTGGCTCGGGCCTGCTGCAGGAAGTGCCCGACCTCGTCGAGTATCCGTCGGTGATCGCCGGCACGTTCGCGTCGGAATTCACCGACACGCTGCCCGAGGAAGTGCTGACGACGACGCTGATTCACCACCAGCACTATTTTCCGGTCGAAGGCGAGGACGGCAAGCTGAAGCCGGCGTTTCTGGCCGTGATCAACACCGAGCCGGACAACGAGCGCACCATCGCCCGCAACGCCGAGCGCGTCGTCACGGCGCGGCTGCGCGACGCGCTGTTCTTCTGGGAGAGCGATCGGAGGGTCCCGCTCGAGGCGCGCATCGAGCGGCTGTCCACGCTGCTGTTTCACAAGAAGCTCGGCACGTACAAGGAAAAGGCCGAGCGGATCGAGCGTCTGGCGCGCTGGATCGCCACCGACGCGTTCGGCGCCCCGGCGGACATCGGCGAGTACGCCGCGCGGGCGGCGCGTCTGGCGAAGGCCGATCTGGCGACCGAGATGGTCCGCGAGTTCACCGAGCTGCAGGGCATCATGGGCGGGATCTATGCCCGGGCCGAGGGGCTGCCCGAAGAGGTGTGGAAGGCGATTTATTTCCACTACCTGCCGATCGGCGTCGAGGCGGACGCGCCGCCGACGCGCGCGCAGCTCGGGAAGGCGGCGATCACATGGGCGGCGGTGTCGCTGGCGGACAAGCTGGACACGATCGTCGGTCTGTTCGCCGCGGGCGAGAAGCCGACAGGGTCGCGCGATCCGTACGGCCTGCGCCGCGCGGCGCACGGCGCATTCAAGATCCTGGTGGACTTGCCGGAATTGACCGGTTTGACGGTCAGGCCGGAGTTCGGTGAGATCCTGAAGCAGGCGGATGCGCCCTTTGCCAGTTTTGTCCAGACACCGCCGCTCGGTCTGTACGCGTTCCTCACCGAACGATTGACGTACGTTCTTGAGCAACGGGGGTTCGACGTCCGGAACGTACGCGCGGTGACTCACGATCGGATCGATCACCTTGCGCCAAACGATGCCCGCCGAAAACTCGAGGTCTTGCCGGAGTTCACTGAGTCGCCCGACTTTCGGCAGCTCGCTATTGCATTCAAGCGCGTCAGGAACATCGCGAAGGAACTTCCCCAGGAGCAGTTCGTCGAGCTGGAGGCGATCGGTCCGAGTCTCGAGTCGCGGTTAAGCGAGCCGGCCGAACGCGCATTGCTCGACGAGATCGAGCGTCGGCGTCCGATCATTGAATCGGTCCTGCAAAGAGGCGATGGCTATCGGGAAGCGTTTGCGGAAGCGGCACGATTTGGTCCAGCCGTGGACAGGTTTTTTGCTGACGTGTTGGTCATGGCGCCGGACCCGGCAGTACGGGAGGCGCGTCTGCGTTTATTGCGTCGCCTGGAAGCGTTGATTCTCCGGTTGGCGGACATTTCGGAAATAGTGGTCGAGGAGAAGTAGAGGTACGATCGCAGCGTGACAGGCATTTCAATCACCCAATTACCAGATTACCCAATTACCAGATTCACGCGCCGGAGCCTTAATGTCTAAGAAGCCGACCGCAAGGAAGTCCAGCCACCAGTCACGAGCCACCAGCCACAAGAAGTACGTGTATTTCTTCGGCAACGGCAAGGCCGACGGCAACCGGAACATGAAAGATCTCCTCGGCGGCAAGGGCTCCGGCCTCGCCGAAATGACCAACGCCGGCCTGCCGGTGCCCCCCGGCTTCACGATCTCGACCGAGGTCTGCAACATCTACTACAAGGAGAAGCAGAAGATTCCGGCCGCGATCGACCGCGAGATCGCCGAGCACGTCAAGAAGCTCGAGAAGGCCGCCGGCGCGACGCTCGGGTCCACCGAGAATCCGCTGCTGGTCTCGGTCCGGTCGGGCGCCAAGTTCTCGATGCCCGGCATGATGGACACCATCCTGAACCTCGGCCTGAACGACGATGCGGTCGAAGGCTTGAAGCGGCGGACCACGAACGGCCGCTTCGCGTACGACAGCTACCGCCGCTTCATCCAGATGTTCGGCAACGTCGTCCTGGAGATCCCCAAGGACGTCTTCGAGCACGAGTTCGAGGCGGTGAAGAAGGCCCGCGGCGCGAAGATCGACACCGATCTCGACGAGGCCGCCCTGCGCGACGTCGTCGAGCGGTACAAGAAGGTCGTGAAGAACAAGTCCGGCAAAGCGTTTCCGCAGGACCCGAACGACCAGTTGATGATGTCGCGCGACGCCGTGTTCCGCTCGTGGATGAACCCGCGCGCGATCGAGTATCGCCGCATTTACGACATCCCCGATCACATCGGCACGGCGGTCAACGTGCAGATGATGGTGTTCGGCAACACCGGCGACCGCTCCGCGACCGGCGTCGGCTTCACCCGCAACCCCGCCAGCGGCAAGAAAGAGTTCTACGGCGAGTTCCTCATCAACGCCCAGGGCGAGGACGTCGTCTCCGGCGTGAGGACGCCGCAGCAGATTCGCGAGCTCGAGCGCGTGCTGCCGAAGGCCTACAAGCAGCTGCGCGAGATCACGACGCGCCTCGAGAAGCACTACAAGGACGTGCAGGACTTCGAGTTCACGATCCAGGACGAGCGGCTGTTCATGCTGCAGACGCGCAGCGGCAAGCGCACCGGCTACGCCGCGGTCGTGATCGCCACCGATCTCGTGGCCGAGAAGCTCATCACGCCGAAGGACGCAATCCTGCTCGTCGATCCGGAGTCGCTCAATCAGCTCCTCGCGCCAGGATTCGATCAGGACGAGTGGAACAAGATTCCGATCGCCACGAAGGGACTCCCGGCGTCGCCCGGCGCCGCGAGCGGACACGTGGTGTTCTCAGCCGACCACGCCGTCCAGTGGTCGCAGCAGGGGAAGCCCGTGATTCTCGTCCGCCGCGAAACCGTGCCGGACGACATCCACGGCATGTTCGTGTCGCAGGGCATTCTCACCGCCACCGGCGGCATGACGTCGCACGCCGCGGTCGTCGGCCGGCAGATGGGGAAGCCGTCGGTCGTCGGCGCCGGCGAGCTCGAGATCAGCGAGTCGGCGAAGCAGTTCCGCGTCGGCGGCAAGACGGTGAAGGAAGGCGACTTCATCTCGTTCGACGGCCTGACCGGCGAGGTCAAGATCGCGCGGGTCGCGTCGAAGCCGAGCGAGATTCTCCAGGTCGTCAACGGCACCCTCGCGCGCGACAAGTCGAACATTTACCGGCGGTTCAACCAGTTGCTGTCGTGGTCGGACGCGTTCCGGCGGCTGGGGATCCGCGCCAACGCCGACCTGCCGGATCAGGCGGAGCTCGCGTACGCGTTCGGCGCGCGAGGCATCGGCCTGTGCCGCACCGAGCACATGTTTTTCGGCGAGGGGCGCATTCCGATCGTCCAGCGCATGATTCTCGCCGACAACGAAGCCGATCGCCGCAAGGCGCTCGACGAGCTGCTCCCGCTGCAGCGCGAGGATTTCTACGGCGTCTTCAAGGCGATGCACGGCTGTCCGGTGACGATCCGCACAATCGACCCGCCGCTCCACGAGTTCCTGCCCAAGCGCGAGGATCTGATGGTGGAGGTCGTCCGGCTCGAAGCCGCCGGCACGAGCGGGGCGGAGCTCGACCAGAAGAAGACGCTGCTCGCGCGCGTCGAACAGCTGCATGAGTTCAACCCGATGCTCGGCCATCGCGGCGTCCGCCTCGGCATCACCTATCCCGAGATCACCGAGATGCAGACGCGCGCCATCATCGAGGCCGCGTGCCGCCTGCACAAGGAAGGGCTGAAAGTCGTCCCCGAGATCATGATTCCGCTCGTCGGGCTCGTGAAAGAGCTCCGCAACCAGAAAGCCATCGTCGATCGCATCGCGGCGGAGACGATGAAGAAGGCGGGTGTGAAGATCACGTATCTCGTGGGCACGATGATCGAGATCCCGCGCGGCGCGATCACCGCCGATCAGATCGCGACCGAAGCGCAGTTCTTCTCGTTCGGCACGAACGACCTCACGCAGCTCACGTTCGGCTTTTCGCGAGACGATGCCGGGAAGTTCCTGAAGATCTATCAGGAGAAGAAGATCCTGGACCGGGATCCGTTCGCGTCGATCGACGTCGAAGGCGTCGGCCCGTTGGTGCGCATGGCGGTCGAGAAGGGTCGCAAGACGCGGAAGGACCTGAAGCTCGGCATCTGCGGCGAACACGGCGGCGATCCGGCGTCGATCCACTTTTTCGAGAACGTGGGCCTCGACTACGTGAGCATGTCGCCGTACCGGGTGCCGGTTGCGCGTCTGGCCGCCGCCCAGGCGGCGCTGGCCGTGAAGGTTGGGGATTGATCAGCATCTTCGTGCACCGCAACGGCCAGACCGAACAGGCGTCGAGCCTCGACCGCGCATGGCTCAAGCCGGCGTCGACTGCGTTCGTCTGGGTCGATCTCGCGGCGCCTTCGATTCCCGAATCGCTGCTGCTGAGCGAGACCTTCAAGTTCCATCCGCTGTCGGTCGAGGACGCGATGTCGGGCACGCAGTATCCGAAGGCGGAGGCGTACGACGGCTACCTGTACGTCATCCTCCACGGCATCGACTTCCGCGCGGCGGAAAAGGGCCAGGCGTTCGCGACCCACGACGTCGACTTCTTTCTCGGACCGAACTACCTCGTCACGGTCCACGACGGCTCCTCGCGATCGATCGCCGAGCTGCGCGATCACTGCGTGCGCAACGCGCGGCTGCTCGGCGACGGCCCCGTCGTGCTGTTCCACCGCATCGTCGACGCGATGGTCGATCACTACGCGCCGGAAGTGGAGAAGCTCGAAGATCGGCTCGACGCGCTCGAACAGGCGATCTTCGAATCGACGGACCGCTCGCTGGCGAAGGGGATTCTGACCGCCAAGCGCGACGTGGCGTCGCTCCGGCGCATCGTCGCGCCGCAGCGGGACGTGATCTCGAGGCTGGCGCGGCGCGAGTTCGTCGACATCAGCACCGAGATGTCGTTTCGCTTCCGCGATGTCTACGATCACCTCGTCCGCATTGCCGACGATGCGCTGATCTTCCAGGACCGGCTGACCGGCATCCTGGACGCGCACCTGTCGATCGTCAGCAATCAGCTCAACGAGGTGATGAAGGTGCTCGCCGTGGTGGCGACGATCTTCATGCCGCTGACGCTCGTGACCGGCGTGTACGGCATGAACATGCCGCTGCCGCATTTCCCAGGCGGCGACGCCGCGCAGTTCTGGTGGCTGTCGGGCTTCAGCGCCGTTCTCGTGGTCGCGATGCTCGCCGCCTTTCGCCGCAGCCGCTGGATCTGACGTGGGCAGAATCACGCGGCTGCCGGCGGACCTCGCGAACCAGATCGCCGCCGGCGAAGTGGTCGAGCGTCCCGCCTCGGTCGTCAAAGAGCTGGTGGAAAACGCGATTGACGCCGGCGCCACACGCATTGCCATTCACATCGAGCTCGGCGGCAAGAAGCAGGTCCGCGTTGAAGACAACGGTGAAGGGATGGAGCCCGAGGATGCACGGCTCGCCCTCGAGCGCCACGCGACGAGCAAGATCCACACCTCCGGCGATCTCGCGGCGATCCGGACGCTCGGCTTTCGCGGCGAGGCGCTGCCCTCCATCGCGTCGGTGTCGCATTTCGTGTTGCGGACGCGGGCGCGCGGGCAGCAGACCGGCACCGAGATCCGCGTGAACGGCGGGACGATCGCATCCGCGGTGGAAGTCGGCGCTCCGGAAGGCACGCTCGTCGAGGTGAACGACCTCTTCTACAATCTGCCGGCGCGCCGGAAGTTCCTGAAGTCCGACGGCGCCGAGTCGGCGCAGGTGTCGCGCATCACCACGCAGCTGGCGCTCGCGTATCCGGAAGTCGGCTTCGGGCTGACGAGCGCCGGCCGCTCGGTGCTGCAGTGCCCGCCTGCCGTGTCGCTGCGCGATCGGCTGTACCAGCTGTACGGCGAACGCAGCGATCTCATCGACGTCGGCAAAGAGGCCGGCGGTTTGCGTCTCACCGGCTACATCGCGGCGCTCGCCGACCAGGGGCCGACGCGCGGCCCGCAAAACGTCTTCATCAACCGGCGCATCGTCAAGGACCGGACGATCGCGCACGCGATCATCGACGCCTACAGCCAGGCGTCGATCAAGGAGCGGAGTCCCGAGGTGCACCTGTTCATCGAGATGGCGCTGGACGCCGTCGACGTGAACGTACATCCGACCAAGGCGGAGGTCCGCTTCCGCGATCAGTCGCTCGTGCACGAGGTCGTGCGGCGCGCGCTGATGGACGCGCTCGGGCAAGGCGGCGTGCCGCAGCTGCAATTGCGGCCGGAGACGGCGAGCCTCATGCCGATCGCGGCGACGATCCCCGGCGTGCTCGGCGGCGGGGCGTTTCCGAACCGCTGGGTGCCCGGCGCCGGCGCGCACACGCTGCCGACCTCCGACCTGCCGAGCGTGGAGGCCACGGGGTCCCCCGACATCCGCCCGATGATCCCGCTCGGCCAGTTCCGCGACACGTTCATCATCGCGATCGACGATGAAGGCGTGGCGATCATCGACCAGCACGTCGCGCACGAACGCGTGCTGTTCGAGCGGGTGATGGAGCGGCTGACGGCGGGGCGGCTGGAGTCACAGCGACTGCTCGTACCGCTGATCCTGGAGTTCGCCGCCTCCGCGCACAACGCGCTCGTCGCGCGCGCCCGCGAGCTCGAGCGGTTCGGGTTCGAGATCGAAAGCTTCGGCGCGGCGGCGCTGAAAATGACGGCGGTGCCGGCCTTGCTCAGAACGGAAGACTGCGCGAAGGCGCTCGCCTCGCTCGCCGAGGATCTCGAAGGGCTCGATCGCGGCGCCCACGTGCAGGAGGCGCTGCAGCGCATCGCGGCGACCACGGCGTGCCACGCGGCGGTGAAAGCCAACTATCCGCTGACCTACGAGAAGATGACGCACATTCTCGACGAGCTCCGCGCGACGGCGTATTCGACGGTGTGCCCGCACGGGCGTCCCGTCATGCTGCGGTTGACGCGGCGCGAAATCGAGAAGAACTTCGACCGGATTTGATGGGCAAGGCGCTCTACTATCTGGGACGGTTCGCACAGCTCATCGGGATGTGGCTGCTGCTCGTGGACGTCGTCACCGCGGGACCCATGGGTCCGAATGCGCGCCTCTTCGGGATCGGCGTCGCCGTGTTTCTTGGAGGCTGGGGGCTGACGCGCGTGCTCAAGCGAAACTGAGCGTGCCCCAGGCCGATCCGCACGCGATCGCCGCCGACCCGCACCAACCTATGTTCCCGCCGGGAAGCTGGCGACCGCCTCGGCCTCGTTGTCGAAGGTGTCGAACACGGTCAGCAGCTTCGTGATCGACAGCAGATCCTTGAGGCGTTTGGTGATGTTCAAGAGCTTCAGCTTGCCGCCGTCCTTGTTGACGGTCGCGTACGCCTGCACGATCTCGCCGAGCCCGGCGCTGTCGACGTAGGACACCTCGCCGAGGTTGAGCAGGAGCTTCTTGTGCCCCTGCTGAATCAGGCTGCGCATCTTGTCTTTCAGGATGACGTCGCCGCCATCCCCCAGCGTG
>Ga0097691_1001532_pt1 | contig 16827 bp, 15 predicted proteins | sample NGESurdeep072012_8_FD_72858 | JGI IMG/M metagenome (GOLD analysis project Ga0097691, IMG submission 72858) | Arctic peat soil microbial communities from Barrow, Alaska - NGEE Surface sample 210-1 deep-072012 | ecosystem: Environmental > Terrestrial > Soil > Wetlands > Peat ... | reverse complement strand
AGGCACGCGAAAACGATCGAGTCGTGCCACTCGAAATGGGGCAGGGCTCGCGCTTACTACATTGCTTCGGCGGGCGCATCCGACCCTGAATTTGCGGTGGACAAGAAATTTACGGAGCCCTACGGGGCTGGACTTTCACGCGCTGTACGCTTACGAAACGGCCGCAGGTGTGCGCATTGTGCAAGGCGCTTTGGCCACCGAGGACGTTGACTTGTTGTGGGACGCACGCAGGCGGATACGCTTCCTCACCGACCTCGGGAAGCTGGACTCGTCGATGCGGCGGGTGCTACAGCTCGCCGACCCCACGTTTCAGCGCAAAGAGGGCCAGAACGAGACAGCCATCGATGCAAAGGGCTTCGAGGTTGACTTCCCGAGGCGCCAGCCCGAGGGTGATGACCCTCGTCCGTTCCGATTCTCCGACGATGAGGACGACCTGTGGCCGGTACAGGCCCTGCGGGTGTCCGTGCTAAGCGTGCTGACAAAAGCGGCGCCGCGCTTTGAACATGTAGTCATCTCGGCCACCGGGCGCATGACTTTGATGCGCACGATTGTTCCGGAGGCATTTACCGAATTGAAGCGCTGGATGGCCGAGAAGGCGCCGCAACGTCCGGAGCCTAAACGTCGGCGTGACCGGCGCCAGGCGCCCATCGTGCAAACGCTGCTCGATGAGGGACTGCTGGTGTCGCAGGCTGGGAAAGGCTGACGAATGAGGCGCCCGGCGCCGCAGTCGATGTATAGGACCGCATCGCGTCGTGCTAGACCAAGAAAAATCAAATATTAGTACGGCGGCTGGTAGCTACTTTCAGTCCGGGGCAGGCCGGCCATATTGCGGTCACTTGGCGCCACCGCCGGGAGAACGATCAGGCGCCGCCGGTCGCTTCGTCGTTCTCCCGCTGGTGGCGCGCCGGAGTTTGGTGGCCACATTCTGTTTGCCACCCAAGTCGCCAAGACTTTGCAACACGATTTCCGCGCCCTGCTTGGTGTGGATAACCAACGACAATTCGGCGCCGGTGGCGCGCACATATCGTTGCAAGGTTGAAAGCAGCAGGTCGGAACGCTTTTCCAATTGCGCCACGGCCACCTGACCAACACCGAGTTCCCGTGCGATCTCGGATTGCGTCTTGCTCATGGCCTTGCGAATCTCACCGAGTGAATCGGCATGCTCGATCATCTCGTGCGCGAGCCGCACGGCTTTGGTTTCGATTCGGTCGCGTCGCGCTTTGGGCAGTCCTGCGATTACTTCATCAATGCTGCGTCCCATTTTTCACCTGTTCCCTAATTTCGCGGCTTTGACTTGCTGCAAATGCAAATGCAAATCGAACCGCCCGTCCGCGATTTTGATCAGCCGCTTGTAAAACAACTCTTGATTCCTGCCCTGCTTTTCTCCGGCGACCTGCGCTATGGCGGCTCGGTCAGGATCAAATGCAAAAGCCGCTCGCCAGACTTCACGGCCGTCGTGCGCGGCAAAGCGCAACTCCTTCACGTTCGCGTGCTTCGAGCCATTAAGGGTATCGACATGCGGATGGCCCGCTTTCGGACCGGCGATCTGCACCGCTTAGGCAGCCGCCGGCAGGTTGTCCTGCACGCCCTCTGCCAAAGCTTCGAACTCAGCATCGAATTCGTCATGGAACAGCACGTTCCAGCTCACGAATTGGCCCTTTGACCAGAATATCACCTTAACATGATATCACGTTAAGGTGATTATACGCAGTTGTTTGTGTCCTGTGGGCGGTGATTCACAATCAAGAGGCGGCCTCAGGCTGGCCACAGCGGCGGCTCGTCCATCAGCGCGATCTGTTCGCGCAACTCCAGGATCCTATCCTGCCAGTAACGCTGCGTGTTGAACCAGGGGAAGGCGGCGGGGAATGCGGGGTCGTCCCAGCGCCGGGCGATCCAGGCCGAATAATGGATCAGGCGCAGCGTGCGCAGCGCCTCCACCAGGTGCAGCTCGCGCGCATCGAATTCGTAGAAATCCTCGTAGCCGGCGAGCACGTCGGCGAGCTGGCGCACCATCGCGGCGCGCTCGCCCGAGAGCAGCATCCACAGGTCCTGCACCGCCGGTCCCATGCGCGCATCGTCGAAGTCGACGAAATGCGGGCCGTGGGCCTCCGCGCTATCGGTCCAGAGCACGTTGCCGGCGTGGCAGTCGCCGTGCAATCTCAGGCTCTTCACCGCGCCCGCGCGCTCGTAACAGCGGCGCACGCCGTCGAGCGCCTGCGCCGCCACGCTGGCCCAGGCCGCGGCGAGATCGGGCGGAATGAAGCCGTGGGCGAGGAGATAGTCGCGCGGCTCCGTGCCGAAGCTCTCGAGGTCGAGCGCCGGCCGCGCGCTGAAGCGCGCGAGCGCGCCCACCGCGTGGATGCGGCCGATGAAGCGCCCCATCCATTCCAGGGTCTCGCGGTCTTCGAGCTCGGGCGCCCGGCCCCCGCGCTTGGGATACACGGCGAAGCGATAGCCGCCGAATGCATGCAGGGTCCTGCCGCCGGGCGCAAGCGGAGCGACGACCGGAAGCTCGCGCTCGGCGAGTTCGCGCACGAAACCGTGCTCTTCCAGTATCTGCGCATCGCTCCAGCGCCCGGGGCGGTAGAACTTCGCCACCACCACCGGGGGCGCCAATCCCGGCGCGGGCTCGTCCTCGAGCCAGATTTGATAGACCCGGTTCTCGTAGCTGTTTAAGCCGAGCAGGCGCCCGTCGCCGCGCAATCCTATGCTGTCCAGCGCATCGAGCACGCAATCGGGCGTGAGTCCGGCATAGGGCGTGCCTTTGTTGGTATCCATGCGCCCATTGTACGGGGTGCGGCTCACTGTAGGAGGGGCGCCCTCGCCCCGATAAAACCTGATATCGAAGACCGATCGGCCCGAGGGCGGGCCTCCTACGCCACCCCGTTTTCTGTAGGACTACGCCGCTACAAGATTAAGCGCGGGCGCTCAGGCCTTGCCGGTCTTGGGGATGAAGCGCAGCGCTACGCCGTTGTTGCAATAGCGCAGCCCGGTCGGCTCCGGGCCGTCGTCGAATATATGGCCGTGGTGCCCGCCGCAGCGCGAACAGTGGTACTCGGTGCGCGGAAAAATCAGCTTGAAATCGCGGCTGGTGCCGAACGCGCCGGGAATGGTGGTGAAAAAGCTGGGCCAGCCGGTGCCGCTATCGAATTTCATGGCCGAGGTGAATAGCGGCAGGCCGCAGCCCGCACATACGAACACGCCGGGGCGCTTTTCGCGGTCGAGCGGGTTCGATCCAGCGCGCTCGGTACCCTCGTGCCGCAGCACGTCGTACGCCTCGGGCGCGAGGCGTTTTTTCCATTCCGCGTCGGGCAGTTTCAGCGGCTCCGTGCCGCTCGCCACGTCTGTGCCGTCGGCAAGCAGGGATTTCCAGTTTTTTTGCAGTTCTTCCACGGCTTTTTCTCCTTTTGCAAACGCGGGCCGCACAATCCACGACCCGGCCAGCCCCGCCAGGGGCGTCAACACCAACACTCTCAGCCAATTGCGCCTGTCCATGTCCGTCTCCTGTTTGCAGTCAAGGAAGCCCTGATTAAGTCCATGACACAAACAGGGCTTCCTCTGATTTAGGGGATCTACAAGGGGGCATCGCCCCCTTGTTCAAACCAGGTCTCAAACTATACGCGATGTGGCGCCTTTCGGACGCCGCCGGTTGCACCGGGGCTCACGCCGGGCCTCGTGCGGCCGGGAAGCCGTGTAAAATCGCGGAAAGCTTTTCGCCCAAGCACCCAATTGATGACTCCCTCTCCCGATAACTTAGTCGAAATCACCGACGTCAAGTTCAATTACGGCGAACGCGAAATCCTCAAGGGCCTCAGCCTCAAGATTCCCCGCGGCAAGGTCGTCGCCATCCTTGGGGCGAGCGGCTGCGGCAAATCCACCCTGCTGCGGCTGATCGGCGGGCAGGAGAAGCCGGCGCAAGGCTCGGTCAGGGTCGCCGGCCAACTGGTGCACGAACTCGACACCGACAGCCTGTACCAGCTGCGGCGCAAGATGGGCATGATGTTCCAGGCGGGCGGGCTGTTCACCGACTTGTCGGTATACGAGAACATTGCTTTTCCGCTGCGCGAAAACTCCGACCTGCCCGAGGAATTGATTCGCTCCCTGATCCTGATGAAGCTGCATGTGGTCGGGCTGCGCGGCGCGAGAAATCTCATGCCGAGCGAGCTCTCCGGCGGCATGGCGCGCCGCGTCGCGCTCGCCCGCGCCATCGTCCACGACCCGATGCTGGCGATGTACGACGAGCCGTTCGCGGGCCTGGACCCGATTTCGCTCAACGTCATCGCCGACCTGATCCGCCGCCTGAACGACGCCCTCGGCACTACCTCGATCATTGTCACCTACGACGTGAGCGAGTCGCTCAAGCTGGTCGACTACCTGTATGTCATCGCCGACGGCGTGGTGGTCGGCGAAGGCACGCCGGACGAGATGCTGGCCTCCGACAATCCGGTGGTGCACCAATTCATCCACGCCGAGCCCGACGGGCCGATCGCGTTCCATTACCCCGCGCAGCCGATCGAGGTACAGCTCGGCTTGAAATAGCACAAGGTCCCCTCTGAGAATTTCAATTTTTTGTCATTCTGAGGCCACAGGCCGAAGAATCTGCTTTTCTTGGTCTCCGAAAGACAGATTCCCCGCGAAGTTTATCCCCGGAGGGAGACTCGGAATGACCATTCTTGGAGATTTCGAATAGTGTCGTCTGAGCGCAAACCCGCAGACGCGCTGGCCGTGTCCATGATGGTCGTGCTGTGCATGTGCTGGGGTTTCCAGCAGATCACGATCAAAATTGCCGCCGCAGGCATTTCGCCCATCATGCAGGCGGGGCTGCGCTCGATCATCGCTACAGCGCTCCTACTCGCCTGGGCGCAGCTGCGCCGCATCCCGCTGTTCGGGCGCGACGGCACGCTTGCCGGCGGCCTCGCGGCCGGGGCGCTGTTCGCCGGCGAGTTCGTGTTCATCTATGCCGGCCTCGCCTATACCGCGGCTTCGCGCATGGTGGTGTTCATCTACCTCGCGCCCGGCCTCACCGCGCTCGGGCTGCATTGGTTCGTCCCGGGCGAGCGCCTGAACGCGAGCCAGTGGACGGGCGTGGGGCTCGCGTTCCTGGGCGTGGCATTAGCTTTTGCCGATGGCTTCAGCACGGCCGCAGGCTCGACCCTGATCGGCGATGTGTTCGGCGTGATCGCCGCCGCGCTGTGGGCGGCGACCACGGTATTGGTGCGTTCGACCCGGCTCACCTCGGCCAGTGCGGCGAAGACCTTGTTCTACCAGCTCGCTGTTTCGGCGCTCGTCCTGCCGCTGGTGTCGCTAGGCGTGGGCGAGACCGGCGTGAGCGCGCTCACGCCCACGGTGGTGGCGAGCCTCGTCTATCAAAGCGTGATCGTCGCCTTCGCCAGCTACCTCGCCTGGTTCTGGCTGCTGACGCGCTATCTCGCCGGCAGGCTCGCGGTGTTCTCGTTCCTTACGCCCTTGTTCGGCGTTGCCTTCGGCGTGATCTTCCTGTCCGAGCCGCTGAGCGCGGCTTTCATCGGTGCGGCGCTGCTGGTGGGTGCGGGGATCGTGCTGGTGAACCGGCCGACGAAATAGCTAACAACCCGTTGCAAAATTCATTTTGCAACGGGTTCCTAATCAACCCGCGCGCCCGAGGCGCGGATCACGCGGCCCCATTTGTCGATCTCGGCGCGGATATAGGCGCGGAACTCCTCCGGCGTGCTGCCGACCGGTTCGGCGCCCTGAGCGAGCAGCTTCTCGCGCACGTCGGGCGCGGCGAGCGCCTTCACCGCTTCCGTGTGCAGCCGCGCGATGATCTCGGGCGGCGTTTTTGCCGGCGCGAACAGGCCGTTCCAGCTCGACACTTCGAAGTCGGCGAGCCCGGCTTCGGCCATGGTCGGCACGTTGGGCAATTGCGGCAGGCGCTTGTTCGCCGCCACCGCGATCGCGCGCAGTTGACCGCTTTGCAGATGCGGCACCGCGGACAGCGCCGTCTGGAAGGCCATTTGCACCTGGCCGCCAAGCAGATCGGACAACGCCGGCGCCGCGCCCTTGTACGGCACGTGTATCAGGTCGATGCCGGCGCGCAGCTTGAGCAGTTCGCCCGCAAGGTGCGGCGAGCCGCCGCTGCCGGTGGAGGCGAACGCGTACTTGCCGGGGTCGCGCTTCGCGAGCGCAATCAGTTCCTGCAGGTTTTTCGCCGGAAACGACGGATGCACGGCGAGCACCGAAGGCGCGCTCATCAACTGCGTGACCGGCGCCAGGTCGCGCAGCGTGTCGTAGCCGAGGTTCTTGTAGGCGACCATGTTGGTGGCGTTGGCGATGGATCCGACCAGCAGGGTGTAGCCGTCGGGCGCGCTCCTGGCGACGAATTCGGAGGCGATGTTGCTGCCCGCGCCGGGCTTGTTTTCGACCACCACCGGCTGGCCCAGCGCTTCCTGTAGTTTGGCGGCGAGGATGCGCGCGACGATGTCGGTCGCCCCGCCCGGCGTATAGCCCACCAGCACGCGGATCGGCCTGACCGGATAGCTGCCCTGCGCCGCTGCGGCGCCGGCAACCAGCATGAGCAACGGGGCAATGATCAAGCGTTTCATGTTTCCTCCCTGAGTATGACGAGTCCATCCACCGCCACCACGCCGTCGGCGCGCGGCGCGAACAATGCGTCGGCAAGCTTCATACAGAAGCGGAGCGTTCCAGCGTCCACAACCGCGCGACGAGCGCGCGCGCTGCGGCTGCACCTAGTACCGGCGTGGCCAACTCCAGAAACTTGTCCTCCAGTTCACGGTCGCTGAGCGGCATGTCCGGATCACCCTTGCGCGTGGGTTGCAGATGCTCGCCGCGGCGGCCGTCTCTGGTTTCGATCGCGACGCGCGCGGCGCGCTGGCCGGGGAAGGTCGCATCGAGCTCGGCATCGACCGCCAGGTCGATTTTCTGCATTAGCGCGCGGGTTCCGGGATCGCCCAGGCGCGCCGGCTCGAATGCGGCCAGGCGCACGCTGCCGTGAGTGAGCGCAGTGGCGACTACGTACTTGAGACTGAAGCGCGCCTCGGCGGGCGTCGCCGGATGCTCGTAGCCGGCCACTTCCAGCGCGGGGCGGTAGGTGCCGACATGCACGCGGGCGATGTCGGCCGCCTTCACGCCGAGGGCGCGCTGCAGTTCGAGCGCACCGTCGATGGCGGCGAAGGTGTGTCCGCAGCAGGCGTGGTTCTTGAAGGTCATGCGGGTGATGTGAAAATCCGTGCCGAGCGTGGTTGTCGCCTGGTCCCAGTCGGGGCCGTCGCTCATGGCGCGGCCGAAGCCGGCTTCGCCCTCGAGCACGTCGAGCGAACCGGTTACGCCTTCGCGCGCGGCGAGCGCGGCGAGCAGTCCTGCTTCCGCGGCGTGGCCGGCGTGCAGGGGCTTGGACATCGAATCCATGCGGAAGGCCTGCTGCAGGCCCGCGGCGAACGTCGCGACCGTGGCAAGCGCGTGCGCAAAGCGTTTTGCATCCAGGCCGTAGATGGCGGCAGCCGCGGCCGCGGCGCCGAAGCTGCCGATGGTGCCGGTGTTGTGCCAGTAACGATAATGCGCGCGCCCCATGGCCGCGCCGATGCGCGTGGATATTTCGTAGCCGACGATGACGCCGCGCAGGAAGGCCTCGCCGTTCGCGCCGCTGTCCTCGGCCACCGCCAGGGCGGCGGCGATGGTCGGCGCGCCCGGATGGTAGATCGCATCGCGGTAGATGTCGTCCACCTCCATGGTGTGCGCGGCGGTGGCGTTGATCAGCGCCGCGGTTCTTACCGTGGCTTTGCGTCCGAGCGCGAGCCTCGCCCCGCCGCGGTCGAGGTCTTCGGCGAGCGCTTTTTCCAGCAGCGTCGCCGGCGCCGTCACCGCGCCGGGCAGGAGCGCCGCATACCAGTCGATCACCGCACGCTTGGCGTGATGCAGCACTTCGGCCGGAATCGGCTGCGCGCGGAAGGCTAGTGCGAATTCGGCGAAGCGCTCTACGCTATGCATGTCAATCCGCCTTCGCGCCCGAAGCCTTCACGATCTTCGCCCACTTGGCGGTTTCGTCTTTCATGTATTGGCCGAACTCATCCGGCGTGTTGCCGATGGGATCGGCGCCTTGCTGGATGAACTTCTCGCGCAGGGCCGGATTTTTGAGGATGCGCGCAACCTCGGTCTGCAGCTTCAGCGCGATTTCGCGCGGCAGGCCGGCGGGGCCGACGAGGCCGAACCAGGAGGAGGCGTCGAAACCGGGGAAACCGGATTCGGCGACGGTGGGTACATCCGGCACGCCCCCCGAGCGATGCAGGCTGGTCACCGCCAAGGCGCGCAGCTTGCCGCCGCGCACCAGCTGGATCGCCGACGGGATGGTGGCGAACATGCACTGCACCGAATCGCCCGCGAGCACGTCGTTCAGTGCCACCGCGCCCTTGTACGGGACATGGGTCAGATCCAGGCCGGCTTGCAGATTGAGCAGCACGCCCGACAGATGCGACGAGGTGCCGCTGCCGGTGGAGGCGTAGAAGTATTTGCCCGGATTCGCTTTCGCGAGCGCGACGAATTCCTGGAAGGTCTGCGCCGGCACGGTGCGCGGATTCACCACCAGCATGTTGGGCACATGCGCGACCAGGGTGACCGGCGCCAGGTCCTTCAGGTTGTCGTAGGGCATGTGCTTGTACAGGCTGGCGTTGATCGCGAGCGGGCCGACCGAGCCCATCAGCAGGGTATAGCCATCCGGCTTGGCCCTGGCCACGAGTTCGGCGCCGATGTTGCCCCCGGCGCCGGGCCTGTTCTCGATGATGATGGGCTGGCCCAGGCCCTTCCTGAGTTCGTCTGAGATCAGCCGCGTGATGATGTCGGTGGTGCCCCCGGCGGAGAACCCGACCACGATGGTAATCGGACGATTGGGGTAGGCGCTCTGCGCGCCGGCGCTCGATGCGCCGGTTAGTATTAAACAGGCCAACAGCAGATTCGCGATCTGCAGCAACCGGGATCCTTGCATGGTATGCCTTCTCTTTCGTGTGCGGCCGGTGTTTCGCCAAGATTGCCAGTATAAGCACGGATGGCGCATCGCGTAGGGCGGCGCACTTTGTTCCCTCGTTTCTGACGCTCTGGCAGGCACCTGCGGCTTGGTCTAAACTGTGGTTTGCCTTGTGCTAATGGGGGGCATCATGCAACTTCGGGAAATACTCAGAATAAAGGGTAAGCTGCTGGTCACGATCGCCCCGGACGGCATGGTGAGCGATGGGGTCAGCATCATGTCCGAGAAGGACATCGGCTCGCTGGTGGTTATGAGCCAGGGCAGCATGGTGGGCATGCTGACTTTTCGCGAAGTCCTGCAGGCCCTGCACAAGAACAGGGGCTCGATCCAGGGCGTGCGAGTGGACGCGATCATGGTCAGGAACCCCAGGACCATAGCTCCAAACGTGGAAGTGGACGAACTGCGCAGCGTCATGCTGGAGCACCACATCCGCTACATGCCGGTGACCGAGGGCGAGACCCTGGTAGGCCTGCTCTCGTTTCACGACGTGGCCAGGGCCGTGTTGGAGGAACAGGCGTTCGAGAACCGCATGCTCAAGGGCTATATCAAGGACGCGCCAACGTAGCCGCGCTGTTCTGAAAATCACTCGCCGAAAATTTCTTGCGGCCGGTGCCGGCGTTTGCCTCGGCGCGGGCGGGCTCGCCGCTTGGCGCTACTGGCCCGAGCAGGGCTTCATCAATCCCTGTGGCACGGCCCTGCCCGAAGCGCTGGCCCAGCACGAACTGGTGCGCGCCGCCTGGGACGGCATAGACCCGGGTAAAATGTGGGACGGCCACTGCCACCTGGCGGGCAACGGCGACTCGGGCAGCGGCATCTATCTCAACCCCGCGATGGAGGGCGTGCTCGACCCCCTGCAGTACGCGCGGCGCCTGTTTTTCATGAACGCCGGCTGCGTGCACGATGCGCCGGGGCAGGTGGACCGCAGCTATGTCGGGCGCATGCACAACCTGGTCGATGACCTGCGCCCCGGAGCGAAGCTGCTGCTCCTCGCTTTCGACGCGAGCGTTACCGAGGCGGGCGAGGTGTCCTGGGAACGGACGAGCTTCCATGTCCCCAACCGCTACGCCGCGCAAGTGGCGCAGCGCCATGCGCAATACTTCGAATGGGCCGCCTCGGTGCACCCGTATCGCCGCGACTGCGTGCAGCAACTGGAGGCGGCGGTGGAGCAGGGTGCGCGCGCGCTCAAGTGGCTGCCGGCGGCGATGGGCATAGACCCGGCATCCAAACTGTGCAATCCCTTCTACGCGGCGCTCGCGCGGCTCGACCTGCCGCTGATAACGCATGCGGGCCTGGAACGCGCGCTGCGGGGGACGGATGCGCAGGCGCTGGGCAATCCGCTGCGGCTGCGGCGTGCGCTCGATCACGGCGTGCGCGTGGTGGTGGCGCATTGCGCTTCTTTGGGCCAGGACCGGGATATCGACCGCGGCGCGAACGGCCCGGCTATCGACAGCTTCGAGTTGTTCGCGCGCTTGATGGACGAGCCGCGCTATGTCGGCAGGCTCTACGGCGACATTTCCGCCATGACGCAGACAGCGCGCGCCGTGCCGGCGCTCGCGCATGTGATCGGGCGCGAGGACTGGCACGCGCGCCTGCTGAACGGCTCGGACTATCCGCTGCCGGGCGTGTTCCCGCTCTACTCGGTGGACTACATGGTGGAACTGGGCTACATCGAGAAAAGCGCGGCGCCGCTGTTCAAGGGCCTGCGCGAGCACAATCCGCTGTTGTTCGACTTCGTGCTCAAACGCAGTCTGCGCGCGGGCGGCAAGCGCCTGGCGGCGCGGATGTTCGAGACGCGCGCTTTCTTCGACAGGCGCGCGGTCGTGTCCGCCTAGGCAAGGTTGTGGGAGGCCCGCTGTGGGAGGCGCTGTGGGAGGCCCGCCCCCGGGCCGATCGTACTTCGAATTGGCACCGATCGCGGCGAGGGCGCCGCTCCCACAGGGCGCCCCTCCTACTTGCGCGACGGATAGCTCGCACCCATGCCGGCGCGCACGTCGGCCTGGATGCCGTATTGCGGGATGGGGTATCTGAGCCCGTTCGCCGCCAAGGCCTGCATGCCCGCGATCGCCTTGGGCAAATAATGCGGCGGCAGGGCCATCAGCATCTCGTCGTCGAGCACACCGCCGTAGCGCCGCTCCGCATAGCAGGGAATGGACAGGCTGGGTTCACCGGTGGCGAGCGCGCGGCCCCAGGAATCGGCGCAGGCCGACTCGCCCACCACGCTCCAGTCGAATTTCTTGTAGCCCGACCATTGCAGGCCGTTGATGAGGATGATCATCTGCCCGGGCGTGGCGTAGACGAGGCAGATGTCGGGCGGATCGAGCCGGCCGCTTGCGAGCGGCGACACCGCCATCGCCTGGTATTTTCCGTGCGGCACCACGTCCATCGCGTGCTGGTGCGCCGAGGCATCGGCCACGGTGGCGAACCACACGCCGGCCATGTGCTTGCCCGAGCGCCATTCCTCGTCCTGCGGAGCGAGGCCGATGACCGCGCCGCATTGCGCGCCGACCAGGTCTTCGCGGGTGATGCCCACGGTGAAACCGAGCCGTGCCGCCTGCGCCACGATCTGATCGGTGGTATGCACCGCGCCGGGGCGGCGCAGTTTGGGGATGGCCTGCATGGCCTCGGCGCGCTCGAACAGCTTCATGCCTATGGGCGTGGTCTTCAGGCGCAGCAGCCGGTTCAGTTCGCCGACGAGTTTGGGCCAGTCGTAATGCTCGGCTGGCGTATGCTGGGACATGGTGTTCTCCTTGTCTTTTCCATTTTGTCTGCCATGGCGTTGCGGTAGTCGGACGAGAGGGATATGTTAAACTCGCCGCAGCAAATCCGCGAGTGAAATCATGTCGGGCAATACTCTGGGAAAACTGTTCTGCGTGACCTCGTTCGGCGAGTCGCACGGCCCTGCCTACGGCGGCGTGGTGGACGGCTGCCCGCCGGGGCTGGAACTCTCCGAGGCCGACATCCAGCAGGAACTCGACCGCAGGAAGCCCGGCACTTCGCGCCATGTGACGCAGCGGCGCGAGGCCGACCGCGTGGAAATCCTCTCCGGCGTGTTCGAGGGCAGGACCACCGGCACCGCCATCGGTTTTCTGGTGCGCAACGAAGACCAGAAGAGCAAGGACTACGGCAACATCGCCGAGACCTTCCGCCCGGGCCATGCCGACTATACCTATTGGCAGAAATACGGCATACGCGACTATCGCGGCGGCGGGCGGGCCTCGGCGCGCGAGACCCTGGTGCGCGTTGCCGCCGGCGCGATCGCGAAGAAGTGGCTGAGACAGAGGTACGGCATCAGCGTGCGCGGCTATCTGTCGCAGCTCGGGTCGAACAAAGTCGCGCTCAAGGACTGGAGCGCGGTCGATCGGAATCCCTTCTTCGTGCCGGACATGGCCGCCGTGCCGGCGCTCGAAGCCTACATGGACGCGCTGCGTAAGAGCGGGGATTCATGCGGCGCGAAAATCACCGTCGTAGCCGAAGGCGTGCCGGTCGGCTGGGGCGAGCCGGTTTACGACCGGCTCGATGCCGACATCGCCTACGCCATGATGGGCATCAACGCGGTGAAGGGCGTGGAAATCGGCGCGGGCTTCGCCTCGGTCGAACAAAAAGGCACCGAGCATTCGGATGAACTGACACCCGACGGCTTCCTGTCCAACAACGCCGGCGGCATCCTGGGCGGCATATCCACCGGCCAGGACCTGGTGGTGAATCTCGCCATCAAACCCACTTCCAGCATCCGCCTCGCGCGCCGCTCGATCGACAAGAACGGCGAAGCGGTGACGGTGGAAACCCACGGCCGCCACGATCCCTGCGTCGGCATCCGCGCTACGCCGATTGCGGAAGCGATGCTGGCGCTGGTGCTCGCCGATCACGCGCTCAGGCACCGCGCGCAGAACGCCGACGTGAAAACAGCGACACCGAAAATCGCGGCGCGCGTGTCCGACTCCAGGCTCGCGACGAAATATGCCGCGAAGCCGGTCGATAATCCCGACCCTGACGAAGCGTAGGGCTGCACGGCGAATCTGCTATACGTCGCGACGCTAAATCGCGTCCCCGTTGTTGCAGAGTTGCGCCTGCACAAAAACAAGCCCAAGCCGTTGTTGCTTTTATCCATAACCCTGTTTTCCGAACGGATGTGCTTTTCATCCGTTCGGAAAACAGGGTTGGCGCGCGGAGCGCGCAATGGTCGCACGCCGACATCGGCAGACGCAGGAGAATATATCGAGCTGTAGTGGTCGAACTTGCGCGGACGGCGTCCCGTCCGCGCGGATCACCGATTGCGCACGGACAAAAAACCGTCCGCACGCAATCGGCGATCTTGTATAAAAACAACCCCCGAGCCGTGGTTGTTTTTTTGTCCGTACCGAAAACACGGTTGGCGCGCGAGCGCGCAAGTCCGTTGGTGGCTGCGCCAATACTTAATTCGGCGGCGCCTTGCCGCCGCTCGCTTTGGCGTAGAGCAGGCGCAACATGAGCTGCGAGCGTTCATCGCTCGAAATCTGCGGCGCGTAGCGCTCCCAGGCTTGCAGCGCTTCCCGCGGTCTGTTCTGCGCGAGATAGCCGGTCATCGCCGCCGTGAGCAGGTAGCGCCGGCTCTCCGCGGGCAGATCGCTCGGCGTGGCAAACAGCCGCTCGGCGAGGCTGGCCATATTGGCTGCGTCTCTTGCGCCCACCGCCTTGAACAGCGCGATCCATAGTTTGTACGGCTGCGGCAGCGAGCCGTAGCAGCCAGCGGTTTCGAAACGCTGCCATATTGCCCCGGCCTCCTCGGGCGCAAGGAACGGGTTGACCGCGATCGCCACCTGGAACAGCGAATGCAGCCAGACGTCGTGCCTGGCCGGGTCCCAGCAGTCGAGCGCGCGCAGGCTCGCCAGTTCCATGTCCTTTTGCAGTGCGCGCGGCATCGCCATCGGCTCGGGTGGATTCGGTTCCAGATAAGTGTCGCGGATGTATTGCGCGCGGCGTATCTGCTCGATGCGGTTGAAGTAATCGGCACCGTCCAGCGACACCGGCGGCAGCGTGTTCCTGCCCTCCAGCATGGGTATCACCGGAACGCTGGCCGCGTTCAGGCTGGCCAGATCGCCGGCGCCCTGCTGCAGGAAGCGGTAACGCGCTGCGTTCAGGTCGAGATAGGGGTAGTAGTCCGAGTTCGCAGGCACGCGAAAGCTTTGCACCAGCGGGTGGATGATGGCGCGAGTGGCGATCTTGCGTATCTCCAGGTCGGCCAGATTTTGCAGGTGCACCATGCGCAGCTCCTTTGCCAGGCCGGGCTCGCGGAACACGTCGGCGAGCGGCTGCGCGAGCGTGGCGGTATCGCCGGCGACGATCAGAAGGTCGGAGTCGGTGGAGGCGTAGATGACGTAATCGGGAAAGTTCTCGCCCAGCGCGCGCAGCACCGAAGCGACGAGACTGACGTCGATTTCATACAGCTGGAACCACTGCACCAGCACGCCGCCCGGCTTGAGGTAGCGCCGCACCAGATGGTAGAACTCATTTGAGAACAAACTGGAGACCCCGCTGACCCAAGGGTTCGACGGCTCGGAGATGATGATGTCGTATTTGCCGTTGTGGGTGGAGAAGAAGGTCTTGGCATCGTCGATCCGGATATGGCTGCGCGGATCGGCGTAGGCATTGGCATTGCGCGCATTGAACCCCCGCGCCGCCTCCACCATGGCGGGCTCGATCTCGATGGTGTCGACGGCGTCGATTTTCGAGTTGGCGAGCATGGTGTGCACGGTGAGCCCGGTGCCCATGCCGATGATGGCGGCGTTCTTTGCCTCCGGTTTGAACGCGAGCGGCAATACCGCCGTGAGCACCATAGTGACCTCATCGGATATACGCGGGCCCGCTTTGAGGTTGATGGCGCCGTCGGATTTGGCGTTGGTGCGAATACTGGTGCCTTCGGGAAATTCGACCAGGCTGACGGTGGCGGTCTTGCCGTCCTTGTAGAACAGAGGCTTGATGTCGGCGGCGGTGAAAATGGTGCCGTGGCGGAACACGCCCGACACCATGCGGTGGACGTCGAACTTTACTGCGCCAAAGGCGAGGATCAACGCCAGCGCAACCACGCCGCCGGCTGCCGCCGGAAGCACCAGGCCGCCGGCCCCGGCCGGAAGGACATGGCCGCCGCTCAAGGCCTGCCGTTCGCGCGCCGCGCGCCACAGCAGATAGACGCCGAGCAGGGTGTCGATCGCCGCGCCTGCGGCGATGAGGTTCTTCAGTCCCAGCAGCGGCAGTCCCAGGTGCGCGGCGGCGAACACGCCCAGGATTGCGCCCAGGGTATTGGCGGCGTAGACCGCGCCTATGCTTTTCTCGCCGTAGCCGCGGCGCAGCAGGGCATAGGTGATCAGCGGCAGCGTCATGCCGGCGCAGAAGGTGGCCGGGAACATGATGGCGAGCGCGATGACGTGGCTGGAAACGTGGTAGAGCGCATAGCCGGTTTCGGTGCGCGCGACGCCCTTCATGATCCAGGTCATGGCGTCGAACATGGCGCCGTACAGCGGCAGCGTGGCGATGGCCAGGAGTCCCATCACCACCTGCACCACGCCGAGCAGGCGCGTCGGGTCCGCAGTGCGATCGATGCGGCGCTTCACCCAGTAGCCGCCGCAGGCCAGCCCGAAGATGAAGGCCGAGAGCATGAGTTCGAACGAATGCGTGGACGCGCCCAGCACCAGGCTGAGCATCCTGATCCAGCCGATTTCGTAGATGAACGAAGCGGCACCGGTCAATAGCGCGGCGGCGAGCAGCATCCCGAAATAGCCGCGGTCTCCGTCTTGCACCGCAGCGAGGGGCAAGGCGGGGGGTGGCTCGGCGCCGCGCGCGATCAGCCACACTGCCGCTGCCAGCGCCAGATTCATCAGACCGGCCGCCTGTATGGTGCCGGGCAGCCCCAGTCTTGCGATCATGAAAAAGCCGCTCGCCAGCACGCCGATGGCGGCGCCCAGACTGTTGGTGAAATAGAGCATGGCGAGTGATGCGCCCGGCGCATCCGGATGGCGGCGGATGAGGCCGCCGCTCATCAGCGGAAAGGTCATGCCCAGCAGAACGGACTGCGGCAGGATCAGCGCGGTGCCCAGACACCACTTGAACCAGGTGGCGGCGAATTCGGATCCTAATGCAGGCAGGACGGAGTCGAAAGCTGCGTCGGTTGCGGCGACGAACAGCGGATGAAACGCGAGCGCGCAGGCGCCGATGACGGCTTCGGCAAGCGCGTAGCCGACGAGCAGGTTTTTCCAGCCCCCGGAGAAACGGCTGCAGAGCCAGGAACCGAGGGCCATGCCGCCCATGAATATCGCCAGCACCAGGGTCTGCGCATAGGCGGCATGCCCCAGGAACAGCTTGAGGTAATGGCTCCAGATGGATTCGTAGATCAACCCGGCGAAGCCGGACACGGTGAACAGCAGGAACAGCGTGCTGCGTGAGCGCAGTTGTTTGAGCATGGGGCAGGACTGGATTCGCGCGGTGCGGTGCCGAATGTGGTGCAGCAGGGCGGTGAATTGGGGGCAGTTTAGCTTAGGCGACAGGGAGCGTGTGGAGATTCGACGTGTATTGCTTTGAGGCATCTCTATCGAGGCCGATTTGTATGCGGCGTCCTAAATTTCGACGCATGCCAAGAGCGGCCATTGCGCGCTCGCGCGCGCCAACCATGTTTTTGGTACGGATGAAAAGCGCATCCGTACCAAAAACATGGTTATGGATAAAAGCAACTACGGCTTGGGGTTGCTTTTATCCAAGATCGCCGATTGCGTGCGGATGTGCTTTTCATCCGCGCACAATCGGCGATCCGCGCGGACGGGGCGCCGTCCGCGCCAGCTTGGGCG
>Ga0097691_1001529_pt1 | contig 16847 bp, 12 predicted proteins | sample NGESurdeep072012_8_FD_72858 | JGI IMG/M metagenome (GOLD analysis project Ga0097691, IMG submission 72858) | Arctic peat soil microbial communities from Barrow, Alaska - NGEE Surface sample 210-1 deep-072012 | ecosystem: Environmental > Terrestrial > Soil > Wetlands > Peat ... | reverse complement strand
TACGAGCGGCGGGGAGTGTTTGCGCCGGCGCTGACCGATTACGTTTGCCGCCTGCTGGAAGAGGAGAACGACGACGGCATGAACGCCCGCCTGGCGGCCCTTCCGGCGGACGACCGCCTGCGCGAGACGCGCAAGATCATGCATAAGGACCTGCATAGACACTGAGAAATGAAGAATTAAGAATTAAGAATGAAGAAGTCAGAATGAAGAATTCCTCTTCATCTGCTCGAGCAACCGCGGATTGCCAAACTCCGCCGCGTACTGGGCGTGTTCTTTCGCGTGCGCCAGGTCGTTCTCGGCAAGATAGATTTCGCCCAGCGCAACGTGCGCCTCGGCCAGCGAGGGCTTCTTCTCCAACGCGGTCAGCAGGTGGCGCTTGGCGTCGTCGCGGCGGTGCTGGACGCGGAGAAGCTGCGCCAGGTGGTAATACCCTTCCGCCCAATCGGGGTTCTGTTCCAGGGCGCGTTCCTGCTCGGCAATCTGGCTCGCCGTGTCGTGGTCGAGCATGGAGTCGGCGACGTGGCGTAAGAAATCGTCGGGCATGAAACAACTTTACCGCAAAGGACGCGCAGGACACCTCGGAAGCGAAGACCGCGACTAGGTTCAGAAGGCGGTGAGATTCAAAATCTCGGTGTAGTCATCGAGGCCGTCGAGGTCGCCTCGGGGCACGATGCCGTGGGCAGCGGCGCGGGCCAGCCATTCGTGAGCCGCTGCGTGGTCCCGGGTCACACCAACGCCGCGGTGCAGCAGTACGGCGAGGTTGCACTCCGCTGGAGCGATTCCCTGCTTGGCCGCGCGTTCCCACCAATGCGCGGCCTGAGTGACGTCCTTGCCCACGCCGCGGCCCAGAGCATAGAGCAAACCGAGAGCGGACTGCGCGACTCCGGAGCCGGACTTCGCCGCCCTAGCAAACAGCCGCGTCGCTTCCAGATCGTCCTGCGGGACTCCGCGGCCGTGAAAATACATGACCGCCAGGTTGACCTGTCCGAGCGCGTAGTCGTGCTCGGCAGAACGGCGATACCAGCGCACCGCCTCCGCGTCGTCCCGTGGAACGCCGCGGCCCTTCGCGTACATCCATCCCAGGTTGTTCTCCGCGGAGGGGAGGTGCTCGAGAGCGGCGCGGCGGAACCATTGCACGACCTGGCGGTCGTCGGGAGACGCGTCTTCGCCCAACAGGAGGAGCCCGAGATTGTTCTGCGCTTCAGGAAGTCCCTGGTCGGCCGCCCGGCGGTACCAGGCGGCTGCCTGAGCCGGATCGCGCTCAACTCCATTGCCGAACGCGTACGCCAGCCCGAGCGAAAACTGTGCCGCGGCATTGCCATCTTCGGCGCGGTGACGAAGAGACTGCAGCTTCTTTGCCGAGTAGGGCGCAGGTAGGGCCGCATCCACCGGGAATTGCGCGCATGCCGGAATGACAATTCCGGGCATCAGGACGACGGCAATGACTACTGCAAAAACGCGCCGCATATCCACTCCGGCGCCGGGGGACGCGCGGGAGATGACTTACGGGAACAAACTAACTCTAATGAAAGAATGGAGTAAGTGACCGGCAGCACATTGCGATGTGCTAAGCGCACCTTTCAGAAAAGGTGTTCAGCGATCCAACCGCCGCCCAGGACGAGGTCGCCGTCGTAGAAAACCGCGGCTTGGCCGGGCGTAATGGCGCGCTGCGGCTGGTCGAAGGTGACCAGCACTTCGTCGTCGCCGGTCTTCTCGATGGCGGCGGCCGCACCCTCGTGGCGATTGCGGATCTTGCAGGTAATACGCATGGGCTCGGCGAGATCGTCGACGCTGATGAAGTTCAAGTCGCGGGCGCGCAGCGTCTTCGACATCAGCTCTTCCCCGCTGCCCACCACGACCTGCCGCTGGTCGCCGCGAATCTCGATTACGTACAGAGGCGAGCCGGTGGCCACGCCGAGACCCTTGCGCTGTCCGACGGTGAAATTGTGGATGCCGCTGTGCTCGCCGACGGCCACACCTTCGGTGGTGACGATCTCGCCGGCAGTGTCGGGGAGTGCGCCGCCCTGTTCGGCCAGGTAAGCGTCGATGAAGCGCTTGTAGTCGCCGCCGGGAACGAAACAGATCTCCTGCGAATCGGGCTTGTCGGCCGCGGCAATACCGTGCTGGCGGGCAAGTTCACGTACCTGCGGCTTGGTCATGTGGCCAAGCGGGAAGATGGTGCGCGAGAGCTGCACCTGGGTCAGGCCGAAAAGGAAGTAGGTCTGGTCCTTGCTGGTGTCGGTGGGCCGCTTGAGCAGCCACCGCTGGCGCTCGTGGTCGTATTCCACGCGCGCGTAGTGTCCGGTAGCGAGGCGCTCGGCACCGATCTGGCGCGCGGTCACCAGGAGCTGGTCGAACTTCAGGTGATTGTTGCAGAGCGAGCACGGGATGGGCGTGCGTCCGGACAGGTATTCCTGCACGAACGGGCGCACTACGTCGCGCTCGAAGCGCTGCTCTTGATTGACCACGTAATAGGGAATGCCAAGAGTTTCGGCGACGCGGCGGGCGTCGTAGACGTCGTCGATGGAGCAACAGCGGCCCTGCACCGACTCGGGCATGCCCTCCTGGCCGGCGAGTCGGCGCTGGTTCCAGAGCTGCATGGTCAGCCCGATCACCGGATGGCCCTCGGCGCGTAGCATGGCCGCAACGGTGGAGGAATCGACTCCACCGGACATGGCGACGGCAATGGTGCAGGCTTCAGGCATCAGGTTTCAGGCGTCAGGGACCGGCTCTCGGCGTTTGGCTTTCGGCTCCTGGAAAGGCGGCTTAGCTCTGTACTTTATTGTAAACCGGACTGAGTTCCCTCAGACGCGCGATGGTTCCGGGTAGCACAGTCAGCAAAAGATCGACGTCTTCGCTGGTAGTCTGCTTGCCCAGCGAAAAGCGCAGGCTGGCGCGGGCACGGTCCGAGGAGAGGCCCATGGCGGTCAGCACGTGCGAGGGCTCGATTGCGCCGGACGAGCACGCCGCGCCCGTCGAGACTGCGACCCCCTTCAGGTCGAGCGCGATTACAAGTGCCTCGCCCTCGATGAAGTCAAAGTAGATGCTGCTGGTGTTGGGAACGCGCGGTACGGAGCCGCTGTTCACGCCGGCCGATTCGGTTTGCGCCAGGATCGTGGATTCCAGCCGGTCGCGCAGCCCGCGGATGCGCTCCACTTCTCCGTTGCTGAAACCTTCGCGCGCAAGCTGCGCGGCGCAACCCAAGCCGACGATGCCGGCCACGTTCTCTGTCCCGGCGCGGCGCGAGCGCTCGTGGCTTCCGCCGTAGAGCAGCGGCTGCAGCAGAGTTCCCTTGCGCACGTAGAGCGCGCCAATTCCCTGTGGCGCGTGCAGCTTGTGTCCGGAAATCGACAGCAGGTCGCACCCGATGGCATTCACGTCGAGCGGCACCTTGCCCGCGGCCTGCACCGCGTCCGTATGGAAATAGATATCAGCTTCGGCGGCGATGCGGCCGATCTCTTCGACCGGCTGGAGCACGCCGGTCTCGTTGTTGGCCATCATGACGGTGATCAGCCGCGTATTGGGCCGCAGGGCGCGCCGTAGGTCGTCAGGATCGATGCGGCCGGAGCCGTCCACCGGCAGGAACGTCACCTCGCAGCCGAGCGACTGCAAGCGTTTGCATGGGTTGAGGACGGCATGGTGCTCGATGGTCGAAGTGACGACATGATCCCCGCCGCGCGTGATGCCGAAGAGGGCGAGGTTGTCGGACTCGGTGCCGCCGCTGGTGAAGACGATTTCCGCGGGGCGGCAGCCGAGCAGCTTGGCGACCTTTTCACGGGCCGATTCGACCGCGGCACGCGTCTGCTGGCCGTGGTGGTGAATCGAGGAGGCGTTGCCGAACTGTTCCCGGTAAAACGGCAGCATCGCCTCGAGGACCGCGGGCAGCACGGGCGTGGTGGCGTTATTGTCGAGATAGGCGCGGAGCATCTCCCCTCTATTCTACGCGTCACAGGGGGGAGTGACATAGGGCGCGGAAGTTGCGGCGGTAGTTAGGAAATGAAGAATGACAGGAAATGAAGAATGAAGAATGGAAGGGCGGAACAACACCCGCTCCCAGCACATTCTTAATTCTTCATTCTTAATTATCTCTTCTCGATGGGCACGTACTTCTGCGGGTACGCGGGGCCCTGGTAAGCGGCGCGCGGGCGGATGAGCCGGTTGTCGCTCAACTGCTCCATCACGTGCGCGGTCCAACCGCTGACGCGCGACACGGCGAAGATGGGCGTGAACAGGTCCACGTCAATGCCGAGCGTGTGATACGTGGATGCGGAATAGAAGTCCACGTTCGCGTTCAGCTTTTTGTCGGCGTTGATGTACTCCTCGATCTTGCGCGAGTATTCGAACCACTTGCCTTGCCCGCTGGACTGGCCCAGCTCCTTCGACATCCGCCGCAGGTGCGTGGCCCGCGGGTCCTCGGTGTGATAGACGCGGTGCCCGAAGCCGGGGACTTTCTTCTTCTGCGCCAGCATCCCCTTTATGTATTCGACCGGGTCGGCGCCGTTCTTGTCGATCTGCACCAGGATGGCAAACACGGCTTCGTTGGCGCCGCCGTGCAACGGCCCCTTGAGCGTGCCGATGGCGGAGGTAATCGCCGAGTGCATGTCCGACTGTGTCGCGGCCGTAACCCGAGCCGCGAAAGTCGAGGCGTTCAGTTCGTGGTCGGCGTGCAGGATGAGCGCGATATCGAGTGCGCGCTCGGCGGTCGGCGAAGGCGGTTCGCCGTTAAGCATATACAGGAAATTGCCGGCATGCGAAAGATTGCGGTCCGGCTCCACCATGTTCTTTCCCTTGCGGATGCGGTCGTAGGCGGCGACGATCATCGCGATCTGCGCGGTCAGCCGGTACGACTTGTGCAGGTTCGCCTCGGGCGTATTGACCTTTTCCTCGGGATCGTAGAAAGCGAGCGCGGAGACCGCGGTGCGCAGCACATCCATCGGTAAAGCGTGACGTGGAATCTGGCGCAGCAGGTTGATGATGGAGGCGTCCAGCTTGCGCTCCTCGGCGAGCGTCCGCTTGAACTCATTCAGTTCCGCGCGCAATGGCAGCTTGCCGAACCAGAGCAGGTAGCAGGTCTCTTCAAACGTGGATTTATCGGCAAGCTCGTGGATATCGATGCCGCGGTAGGCAAGAACGCCGCGGTCACCGTCGATGAAGCAAATGCCGGAAACGGCTGCGACAACTCCCTCGAGCCCTTTCGGAGTAAGAATGCTGGTTGACATAATTTCCTCGCGAACTTATGGATGCCGCACGCCACGCAGACCAAGCGCGCCGGGCGCCAAGACCGGGCGCTCCGATCACGATTACAAAATTCAAGGACAGTTACAGGCAGCCGGCGGCACCGCAACCCAACCTATGTTTATATCGCATCTGGCGCGGGGTTCCAAATCAGGAACCGCGGGGTCCCTGGCGCGCGCCGGGGTGGCACGTGACGGGGTGCTGCGCACATCGCATTGTGGCGCGGGTCACAGCCCGGACGGACGCGCGCGGGGTAAGGTCAAAGGTTTGCTGAATCGGGCAGTACTCTGCCCAGGAGTGTCTCATGAAGCGGTTTGTAGCCCTCGTAATCGGCGTCTGCCTGTTGGCCGGCGTATTCGCGCTGGCCGATGAAGGCATGTGGCTGTACAACGCGGTACCGAAAGACAAGATCAAGGCTAAGTACGGGTTCGAGATCACGCAATCCTGGCTCGACCACCTGCGGCTCTCGTCGGTGCGCCTGGGCGCCTCGGCGTCGTTCGTATCGGCCGACGGCCTCATTTTCACCAACCACCACGTCGGCGCCGGATGCGTGCACAACGTATCCACCAAAGAGAACGACTACATGCAGGTAGGCTTCTACGCCGAAACGCAGGCCAAGGAGCCGAAGTGCCAGGGCATGGAGGCTTCCGTCCTGGAGAACATCGAGGACGTCACCGCGAAGGTAAGCGCCGCGGTGAAGCCGGAAATGAAGCCGGCCGAGGCCTTGCAGGCGCAACGTGCCGCAACCGCCACCCTGGAGAAGGACTGCACGGTCGCGCCCTATCGCTGCGAGGTCGTCAGCCTGTACGCAGGCGCGCTCTATCACCTCTACAAGTACCGCCGTTTTTCCGATCTGCGGCTGGTATTCGCGCCGGAATACGACGTCGCCTTCTTCGGCGGCGATCCCGACAATTTCACCTATCCGCGTTTCGACCTCGACATCACCTTCCTGCGCGCCTACGAGAACGACAAGCCGGCAAAGATCGAGCACTTCCTGAAGTGGTCGAAGACCGGCGTCAAAGATGGCGAACTCGTATTCGTCAGCGGCCACCCGGGATCGACCGGACGCCTGACCACTTACGCGCAGATGGAGTACCTGCGCGACGTGCAGTATCCACGCGGGCTGAAGTCGATGGAGCGGCGGATCAAACTGTTGAAGGCCTTCGGCGCGCAGTCGCCGGAAAACGCCCGCATCGTCGAGCGCATGGTCTTCGGCCTGGAGAACTCCTACAAAGCAACGGTTGGCTACAACTCCGGGCTGCTTGACAAGGCGTTCATGGTCAGGAAGCAGGCCGACGAGAAGAAGATGCGCGACGCCGTTGCCGCCAACCCGAAACTGAAAGCGGAATTTGGCGACCCGTGGACCGACCTGGAAAAGGCAGTCGCCATCCAGAAGGAAATGGGCGTTCGCGCAGTGTTCGCCGAGAGTACATTCGGCGCCGGCCTGCTCGCTACAGCGCGTACGCTGGTGCGTGCCGCCGACGAGAAGCAGAAGCCGAACGGGCAGCGCATGCGCGAATTCCATGACACGTCCCTGCCTCAACTGGAGCGCCGGTTGTTCTCCACCCTGCCGGTCTACAAGAGCCTGGACGTGGTCCAACTCACCGACGGATTGCAGGACATGGTCGAAACCCTCGGCCCGAACGATCCGTTCGTGCAGAAAGTCCTCGGCGGCAAGTCGCCCGAGGAGTTCGCGAAGACAATCATCGACGGAACGAAGTTGGATGACGTCGCCGTCCGCAAGCAGCTTTATGAAGGCGGAAAGGCGGCGATCGACGCCAGCACCGATCCGGCCATCGCGCTGATGAAGGCGCTGGATCCGGAAGCTCGCGCCGTGCGCAAGCAGATCGAGGAGCAGGTCACTTCGGTCGAGCAGCGCGCCGGCACCCAGATCGCGAAGATCATGTTCGCCGAGAAGGGATTCACCGAACCGCCCGATGCCACCGGTACGCTGCGCCTCAGCTACGGCGTGGTGAAGGGATACAACGAGAACGGCCAGAAGGTCCCGTACTTCACCACCTTCGGCGGCGCGTACCAGCACGCGGCCAAGCACGAGAACAAGGCGCCGTACTTCCTGCCCGAAACCTGGATGGCGTTCAACCCCGGCGAGAAGAAGGCCGGCAAGATCGTCAATGCCGGGCTGAAGGCCGGACAACTGAAGACCGACACTCCGCTTAACTTCGTTTCCACTCCGGACATCATCGGCGGCAACTCCGGCAGCCCGGTGGTGAACAAGGCGGGCGAAATCGTCGGCATCATCTTCGACGGCAACATCCAGTCGCTGCCCATGCGCTTCATGTACGAAGACGTGGTCGGACGCGCGGTAAGCGTGGATTCCCGCGGGATTATCGAAGCCCTGCGCGGGATCTACAACGCCACGCCGCTGGTTGAAGAGCTGGTCGGAAAGCAGGCAGTGCCCGCTCCAACGCCGGCGACGAAGAAGGAGAAGAAGTAGCTAGTAGCTAGTAGCTAGTAGTCAGTGAACGGCGGGTGCGGCAAACGGCCCGCCGTTTTTCTGCGCCCGTGAGAGGTGCCCTGCGTACAATTCGCTTGATCAGCGGCGGACCATCTCATTAGTGGATTTATCACTCGTTGACTGCTCATGAGGGCAGTTCTGGGCTACTATGCGCTCTTGATCCTCAACAAAACCGGACACGTTTGCGCACACCGGCTTTCTTCTTCGAGCTTCTCCCTTGGCAGGCGCGCAGCGGACCATGCATTCACGAATCTTACGAGCGCCAAGGCACTTGTACGGTTTGCCGACCTACACAGACAAGTGGACGCGAGCCGGACTGGGGAGCGCAACGGGCACTAATGAAGAGGCTTTCATGCACCACCGCAGTTGGCTAAGGAATTCAGCACAAAAGTGACTTGGATGGTCCCAGGGTTCGAACACCGCTGGGGCTACGATCCTCGCTTCCTATCAGATGAATGGACGTTTTTCTTTCGTGTGTAGACTTAAGCGCTCGGCTGCACTACACTCCCACCCCTCATTTCATCGCCAAGAGGTTGGCATCCGGCAGAATGGCAGACCCTCAAATTGCGGCCATTCAGCTGGCTTTGCACTCCGGGCGCCACCTGGAGGCATGGCGCGATTTCCTCAGCGCCTACAGCCCCGTGATCCTACAGGCGGTTCGGCATTCCATTTGGGATCCGGAGCAGGCTTCGGACTGCTTTGTCTTTGTCTGCGAACAGCTGCGCGCCAACAGCTATCGCCGCTTGCGGCAGTTCCGAGCGGATGGTCCCACCGGCTTTGTCACCTGGCTGCGGGTGGTGGTGCGGAATCTTTGCCTTGATTGGCATCGCAAGGAGTCGGGTCGTTATCGAGTCTTTGAAAGCATTGCCCGGTTGCCACTTTTCGAGCAGGAGGTCTACCGGTTGTGCTGCGAGGAAGGACGCTCTGCCGAGGAAACCTATTCTCTGATGCGTGGACAGTTCCCGGAGATTACTCCTCAATCGGTCGCTGACGCCGAGACGCGGTTGCAGCAGAGCCTGAGCTCCCGCCAGAAGTGGCTGTTGGCCTCGCGACAAGTTGAGCCTGGACAGGCCGCGAGCGTTACTGAGGAAGGTGTTCTGCTGGAGGTCGAGGTCGCCGACCCCGGACCAGACCCGGAAGCCGCGGCTATCTCACGGGAAGAATGGGTGAGTTTGGGGCAGGCCATGGGCCGTTTGGAAGCAGCGGAGCGCTTGCTGTTGAGGTTGCGCTTCGGACAGGAGCTCACATTGACCAAGATCGCGCGCTTCATGGGCCTCGCGGATGCTCAGACTGCGGACCGTCGCATCCGAGAAGCATTGCAGCGGTTGCGGGAGGAATTTCGGCGGCGTTGAGCGGACGGAAAACAGTCGTGCCAGTCCGTATATAGAGGTGGAACACAACACTGGGCCAGGGCGATGGCAAAACAATATGAACCACACTCCCCCCGAACCAAGTTCGATCAGCCAAGCCCGCCGGACATGGCGATGTCCGAGCGACGAACTCCTAAGTGCCTTTGCGGAGCATCAGCTCGACGAATCGCGCCGTCGGCGTGTGGAATCACACGTCTCCACTTGCGAATACTGTGTGGCCCAACTCGGCTTCTTGCTCAGGCTCCAGGACGAACAGCCGCCCGAGGTTCCGGCGGCGCTCATGCGGCGCGTTCGAACGGCAGCGAGTGAAAGCGCGCTACGTCCGAGGCTGTGGCGCTGGGCTCCGATTGCGGCTACGGTCGCGAGCCTCGTGCTGGTGACTTCGGTCCTTCTGCGCAATCCATCCATGCCCCCTCTGGCCGGGCCTTCGAGTGCGGCAAAGCCGGTTTCTGCTCCCGCCATTCCCCAAACCGCCCCATCGACGCCAACGGCCAAGGTCAATGCCGGCACCACTAGCTCCGAGACGCGAACGCGTAGCCCGCAAGCTGCCGTGCCCCGTCTAGTTGAGCCGCGGCCGGGAGCGGTGCTGGCAGCGGACCAGGTTGCGTTCCACTGGACACCGGTGAAGCGCTCTCTCTACTACGAACTCCGCGTGGCGACCGGCAAGGGAGCGTTGGTCTGGAAGGCGCGAGTCGAGGCAGACCATGCGCGCCTCCCCGCGGACCAGCATCTTTCGCCGGGTGAGTTGTACTTCGTATGGGTGCGCGCATATTTGCCTGAAGGGAAGATGGTTCGGACAGAGGCGACGCCATTCCGGGTCAAGCAGTAGATTCAGCTCGAAAGGAAGTCGTGGGAGTTGGCACCAAGGTCGTGCGCTTGGCGGTTATCTTGACGCTGTTGGCAAGCGCTTCTGCGCTCCACGCACAGGCCGTTTCGCCCGACGAGCTCCTGGCGAAAGCCCGCCAGACCTACACCGAACAGGGAGCGAGCGCGGCCCTTCCCCAGTTTCAGGCAGCACTCGATGCCTATCAACGTGCTCACGACCGTCGTGGCGAAGCCATCACTCTCGGGCTGCTCGGCAATTGCTATAAGCGGCTAGGGGACCACAAGAAGGCGCTGCAGCTATTGCAACAAGCTCTTGCCATGAAGCGCGAATTGGGCGACCGGTTGGAGGAAGGGAAGACGCTCAGCCACCTTGGACTGCTGTACTGGGAAATGGGCGACTACCCGCAGGCAATAAAGAGCCTCACGCTCAGTCTCCAGCTAGCTCGTGAATTGCAGGACCGCCAGTTGGAAGGTGCGTCGCTCAATAATCTCAGCCTGGTCTACGACGAGCAAGGTGACTACCAGCGGTCGCTCGATCAATACCACCGCGCGCTGGAGCTTCACCGTACGACTGGGTTTGTGCGCGGCGAGAGCGACACGCTCGGCAACATCGGCGGTGTGTACTTGCTTCTAGGTCGTTACCGCGAGGCGCTTCCCTACTACGAACAGTCGCTTGCCATCAGCGAGCGCATGGGATGGAAACCGGCTGCCAGCCAGGACCTCGGTAACATCGCGTTCTGTTACGTGGGCACGGGCAGATTTGCGGAGGCGCTGACTCGATTCGACCGCGCCTTGCAACTGGCTCGCGAGGCCGGACTCAAGAAGGAAGAAGCCGAACTGCACAAGGGCAGGGGGTCGGCTCTACTGCCGATGGGTAAGTTCAACGCCGCCTTGGAGGAATACGCCAAGGCAGTGCACAGCTACGAGGAGGCAGGGCTAAGAAAGGAACAGGTCGAGGGACTGGGCGATCGTGGCTCGCTGTACCTGATGCTGGGCGACCTTGTCTCCGCCGAGCAGGACTTTACCCAGGCCATGGCTCTGGCGGAAAAAATCGGCTACGGGCGCGGTGTCACCAGCAATCTCTTGGCTCTAGGAGACCTGGAAGCGCGTCGCGAGCGCCACGAGAAAGCGGTGGCGCTCTACCAACAGGCCCTGGAACGCTCGCGTAAACAGGACGATCGCAGCCTGACGGCCACCAGCCTGCTGCGCCTGGCCGGAACTCTGGTTCTGGGAGGAAACCTGCGGGAAGCTCGACAGCAGGCACATGAGGCGCTGGATCTGTCGCGCCAGAACGGTGCCGCACCGCTGGAAGCCGAGGCGCTGCTGGCATTGGCCGATCTGCTGCATCGAGAAAACAATCCCGAAGCCGCCTTGCAGCAGTTCGTGGCGGCCGAGAAGCTGGCGACCGACCTTGGGGATCCCGAATTTCAATGGCAGGCGGCGTATGGCCGCGGACGGCAACTAGAAGCCCTGGTACGTCCCGAAGAAGCGGTCGATGCCTATCGGCGCGCAGTCGAGATTATCGAGAGCGTCCAAGCACAACTGCGCGAGGACCGTTACCGCTCCGGTTATCTCCAGAACAAATCGCAGGTCTACATTTCGCTGGTCCGCCTGCTGCTCCGGCTGGGCCGCAAGGGAGACGCGTTCCTTTACTTGGAGAAACTGCGCGCGCAGGTCTATCCGGACCGTGTCGTCGGAGGCTTGCCCTTCGATTTGAGCGATAGGGAGCAGGAACTGCGATCGCGCATCCACAAGCTCCGGGAAGCGCTCGATAAAGAGAACTCGAAGGGGGCCGAGTTGCGGCAGCAGGCGGCGACCCTGTTTTCCGCCGAACTTCAATCTGCGGAGCGAGAGTACCAGAACCTTCTGGACGATCAGCGCAGCTCGCGCCGGGGAGAGCGGGCGACAGTTGCCTCCCTGACGGAGGTACAGCACAGACTGGGCCCTGGGCACGCTCTGCTCGAATACGTCGTAACCGAGGACGCCGTGCTGATCTTCCTGCTGCGGCCGCAGGATCTGAAGATCGCGACCGTGGCGCTCACTCCCGAGGAGCTGGAGACCCGGATCGAGCTTCTGCGCGACCTGCTTACGCGCAAGGACGACCGCTGGCGGGGGCCGGCTGAAACACTCTATGACTTACTCATCGCGCCGGTCGAAGAGGCGGACGGACTGAAGGGCATCGAGAGGATTTCCGTTGTGCCCTACGGGGTGCTGCACTACGTTCCCTTCGCCGCGCTGACACGCAGCCAAGGCTCTCGGCGAGAGTTCCTGGTCGAGAGATATGTGCTCGATTACCTGCCGTCCGCCAGTGAGTTGGCCAGCACGTCAGCTCCGTCCGTAGCGTCCGACAACCTGCTGGCGCTCGCCCCTTCCAGTGCGAGCTTGCGCTACGCGAGCCAGGAGGTGCGCGAGATCGGTGTTCTCTACCCGAACCGGGCGCGTGTGCTGGTAGGTGCAAAGGCGACCGAAAGCAGCTTCAAGCGAATCGCCGATCGCTACCAGATCATCCACTTTGCCACCCACGGGTTTTTCAACAAGCTAAACCCCTTGTTCTCCGGCGTACAACTGGAAGCCGACGGCCAGGAGGACGGCCGCCTGGAGGTGCACGAAATCCTGGGCCTGCACCTGCACGCGCGCCTGGTCATACTGAGCGCTTGCGAGACCGCCCTGGGCAGCGGATACTTCGCCGAGCTGCCCGCGGGAGACGATTTCGTCGGGCTCACCCGCGCCTTTCTGATGGCGGGAAGCTCTTCGGTTCTGGCAACGCTGTGGCAGGTGAACGACCGCTCTACCCTGGGGCTGATGAGGAGCTTTTACCGACGCTTGCCCAGGCAGGAAACCGCGAATGCATTGGCCCAGGCGCAGCGCGAGATGCTGGCCGGGCCGGCTCGCTTCCGCCACCCTTATTATTGGGCCGCATTTGTTCTGTTGGGCCAAAGTCAGGAGACGAGTGGAAAGATATCGGCGGAAAAATTGGAAGCACGTCCGTAGCTTAGTAGCAAAGGGCCCTAGCCCAATCTTTCCGGTCATTAGAGGAGACAGCATGACGTCGCATTGTCGCACTCGGGTCGCGAGTAGTTTTCTTTACGCTCTTCTCGGCGTGGCAATGTTGCCGCTTTTCGTTGGCGCCGCCTCCGCACAGATCAGTGTTACCTCCGCTAGTCCCTCCTCAGCCGCGCAGGCGACCGTGAACCTGAATGTCACCGTGAACGGCAAAGGGTTCAAGCGAGGCGCCCACGCGCAATGGTTTGTCACGGGGACGACCAACCCCGGTGGCATCACGGTGAACTCGACAGCATTCGTCAGCTCCACGCAATTGACGGCAAACATCACAGTGGCTGACACCGCCGATATCGCCCAGTTCGACATCCAGGTGGCAAACTCCGACGGGCGCATCGGCAAGGGCACCGAACTGTTCAGCGTGACCGTGACCCAGAGCAACGGATCGAAGACTAGCTCCTGTCCGGCACTCACTCCTAAGCTCGCAACCGTGACCAGTTGCACCTCGACTTTGGCGGGATGCCTGGATACGACCTTTGGAGTCGGCGGGATTGCAATCACCAACCCGAACGGGCAGGGGAAAATCCCTCTGCTGCAGGTTGACGGCAAGATCGTGGTGCTCGGCAGGAGCAGCGGGACCACTACGGGCGCTGATTTCAACCTGGTGCGATACAACGGCGATGGCAGCCTGGACGCTTCCTTTGGCAACGGAGGAATTGTCACTGACATAGTCACAACCGGTGATGACGATGTGTTTGCGGGGGCGCTGCAATCGGACGGGAAGATCCTGGCGGCTGGATATGCGGGCGGCGAAACCTACATGGCGGTCGCCCGCTTCAATCCCGATGGCACGCTGGACGCTACATTCGGCAGCGGCGGAAACGTGCTGATGAATCTAGCCACCCACCAGAAGTTGCCCTCTGCGGCATGGACTCTCGCGCTGCAAAGCGACGGCAAGATCCTCTTGGGCGGTGAGCCGAGCAAGGTTGTTCGACTCAACTCCAACGGGAGCATGGATACCACCTTCGGCAACCAGGGCAGTGTCTCGCTCGCTGTTAGGGCTCTGACGACACAAAGGGTCACCTCAGGAACGGTCACCGAGGAGCGGATTCTTGCCGCCAAAGGCGGGACCGTTACTCGTCTGACCTCGAGCGGCAGCGTGGATGCGAGCTTCGGTCCCAATCTGAACGGGACGGTGTCGGCGGATGTGTGCGGCTCTGCGCTTTCCATCGCCGTTGATGCAGCCAACAACATTGTTGTGGCAGGCGTCGACGGCTCTCCTTTGAACTTTGGGCTTGCCCGCTATACGCCAAACGGCATCCCCGACAGCACTTTCGGTGACCCGGTTCCGGGTTCCGCGCAGCGCACCGGCAGGACCAGGGTGAGCTTCTTCGGCAACAATGATCGCGTGTACGGGTTGGCCATCCAGGGAGATGGGAAGCTGCTGGTGAGCGGAAATGCGGAAGGACCCAATATCTCCACGACCTATTACATCTATTTTGCGCTTGCCCGCTTCAATCCTGATGGCTCGCTCGACACCAGCTTTGGCATCGGCGGCCTGGTCGCCACCGCCGCTCCGACCCCATCAGGCAACGCCATTGGCACGGGCGTTGCCCTTCAGCCTGACGGGAAAATCGTGATGGCGGGCAACGCGGACGGCACTCCGTCGAGATTCGCCGTGGTGCGGTACTGGCCATGAGGCTCGATCGCATGACTGACGCACATTTACCCCAACCAGCCGTATCGGCGAATGGGCAACCGCCGAGCAGCGAAGGCGTCGCAGCGATGCACCCTGCCTGGAGGTCGTTCGTCCAGTACTGTGAGCGCTTGGGACACGGCGAGATTGAGCAGCTCAAGATCCAAAATGGCTTGCCGGTGATGGCAGAGCTGACGACCAAGAAGGTGAATTTCGCTCCCTAGGGAGCAGGTTGTGAGATCGGTTTAGTTTTCGGCTGACCGAAGAACTCGGAGGCCGTCGGCGCGGCAGGAACCGCGTCGACGGCTTTTCGTCTTTCGGGGCCTAATGAAAAGGGAGAGTGTTATGAAAAGCACAAGCAAGAGTTTCAAGGCGTTACTTGGAAGGATGAGCAGTTTGGCCTGAGAATTGCTTAAACATCCGTTAAAGCCAACCTGATAGAACTCCCAGAACGAATCGGGAGAATTTGAAAATAGCAGCGGCTCCGCAGCCTTGAGTCTGCGTGGTCACGCGCGACCTAGGTGGGGTGAGGCCGCACGGGATCGCTGCCGACAATCGGATCTCCGGGTGCCGCATACAGGAAAAAACAGCATGCGGAAGGTATTGTTTGTGGCATTAGTGTTGTGTGTTTGTTGCTCATTCGCTGCGGCCGATACGTTCACGATGCGATCGGCTTTTGATGCGGCCGCGACAACCGCGACGTTTAACAATGGAGTAGCGAGCACCGGGTGGAACTGGTATCCGTATGGAGGCACGGTGGACGGCATTCACTTTGTTGGCACCTGGACCGGGGTGTACCAGGAAGGCCAAAACTCCGCTGGAGGCTACTATTCGCTTGACGGCACGGCTGACATGATTGCATACGTAACTGCCTTGCCACGAACCGCAACCGTAACGTTACCCACGGGCGTGACTGCCTTGGGTATCGACTTGGGCGTCACGTCGGCAGGAACTTACCAGATTGTCCTCAGCGACGGACAGGTTTTCCTGCTCGCGCTGAACCAGAACACAACGTTTTTCGGAGTGACGACTTCAACGCCCATTACCTCGTTTCAGATTGGCTATGTTAGCTATGACGGGGTGGCTTCTACGGTGCTGTTTGACAATCTGACTTATGGAACCGCCGTGCCGGAGCCGGGCGGCTTGTTGCTGTTGGGCAGCGGACTGGCAGGGCTGTTGTCCACGATGCGGAAGAAGCTGCGGAAGTAATCGATCTTTGATTGACTTTCAGCCGCCGCGGAAGGCGGCTTTCTTCTTGCTCTCATCAACTGTTGACACCAGCAGCGTGCCCCACATCTGCCCGTTTTGCAGGATGTGGGTGACAAATTCAGCTCTCAGGGGATTTGGCACCGGGATCCAGCCCGGAGGCCGACACGATTCCCTAGCTCACGGCGTAAGCCGTGGGTCCTCGTCGTACACACCTCTCCAGTACGAGCGATCCGGGGTCTCCGGAACGCGCTGGGTTTGCGCGTTCTGGGGCGGTCGCAGTCCTGTACAAGTACAACAAGCACGGCGGCAAAATCAGCTTGGGCCGCTACTTCATGCCGTTTCAGGTGACGGTCCAAATGCAATAAGAGTCGCCGCTCCGGTGCTTAAATAGCGGACTTATGGAAACCGGCCATGGATTGGAGCGGCGATTGCAACTCTTAGTGCCGCGCTCACTGCGGCGCTAAGTGCGCGCCCTGGCATGGGAGCTGCACTGCCGGTGTCGATGGCAGGCAGGTTCGCGAACCGTAAGCCACCTGGACGTATAACGAGCTTACCGGACAAGTGGCGGAGCACCGTAACTGGCGATAACAGCGCTTAGCGTAAGTTTGCGCCTTTTGTTCGCCACCCGTAACCTGCGATAAGTGGATTCCACAACAGGTACCTCTCTGTGTCAAATCTTCGGGTCGCTGCGTACAATAGAGAGTTTTGCAGAACCTCACAGCGCATTCATGGAGCCAAGCATGAAAAGAATTGTCCTGATCCTCACCGTGGCGCTCTTGCTGGCCGGCGTAGCTGTGGCCGACGAGGGCATGTGGCTGTACAACCATTTTCCGACCGCCAAAGTGAAGACGAAGTACGGGTGGGCGCCCGACCAAGCGTGGCTCGACCACGTGCGCTCGGCGTCGGTACGCTTCAACAACGGCGGCTCCGGCTCGTTCGTCTCCGCCGACGGGCTGACCTTCACCAACCACCACGTCGCCGCGACCTGCCTCCAGCAGATTTCCACGCCGGAGAAGAACTATTACAAGCTCTCGTT
>Ga0097691_1001527_pt1 | contig 16865 bp, 13 predicted proteins | sample NGESurdeep072012_8_FD_72858 | JGI IMG/M metagenome (GOLD analysis project Ga0097691, IMG submission 72858) | Arctic peat soil microbial communities from Barrow, Alaska - NGEE Surface sample 210-1 deep-072012 | ecosystem: Environmental > Terrestrial > Soil > Wetlands > Peat ... | reverse complement strand
GATCCGGACGCTGTATTCGCTGCTGGAAGACCAGCTGTTCCTGAAGTCGGGGACCGCGGAGTTGGTACGCAACCACGATATGCAGGCGGAGTTGGAGAAAATGTCTTCGCAGGTTGAATTTGCCTGGATTGTCACTGCGACGCAACGGCTGGGGGAACTGGAAAGTGGCATGCGCCGGAATTTGCTACGCTCGCTGGCGCTCGACACGTTTGCCACATCGCTGGAGCGCTAGGGCGATTCCAAAGTGGTTGTACCTTGGGTAGTGCGGGCCTTCAAGCGGATTATTCATGAACTTGAGGATGTCATCCTGAGCGCAGCGCCCGCAAAGACTTTCCGAACCGCTTCTTCTGCGGGTCGGGCGGGCGCGGAGTCGAAGGACCCCTATTACCGCACAAATCACAGTGTGGCCGCCTGGCGCAGCAACAAAGCCGGGATTGCTGGCGGCCAAAGGGGTCCCTCGACTCCTCGCTGCGCTCGTCACTCGGGATGACACCTCCAAAATTTGCGTGCGCTCATGAATAATCCAGCTTCAGCCCCGGGAATGCGAACGCTGGCTTCTTCAGAGCTTCCTTACTTGGCGTAGATGCGAATTACACGCTGAAAACGGGTAAATCCTCTGCCCTGGTCTACCGCCGTGTACTTGCCTCAGCCTTGGCTTCCAGCAGGGCTTCCGGTGTCACCTCGCGAATACGCACGCCACATACAAACCTGGGTGTCGTTGGGCCGCGTCCCCAGCGATTTACGTCCCAGTGCGCGCGAACAAACTTTGCGTTCGGGGTGGCAGTCAAATTCACCAGCAGCGGATATTCGCCAACATAAAACTTTTGCGGCAACGTCGCGACGGGTTTTGCTTCCCAGGTCGTGCCGTCAGCAGAGGTGAACAGGGTGATCTCGATCGATTCCTGCTCCACCGCTTCGTTGATGGAAAGGGTCACGAGAAAAACGGGGTTCGAAGCCGCGCTTATGTCCAGCGCTTCACTGTCACCCTTAGCGGTGACTACGGTCTTTTCCGGTACAAGAAAGGCATCCAGCATAGCGAAACTATTCTACCGAATGGGCGAACTGGATAAAGGTGACAAAGGTCACAAGCTGGAACCTACTGGAAGGCTAACGCCGCAGACGTCCGTCAAGGAATGTTCGCAGCAGCGCCCCGAATTCCGCCGGCTTCTCGAGGGCGGCATAGTGGCCCGCCTGGGAGATGACCTGCAACCGGCTGCCGGAGATGTGTTGCCGCATCAGCTCGAATTCGCTGAGCGGAATGCTGTCTTCATCGCCTGCGATGAGCAGTGTAGGCACGTTGATCGTCGACAGTGTTGCCACCGAATCGGGGCGCTCCGCCATCCCGCGTTGCACGCCAGCGATGTCTTCGGCAGACATGCTTTGCATCATCTTGCGCGCCGCATCGACGATGTCCGGGCGGTTTGTGCAGGTCGTCTGAGACAACAGCTTCGGCAGCATTTCTTCAATGAACGTGTCCGTTCCCTTGCGCAGCACCCTATCGGCGAGCTGCAACCGGTTCGCTTTGCCCTCAGGCATTTCTGCTCCGGGACGCGTATTCGCCAGCACGAGGGCGGCGACTTGCTTGCGGTATCGGCGCCAGAACTCGAAGAGAAGATAGCCACCGATGGATACACCGACGAAGAAAGCCTTGTTGATGCTTTCTTCGCGACACAGCCTAGACAGGTCGGCGGCGAGCTTCGGCATGGTGGCCGGACCTTCGCCGAGTTCGGAGTCGCCATGCGCGCGCAGGTCGGGAAGGACCAGCCGATATCGCGTACTGAGTTGTGCCGTGACCGAGTCCCAGAAGTGGCGGTTAAGCGGAAACGGGTGCAACAGCACGACGTCGGGACCGCTGCCGGCGATTTCGTAGGAGAGATATGCGTCGCCGCTGAAGAAGGTGGGCATGGTTGAAAGACTAGCACTCAGCAGTCAGCACTCAGCAGTCAGCCGTCCAAGTACCTTCTCATCCTGAATGTCACAAGGGCCTGCCGAGGGTGTGTGAGAACTGTGCCGTCCCTAAAGGGACTCGTTAATTTTTCCCACTTTACCCAGGGCTTAACCACCCCAACACGCGCAAAAGCGGCGCGCGTTGGGGACCCCGGTACGCCCTGGGCTAATGTTATTTCGCCCCTGCGGGGCTTTGATTTTGCCCGATCATTCCACCGCGCCAACTCGCAACGAGTCCTCACACACGCTCTAAAGCCCAACTCTCATGCACACGTAATGGCATGGCTGAAGCCGTGCCCCTTCAAAGCTTGCTGCTTCTGTTACCGAAACAACGGAATAACGCTGGTTCAGACCCACGTTGAGGTAATCCGCCCAGTTCCTGGCTTCGTACTACTGTGACGCAGGTCTGACTGAAGGCCTGCTCTGCGGTGCTTTGTGCGTCGCACAAAGAGCTATCCTGCTATCCTCTGAATCGAGATGGCAAAGCCGACCTCTAACGCCGCCAAGTCCGTTAAGAACAAACCTGGGTTCGCTATTGCAATCCTGGCGGCGGGCAGAGGCACGCGGCTGAAGTCGCGCCGCCCAAAGGTCCTACACGAGATCGCGGGAAAGCCTCTGCTGGCGCACGTGGTGGCGGCCGCCAGCGAAGTAGTTCCGCCGCAGAACATCTTCGCGATTGTCGGATACGAAGCCGAGCGAGTGCGCGAAGCGCTGGCCCCAACCGGGATCAACTTCGTCCTGCAACGCGAACAGCGCGGTACCGGGCACGCCATGATGGAAGCGCGCACTGCCTTGCAGGGTTTCGAAACGGTGCTAGTGCTTTCGGGCGATGTTCCGCTGATCAAGCCGGAGACGATCCAGCAGGTCCGCGATTTCCATAACGCGCACCACGCTGCGATGACCATGCTCACCGCCGAACCGCCCGATCCTACGGGATACGGCCGGGTTTTCCGCAAGCAGGTCAAAGGCAAGGAGAGCGACGAAGTCGAGCGCGTCGTCGAACAGAAATCGCTACGTGGTGCGGAAGCGGAGCAACGCGAGATCAACTCCGGTATCTACGCGTTTGCGACCAAGCTGCTATACGCCCATATTGGTAAGCTCAATACAGACAATGCCCACCACGAGTACTACCTGACCGACATGGTAGCGCTGCTAGACAAGGCCCGCGAAAAAGTGCTGGCACTGCGTGCCTCCAACTCCAGTGAAGTGCTCGGGGTCAACACGCGAATCGAGTTGGCGGAGCTTGACGCCAAGCTTCGCGACCAGAAAGCTTGCGCGCTGATGCTGGCCGGCACAACCATCTTCCGTCCCGAGACGTGCGAAATCGACGCCGACGTCGAGGTCGGCCCGGACACCGTGATCGAGCCCTTCGTGCAACTGATTGGCAAGACGAAGATCGGCGCCGACTGCCGTATTCGGTCATACTCGGTCATCACCAACTGCGAAATCGGCGATGGAGTTTTGATTCGCCCGGGCTGCATTCTGGAAGATTCCGTAGTGCGCAACGGCGCGCAACTCGGACCCTATTCGCATCTGCGGCCCGGTAGCGACATTGGCGAAGGCGCGCACGTCGGCAACTTCGTCGAGACCAAGAAGACGCGACTGGGCAAAGGTTCGAAGGCCAACCACCTCACCTACCTGGGTGACGCCGAGATTGGCGAAGGCGTGAACGTCGGGGCGGGCACCATCACCTGCAATTACGATGGCGTGAACAAACACGGTACGACGATTGAAGACGGAGCGTTCATCGGAAGCGATGCGACGCTGGTGGCGCCGATTCGGATCGGAAAGGGCGCCTACGTCGGTGCGGGATCGTGCATCACAGAAGATGTTCCCGCCGATGCACTGGCTCTCGGGCGCGGACGCCAGGTCACCAAGGAAGGCTGGGCGGCGGAGCGGAGGGCCAAGCTAAAGAACACGAGCAAATAGTTGTGCGCGAAGCTGAATTTTTCACGAGGAACAAAAGCTTATGTTGTCATCCCGAGGGAGGGCGCGCTTCGCGGCCCGAGTCGAGGGATCTGTGGTTCGCCGGTGCCGTCGCGCCGCCGGCAACAAACGCAGATCCTTCGACTGCGCGCCCGCCCGACCCGCAAAGGAAGCGGGTCGGAAATTCTTTGCGGGCGCTCCGCTCAGGATGACACCTTCAAGTTCATGCCAGATGAAAGGTCTGCTATACCCGGTACAAGATAAACTGGCTTCTGCAAGCATCAAAAAAGGGAGACCCGAAGGCCTCCCTGCATTTCCGATGTTGACGGGTTACTGGTTCGGCGCCATTTGATCCTGGGAAGACTTCTTCGCCGGCCGCATCACCGTGATTGAATGGCCGAGCCTGAACGTGACCGCCGACTCCGCCGGAATTTCTAACTCTTTGTTGCCGGTGAACGCCGCGCCCGCCGTGCCGGCGCCAGCTCCCACGAGACCGCCGATCAGTGCGCCCTTACCGCCGCCGGCGAGACCCCCAATCAACGCACCAGCGCCAGTTCCACCTCCGACCGCCACGGCCGTGCGCTTGCCCTTACCCTTTACAGTCTTGGTATAAGTGGAAGTCCGAATAGCCACCGGCGCTCCGCCCACGTTGACGGCGGTCAAGGCGATCGACAATATACCTTCACCTTTGAATCGGCCCGGCGACTTGACATCGACGATCGTCCCGGTCACGCCAGCACCGGCAGGAATGGCCACCACCCCGCCCACGGTCACCGCATGCGCCAGCGCACCCGTAAACCTGTCGCCTGCATTCGCGGTTTTCGATGTGATGCTATTTCCCATGCGGACCACGATGCTGGTTCCAGCTGGAACCACCAACGGCGGCGGAGGAGGTGGCGGCTCCGGAGCTTGTGCCATCGGCTGCGCTGGCGCCATCTGTTGCCCTTGCGGGGCCTGTTGCGCTGGCGCCATCTGCTGCCCTTGCGGGGGTTGCTGCGCCGGCGCCATCTGGCTAGTCGCAGGCTGGCTGCCGACCGGTTGGCTTGTGGTTGCGGGTGGGTTGGCCTGCGTCGCTGCGGAAGTGTCGCTCGCCGGCGCTCCTGTGTTCTGGCTTTGATCTTTCTTGCTGCAGGCCGCGAAGCTCATCGCGAAAATTGCGATGAACGTGAGCGTGAGTAATCGGGAACGCATAACATATCCTTTCGTTGTGACGCCGGACGAGAATGCATCCAGCCGCTTACCGTGCATGAAACCATTGCTCCTGCGCTGCCGGAATGAAGGCCCGCAAGGCGCTACGGTTCGAGACGAATGCGCTACAAAGACCAGCCTAGCGCGGTTAAGAACCCCACAAATTGTATCGTGTTTCGCGGGTTTTAACTCTCACTAACGGGAGTCTCAGCTACTGCGTTTGAGCGCCGTCCGCCATCGCGCAGGGCGAAATACCCCAGCACCCCGGCCAACAGTGAAGCCGCCAGCACTCCTGTCTTCGCTTCCAACAGATGAGACGGGTCGCCGAACGCGAGCGAGCTGATAAAAATGGAGACGGTAAAACCGATACCAGCGAGAATTCCGACCGCATGCAACTGCCGCCATGTGACCCCGTTAGGAACTTGAGCAAAGCCCGAGCGAACCGCCAGCCTGGCAAATCCTATGATTCCCAGCGGCTTTCCCACGACGAGCCCGAGCAGAATTCCCCAAGCAATCCGGCTGGTCAGCAAGCCGCGCCACGTTCCTCCGGAAAACGTTACTCCGGCGTTGGCTAGAGCGAACAAGGGCAAGACAAGAAACGAAACCCAGTCATTCAATTTGCGGGTCAAAAGCTCAGACGGCGATTCCGTGCCGTGCACCAACTGCTCGATGGAGCCAAGCAAATTTTTCGCCGTTTTCTCGTCGCCGTGGGCCAGTGCTCGCCGGAACCTCTTCACGATTCCAGTACCGAGCTCCTGAAACTCGCGCAACGACAAGGTCGCGGTTGTGGGAACCATGAATCCCAGTACCACGCCCGCGATGGTGGCGTGAATACCTGATCGCAGAATCGCCACCCAGAAACCCACACCCAGCACGAAGTACAAGACCGGCTGCGAGATGCCGACCTTGCGCAACACGAAAATAAGGGCAAGCAGAATGAGGCCCACGAACAGAGACTGCGGGTTCAAGGAGTCTGTATAGAAAACCGCAATCACCGCGATGGCGCCGATGTCGTCGGCAATGGCCAGCGTAAGAAGAAAGATTTTCAGGTCCTGGGGAACCCCTTTGACCATGCCCAGCACGCCCAGCGAAAACGCGATGTCGGTGGCCATGGGAACGCCCCAGCCGTGCTGGCCAGCATGCCCAACGTTGAGGACCGTAAATAATAGTGCGGGAACAACCATCCCGCCGAGGGCGCCGAAAATCGGCAGCGCGGCCCGGCGCATGTCGGCGAGTTCACCGTGTACGATCTCGTGCTTGATCTCCATGCCGACCAGGAAGAAAAAGATGGCCATCAAGGCATCGTTGATCCAGGCGTGCACGGGCAAGCGCAGACGGGAGAGCGTCAACTCCATCTCCCAAACATGGTGGTAGGATTCCTGCCACGGCGAATTGGCCCACACCAGAGCGGCGATCGCCGCGCCCAGCAAAAGCACGCTGCTGATGCCTTGAATGTGGATAAATTGCTGGATGGGCAGGACCAGGGCGCGCGTCACCAGCGATTCGCGCAGCCTGACCTGAAGCGCACCGAATGTGCGGGGCGGGATTCCCATAAGTTGTGACCGTACGCGGACCTCTCGCGCATTAACATTCAACCTGTAAAACGCAACACGGTCAATCCTGAAAGGTCTGAGGAAGCGCCGAGGGATATGTTGCGCTATGCTGTGGGTCTCGCATGAACGCCATCGTAAAGAACGTGCTGCTGGTTTTTGCCGCGCTGCTTCCCATTGTGAACCCGCTCGGCATGGCGCCCATCTTTGCGGAAATGACCCTGGGCTACAACACGAGCATCCGCCGCACCGTGGCGATGCGGGTTGCGGTCAACGGGGTCGTTCTGCTGGTCGCGTCTCTTTTCATCGGCTCTTACATTCTGCAGTTTTTCGACATTAGCTTAGCGGCGGTCCAACTGGGAGGCGGCTTGGTGGTGACGGTGGCAGGCTGGCAAATTTTGAATCGCCGGGGTGACCTGAAGGACAGCCCACTGGCGTCACAGCCCAGCCGCGAACGGATCCTGTCGCAAGCTTTTTATCCGCTCACCATGCCACTGACGGTCGGACCGGGTTCCATCGCCGTGGCGCTTACCCTGGGCAGCAACATCCACGAGGAAACTCACCTGCAACTGATCGTCAGCGCGCTGGCCGCGGTGCTTGGAATCTTGCTGATCGGGTTGACCATTTTTTTGTGCTATCGCTTTTCGGACAAATTGGAGCAGTTGTTGGGCCCATCGGGTACCGGCATCGTAATCCGTTTGTCGGCGTTCATCCTGGTGTGTATCGGCATACAAATCATGTTCAACGGCCTGGAGGACTTCTACCACGCGCTCACCGCGGTTGCGAAGTAGCCGTGGTTTGATGAGCGTCGCCGGAGCTCACGCCCCGGCCTAAGCCTATCTCGCCGCTGCGCCGCTTTAGCGTTTGGCGACTCTATACCACGTCGCGAACCGCGATATCAGTTGCGACACAGTCTAGAGCATTTTCACACTTGGTGTATAGGGTGGAGCACCGCTTCAGCGGTGCAGTTAGGATTCGGCAATGAGACGGCTTTAGCCACTGAGGTGACGGAAACATTACCTCAGGCGCTAAAGCGCGATCCAAGAATTGACGGCAGTTATGCACGCCTGAAGGCGTGCTCCACCCATCGCCTATACACCAGATGTTATCGCGAACCTAGGTTTTTGCTCTTCGGTGACTTTGTTTGGCTGCGGGAGACGCCGGGGCTGCGGGAACCTTGCCGGCGCGGATGGCCCGCGTGAACTCGTCGAAGTCCTTCGTACTCTGGTCGGCGTAAGCGGCACCGAAGGCAACCATGGCCTTATCGAACCTGTCGCTGTTGCCGAGATATCCCGAGATCGCGCATGCGTCGCCTGAGCGAGCGTGTCCCTTGGAAAGCAGTTCGCCACAAACACGCCCGTACTGTACCAGTCCGTTGCCTTCGAGATCTTCGTTCTCAATGCCGGCCTTGTGGTCGCGCAACTGGCGGACCAGGTAGTCGCGCCCGGCGATGGCCGTCCATCCCAGGAAAATGTCGGATTGCACCTGCATGGCGCGCTGTCCTTGGGCCGCACGCTGCCCTTGGTTGATGGGTACGCGGCTCTGGGGAGAGTAGGGCGCATACGCAGAGGCGTCTTCTTCTTTGATCTGGATGAACAGCGGATCGTTGCTTGTACGGCCAAACATGAGGACAATGTAATCGCGTACGCCGACGCTGCCGGTTCCGACTACCCGAAAAGCGACATCCTCGACGTGGTACTGCGCGAACCAGTGTCGTCTTTCGGGCAAGAGCGTTCCCACATAGTCGCGCAACCCTGCAACGATCTCCGCCACCGTCCTGCGCTGCAGGTGAAATTGCCAGGGCTTCTGCTCGCGGAAGCGATACGTACCGTCGTGTCGCACGGTCAAGCGATCGAGATTGTGCATGGGCGTAGACCGCTCAGCCTTACGCAACACGGAGAGCACCGGCGAGATGTTCAGGTGGCGGAAAACCTGATAGCGAGCGATTTCAAGCATTGCCATCTCACAGAAGTGGCGCATCGCCTCACGATAGCTGCGCGCGAAAGCGAGCACAGCCTCCTTGCAGTCTTTCTCGGTGTTATTGGCTTCGCGTCCAGCCAGCATCAGGCTCGCGGCCATGCGCTTTACGTCCCATTCCCAAGGTCCACGGATGGTTTCGTCGAAGTCGTTGATGTCGAAAATGAGCCGTCCGTCCGGGCCAGCATAAGCTCCCAGGTTGCGAACGTGCGCGTCGCCGCAAATCTGCGCGTGAATGCCGGTGTTCGGAAGCTTGGAGAGGTCCGCGGCCATCACCGGAACGGCCCCGCGAAAGAACCCGAAGGGCGAAGTTGCCATGCGTGCGAACTTGATGGGCAAGAGCTTGGAGAGGCGTCCGCGCTGCGCTTTCCGTAGCAAATCCACAACGCCAAAGTCGCGGCGCTTGGGAGTCCAGTCGCCTTGGCTGACGCGGCTCACTTCGTCGCGGCGAGACTGGCCGAACTTTCGCCGTTCTTCGTGGGTGGATAATCTTTCCTGCTTTGTGGCCATGGAACTGATGCATCATACCCGAAATTGCGGCCCAGGCACGGACATAAAAGAGCGGTGCCACCAAGTTGGCGCGCTACGGCAGTGACTTTTCCGCGCAGCCAAAGCCGCCTTCACGGCATCTGTGCAACCAGCAAGTCAAGATGAAAGAGGCCGACAATGAAAATCGCATTTATTGGATTAGGCAATATGGGAAGCCACATGGCCCGTCACCTGCTTCGTGCCGGACATGACATAACGGTATGGAACCGAACCCTATCGAAAGCGGACGAGCTACGCGCGAAGGGCGCCAAGGTAGGCAAATCGGCAGGCCAGGCCGTGAAAGACGCGGAAGCCGTCGTCACCATGCTGGCCGACGATCACGCCGTTGAATCGGCCGTATTGCATTCGGGAGGAGTGCTGGACCATCTGCCAAAAGGCGCGGTGCACATCTCGATGAGCACCATTAGCGTCGCACTGTCGCAGAAGCTGGCCGAAGACCATGGCAAGCACGGGCAGCAATACATTGCTGCCCCGGTTTTTGGACGCCCTGAAGCGGCAGAAGCAGGAAAGCTGTTTGTGGTGGCAGCGGGAGACAATTCGGCCGTAGAACGCTGCAAGCCGCTGTTGGAGTTATTAGGGCAACGTGTGTTCGTTATCGGCGATAAGCCGGAAATGGCAAACGTGGTAAAGCTGAGCGGCAACTTCCTCATCGCTTCGGTGATCGAGTCGCTGGGAGAAGCGATTGCGCTCACGCGCAAGTACGGTATCGATCCGCATGACTATGTCGAGTTCCTGACCAATTCTTTGTTTGCCGCTCCGATCTACAAAACGTATGGCGGCATTATTGCCGAGGAGAAATATCTCCCTGCGGGGTTCAAACTGCGACTAGGGCTGAAAGATGTCCGGCTTGCCCTGGCCGCCGCTGAGTCGGTAGATACGCCTCTGCCTTTCGCCAGTGTATTGCGCGACCACATGCTGACCGCCATCGGCCGTGGCATGGAGGACATGGACTGGAGTTCAACGGCCAAGCTGGCGGCGGAAAATGCCGGGTTGAAATGACTGCAACAACCGACATTGGGATCACGGGATTGCTTTAATGTTGTAGTATCTTAAATAGAGGCAATCATGACCCGAACTCAGCCCCATCGAGCGCAGGAACGTCTGGCGCTGCGCACCTATGTCAAGTTGATGCGCGCCGCCAATTCCGCCCGCAGCTATGCTTCCCGGAGTCTCAGCGATTCCAACTTGACCCTGACCCAATTCGCTGTCCTGGAAGCTCTTTATCATTTGGGCCCCATGTCGTTGTCGGACATCGCGCGGAAAGTTTTGACTACCGGAGGAAACTTGACGATGGTGGTGGGCAATCTCGAGAAGCAAGGCCTAGCACGCCGGCAGAGCTGTCCGGAGGACAAGCGCGTGTTGATCGTGGTGCTGACAGCGAAGGGAAAGACCCTGTTGCGGGACATCTTCCCTAGGCATGCCGCCGCCATCGTTGAATTCCTGAGCGTGCTTAGTCCACAAGAGCAGGAGCGCCTGGGGGAACTCTGCCGGAAACTGGGGAAACAACCGAAACGCTCCGCGTGACGGCATCGCCGCCGAAAGACTGCCGGTTAGTACGGACGTGCCTGGCGCCAGTTAGAGCGATTTCAGGATTGGTGCATCCGCTTGCACGGATAGTGCGGGCCTGAATCCGGATTATTCATAAGTAACAAACGATAATATTGTCATCCCGAGGGAGGGCCGCGCCAAAAACGCATCCAGCCTGCGTTTGGCTGGATGCGCTTCGCGGCCCGAGTCGAGGGATCTGCGGTTTGCTGGTATCGTTACGCCGTCGGGAACAACCGCAGATCCTTCGACTGCGCGCCCGCCCGACCCGCAAAAGAAGCGGGTCGGAAAGTCTTTGCGGGCGCTTCGCTCAGGATGACATCCTCAAGTTCATGAATAATCCAGGTTCAGGCCTGCACTACCCGTGCAAGCGGATACAGCAATCATGGAACAGCTGCGAACGATAGCTTACGCCTTTTTGTGCTTGCCCTTGCCGCGCGCGGGCCGCTCCTCGACCACCGCGAACTGAATGCGCTTCTGCATGTGGTCGATGCGATCCACCAGCACGCGTACCGGATCGCCAAGCGAGTAGGTCTTGCGGCTGCGCTGCCCGATGATCTGCCGGGTGTTCTCGTGGTACTGGTAGCGGTCGTCGGCCAGCGACGCCAGCGGCACCAGCCCTTCGATGAACATGTCGATCAACTCGACGAACAGCCCAAACTTGGTAACACTCACAATCAGTCCCGCGAAGTCTTCGCCCACGCGGTCTTCCATGAACTTCACTTTCTTCCATTCCATCAGCTCGCGTTCGGCATCGTCGGCGCGGCGTTCGGACTGGCTGGACTCTTCCGCGATGTCGTGCAGCGTGTCTTCGGGAATCGGTCCGCCCAGGGGCGCACGGTGTTCCTTCTCGTGCGTGCCTTGCTTCTTCGTCGGCGAGACCGGCGGCTGCCGCTTCGACCACGGCGAAGGTGACTCGCTGTGCGCGATCTCTCCCATGCCGACAGCGACACTGTGTTCGGCGTGCTCAGGGGATTCACGCAGCACGTCTTTCAGAATGCGGTGCACGATGAGATCGGGATAGCGCCGGATGGGCGAAGTGAAATGCGTGTAAACCGGCGCGGCCAGCGCGAAGTGCCCCTCGTTGACCTCGGAGTAGCGCGCCTGCTTCAGGGAGCGCAGCATCAGGTACGACAAAATGCGCTCTTCCGGTTTGCCCGCGATCTTCTGCGTCAGCTTCTGGTACATGCGCGGGGTAATGTGCACTTCCTCGGGGACCTCGACGACGTGGGGAGTGCGGCCGCTGCCATGGCGGTCGCGCCGCTCAGCTCGCATCGGTATGCGCTTCACCGGTAGCGCGCCCACGCCGAGCGAGTAGCCGAAGGTGGCGGCGATGGTCTCGAAATCGAAGACGCGCTTGGGATCGGGCTTCTCGTGGATCCGATAGAGCGAGCCAACTCGCTTGTTCTCGAGATAGCTGGCGACGCACTCATTCGCCGACAGCATAAACTCCTCGATGATGCGGTTCGCAATATTGCGCTCGGAGCGGGTGATGCCCTTCATCAATCCGTGCTCGTCAAATTCGATGACCGGCTCGGGCAAATCGAAATCAATAGAACCGCGACGCACCCGCTTGCGATTCAACACCATTGCCAGCTCACGCATGAGCTCAAAGACATCTACCAGCTTGTGATAGTGCTGGCGCTGCGCGCTGTCTCCTTCGAGGATGAGATTCACATTGGTGTAGGTCATGCGTTCCGCCGAGCGGATGACACCCTCGTTCAGGGTGTAGCCAACAATCTCGCCTTGAGGGTCAATCTTCATCACGCAGGAGAGCACCAACCGATCCACTTGCGGGCGCAGACTGCACATGTCAGTGGAGAGTTCCATGGGCAACATGGGCACGGCGCGGTCGGGGAAATAGACCGAAGTCCCACGCAGCCGCGCTTCCAGGTCAATCGTCGAGCCTTCGTGGACATAGTGCGCGACATCCGCGATGTGTACCTGCAGCTCGAAATGGCCGTTCTCCATACGGCTCACGGTAACGGCATCGTCGAAGTCGCGCGCGGTTTCACCGTCGATGGTGACGATAGGCAACGCGCGATAGTCTCGCCGATGGCGCAACTCGCTCGACGGGATGACTGGCTCGAACTGTTGCGCCTCCTGTAACACCTCGACGGGAAAACGATGAGGCAGGTGGAACTTGCGGATGATGATCTCAACGTCCACGCCGAAGTCGTCTTCGTAGCCGAGAATCTCGACTACGCGGCCGCGCGGGCTCTCGGCCGGGGAGGGCCAGTCGGTAATCTCCACGTCCACGACCAGGCCTTCGAGATCGTCCCACTCGCGGCGGCGCGCCTCTTCGCCCAGGACGCGGTCTGCATCCGCTTGCGGCCTGCGATGCGCCGTAGATTGCTTTGCCCGCGCAGCTACAGCCCGGCCATGGGGCACAGGTGGCGCTTCGGATTCGGATTGAGCTTCACCGTGGCTGGCCGGCCACTCCATCCCGCGCGGAATGATGATCTCCCGGGTGACCTTCTCGTCGCTGGGCGTCACGTAGTTCTGGCGCGAGCCGTAGTGAAAAGTGCCGACAACGGTAGGATTACCGCGTGTGAGCACGCGCAGGATGCGCCCCTCGGCACGACCGTCATCGCGCTTGCGTCCCAGTTCCACCAGCACCTGGTCGCCATGCATGGCCGAACCGATGGCCTGCGGGTTGATGTAGATGTCGCCACTGAAAGTGCTGCGCTGGCCGGCGTTGGGGATGACGAACCCGTAACCGTCGCGGTGCATCGTCAAGCGTCCGGCGAGGAGGTTTTGATTAGCGGCCGCATGTTCCGCCAGGGTGTAACGGTCGCGCCCGGTCTCGATCAGGCGCGCGCTTTTCACGAGCGCCTGCAACCGTTCGGCGAGCTGCTGCCGTTCGCTGCCGCGCAGGCCCATCTCGCGGACGAGCTGCTTGAACCCCGCCGAGCGGTGCGGCTGGCGTTCGATGTGGCTTAGGATGGCTTGGTCGGTGAGCATTCGCCTTAAAACCAACCGCGGATTGCACGGATGACGCGGATAGATCTTACATCTCTGATTACCAGGCGAGACCCGTTTCCATCGAAAATCGTTCCGGCTGAGAGGCACCGGACTCCATCAAGAAATCGAAAAATTAGATCCGATCCGCGTTCATCTGCGCAATCCGCGGTCAAGGTTTTTGTCCGATCTGCGTAGTCCCTTTCCCGCGACCCATTTACTAACGGCATACTGGGCAGGCAGGAAAAATTACGTAGGGGTATTCCCTCATACAAGAACTCGTTGTATGGTAGCAATAATTACATCGCACAGAGTGCCTGCGTCGGCGCATACTGAGCGATGAGCCCAGACCAACCGCACCAAACCATCAGGTTCTGAAGAAGAGCGGTGGAGCGCGGGGTTGGCAAAACAAGTGCTTGTCCAAGCACGTACAACTTCAGAAAGGAATCTTTTACCGATTATGTGGAAACCTACCAATTCTCCCTCCACGAGTCCCACTCCTAGCCCCGAGCCGCAGCGCAGTCACACTCCGGCCACCCCGGAGCCGCCGAGCGCGCCCCGCCCGGCCAGCCCTCCAATCAATACCCAGGAACAGGCCACGCTGGGCAAATCCTTGGTCATTAAGGGAGAGGTCACGGGTTCGGAGTCGCTCTATATCGACGGCCGGGTGGAAGGATCCATCAACCTGCCCGGCAATCGCGTGACCGTGGGCCGCAACGGCGTAGTGGCCGCCAACATTTCAGCGCGCGAGATCGTAGTGCTGGGCAAAGTTCGCGGCAACATGACCGCCAGCGACCGGGTGGACATCCGCGGCGAAGGCTCACTGACCGGAGATGTCGTTGCCCAGCGCATCAGCATTGAAGATGGCGCTTACTTCAAGGGCGGCATCGATATTCGCAGACCTGGGCAAAAAGCCAATGGCGAATCCAAGGAAACCACTGCGACGACCGCTGGCGAGACCGGTACCTCGGCGGTAGCAGCCCGGGTGTAGTCGTTCCCGGAACAGAACTATGGTCAAACAGTTTCGAAACTGGATTACCGAGGATGCTCTAAGGTATTCCTCTTCTTGACTCCGGTGGACGCCGGAAAGAGTCTCAGAATTGATGGCGGCGATTTCCACTCCAGTTCGCGCGAAAGCGGCGCGAACTGGAGACCCCGGCGACGGTGATCGCCGCCCGCGCAATCTCTCGAAAGAAGGTACACCGCGATGTGGGACCGAGTGCTTCAGCTCCTTTCCGTGAGCTGCCGGCATAGCAACCTCTCGAAACCGTTCTCGGCGGCGTCATCGAGCCGGCACGACTCCAGTCACAGTGAATGGGAGAGCGTCTCCAGCAACAAGCCGGAGCCTTATGTCGTCTGCCTCGACTGCGGCAAACATTTCAACTATGACTGGTCGCGCATGCAGGTGATGAAGTAGCTCTCAGCCGTCAGCCATCAGCTACGGTTCCATTCCCCCCGTCGTCCTCTCGATGACGGGCTCCGGTACCGTGATGTTCGGCGTTGCCGCGGCTTTCTTTCTACGCAGCTCACTCGGCAGGTTCGACCGGGTGATCCACAGCCCCACAGCTACCGCCGCCAGCCACGTCACGCTGATCAGTGCCAAGGACTGTAGATCGGCCTTCCGGCTGCCATCGACGACGATTGTCCGACCGACAAAGTAGCAGATCACGGCGGCCAAGACCGCCGTCCCCAGCGCCTTCGTCAATTCCAGCCACGGCATCCCGCCCAGGGGGACGAGCTTCTTCCGATTCAGCAGCCAGGCGAGTGCAACCGTATGCATAAAGATGCCGATGTCCGAAGCCATGGCCAATCCGGTCACGCCAAAATGGTGGAAGAACATCGAGTACACGGGAAGCGATGCCGCCACAATGATGGTGCTGGCGATCATTGGGGTGAGGGTGTCGCCCGCAGCGTAGAAGGCACGAGCGTACAGCGCCTGCGCCGACCACAGCGCCAGCGAAAGCGCGAACCAGAAAAAATAGACTGCCGTCTCCTGCGAGTCCTGGAAGCTGAAGCGCCCACGGCGATAGACCAGGTCAATGAGTGGCAGGGCTGCCGGCATCATCCACGCCGCCGAGAGAAACGATGCGGCCGAGATGCGGTACACCGACCCGTTGACGGTGGCGGCGAAGTCCTTGCGCCTGCCCTCGCCAAACAGCCGTGCGAAGAAAGGCATCGACGCCTGGCCGGTGGCCTGTCCGAGAATCGAGATGGGCACCGCGAACAAACGCTTGGCGTAATTTAGCCGGGTAATGTCGCCCGCTCCGCCGGAGGCAAAGTAGCGCAGGATCCAGTCATCGGCGGAGACCAGCGACACTCCCAGCATCAGGGGAATGGAAAGCTTTACCCACTCGCGAAATTCCGGGTTACGCCAGTCGAAGTTGAAGCGGTAGGTCAGGCCGTCACGCGCCGCGCCGATGGCGTTGATGAGGAATGGACCGACGAACGCGCCGACCAGTGCGCCGTAAGCCAGCGCCGCAATGCCGAACCGGCGCGCGCCGATCAAGCCGCCCACGATGATGAACAGGTTGTAGAAGATGGGACTGAACGCCGGGTATAGGAACATCCGCCGCGAGAACAGCACGGCCGAAACAATTCCGCCGGCGTAGAAAAAGATCTGGCCGGGCAGCAGAATGCGGGTGAGATGAACGCATAGCTGCAACTGGTCGGCGGAGAAGTGCGGGAAGATGAGCCGCTCCAGTTGCGGCGTAAAGATTTCCAGCAGCACCGTGCCCAGGCACACCACCGCGGTCATGATGGTGATGGTGGAGTTGAACGCGTTCTGCGCCTCTTTGTTCCGCCCTTTCGAGGTGTGGCGCGTGTAGATGGAAATGAAGGTGATGGACGCGGTGCCACCCGCGAGAATGTAGTTGAGGAAGTCAGGCAGGTTAAAGGCGCCGACGTAGGCATCGGTATTCAGGCCGGCGCCGAAGGCCCACGCGATGTAGGCCTCGCGCAGGTAGCCGATCACTCGTGACAGCATCACGGCCGAGATCATCAGGAGCGTGGCCGAGAAAGCGGTGTGCTGGTGCGACGGCCGCAGGATACGCAGTACCCGCGCCCAGAGACTGGGAGCTGCTTGACTTGCGCTGTGGGCGGCCGGAGGCAGCATTAGACTGCGATTTTACACGCTGAAACCCAACCTTCTGGAGAGGCAGTTTGTAATTGTTGGAATTCAATTGCAGTAATGTTTGAATTGCGTTGCAGCAAGTTTGAATTATT
>Ga0097691_1001526_pt1 | contig 16870 bp, 15 predicted proteins | sample NGESurdeep072012_8_FD_72858 | JGI IMG/M metagenome (GOLD analysis project Ga0097691, IMG submission 72858) | Arctic peat soil microbial communities from Barrow, Alaska - NGEE Surface sample 210-1 deep-072012 | ecosystem: Environmental > Terrestrial > Soil > Wetlands > Peat ... | reverse complement strand
CGCGACTGGGTGGACGGCCCGCTGGCCCTCGAGTATTCGATGGGTTCGGACTGGGACGACCGCTGGCGGACCGGCGGCACGCTCGACGAGGTGATGGACGAGGCGCACCTGACGCCGCCGTTCCTGCTGGCGGGGATCGAGCGCTTCGTGCGTGAGCGCGAGTCGCGCCTGCAGCGGGTCCGCGAGGCGCTCGAGGCGGCGGAGTCACGCGGGGCGGGCAGGACGGCGGGCGACAGATGACCCGGTTTTCTCATCGGCTTTCAGCGTTCCTGGCAGCCAGCTCATGCAGAGGAGCACTCCATGCAGCCACTTGAACTTGAGCGCGACCTCGTCGACGCGACCGTCTACGACAATACGGTCGCGCGGTTTCGGGAGGCTGGCATCGGGCTCCCCACGTTTGCGCAACTCGCCGACCCCTCCCGGATCCCCGGGAAGGTTCGTGCCGCTCTCGAGGGCGTGGGGCCTGACGACGCGCACCCCCTGAACCTGTTCCGGGTCAACTGGTACAACGACGACGCTCGCCGCGGCCTCGCGCCCGTACCCGCACACGTCGTGCTCCCGAAGGCGCTCACCGGCGTCGACGCACGCATCGTTGTGGCCTTCGGCGACCGGTTCCCGATGATCGGCGCACACAAGGTGCTCGCCGCATATGGCTGCCTGGTGCCGCGGGTCATCACCGGGCAGTTCGACCCCACACGCCACCGCGCGATCTGGCCGTCCACCGGCAACTACTGCCGGGGCGGGGTTGCGATCTCCCGGATCATGGACTGCCGTGGAGTGGCCGTGCTGCCGGAGGGCATGAGCCGGGAGCGGTTCGCCTGGCTGGAGAACTGGGTCGTCGATCCCTCCGACATCATCCGGACACCGGGCACCGAGAGCAACGTCAAAGAGATCTACGACCGCTGCAAGGAGCTCGCCAGCGACCCGGAGAACGTGATCTTCAACCAGTTCTCGGAGTTCGGGAACTACATCGCCCATTACCTCGCCACCGGGACGGCGCTGCTGCACGTCTACGACGACATGCGCGAGAAGGAGCCGGCCCTTCGGCTGCGGGCATTCGTCTCGGCGACCGGTTCGGCCGGTACGATCGCCGCAGGCGACTTTCTTAAGGAGCGGGCCGGTTCGCTTACCGTCGCGGTCGAGGCGCTGGAGTGCGCGACGATGCTCCGCAACGGGTTCGGCGAGCACAACATCCAGGGGATCGGCGACAAGCACATCCCGTTCATCCACAACGTGATGGCCACCGACGTGGTGGTTGCGGTTTCGGACCGTGCGACCGACCGCCTGGGCGTCCTGTTCAACACCGAGGTCGGCCGCGCGTACCTCGGCGGGCGTCGGAGCGTGCCGCGCCAGGGCATGGAGGCCCTGCCGTCCCTCGGCCTGTCGAGCATCGCCAACGTGCTCGCCGCCATCAAGACCGCGAAGTACTACGAGATGGGCCCCGACGACGTGATCGTGACCGTGGCGACCGACGGTGCGGCCATGTACGGCAGCGAACGCGACCTGGCGCTGGACAAGTACTTCGCGGGCGATTTCGACGAGGTGGCCGCCGGGGAGGTCTTTGGCGAGCACCTGCTCGGCGCGACGACGGACCACCTGCTGGAGCTCACCCGGGAGGACCGGGAGCGGATCTTCAATCTCGGCTACTTCACCTGGGTCGAACAGCAGGGGATGTCGATCGAGGAGTTTCGGGTCCGCAAGAACCCCGGGTTCTGGACCGACCTGCCCACGATCGTGACCGATTGGGACCGGATGATCGACGAGTTCAACGCGCGGACAGGAGTGCTGGAGGCACTGTGACCACCCCACCGCGCGCCCCCGCCAGCGCACTGGTGTGCGCCGGGTGCGGCGCGTCGCCGGCGCCGGACGATCCCTATCCCTTCCGTTGCCCGAACGCGGGCGCGAACGACGACACCGACCACGTCCTGCGCCGGCTGCTGGACGTCTCCGCCGTGGAATTCCCGGCCGCCGGCGGCAACGCCGCGACGAATCCGTACCTCCGCTACCGGCGCCTGTTCCACGCCTACCACCTGGCCCGTGCGGGCGGGATCGACGACGACGAGTACTGCGCACTGGTCGCTCGCCTGGACGACGAAGTCGCCAAGGTCGACGGCCACGGCTTCCTCGCAACGCCGTTTTCCCGCGCGGATGCGCTCAGCGAGCAGCTCGGGTTCGCGCTGGACGGCGGCGTGTGGGTCAAGGATGAGACCGGCAACGTGTCTGGTTCTCACAAGGCCCGCCACCTGTTCGGACTGCTGGTCCACCTGGAGGTCATGGAGCGACTGGGCCGTGCCGACGCGGCGCACCGACCCCACCTCGCGATCGCGAGCTGCGGGAACGCCGCCATGGCGGCGGCCGTCATCGCCGCGGCCGGCCGTCGCGTGCTGGACGTGTTTGTCCCCGTCGACGCCGATCCCATCGTGGTGGCCCGGCTAGAGGAGCTCGACGCGCGGGTGACCGTGTGCCCGCGCGAGCCGGGCGTCCCGGGCGACCCCACCTACCACCGGCTCCGCGGGGCGCTCGAGGAGGGCGCCCTGCCGTTCACCTGCCAGGGCAACGAGAACGGACTCGCGGTGGAGGGCGGGTTCACGCTCGGGTACGAGATGGCAGCGGCCCTGTCGGACGGGCCGGCGCTGGATCGGCTCGTGGTCCAGGTGGGCGGCGGTGCCCTTGCGAGCGCCTGCATCGAGTCGATCGATGACAGCGTCGCCATGGGAGCGCTCCCGCGGGCGCCCCGCTTCCATGCGGTGCAGACGATGGGTGCCTGGCCTCTGCGTCGGGCGTTCGACCGGGTTGCCGCGCGCCTGCCGGCTGACGCGACCCCTGAGGACCTGCGGGGGGCGCTCTCGTACGCTGCGACACACCGGTCGGAGTTCATGTGGCCGTGGGAGGAGGAACCCCACAGCGTCGCGCACGGGATCCTCGACGATGAGACCTATGACTGGCTCGCGGTGGTCGAGGGGATGCTGCACTCAGGCGGAAGCCCCGTCGTGGTGAGCGAGGACCTGCTGGTCCACGCCAACGAGCTCGCCGCCAGCGCTACCGGCATCGACGTCGACCCGACGGGCTCCGCCGGGGTTGCCGGGCTGCTCGCCCTGCGGGACCGCGGAGAGATTGGCGACCACGAACGGGTTGCCGTCCTGTTCACGGGCGTCCGTCGCTGATCAAGGCACGAGCCGGCTGAGGAGGCCCTGCGCGGGTCAGGGACCGCTCCCCTGCCCTACGTTTGCCGGTCCAGGCGTTCAGGACCCGGTCGGCACCAGATCGGCCGGATCGAGCGGGAGCCCCTCGCGGGCGTTGAGGATCTCGCTGAGCCGCTCGACCTCGGCCTCGAGGCCAGAGCTCGGCGTCACCCTGACACCCCCGTCGCCGCGGGTCAGCAGGAACCCGGGGCGATCCCCCATGGAGAAGCGGGCGGGATCGAGGAAGAGCGCCGGCTTCACCGCTACCGGGTCTCCCGTCTCCGGGCAGAACACCCCGCAGTTGCCGCACTGGTTGCAGGCCTCGGCGAACAGGAAGTACTGGTGGCGGCCCGGGACCTCCATCGTGTCGGGGGTGGGCAGCCGGAAAAAGGCATCGTTCGGGCACACGGTCACGCATTGGTTGCATGCGACACATCCCCACGTCTCCAGGACGTGATCGACTCGTCGGGGCAGCTGGGCCGTGCCGGCCCGCGTGTAGGCACCGTTCTCCGTGGGGTCATGGAGGGCGGCGACGTGCGCAGCGACGGGGCCGGAGAAGCCGCCGGCCAGCGCTGCCTCCCGCTCATGAGCCTTCCAGGCGTCGAGATCGGCGCACCCCGCCGAGGCCATGGCATTGGTGAGGGCGGTGAGCATCGGCTTGAGTCGCCCGTATCCGCCTGGCTTGAGGAGATCCGAGCAGACGCTGATCGGCCGGAGCCCCAGCCCGGCCACCGTCGCGAAGTTCTTCTTCGTGACCCCCGCGGAGAAGCTCACCGCGATCGTGCCAGCCTGCCCCTCGACCCCGAGCCTCCCGGGCAACGCCCGGTTGAGCTCGTCGAGGAGGGACGTGGCCACGACGTGGAGGGGAGGTCCGGACAGGTACATCGGGGTGCCGGGAAGGAACCCGCGGTGGTTCTCGACGACGAGCGTGTTCGTGAGCTTGATCCCGAATCGTCGCCCACGGTCCCTGGCAAAGGCGTCGAGATCGCCGATGAGCTCGAGCGCCACGGGGAACGAGAGATCCGCGTCGAAGTCGGCACGGCGGAGCTGAACCTCGTCGTACCCGAGCTCGACCCCCACGATCTGACGGACGCGCTCGGACCCGAGGAGGGTCGGGTTGAGCTTCACGACGACGTCGAGCCCGTGCCGGGTCATCAGGTGCCTGGAAACGGAGCTGATCTCGCCGGGCGGACAGCCGTGGAACGTCGAGAGGGTGACGGAGCCGGCGACCTGGGTCGGGAACGGGTGGTCCCGCCACGCGGCAAACGGCGCGGGGATCTCCGATCGGAGCCGCTCGATCGTCTCGGCCGCGTCGGTCAGCCCGTCGATGAAGGCGGCCACCGGGGCCGACGAGATGCCGGCGAGGTCGTAGCCGACCGAGAGGTCGAAGATGTGGGGACCGGGATCAGGCCCGAGGAAGGGGGTGAGCTCGCCCCACCCGCGGAGGATCTCGATGATCATCCACGCCTTCACATACTCCTCGAGGGACTGGCCGATCCGCAGCTCCTGGCTCCACTCGACGTTGTAGCCCACCGTCTCCATGTCGATGCATGGCCGGGAGACGTCGATCTCGTCGAGGACCTGGACGGTCTTGAGCTCGACGATACGGGCACCGCCCAGCCAGGCGAGGACGATGTTCTGGGCGAGCTGGCTGTGCGGGCCGGCAGCCGGGCCGAGCGGCGTGGCGGCGCGACGGCCAAGGAACTCGACGGACAGATCGGGGGCGGCCGATGCGTCGAAGAAGCGGGCCGCCGGGAGGTCGAAGATCCGGCGCCGGGTCTCCCACTCGTGGGCGATCCGACCGAGGAGCACCCGGAGCGGGAACGGGACGAGCGGCTCTGTGGCGCGTGCCATGGTTTCTCCCCGTACAGGTCGGTTCTCGTGGGAAGGAGTTACAGGCGGGCGTGCAGGCGGGCGGCCTGCTCCCGGGCCTTCGCCCGGATCTCGCTGGCGTCGACCCGCGTGGGGTGACCGTCCTTCCACACGACGGCGCCACCAACCTCCACCCGGAGGGGCCGGATCCCGGGGGTGAATGCGACGTGCCATGGGTTGATTGGCTCGTACGACCAGGTGACCCGGTCGTCCCTCGCCTCGGGAACCAGGTCCCAACCGGTCTGCAGCCATCCCCAGGCCGTCTCGGGTGACGCAGTGACATCCACGGACCGCTGGAGCGCGAAGGCGAGCCGGAATGTCTCGATCATCTGCGCACCGATCCCGTCTGTGCCGAGCGCCACCGGGTTCGTGAAACGCGCCGGGTTCGCGTAGCCCACCGCGTTGTTGAGGTTGGAGAACGGGTTGTGGAGGATCGTCCCGGCCAGGCCATGGTCCGTGGGAAGGTGGACGCAATGGGCAAGGAGCCACTGCCCCGTGGTGTAGCGGGCGAGCCGGGCCGGAGCCTCGGCATCCTCCGGGCCCTCGCAGACGTGGACGTGGACCCCTACCCCGAGTTCTTGAGCGAGCCCTGCTGCCGCTTCGAGGGTGCCGTCGCGGCACGTGAACGCGGCGTGGATCCCGACGAGCCCCTTGCCACCGCCGGAGAGGAATCGCCGGTTCTCTTCGAGGCCCCGCCTCGCCCCGTCCGGGCCGTGGCGATCAGTGACCCCGTAGGCACACACGACCCGCACCCCGACCTCGGCACAGGCATCGGCGATCACCGAGAGCGACCCCTCGATGGCATTCGGCGACTCGTGGTGGTCGATGATCGTCGTGGTGCCGGACTCGAGGGCTTCGAGGGCGGCGAGCTTCGCCGACCACTCGATCATCTGGAGATCGAGGGCGGTGTCGAGCCGCCACCAGACCTGTTCGAGGATTCCCCGAAAGGTCGTCGGGGCGCTCGGCGGGGCGGGCATGCCGCGGGCGAGCGCCGAGTAGATGTGATGGTGGGCGCACACGAGGCCCGGAGTGACGCCGGCGCCGAGCCCGGTCACGGCATCACGCTCCTGCTGTCGGGTACCGGAGCTTCGGGGCGGACCCCTGCCATCATCATGCCGATCTCCTCCCGGGTAGCCGTCCGCGGGTCCGCCGAGCCGATGATCGTTCCCTCGTACATCACGAGGACGCGATCGGAGAAGGTCATCACCTCGTCGAGGTCCTCGGAGATGATGACGGTCGCCGTGCCGCTCTCGCGTTGAGCGACGAGGCGCTGGTGGATGTACATCGACGCGGACACGTCGATTCCCCTGGTCGGCTGGGCGACCAGCAAGACCTCCGGCCGGCCCGACAGCTCTCGAGCCATGATCAGCTTCTGGATATTGCCGCCGGAGAGACTCCTCACCGGAGTCTCCAGGCTGGGGGTCTTCACGTTGAACGCGACGACCAGCTCCTGGCAGTGCCGGCGTATGGCCCGAGTTCGCAGGAACCCGAACCGACAGAACGCGCGGCTGCCGTAGTCCACCAGCAGGAGGTTCTCGGCAACACTGAAGTCGGCGACCACGCCGTCTCGCATGCGTTCCTCCGGCACGTACCCCAGTCCCGCCGACCGAATCGCGGCGGGCCCACGTCCCGCCAGTTCCGTGTCGTTCAGCCGGATCGAGCCGCTGACGGGGGGGCGGAGCCCGGCGATCGCTTCGGCGAGCTCACGCTGTCCGTTGCCAGCGACACCTGCGATCCCGACGAGCTCGCCGGAATGGACCTCGAAGCTGATGCCGCGAACCGCTTCGGCTCCCCGATCGCTCTCGACGCGGAGATCCTTCACGACGAGCCGACTCGCGCCGTCCACGCCCTTGGCCGGAGGCTCCTCGGCGGCGACCTGGTGTCCCACCATCATCTCCACGAGCCGCCCCCGGGACGCCTCACCTGCCGGCACTGTGCCGACGACGCGGCCGTTGCGAAGAACGGTGATCCGGTCCGAAAGATCGAGCACCTCGTGGACCTTGTGCGAGATGAAGACGAGTCCGCGGCCGCTCTTGGTCATCTGGCGCAGGACGGCGAAGAGATCCCCCACCTCCTTCGGTGTCAGAACGGCCGTCGGCTCGTCGAGGACGAGCAGCTCGACGTCGCGATACAGCGCCTTGATGATCTCCACACGCTGCCGCTCGCCGACGGAGAGTTGCCAGACCAGGGCCTGCGGGTCGACCCTGAGCCCGTACGTCTCTGAAAGCTCACGGATTCGCGCCGAGACCGTATCGAGGCCGGTCAAGGGCCCGCGCGTAGACTTGGTGCCGAGCGCGACGTTCTCGGCAACGGTGAGGGTGTCCACCAGCATGAAATGCTGGTGGATCATCCCGATCCCATGGCGAATCGCGCTCGAAGGCGAGCTGATCGCGACCCGCTGGCCGTTGATCCGGATCTCACCTTCGTCAGGCCGATAGAGCCCGTAGAGCACGCGCATGAGCGTGCTCTTGCCGGCACCGTTCTCACCGAAGAGGGTGTGGACCTCCCCGGCCCGAACATCGAAGTCGACCTTGTCGTTGGCGACCACCCCGGGAAAGCGCTTGGTGATGTTGCGCATCTCCAGGATCGGGACACCGGCATTGCCGGTCGCGTCCCCCGGGGTGGTCACCTCCACGGTCATCTTTCCCGACTCACCCGTCGACGATCACTGCGGAACGTTGACCGACCCCTCGGTGATGCCCTTGATCAACTCGTCGGCCTTTGCCTTCACCGCGGCGGGCAGGTTGAAGCCGGGATTGAACTGGATCTGCTCGCCACCATTGCCAAGGGTCGCCGTGAATGTCGCACCGCCGAGCTTGCCGCCCTGGATCTCCGTGAGGATCTGCTCGAGGATCGGGGCCCAGTTATAGACCTGGCTGGCGACCACGTTGCTCGGCGCGAGGGACACCTGGGTCCACTGCGTTCCGAACCAGGGGAGATTGTGAGACTTGGCGACTCCGATTGCCCCGACGACGGCCTGTGCAGTGCCGGTCAGCACGTCGGCCTTGTTGGCCACGAACGTCGTTGCAGCAGTGGCCATCAGGCTGACGTCACTGAACGAACCGGTGTAGACGGGGATACAGCTGATCGAGGCCTCCACGAATTTTGCCCCGGCGCAGAACCCATCCACGTACAGCTTGGCATCGCCGACCGCGATCGGGCCGATGACCCCGAGCACCTTGGACTTGCTGAGCAGCGCCGCCATCGCGCCCTGGACATAGCCGCCCTCGTTCGAGTTCGCCTGGTAGGCAAAGACGTTCGGGAGGTTGTATGTGGATCCCGCCGTCCCCCAGGCGAAGGAGACGTTGGGGAATTGCGGTGCCAGCTGCTGGATCGTCGACCCGTACTGGGATCCGTGCGCAATGATCAGGTTGTAGCCCTGGGACGCGTAATTCTGGATCACATTCGCGGCGGTGGCGACCACGAACTGGTTGTCGGAGACAGCGATCTCCAGGTTGTACTTCGCCTTGAGCGAGTTGAGTGCCTCCACCATTGACTGCGTGAAGGCAAGGTCGTTCACGGCGCTCGGCGCGACCAGGGCCACCTTCAGGGTGGTGGCTGCTGCCGCGCTCGGGCTCGGCTCGGACGAGGCGGCTGCCGGAGCGCTCGGGCTCGGCGCGGGCGAGGCGGCTGCCGCCACGCTCGGGCTCGGCGCGGGCGAGGCGGGTGCCGGCGTGCTGCTGCCACCGCAGGAAGCAGCGACAAGCGCCACCAGAACTGCGGGCAGGATGAGCGAGAGCTTCCGGTCAAGGTGCCTGTGCATCGTTGTTCTCCTTTGAGGGGATCCTGGGTCTGTTGAGGGGATCCTGGGTCTGTCAGTCGCTCCTGAGGGCGGGCACGGTGTGGGACGGCACTCGGTCGCGTCAACCCTCCCTCTCGTACGGTCTGCCAAGAGCTGCCGGCTGTCGGAACCGACGGGCGAGGAAGAGCAGGGCCAGCACCGTGATGACCGCCGGCGCCGTCGCAGCCAGGTCAGATGCACTGAGGGGAATGATCCCGAGCGATTTCCACGTCAGGATGACGACTCCGACGAGCCCGTACAGCAGCGACCCTCCCATCACCCCCACCGGTCGCCACGCACCGAAATAGACGAGCGCGACAGCGATGAACCCCTCGCTCTGGGTCAGGTTCACCTGGAAGATGCCGCCGTACATGAGAAGGCTCGCGCCGGCGAGACCTGCGAAGGTGCATCCCAGCATCACGGTCGACCACCGAATGCGAGCGACGCTCACCCCAAGGCTGTCGGCCGCGGCCGGGTTCTCTCCCACCGCCTTGATCTTCAGCCCGTAAGTCGTGCGGTTGAGGACGAAGGCCACGATGGGAACCAGGAGGAAGGCCAGATAGACGAGCACGCTCTGCTTGAAGAACATCCCGCCGACCACCGGGATCTCGTCGAGCAGTGGAATACCGACCGGTGGCAGCGTGGCGATCGGAAGCGGCGTGCCGACCAGCTTCTGGAACAGCAGGGCGCTGAAGCCAAGGCCGAATAGGTAGATACCGATCCCGCTGATGCCTTGTTCCGCCTTGAGCGTCACGCTGACGAGGGCTGTGATCATGCCCATGATCGTGCCCGTGCCTGCGCCCGCCAGGATGGCGAAGAGAAGATTGCCCGTCTGCAGCGCGGTGTAGTACGTGGCGAACGCGGCCAGGAGCATGATCCCGTCGACTCCGAGGTTGATGACCCCGCTTCGCTGGCCGATGGTTTCGCCGAGTGCGGCAAGGAGAAACGGAGTTGCGAGCGCGATGCCAGACGCGACGGTGACCGTGAGGACGTCAACTGTGAAGAACTGGTTCATCGGTCGCCCCCTCCTTTGACGGCCAACGGTGGATCCTGGTGGGGCCGACGCGGTGGACTGGCCGCTCGAGGGCCACCGAGGGCAATCGACTGGGCGCGAGCGCGCCTGCGCAGGTACTCGAGCGACACGACCAGGACCACGACGATCCCGCTGAGCGCAGTGACGAGGTCAGAGGGCACACCGGTGGCGACCTGCAGCGACGAGCCACCCACGATAAGACCGCCAAAGAAGAATGCCGAGACGATCGTCCACAGCGGGTTGAGGCCGCCGAATAGCGCGACGACGATGCCGTTGAAGCCAGCGGAGCCCGTGAACCCAGTCAGGCTGCCATCCGTCACCATGCGGTGCGAGATGCTGCCAAACACCAGGATCGCTCCGGCGAGACCGCACATGGCCCCGCTCAAGGTCATCGCCAGGGTGATCGTCCGCTTGACAGGCATGCCCGCGTAGGCCGACGCATTCCGCGAGAGCCCAACGCTCCGGATCTGGAACCCGAAACTGGTGCGCCACAGCAGGAAGTACACACAGATCGCGACGATCACCGCGATCGGCACGCCCAGGTGGAGCTGCGTACCCTTGACGAGGATGGGCAGCAAGGAGTTCGGCGGCAGGAGCTTCGTCTCCGGGATGAGGCCCCCGACCGAGTCCGGCGACTGGTCGACCATCGGGCCAGCGAGCAGGTAATTCATCACCTGGACTGCCACGAGGTTGAGCATGATGGTGCTCAGGATCTCGTTGACGTTGTACTTCGCCTTGAAGACGCCCGGTATCGCGCCCCAGATCGCGCCACCCGCAGCGCCGGCCAGGAGCACCAGCGGGATCATCACGGGACTCGGCAGATTGGGCAGAGCGAGCGCGGTCGCCGAGCCCGCCAATCCACCCATCGCGATCTGGCCCTCGCCGCCGATGTTGAAGACATTGGCTCGAAACGCGATGCAGATCCCGACCCCGACGAGCAGCAGCGGAACTGCCTGGATCGCGGTGCTGCTCAGCGCATAGCTTCCGCCGAAGGCTCCTGTGACGAGCGCGCTGTAGCCGGTGAGCGGGTTCGCGCCCAGTGCCAGCATCATGACGGCGCCGAGCAGCAGGGCGATGATGAGAGCCGACGGTACCGCGAACCAGCTCAGCAGGAATCGACCCAAATCCACACGGCCGCCAGCGACTGTCGCCCTCATCGGCTCGTCGGATTCAGTTCCGCTCATGTCCGCCCCTTGTTCGACCGGGCTAGAAACTCGCGACAATGTCTGGCAGCAGTTCAGTGTTGCTGGATGGCACGGCGCAAAGGCCGGCGCATGCGTGGCCTGATCGAGCTCCCCCATCCCTCGATGGTTTCTTCACGAGTCTACCGGGGCAGAGTCCGATTACGGCGCACCAATGCCTGCCTCGCCTGTAGCCCCGCGCCTCCGGTGGCTGTGGGCGAGTCCCAAGCCGAGACTCTGCGGCGATGAGCCGGGTGGGCACCACTGAGCAGCCCACGACGGTCGCGCCTGGATCACCCTCCGGGCGGCCGAGGGTGTCGGGATCGCCGACAAGGTCAACAGCAGCATCCCGACGCTGCTGCTGCGGCGTCGCCGGTTCAAGGACCACGGTCTGGAGGGCGTGGTCGAGCGCTGCATCCGGGTCGGCGGCCGGGTGTATATGCGCCGGAAGGATGGCGGCCCACAGCGACATCGCGAACGGGGCACAGGGTGTGTCGCCGATGCAGACGCATCAGGCGAGCCGTGGCGGCCAGATCCGAGACACGAGACTGGTGCTGTCGAGAGCCGTTGCATCACGAGCTGCCACTCCAGGCGTCAGACGCTAGTCATCTGACATCCTCTCCGGGCACGCATTGTGGCATAGCCCAGCCGCCCCGTCCCCAGTGCCATTCGGCCTGTTGTGGATCCAGGCGCTCCGAGCGTCGACAAGGAAGCACGCGAGATCAATCGGGACACGCGAGGCACTGACGCTGGCCTGTCTGGGCCATCGCTCTCCTGGTGGCGTAGAGTGGCCCCAGGGGGATGGCACCTGGGCTTGATCCGCACCTTCGAGGGCCAGCCGATGGAAGAACACGACGTTCGTGAGCGCGCCGAGGCTCTCTGTGTGGCGCTCGTCGCCGGGGACATCGGACGGGCGACCGAGGACTTCAGCAAGGAACTTCGACAGCATCTCGGAGAGGTGCTGGCCCTTCTCCCGCTCCCGTCGAGCGAGGCGACCGTCGAATCGATCGATCGCGGCGGCGGCTCCGGCTACACCGTCGTCCTTCGGCTCGTTGGCGAGACCGAGGAGGTCCTGGTCCAGACTCGCTGGAAGGACCGCGATGGCCGGACGACGCTCATCGAGGCGAGCCACCTGAGCAAGACGGCGAAGGCCGCCCAGGGCGGCGACGCAGAGGGTGAGGCAGACGGCGCGGGCGAAGAGGCGAGCTGATCGTTCGCCATCTCAGACGGATCACGGGTTCCAGAAGCCGCTCACGCCATCGGCGATCGGTCGGCTATCCGTGCCGTCCGCCGGTACGACGACGATCTGCGTGCCTCCGCTCGAGTCGACGAGCGGCAGGATGATCAACGCGCTGTCGGGTGCCCACAGGCGGTGACTCAGGGCGTACTGATCGAAGTACGGCAGGATCTGGTTCACGAAGTCGCTCGCCGGTCGAAAGACACGCTCGGCTGTCGAGCAGCGTCCTGACGGCTCCAGTGCGGGCGTCGATCAGCCGGAGGGGTCCGAGCGGTAACGCTGGCGCGCCCGTGGCGGGCTTGTCGGCGGCGATCGAGGCGAGCGTGTCGCCGGTCGGGTCGAAGAGGAAGGCGGCAGGGCCGAACACCGGCAGATTGTGTTCGCTCGCACCATCGCGCGACGCGACGACGAACGTCAGCCGCGGCCGCGGCGAGTCGGGCTCCCGATGTGATAGAGCCGCCGCATCATCGCGTCCCGGCCGGCATCCGGCAAGGCGATCACCGCGCGCGTCCCCAGCGGCACGGCGGCGCGGTACCGGGCGCGGGGCCGGTCGGCCGCGAGCGCGTCCAGGACGACCTTCGCCACGGCCTCCGGGCCCGGCTCGTGCGCCCTGAGCCGGGCGGTGGCCGCGGCATACCCCGCGTAGAGCGGCGCGTACGGGGAGTCCCGGCGCTTGAGGATCGTCCCGGACGCCCGGTCGGTCGTGTCACCGAAGGAGGTCCGGATGTTGCCGGGCTCGATGAGGACCACGTCGATGCCGAACATGCGGAGCTCCACGCGCATGGCGTCGCTGAGCGCCTCCACGGCGTGTTTCGTCGCTGCATACGTGCCGTTGGCCGGATTCGCCAGCCGACCCCCGATCGACCCGATCGTGACGATCCGGCCCGACCCCTGCCGTCGCATGATGGGGGCGACCGCTCGCACCATCCGGATCACACCGTACACGTTCACGTCGAACATCCGATGCACCGCGTCGAGCCCGACTTCCTCGACGGCGCCGCGGACCGCGAAGCCCGCGTTGTTCACGAGCGCGTCGATCCGCCCGAACCGCTCGAGCGTCGCGTCGACGGCAGCCTTGATCGACGCTTCGTCGGTGACGTCGAGGGGGAGCGTGAGCGCGGCACCCAGCCCGTCGATCGCCTCGGGCCGGCGAGCGGTCGCGACGACCGCGTACCCGGCAGCCGCAAGGGCCGTGGCCGTCGCGCGGCCGATCCCGGTCGAGCAGCCGGTGATGATCACGACGCCGGGTTCCACGGCTCGAAGCGTACCCACCGCGCGACCACTCCGTCCGCCCCGTCGAGAGATCGGCGGAGCCCGCCACCGTCACGACTTGACATGGGGAGAGCGTGGAGCAAAATGACGTCATGACACATGTCAAGACCTTTCCGGACCCAACCGAGATCACGTCGGTCCTCCGCTCGCTGTCGCCTCGGCAACGCGAGGTCCTGAGCATGGCCGCGGGCGGGCTGACGACGACGGAGATCGGCGAGCGACTCAGCCTCCCCACGGCTCGGGTCAACGCCTATCTCAAGGCTGCCTGGGGGCGCCTCGGGGGTGGTCTCGCTCGGACGGCGGGTGACCGGTCTTTGCGAGAAGGCGGGACGTCCGAGATCGGCCGCCTGCGGGCGGAGTTCGGGCTGTCCCAGGAGCGGTTCGCTCGCCTGGTCGGCGCGAGCCCCCGGACGGTGGCGCGCTGGGAGGCAGCCGGGTCGAAGGTGGTCCCCGAAGCCGCCGCCGCGGATCGCCTGTCGTTTCTTGCCGACGTCCGCGACCTTGGCACTGCCACGTTCGGAGTCGATGGGTTCCGGCGATTCGTCGCCTCGCGCCAGCCGCTCCTCGAGGGAGGTCGCGTCATCGACGTCCTCGAGGGCGAGCACCGTCACGAGGTCCTCGATCTCCTGCACGGGATTGCTGGTGGCGGACCTGCGTGAGCCTGCGAATCGAGCCCTGGCGAGGGACAACGTTCCGGCACGTCCCGAAGGGAGCCCGGCCACTCGACACCAGTCGGGCCGGCCTTGCCCGTGGCCGCTGGAACCTGCCGGGCGAGCCGACGCACTACCTTGCTTCGTCCCGCGAGGTGGCGGCCACCGAATGGCTCCGGCACCTGGAGGACGCGGGCCTCTCAGCCGGCGTTCCTGTCCCGCCGCGAGACCTCTACGAGGTCACGGTCAGCCTCGAGCGGGCCATCGACTTCCGCGACGGCGCGAACCAGGCCCAGCTCTCCATCGACGACATGTCGAAGCTCGTGCTCGACCCCGGGGCCGCCCGGGCACTCGCGACGTTCGTTCGGTCTGCTCTCGACGCAGAGGCGATCTGGGTGCCGTCGGTCGCGTTCCTCGATAACCAGAACCAGGGGAATCTCGTCATCTTCCTCGAGCGGCTCGATCGTCCCCTGGTGGATCTGGCGACCGCCCGGCTATTGGGCCAGCTCACGCTGCCGTAGTGCTGTCTCCGTTTTCGGGCACTGGCGTCCGCGAGATGACGGATCGTCATGACGACGAGGGGTCAAGACAGCACAATGCCGCCGTCCCGCGGACGAAGCGGGAGTCCGCCGTGAACATCTCGTGGCGGCACGCCATCGCGGCCGAATGCCCAGGCGGCAGGCGGACCGCGGACGATCGCCCGCCTTCGCCCGGGACCGCTCCGAAGACTCGAGGCAGCTCACGATGATGACCAACCGCCCCTCGGCAGTGTCCGCATCCAGCGTTCCCGTCCGCTGTTCGGATTGCCGTCAGCCCTTCGACCCAACCGACTCGCACCGCCAGATGCGGACGCTCGATGGTCAACTCGCGCTGTGCAACGACTGCACCTGGTACCTCGAGCACCCGGGCGACGCGCGGCGCGCCTGATCCCTCTTCGGCTCCGCAGACGTACACCATCGTGGGCAGCCACGAGGCCTCGCCCGTCAGGCGCCAAGTCGAACTGCTCCCTGAAGAGCTTCACGGGCCGCGTGATGATCACCCAGTGATTCGGGTAACGGTACGACGGCGACTGGGCCTGCCCGTGACGTCGGTCGCTGGTCCGACGCACCTGCTGGAAACACACCCGAAACTGGAGCGGTGACAGGTTCGGGAGCACCCGCCGGCTCTAGGCCACAAGATGCCGCGAACGCTCACTCAAGCTGGTGGCGAGCATCGGGCATGGCGGCCCGACTGCTCAGCACTTGCCCCCGCTGAGCAGCCCGGCGATCAGGAGGAGGACGGCGATGATGGTCCGCCCGGCGGCCGATCCGACATTGGCCGCCGCCAGCCCGGCGCCATAGGAGAACGCACCGAACGCGGAACCCGGGATATCCGGCGGCGCCGTGAAGACGGCCAGGCCGGCCGAGACCGCACCGAACACGTCCGCGCCGACGCAGCCAAAGCTGGGGTCTTCTCCCCCTATGGCGAGGCAGGCCGCGGAAATCAGGGCGATCGAGACCGTGATGAACGCGGTCGCCTCGTTCGTGTCGGCCGGGGTCAGGCAGTCCGGGAGCGCGGTGCCGCCGCCCCGCCCGTCCGCGCCGACGGCCGTCGCCGAGCCCGTGTCCGGGTCGACCACCCACATGGCCGCGATCTGGCCCGATGCCGGCAAGAGGCGGTGGAAGTCCGTGTACTCGTCCACCATGGGGGCGAGGCGGGCGCGCTGCTCAGGGGTCCACGCCGTCACGACATCGACCGATGACGATGCGGGGACGACGACGAGGTCGGCGCCGCCGAGCTGTCCGGCCGCGCTCGTGCCGAACACCTCCGACTCCCGGATGCTGGCCCCGATCGTCGCGCGCAGGGCCGCCCGGAAAGCCGCTGCCGGGTCCGACCCGGTGCCGACGGCCCGGTTGAGGGCCGGCACGACATCCGACAGTTGGACCAGGCCGTCCGGTCCGACCCGGTCGGTCAGGACCGTCACCCGAAGCCCGTCCGGGACCGCCGCGGCGCCCGATCCGCTCGGGACGGCATTGGCCAACCAGGCCAGGGTGGCCGGGACGCGTCGCCAGTCCGCGCCGGCCGCGACGATCGCCGCCGGCCCGGCGGCCCACGCGTCTTCGACCAGCTCGGCGGTCAGCACGGCGCCGATGACGTCGTCGAGCAGGTGCGCCGTCGTGGACGACGCCGGCTCGAAGCCGATCGTGTGGATCCCGTCGATGGCGACCATCGCCTCGGCGATCGCCGCCGCGTCGGCGGGCGACGTGATCCGCGTGCGCGGCGGCGTCTATCGCGAGGACCTCATCCTCGACAAGCCGCTCGCGCTCAGAGGCGAAGGTCATCCGACGCTGTTTGGCACCGGCCTCGGGTCGGTGGTCACCATCACCGCGCCGGGGTGCGAGCTGAGCGGGTTCACGATTGAAGGCAGCGGCATGGGCGAGACCAACGAAATGGACGCGGCCGTGCAGGTGCGGTCCAACGGCAATCGGATCGCCGACAACCACATGCGCCGCGTGTTCTACGGCGTCGTCGTCGCCGATGCGACGCGGAACGAAATCGCCGACAACGAGATTCAAGGCTTGCGCGACCTCGCCTTCGGGCGTCGCGGGGATGGCATCTATCTGTACCGCGCGCCCGAGAACGTCGTCGCGCGCAACCGGATCAGCGGGGAGCGCGACGGCAT
>Ga0097691_1001525_pt1 | contig 16872 bp, 12 predicted proteins | sample NGESurdeep072012_8_FD_72858 | JGI IMG/M metagenome (GOLD analysis project Ga0097691, IMG submission 72858) | Arctic peat soil microbial communities from Barrow, Alaska - NGEE Surface sample 210-1 deep-072012 | ecosystem: Environmental > Terrestrial > Soil > Wetlands > Peat ... | reverse complement strand
GCGAGTACTTACTACCGAGAAAGATGAAAGTTCGATCTCTCGCGGTGTCTATGACGCATACACCAATTTAAATTTGCGTTATTCACAGTTGACACCGGTGACAACATGGGATGAGAGAAACACCGGCAACAATCTTCCGGCACAAATTGAAATTTACTCTGATAGTGAGCATGCAACCGAGTACAACTTTCTCTTTATAGCAAAAGGTGGCGGAAGCGCTAACAAATCATTCTTATATCAAGAAACCAAAGCAATTCTTAACCCCAAGTCATTTATGGTCTGGCTCGACGAAAAACTTCGTTCAATCGGTACCGCAGCTTGTCCGCCCTATCATCTTGCAATAGTGATTGGTGGCACTAGCGCCGAGTTTGCTGTGAAGACAGCAAAACTGGCCAGCACAAAGTATTTGGATTCGCTTCCCTTAACTGGTGATGCAAAAACTGGGCGCGCTTTTAGAGATCTTGAACTTGAAGAGCAAGTACTTAAACTCACTCGCACTCTAGGGATTGGCGCACAATTTGGTGGTAAATATTTCTGCCACGATGTTCGTGTCGTTCGCCTTCCTCGCCACGGCGCATCACTACCGATATCCATCGCTGTTTCTTGTTCGGCCGACCGGCAAGCAAAGGGCAAAATTACCAAAGACGGTATCTTCTTAGAAAAACTTGAACGAGAACCCGCCCACTTCCTTCCCGAAACAACCGATGAACATCTTGGCGATGATGTAGTCCAAGTTGATTTGAATCAACCGATAGCCGAAGTATTAAAAACGCTTTCAAACTACCCAATAAAAACCCGACTTTCACTCAACGGAACTCTGATAGTGGCGCGCGATTTGGCGCATGCAAAACTCAAAGAACTTCTCGACAGTGGCGCCGAATTACCGCAATACTTTAAAGATCATGCGGTGTATTACGCAGGTCCAGCAAAGACTCCAGTTGGTTATGCATCAGGATCTTTCGGTCCAACGACGGCAGGTCGAATGGATTCTTACGTTGATCAATTCCAAGCAGCAGGTGGTTCGCTCATCATGCTGGCAAAGGGAAATCGCTCAAAACAAGTAACTGACGCATGCAAAATGCATGGTGGATTTTACTTAGGTTCAATAGGTGGTCCGGCAGCCCGCTTGGCACTTGATTGCATCAGGAAAGTTGAAGTCCTTGACTACGCTGAACTCGGAATGGAAGCAATCTGGAAAATTGAAGTCGAAAACTTTCCCGCCTTTATCGTCGTTGACGATAAAGGAAATGATTTCTTTGCCGAAACCATGAGGCCGTTAATGATTGGTTCGACGCCACCCAACTAATTCTTACAGGCGGCCACCCGCCGAACCATCTTCTGACATCCGTTGACTGAGCCAAACTGGAAAAATAAAGAGAACGATGAGCATCGTTGCAACCACGTTAACAATTGGCGCCTGATTTGGTCTAAAAAGATTATTAAAAATCCATTGCGGCAAAGTTTCTGTTCCTGGTCCAGCAGTGAAAGTGGTTACGACAATTTCATCGAAGGAGAGCGCAAATGCCAGCAACCCTCCCGCTATTAAGGAGGACCGAATCAAAGGAAACGTAACGAATCTAAAAGTTTGAACTATGTTGGCGCCAAGATCTTGAGAAGCCTCCTCCAGGCTTCGTCCTAGCCTGCGTAACCTTGCTAAAACATTGTTGTAGACAACGACGATACAAAATGTTGCATGTCCCACGACAACGGTCCATAGTGCAAGCTCCTTGTTCAATGGATCAAGGATGGTGTGAAAAGTTGTGTTAAGTGCTATTCCCGTGATGATTCCAGGAAGAGCGATTGGGAATATTACGAGCAGGGAAAGAGTGCTCTTTCCATAGAAGGAATATCTAGAAACCGCGAATGCGATGCATGTTCCAAGAACAAGCGCAATTGCGGTAGCTCCAAGCCCCACTTTGATCGAAGTGCCAATTGCTGGTAACACTCCATTGCTCTCACCTAACCTACCCCACCAAATGGTGGAAAAAGATTGCGGTGGCCAAGAGAAAGTTCGTGATGGATTGAAAGAGTTGAGAGCAACAACAATCAATGGCAAATAAATGAAACTTAAAGTGCCGAAAGTTAATGCCGCGAGGATAATCTTTGCCTGTTTTGAAAGATGCATTAGAAGTTTTCCAATGCGCCAGATCGACGAACCACAAAAAGATACCCCAATATAGTTACTATCGGCAAGATTGCCAGCGCGGCTGCAAATGGCAAGTTTCCGGCGGTACCTACATTGTCTGCAATCACATTGGCGACGAGTTGAGTAGTGCCGCCTACGATTTTTACGACAATGTAGTCACCCAGTGATAATGAAAAGGTAAAAATAGAACCCGCAATTATCGCAGGATAAACAATTGGCAAGACAATTGATTTGAAGGTGGTGGCGGCCGATGCACCGAGATCACTCGAAGCTTCTAAGAGAGAGTCTGGGAGGCGATCAAGCCCTGCATAGATTGGCAAAATCATGTATGGCAACCATAAGTACGCCAAAGTAATAGTAGTCGCCGTGAGCCCAAATCCAGGGCCGTGAAAGCCGAAGGGTTTGAGCAACCACGAAATTACGCCACCGTCTGCAAACATACTTCGCCAAGCGTAAGTCTTTACTAAGTAACTCGCCCACAGTGGAACGAGTACCAATGCAATGACGACGCTTCGAAAGCGAGGTCTTAAAACCTTGGCAATAAAAAGCGCAATCGGCACTGCAAGTAAACCGTCAATGATTGTGACGGCAAGTGCCACACCAATCGATCTCAATGCAATGACGCTATAAACCCATTGGGTAATTAATTGCTGAAAGTTATTAAGTGAGAACGAATGATTGATATTTCCAGTGAAGGAGTCCACGCTCCAAAAACTCGAGATCAGCATCACCGCGAGGGATCCTAAATAGGCAATCGCAAGCCAGAGCACGGGCAGTACTAATAAGAGTCCCACTCGTGCTCGGCTATGGCGATATAACCAGGTGTTTACTTGATTAGGTCTCACCGAATACCGCTATCTCGTTAGCTACTTAGTCAGCCCGGCATCAACCCTTAATGGAAGTCCAGGCCTGCGTCCAAGTTGCATAGTCGGTACAGATATTTCCGCGACCGTCCAAGCAATTTGTAGTAGGTGTTGTCCAGTACCAAATCTTCTTGGCATAGGCAGCATCCGTTGCGTGATAGGCCGTACAGAAATTCTTATCAACTGTGTGAGCACAGGCCAATGTTTGAGCTGGTGCCTCTCCAAAGTATTCTGCAACTTGTGCATTGATCTTTGGTGAGGTAATCCAGTTCATCCATTGGTACATGCAATTTGGATGTTGCGCTTTTGACGAAACCATCCATGTATCAGACCAACCTGTTGCGCCCTCCTTTGGCACAGTCGAATCAACCTTTACCTTTTTGTCACCGTTGATCGTGTTAACAATTACCTGCCACGAAGTTCCGACAAGTGTGTTTGAACTCTCAAATGACTGGACTGACTTTGTGTAATCTGACCAATATTCACCGATGTTCTTCTTTTGAACTTTCAGGAGCGCTACGGCAGCCGCAAGTTGCGTCTTATCTAAAGAGAACGGATTCTTTATCTTGAGTGCTGGTTTTGTTGACATCAAGTACATCGCTGCATCGGCAATATAAATTGGTGAGTCGTAAGCAGTGATCTGACCCTTGTAGGGCGAGTTTGCATCAAAAACGACTGACCATGAAGTTGGCTTCTTTACCTTTGCCGCATTGTATGCAAGAACATTTGCACCCCAACCATGTGGAATTCCATACATTTGACCATTGACTGAATTCCAATTCTGTTTCTTCAAAAAGGGCGAGATAGTCTTGTAATTCGGAACAAGTGCCGTATTTACTGGAGCTACCTGACCCCCGTAAATCAATCGAAGTGAGGCATCGCCCGATGCAGAAACTCCGTCATATCCCCCGGTCTTCATAAGAGAGACCATCTCGTCCGAGGTCCCTGCCGTCCGGGCATTTACTTTGCAACCCGTAGCGGCGGTAAATGGATGCACCCAGTCAACCGTCTTGTCGTTGCTCCCATTTTCGGCGTATCCCGCCCAGACAATAATGTTTAAAGTTCCCTCACCTTTTCCGAGGGACTTCAACATTGCAACTTTTGGAACCGACGCAGCCACTCCGGCCGTGGCGCCTGCAATTGCCAAGCCTAAGGCTGCGAAGCTAGCTATGACTACCTTCATTGAACGCATTTACATCACCTTTTCTGAGGTTTCTTAACTGGTCTTTCAACCAACCTGAAATTCGTATTTCGAATTCCAGGAAACTTCGATCTCTTCTCCAACGTTTGGAAATTCTTGGCTTCCATCATTTTCTGCAAGTACAGTTAAAATATCACTTCCTATCGCAACATTTAGGCGCGTAAGAGCTCCAAGAAACATCGTGGAGATGACTTTTCCAGCTGCAATTTGATCGTGGTTTCGATTTAATTTAATCTTTTCGGGACGAATACTTATCACCTTATTGTTGCGATGGAGCAAATTAGAGATTCCGACAAAACCCGCAACAAATTCTGAGTTTGGCTCTTCGTAAATTTCGCGAGCTGTCCCTATTTGAACGATATTTCCCGCGTTAAAGACCGCGATTCGATCAGCCATGGTGAGCGCTTCTTCTTGATCGTGTGTTACAAAAATAAAAGTAATACCGATATCTCGTTGAAGTTCCTTTAATTCAATCTGCATTTCGTGGCGCAGTTTAAGATCCAATGCACCTAAAGGCTCGTCTAGCAGTAGAACCTTCGGCTCATTTACGAGCGCCCTTGCCAGGGCAACGCGTTGGCGCTGGCCTCCAGAAAGTTGAGCCGGCTTTCGAAGTTCATAGCCGTCAAGTTTGACTCGTTGTAGTGCTTTACGGGCACGGGAAAGTCGCTCCTCTTTCGCGACCTTCTTTACTTTGAGTCCGTATTCGACATTTTCAAGGACGGTCATATGTGGAAAAAGAGCGTAATCCTGAAAGACCGTATTAACATCTCGACTAAACGGCGGGGTCTGACTTACATCCTCGCCATCTATTTCAATCAAACCTGAATCCGGTAGTTCAAAACCAGCAATCAGTCGAAGAACGGTCGTTTTACCTGAGCCACTTGGACCCAGCATCGCAAAAAATTCTCCATCAGCAATTTCAAGATTTACACCGTCAACGGCCGTAACTTGACCAAAACTCTTCTTGACGTTCGATAATCGAATCGCGATAGACACCCTTGGATTCTAATTGATTCCGATGCGAAATCTAGAGCCAATTTATAGCAAGGGTCTATCTAGTTTTGTCTTAGTTTCCGTTAACGGAAGATCCGGAGTTCTCATTCTCGTTGATCGTTGTCTTCTGGATTTGAATCAAGAATTCAACGTTCGACTTAGTGCCCTTCATCTTGTCGAGCAAGAGTTCCAGTGCTTGTTGTGATTCAAGGGCATGAAGTACCCGGCGCAGACGCCAGACAACATTGAGTTCTTCCTTCCCCATAAGGATTTCTTCCTTACGAGTTCCCGAAGCATCGACATCAACGGCTGGGAAGATTCGCTTATCTGCAAAACGACGATCGAGTTTGAGTTCCATGTTGCCGGTACCTTTGAACTCTTCGAAAATAACTTCATCCATCTTTGATCCGGTTTCCACCAAAGCTGTTGCAAGGATTGTGAGTGAGCCACCGTTTTCAATATTACGAGCGGCGCCAAAAAACTTCTTAGGTGGATAGAGCGCTGCAGAATCCACACCACCGGACAAGATACGTCCTGATGCAGGAGCAGAGATGTTGTAGGCGCGGCCAAGACGGGTGATTGAATCGAGCAACACGACGACGTCGTGGCCCATCTCCACTAAACGCTTTGCACGTTCGATTGCGAGTTCAGCGACACTGGTGTGATCATCAGCTGGGCGATCGAAAGTTGAAGCAATAACTTCACCCTTCACGCTGCGCTGCATATCGGTCACTTCTTCAGGGCGCTCATCAACGAGCACAACCATCAAGTGCACTTCAGGATTATTGGTAGTAATTGCATTTGCGATTGCCTGCAAGACCATTGTCTTACCAGCCTTTGGAGGTGAAACGATCAGTCCGCGCTGACCTTTACCAATCGGTGCAACAAGATCGATAACGCGAGTGGTCAAAATGTTTGGTTCGGTTTCGAGGCGAAGTCGATCTTGCGGGTATAGGGGAACCAACTTGGCAAAATCAACGCGATCGCGTGCTGCCTCTGGCTCTAGACCATTCACGGTATCGAGGCGCACCAATGCGTTAAATTTTTCTTTACGTTCTCCTTCACGAGGTTGGCGTACTTGACCCGTGATGACATCTCCCTTACGCAGTCCGTAACGACGGATCTGTTGAAGTGATACATAGACATCATTTGGACCCGCGAGGTATCCCTGCGTCCGAATAAATGCATATGAATCCAAAATGTCTAGCAGACCGCCTACCGGGACTAGGACATCATCTTCAGTAAGTTGAACTTCGCGCTCTTGGCGTTCGCCACGCTCGGCGCGATCCCGGAAACGGTTGGCACTTCGATCATTGCGATCATTACGGTCACGGCGCCCGTTGCTGTTACGCCCGGCATTGTTATTACTGGTGCCATTGCGTTCGTTAAAGTCACGACGCTGGGATTCTGAACTCTCGCTGCCTGCATTGGACTCTTGCTCGGGCGCATCAGTGCTATCTGAATTATCTTCGTCATCGCTGCTATCACTCTCTCGCGAGACAGGTGCTTTAGCGGTCTTGTTCTTCTTATTGCGGGCCTCTTGACGCTCAAGGCGCCTGGCTTCGCGTTCGGCCTTAGCCGCATCCCGATTGGCTGCCTGCAAGTCCGCGATTGATTGAATCAGATCGGCCTTACTCATCTTGGTAGCGCCTTCAATGCCGAGTTGGCCAGCAACTTTTTTCAGTTCTGGCAGGAGCATTGCGGAAAGTTCGCCGGCAGCTTTTGCTGGGCGAGTTAGTGTTGTTGTTTCGCTCATTAGTGTTATTGAGTTCCTTTTTAGGTTATTTGAGATTAATTTTCCTTGCGACTTACCTCGAAGTGGCCTCCGGTGAGGAGTTCTGCCTGATCAACCTCAAATAGTTTGAGGAAAATCCAAGATAAGATTTATTTGGTGAACGATTTTTATTTTCGTTTATCGGGTCAATTTCCGCCTAAATCTTGCGCGGCTCTTTTCCGATAGCCCAAAACTAGCACACGCCCACGATTTCTTCCAAAACGGCGAAACCTTAAAGCGATCGCGCAAAAACGCCACCTTTACTCGATTCCTGAGCGTGAAATGGCCAGCTCTCTGGCAGAAAAACTACTCCCAGCAGCTTTTATGATTTCAAGAACCTCAGTGTCACTCGAAGTGTGTAGCACCAAGACGCTTGGTCCGGCTCCTGAAATTGTGGCCGCAACACCTGCCGCCCGCAGTTTTACAACCAGCGCCATCGATTTTGGATACGCCTCTGCGCGATAGCTCTGGTGCAAGAAGTCTTCGGTTGCGGTTAGTAATAAGTCAGGTCGCGTAGATAACGCGATAGAGAGCATGGCGGTGTGCGAAGAGTTCAACACTGCGTCACGATGAGGAACGGTCTCCGGCAATAATTTGCGAGCTTTCGATGTCGACAGATGGCTCTCTGGAATAAAGAGGATTGCCTTAATATCGTGATGAACCGGTATCGAAACGCTGCGACCAGTTTTTACGCCATAAATATCTTCCATCCACGCGATGGTGGCCCCGCCATGAATGGCTGCCGCGACATTATCTGGATGTCCCTCGAGTTCGGTGGCAAGGGCCAACAACTCTTCACTCGACATATATTGCTCGCCACCTAAAACCAAATCTCTAGCTAGTGCTAATCCACCCACAATGGCAGAGGCTGATGAGCCAAGACCTCGGCTATGTGGGGTGACGTTTAAGGCTCGAAGCGCAATCCCGCGCGGCTTCTGTCCCATAAACTCAAATCCGCGAAGCATGGATTTGATGACAAGGTTGTTCTTATCTTTTTTTACTTCATCGGCGCTCTCCCCCGACACATCAACATCAAATATCGCATCATCTAAAATTTGTGCGGCGTAGCGATCGCGAAGATCAAGGGCTAACCCAAAAGTGTCAAAGCCTGGTCCTAAATTTGCGCTCGTGGCAGGAACACTTACCTGCGCAAGGGTCGCCTTGAAGGTTAGGCGGTTTGATGCCATTACTTAAGGTCCATTTTAGTTGAGGCCCATCTTAGTTAAAGCCTATTGCCGCGGCAGCGCTTTTTACATCCACAGGAATAACGATCGGAGTTGCAGCACCATCCAAAATCTGTTGAACATCTTTGAGACCATTCCCTGTCACTGTGATGACAATCTTTTTTCCATGCGGTAGTTGGCCTAGCTTCTTCTTCTTAATCAGTCCGGCAATTCCCGCAGCACTTGATGGTTCCACAAAGACGCCTTCTTTTGCCGCAACAAGTCGATAAGCGTTCAATATCTCTTCGTCGGTAACAGAATCAATAAGTCCCCCAGAGCTGTCCCTTGCATCTAGCGCTTGTTTCCATGATGCCGGGTTACCAATTCTGATCGCTGTTGCAATTGTCTCTGGGTTTGGAACAATTTCTCCAAGAACAATTGGCGCAGCCCCAGCTGCCTGAAAACCCCACATCTGCGGCAACTTAGAAGAAACTCGATCGTCGTAATACTCCTGGTAACCCTTCCAATATGCAGTGATATTTCCAGCGTTACCAACAGGCAGGACATGCAGATCTGGTGCATCCCCCAGTAGATCCACTACTTCAAAGGCGGCAGTTTTCTGTCCCTCAATTCGGAAAGGATTTACCGAGTTCACGAGAGCTACCGGATAGTTATTGGCGAGGTCCCGAGCGAGGGTCAAACAATCATCGAAATTTCCCTCTACTTGTAGCAAGGTTGCACCGTGCGCAATCGCTTGCGCCAATTTGCCCATGGCAATCTTTCCTTGCGGAACTAAAACTACTGAAATCATGCCTGCCTTGGTTGCATACGCTGCGGCACTCGCAGAGGTATTACCCGTTGATGCGCAAATAACTGCCTTTGCGCCGATTTCGGCCGCCTTAGAAATTGCCACCGTCATGCCGCGATCTTTAAATGAACCGGTTGGATTGGCGCCTTCGACTTTAAGCCAAATCTCATTTCCCAACATTTCAGAGAGCACGGCAGCAGCTACGAGTGGAGTTCCACCCTCTCCAAGAGTGATGACCGGAGTCGCAGTCGAAACTGGAAGGCGATCGCGGTATTCATCAATCACTCCGCGCCATTGATGTGCGCCGATCTCATTTTTTGAAAAAACATCCATTAAATTAACCCTTCGACGCGAATAACACTAACAACACGTTGTACTACATCTAACTCTCGCAAGTCTTTAACGGTATTTGCAAGGGCTGCTTCGGTAGCAATGTGAGTAAGAACCACAAGCTCGGCATCGGCGCCACGTCCTTCTTGGCGAACCGTCAATATAGAAACATTATTCTTAGCCACGGTGCTGGCGACAGAGGCAAGTACTCCTGGGACATCGGCGACATCCATTCGGATTAAGTAACGCGTACGACTCACACCAAGTGGGGCGATATCAAGATCGGCATAATCTGTTTCAGTCGGACCAAGACTTCCTTCATTACGATTTCGTGCTACCGCAACTAAGTCACCTAATATTGCCGAAGCAGTCGGTGTTCCACCAGCGCCACGTCCATAAAACATCAACTCACCTGCAGATTCACACTGCACGAATACCGCATTAAATGCCTCTCGCACGGAGGCAAGTGGATGAGTAACTGGAATCATTGTTGGATGAACTCGTACCGAAATAGTCTCCTCTAAACTGCCGTGCAGTTCGTTCGCTTCGGCAATGACCAATAACTTAATAACAAATCCCATCGCTTTAGCAACGCTGACATCGTCCGCGGTAATGGCCCGGATTCCTTCGCGATAAACATCCTCGTCAGTCACCTGAGTATGAAATGCCAGCCCTGCCAAAATCGCCGCTTTAGCTGCCGCGTCAAAACCATCAACATCTGCTGTTGGATCGGCCTCTGCATACCCAAGCGCCTGCGCTTCAGCGAGTGCGCTCTCAAATGATGCACCCGTTTCATGCATCTTGGTTAAAATATAATTTGTCGTTCCATTAATAATTCCCATGACGCGTTCAACGTGATCTCCGACCAAACTTTCCGCGAGTGGACGAAGGATGGGAATTGCACCTGCTACTGCGGCTTCATAGTAGAAATCAACATCTGCTAAATCCGAGGCATGAAAAAGTTCGGCGCCATGTTTTGCAAGCAGCGCTTTATTTGCCGTTACAACCGCCTTACCATGGGTCATCGCGGTAAGGATTAGCGTCCGAGCGGGCTCGATTCCACCCATCACTTCGATGACCAAATCAATATTGGGATCAGTAACGATTGACTCAGCATCTGTCGTCAGGAGGGATGAATCAAGTCCTGGGCGAGGAGTCTTCAGATCGCGAACCGCAATCTTGGTTATAACCAATCCAACTCCGGCGCGGGCCATGAGATCAACTTGGTTTGCGAGCATCAGCCGCGCGACTTCAGCGCCAACTGTGCCAGCACCGAGCAAGCCGACGCGTAGTACGCGATCGTTGCTCATTAGTTCACATCCTCTAATTCAGTTATTGCTATTCATAAATACCGGCATTGGCATTATGAGGGTTAAGTATCTCAAAAAAACTAGAGATCAAGCGCCAATAAATCAGCAATGCTCTCGCGCCGCACGATTATGCGGGCTTTCCCATTGATAACGGCCACAACTGCGGGGCGGGGCAGGTGGTTGTAATTAGAGGCCATGCTCCTTCCATATGCACCAGTAGCTGGTATCGCCAACAAATCCCCCGGTCCCAGATCACTCGAAAGTTCAATCTCGTGAATCACAATGTCACCAGTTTCGCAGTGCTTACCGACGATGCGGGTATTAGCTTGTTCTGACTGCGAACTGCGATTAGCAATAATCGCAAAATATTCTGCGCCATAGAGCGCCGGCCTGATGTTTTCGCTCATTCCGCCATCGACCGACACATAACGTCTACTTATGCCACCATCAAGTTCGACTTCTTTCGTCGTGCCAACTGTGTACAAAGTTGTCGTTGTCGGACCGACAATTGCTCGACCTGGTTCAATAGAAATTCTTGGTACCGCGATTTTCACGTCCGCACATTCGCTCTTAACGACGTCAGCAAGTTCTTTCATAACGAGGTATGGATCGAGAGTTACTTCGCCTGGAACATAAGCAATTCCATAGCCGCCACCTAAATCCAACTCTGGGAGTTCGGAATTAAATGCGTCGCGATACTGCGCGAGCAAGTGAATCAATTTTTTTGCGGCGGCCGCAAAACCATCGCTATTAAAAATCTGTGAACCAATATGAGAATGCAGTCCGGATAACTGCAGTGATGAAGATTTCTTGATCAACTCAATTGCTTGCCACGCGGCACCACTTGCAAGTGAAAAACCAAATTTCACATCCTCATGAGCAGTTGAAATAAACTCATGTGTATGTGCTTCCACACCTGGCGTGACGCGAATGTAAACCTTTTGCACCTTGCCCAATTCCTGAGCGATTCTGGTAACTCGCTCAATTTCGACAAAGGAGTCAATCACGATGGTTCCAACGCCGAATTCGATTCCCTGCCTGATTTCAACTTCTGATTTATTGTTCCCGTGCAATTCAATTCGTTCTGCAGGAAATTCAATCGCCTGCGCTACCGCCAACTCACCGCCGGTACATACATCTAGACCGATACCAATTTTGCTGACCCAGCGCGCGACCTCTTTTGAGATAAATGATTTAGCAGCGTAGTAAACCGTTCCTGCGTGTGGCCCGAATGCCTCTTCCAATGCGTTCTTCCAACTAGCCGCTCGAGTAAAAAAATCTGCTTCGTCGACGACAAACAGTGGCGTACCAAATTGTTCTGCAAGATCAACTGCGCTCACCCCGCCGATGACAAGATGATCAGAATCAAAACGTGAATTGAATGAAAAAATAGCGGGATCAAATGCACTCATGGCTACATTTTTTCTGGGGCGAGTACACCCAGTAAGGCTAACGAATTCGCGATCACTCTCGCGGTGGCATTACTTAATGTGGCGCGAGCGCTGTGCAATGAACTTGGCGCTTCAGCTCCGAGTGGCAAAACGCGACAATCCGCATAAAATCGGTGATAAATACCAGCTAACTCTTCAGCGTAGCGAGCGACTCGATGGGGTTCTCGCAGTTCAGCCGCACCAGCAACAACGCGAGGGAACTCAGCAAGTGCGCCGATTAATTCGCGCTCTCGCTCATGACCCAGAAGTTCTGCATGAATATGACCCTTGCCGTAAGCGATGTCTAGATCGGTTGCATTGCGAAGTACGCCGCAAATTCGGGCATATGCGTATTGAACGTAATACACAGGGTTTTCGTTGGTGCGACTGCGCAGTAAATTGACATCCATCACCATCGGCGTATCCACTGGATAACGAATCAAGGTATAGCGGGCAGCATCAACTCCAACTTTCTCCACTAGCTCTTCGAGAGTGATGATGGTGCCAGCTCGCTTACTCAACTTTATCTCTTCACCATTTTCGAGAATCTTAACTAACTGGCCGATCATTACTTCGATGTTGTAAGAAGGATCATCCCCGGCGCAAGCCGCAATTGCTTTTAGCCGATTGACATAGCCATGATGATCAGCACCCAACATATAGATGCAGATATCAAAGCCTCGTTCGCGCTTATTTATGTAGTACGCCGAGTCCGCAGCAAAGTAGGCAAATGTTCCATCTGATTTTATGATTACTCGATCTTTGTCATCGCCGAAATCAGTTGTGCGAAGCCAAGTGGCTCCCCCTTCCTCATAAACATGCCCCTGCAATTTCAATCGATCAAGACAATGCCAAAAAAAGTTATTTTCATATAAGGATTTTTCGGAGAACCAGGTATCAAAATTGGTACGAAAGTTTGCGAGCACTCGCTTTTGATCGGCTAGTTGAAGTGCATAGCCTGCGTCACGAAATGCATCCAGGCTTCTATCTGCGGGTAGTTCCAAATAATCAGGGTGATCCTTAGCAATTACTGAAGCAATTTCGGTGATGTATTCACCGTGATACCCATCTGATGGGACGGGCAAGCCTTGCGCCGCCGCGCGAAGTGAAGCTCCAAATAGTTCCATTTGATTTCCGCGATCATTAATATAAAACTCACGAGTGACCGTTGCGCCTGCTGCCGAAAGTACGCGACCAAGAGCATCTCCAACAGCGGCCCAACGGGTGTGACCAAGATGAAGTGGCCCAGTTGGGTTAGCGCTGATGAACTCTAAGTTGACGCTTCGGCCGGTGAGTGCTTGTCCATGACCGTACTTTTCACCCTCATTAAGAATTGCGGCGATGATTGATTCCTGACCAGCTCGCGCCAGCGTGATATTGAGAAATCCTGGTCCAGCAATTTCGACAACTTCGATTGAATCTTTGATTTCAACATCGGCAAGTAAATGTGTACGAATTACTTCAGCAATCACGCGTGGGTTTAGTTCTGCAGTCTTTGATAAAACTAGGGCGATAGAAGTTGCATAATCCCCATGATCACGATTCTTTGGACGTTCGAGCGTTATCTCATCGGGGAGAACCAATCCACCGGGAAGTTCTGCCTGTGAGATTGCAAGTGAGAGCCCACGAAGTATCGCGGCCGATACTTGATCCGAAATAGATTGTGATGAATTCATTGGGCGCAAGGGTAGCGTTCACACTTGTTCGCTATTAAATTATTAGAAACTTTAAGCAATTCATCGAAATTTGTGTTATCAAACCGTTATGCGTATTGTCCGATTTGTCCGATCTTCCCTATCGGAATATTGCCCTCCATAGGATACTTTCGGCCTGCGAGTACGACCCACAGTCAAAGCAGGTTTGACTACGTGCTCTGCACCTCTCGAAAGGTACATCCATAAATGACAAATCGTCGTTTTGCGGCAGCAGTCGCAGCAGCTTCACTAGTACTTTCTGGTTTTGTTGCTACCACTGTTCATGCTGCAGCTCCACAAGTTGGAGTCGTACTTCCTGACTCAGCATCTTCCCCACGTTGGGTGACAGATGACCAACCTCTACTCATTAAAGCATTCAAGGCTGCTGGCGTCACTTATGACATCAAAAACGCAGCAGGAAGCATTCCAACTTTTACAACGGATGCTCAAGCTATGCTCACAGAAGGCGTCAAGGTTCTCGTTCTCGTTAACCTCGATTCACCATCAGCTGCAGCTATTGAAAAAGCGGCTAAGAAGCAGGGCGTGGCAACAATCGATTACGATCGTCTAACCCTCGGTGGTTCTGCTAACTACTACGTTTCATTCAATAACGTTGCAGTCGGCGTACTACAAGGTAACGGCATCGTTGCCTGTCTCAAGGCACACAAAGTTAAACACCCACGTGTCGTTTATTTGAACGGTTCTCCAACCGACAACAACGCAACCCTCTTCAAGCAGGGCTACGCATCAGTCGTTGGTCCATACCTCAAGAAGACAAAGGGAACACTCGTTGATGACAAGTCTGTTGCAGGCTGGGATAACACCCTTGCAGGCACAATCTTCGAACAACAGCTCACAAAGGCAGGCAATAAGCTTGACGCTGTAGTTTCAGCTAACGAAGGCCTTGGCCTTGCAGCTGTTGCTGTTCTTAAGAAGAACAACCTCAACGGTAAGACTTGCGTATCTGGACAAGATGCATCAGCAGCTGGTCTTGCTGCAATCTTGACCGGTGATCTCTCAAACACCGTTTACAAGCCAATCGCTCAAGAAGCCAATGCAGCTGCAGCACTTGCAATCTCATTGGTAAAGGGTACAAAGGCTGTAACAAACGGCTTCACCGCTGATTCAACAGTTGCTGGCCGCAAGGTTCCATCTGTTCTATTGGTTCCAACCATGATCACAAAGAGCAATGTCGAAGTAACTGTTACGACGCACTTCCGTACAGCTGCTGAGATTTGCGCCATCGCTGGCGCAGCCGCTTGTGCCGCTAATGGCGTTAAGTAAGGTCTAACCTCTTAACAGTTAGTTACAAGCAATTCATGCGAAACTGAGTCGAAGATAACCTCTTCGGCTCAGTTTTTTTAGTTATAGTGAGGCCTTAACCTAGGTCTGGAATATAGATTCTAGTTATATCAAATTAATTTCAGTTTCATTGACAGGAGTATCTAGTGAGCGAACCAATCCTTTCGCTGCGTGGCATAAATAAATCATTCGGACCAGTTCATGTACTAAAAGATGTTAACTTTGATGCTTACGCTGGAAAGGTCACTGCGCTTGTTGGGGATAATGGCGCAGGCAAAAGCACGCTCATTAAGTGCATCGCGGGTATCTACACCGCCGATTCTGGAGATATAGTTTTTGAAGGTAAAAAAGTCGAGATCCATGGACCACGCGATTCAACTGAACTTGGTATTGAAGTTGTATATCAAGATTTGGCGTTATGTGACAACCTTGACATCGTCCAGAACATGTTCCTTGGTCGTGAAGAACGAAACGGAGCTGTTCTTAATGAGACACATATGGAGTCCCTTGCCGCAAAAACACTAGATGGCCTTTCGGTTCGAACTGTTAAATCAATTCGCCAGACCGTTTCATCCCTTTCAGGTGGGCAGCGTCAAACCGTCGCTATTGCGCGCGCCGTACTGTGGAATTCAAAAGTTGTTATTTTGGATGAACCAACAGCCGCGCTCGGCGTAGCTCAGACGGAGCAAGTGCTGAAGTTGGTTCGCCGGCTGGCCGATAATGGTTTAGCAGTTATTTTAATTAGCCACAATTTGAACGATGTTTTTGCAGTTGCCGATTACATAGCTCCGCTTTATCTAGGAACCTTATCTTCTCAAGTAGAAACCAAAGATGTAAAAGCCAGCCAAGTTGTCGAAATGATTACCACCGGAAAATCTGAAGGAACTGTGGGAGCAAACGCATGAGTGTAAATACTGAAAATCTTGCTCACGGTGAGACCAATTTAAAAACGGTATTCTCTGACTATCTAGCAAAAATCAAAGCGGGTGACATTGGAGCGCTTCCAGCTTTCTTAGGTTTGATCACGCTTGGACTTGTCTTTACCTTTTCATCCCAATACTTCTTAACCCCCCGCAACCTGGCGAACCTGCTTACTCAAGCTGCGCCGGTCATTGTTATCGCAATGGGTCTGGTCTTTGTACTACTACTTGGTGAAATCGATCTCTCTGCAGGTTTCGCATCTGGTGTGTGTGGCGCAACCATGGTGCTACTTATTAACGATCACAAGTTCCCTTGGTACGCGGCTCTTCTTGTCAGCATCTTTGTCGGGATGGCTTTGGGTTGGGCAATGGGAACCCTAGTTGCTCGTCTTCGGATTCCATCCTTCGTGGTCACGCTCTCAACCTTCCTAGCATTCCAAGGAATCCTTCTCTTGATGGCTGGAAATGGCGGAACGATCTTGCTTCAAGATCGCTTCATTATCGCGGTCGAGAATAACAATCTAACTCCGCTCACCAGTTGGCTCTTCACGCTCATAGGTTTGGCGATCTATGTTGGGCTTGGACTCAATCGCATTCTCCATCGCCGTCGCAAGAACCTGAAGTCAGAACTCTTCAAGGTCTGGTTGACCAAAAATGCTCTCCTCGTAATTCTTGGTATTGGTGCCACATATGTGCTCAATAGGCAACGTGGTAATCCACCGAACAGCAGCATCAAGGGAGTGCCGATCGTCGTTCCCGTACTACTCGCGCTACTAGTTGTCGGAACCTTCGTCCTCAATCGCACCGTCTTCGGCCGCCACTTATATGCCGTTGGAGGAAACGCTGAGGCCGCACGCCGTTCTGGTATCAATGTTCGTCGGGTACGCACTATTGCCTTCATGATCTGTTCTGTCTTAGCAGCGATCGCGGGAATGCTC
>Ga0097691_1000990_pt1 | contig 16873 bp, 17 predicted proteins | sample NGESurdeep072012_8_FD_72858 | JGI IMG/M metagenome (GOLD analysis project Ga0097691, IMG submission 72858) | Arctic peat soil microbial communities from Barrow, Alaska - NGEE Surface sample 210-1 deep-072012 | ecosystem: Environmental > Terrestrial > Soil > Wetlands > Peat ... | reverse complement strand
CGCAAGAGGTGGCCGAAGCGATGCGGAAGACCGGATTTCGAGTGTCGCGGGTGGCGCACTCAAACCTCTGGCGAATACCGGACGACCTGGTGGTGGTTGGTGATTACAAGAAGCGATCGCCGCGGAAACCAGAGACGCATACCCGGTAATGCTACGGCGTAGCATTGTTACACCTGCTCGTCATAACGAGCCGCAAGTCGCTGATGAGTGGCGATTGATTGTGGCATTCGTTTTGGCGGAATACTCCGCTAAACGATGATTTATTGGCGGACAAGGGATCTAGCGCCGCGAGCTAAGTTGCCACGGACGCTCCCGATAGTGCTCTGCGAATGGGCGACCTCGGACTGACATCGGAAGTCACGCTTAGTCTGCTCGTGCTCCTCGTGCTTGTCCCACTTGGTGGTGCCCTGTACCAGCGGGTCGCGAGCGCAAGAGATGCGCGCCGCTTTCCCGCACCAGGGCGTTTGGTCGATATCGGCGATTGTCACCTGCATGTTGACCTGAGGGGCGAAGGGTCGCCTGCCGTCGTGTTTGAGGCTGGCATCGCTGCGACGTCCTTGAGCTGGCGGCTCGTGCAACCCGAGATCGCGAAGGTCACAAGCACAGCGAGCTACGATCGCGCTTGGCTGGGCTGGAGCGACGCAAGTCGGCAACCTAGAAATATCTGGCAGGTCGTAGAAGAACTGCATACGCTGCTTGACCGCTCCGGTGTGGCCAGGCCGTGGATCCTGGTGGCGCATTCGTATGGAGGATTGGTTGCCCGCGTCTACCAGTCCCGGTATGCCGCAGAGATCGCCGGCATGGTTCTGGTGGACCCAATGGCCACCAGCGATTGGACCGAACCGTCGCAGTTGCAAAGCAGGATGCTGCAGCGTGGCGTCCTGTTATCGCGGCGAGGCGGGTGGCTCGCCCGTCTCGCCGTGGTGCGCTTCGCGCTGGGTCTCTTAGCCGCCGGAGGGAGGCGGCTGCCAAAACTGATCGCCCGTGCGAGCAGCGGGGGTGGGGTCGCCTTTATCGAGAATATCTTGGGTGAGATCCGCAAACTCCCGCCCGCAGTATGGCCGATGATGCGGTCTCACTGGTCCAATCCGAAGTCCTTCGAGGGTATGGCAAGGTACCTGGAGGCCTTGCCAGAAAGCGTGGCGGCCGTCGCGAAAGAAGTCAAAATTCGCGGCACTCTGCGCGTCGTGCCATTGATCGTGCTTTCGGCGGAAAATGCGAGCCCAGAACAACGCGCCGAGCACGAGAGTCTGGCGCGTTGCTTCCAAGGACGGATTGAGATTGTGCCTGGCGGCGGTCATTGGATGCAATTGGATAGACCAGATGTGGTGATTCGTGCCATCAACGACGTAATCGCGCAGGTGCGAGCGCGGTGATGCGAGACGGGCTCTTCTGTTTCTCAGAAGGCAATGCGCCAATCCTTCGATTCCTCTCCCCACAGTCGCGGCTTCCCGAGACGAAGTGCAGGCCGACTTCGGCGAGGCGCTACTTCGCCTGACAGACGGCGCACGTTCCGTCAGCTCGGATACCATCCGCCAGGCTCATACTTCGGTTCGTAGACGTTCTTGAATTCGGCTACGTGTTGCAACATCGCTGCCGGCCGCTTCCCTTTGCCCCGGAGGCCCTCCTGCCACGTCTTCTTCTCGATCGTGCCCAGCACCACGTACTCATTCCCGATGGCTTCAGATGCAATTTGGGTTAGGCTATGCGCCAACTGCTCTTCTAGCTCGTCCCGGTGCACCATAATCAATTCACAACGGGAACAGTAGCGGTACGTTTTGCCGAGCGCGATCGAGCCCCACCCATCAACGTGGATGAAGAGCGCGAACTTCCGCAAATGCGTAGGTTGCTGACACTTTGGGCACTTGCTGAGGCGGAGTTCTGCGTGAGGGTTGAGAATGAACGAATAGCGCGGATGCAGTTCGCCGATTATTCTCTTCGGCATCTTTGTAGTCTAGCTTCGAGAACAAAGCCCATCTAACCCTTGCAACACTCAAGAAGCCAGTAGAGGTGGAATCCGCCACAGCTGCTTTCGGGTCGGAACCGTTGATTTTCGGGCAAGTGCCCCTGCTTCTAAGATGTACCAGACACACGGCGCACGGTAGTCTTCAATCCAGACTACGACGTGACCTTCCAGCCAAGTGCATGGACCGCAATTCAAAGCGACGACCATGAAGGCTGTACCACCGAAGGCGGGCGAAGTCCTCAACCTCTGGGAGCATCCTATGGAATGGGGATGACCGTCCCCAGCCCCGCATTGACATAGTGGTCCTTGAACTCTCGCCTGAGCGCTGCGAATTCCGGCTCGCCTGTGCAATGCCCTGGAGCGACTCCGTCTAGCTTCCACTGGTCATGAAGCGATTTCGCAAGTAGGTCTACTTCCGGGATGGGCGCGACCACCATGTGCATTCCACCGAACAACAGAAGAACATGCGGATCGATTTTGCTTGCCGCCTTGAGAATATTCTCTACGCCGGCATGGGAACACCCATCGAACAGGATCAGCCCGTGATCCGTTTTCAGGACCAGCGTATTCTCGCGCATTTCTTTTGTACCTGGACTATCGGAGGTCGTGGACACAATCCAAATCCCCGGCAGAACTTCGGTGGTTTCGGTGACGAGTTCGAAGTGCGCTTGTGGCCAAGCGCTGCCGGCGGTGAAATGTTCCGGTTTTCCCCCGCCATAATACTGCATTTCCGGCGGCAAAGACGGATCGCGCCGCAGGAATTGTTCCGGAATCGGGCCACCAACAATGTTCGCTCCGCGTTCGGGTACATAAATCTTCACCGTCGGATTGACCTTCGTCAGGTACCCAATTCCCATGCTGTGGTCGGTGTGCCGATGCGAGATCACGACGAAGTCAAGCCGGCTCAGATCGACCTTGGCAACCTTAGCGTTCTGCTCCAGCACGGCAGGATCGTTGCCCGTGTCAAACAAAATTCTTTTGCCGTTGTATTCAATGAACGCAGAGTATCCCCAGTCCTGCTTCATTGCCGCGTCTTTTCCGAACGCGTCGTACAAGATGGTGACGCGGTTTTGCGCAGACAGTGGCGCCATCGAAATCATCGCGACGGCGACCAACAAGAGTCTTCGTAGCATGCGTGACAGTGCAGCCCACGACACAAATCTCGGGGGAAACAATCCAAATCGAGTGGACGGTGCGGAAGCGTTCAGCCTCATCGTGAATGAATGTGATGCTGGATGAACTAGGCAAAACGTGCGCTGCGTCCTGTGCGCGGCGCGCGAGAGAGATATTTGCGAATCCAGAGAGATATTTTTTCGGGCTGAACAACAACTAAACTATTGCTGGACAGCAACTTACCGGAAATTTGACGCGATTCAGAGAGAAATGGGGTAGGTTAGCGCATCGGCGCTATATAGAAGAGGAGTACTTAGCTTGAAGTTTCTATAAGGTGGTTAGGGTCAAAAATATCTCTCTATCTCTCTGAGTTGTAGTTAAAGCCTTATTTATAAACAACTTAACTCAGAGAGTTTTCCCAGAATATCTCTCTGAGCCTCTCTGAAACGGCTAAAATCTCTCTGAGATCGCGCTACAGCCGCGTCCGTGCTGGGAGGGGGGCGCTATTGCGACGTCCCAGGTGCTTACCAAACAAGAGCCTTCGCATCTTGGACGTGGCGATTCTGGGTGCCACAACGGCCCGGCTGTCTTCGAGGGAAAAGTCCTTCCAGTGCTTCGACAATTCGGGCGTGTATTCTCCGTGGAATGTACGGTTCGACGTCTTTTCTCTTCCCATAGGCTTTTGTGGCCAATAATCCCTTGGCAGCGTTCAAGACGGAATGTTGACCCTCAGACATGGCCGCCGATTCTGGGTGCCCCAGAATCGACACGTGACGTGTTGGCTCGATCACCATCGGAATACGAAATTTGGGGTTTTTAATGGCTTATTCCGCCCCGACCGAACAGGACCGAGCGGGAGTGCCTACAGAACAGCTGCGTTACTGCTATTGGCTGGCTCTGCGGCCGGGGCGTCCACCAGCGCCACGAATTCCATCTCCCCCGACATGGCGACTGTCGGACGGAGGACCGCAATTCCCTCGTCGCGACACTCATGCGGAATGCCGGCGCGGGTGAAGATGCAATGAATGAAGTTGAATATTGAATCTGGCGTCGTCAGGGTCTTGGCTAATCTTGGACAAACCGATGTAAGGAGCCTTTGGATATCTTGCTTGGTGGGCTCGTGAATCGCATCACTGGCGCAGTTCTCCGTGGGGGCGACTGATCGTAAGTGCCCAGCGATCAGACGGTCGGCTCTGGTTCGCGGAATTCCGTGCTCCTGCAGGAAGGAAGACCATTGGCCATTGCGCCCAGGTCGCGCCAACAACAGCTTCATCTCGTGAAGCCGTTCGCCGAGGCGTTGGCGAATTACTTTTAGCTTATCCTTTGTTGTGGCGACTGTATTCTGCGCCTGAACGTGAACACTCCAGAGATCATTGATGTCAGTGGTCAGCTTTCGCTCCGCCTCAGTGTCAAGTTGCCCGGAGTGGACCGCAGTGGGGACCAGTCCGATGTTTTCAGGGATATTGAATTCCATGGTTATGCCTCGTCAGTCAGAATGGGGAGCAGGGAATTGCTTCGAGCAATTGCTCCTATTGATGAGGTTGGAATTGCCTTAATTTTGGGTGATTGGTGCGGTGTGACTGTTTGTGCCTCGCTGTCGGATCACGTCAGGTGGGCCAGACGTGCTATCCATGTTCGTAACTTGCGGGTTGCCTGTGACTCGACCACGATGCCGATAATCTTTGATCACCGATTGTGGATGTCACTCCTCCGTCTGACTGGCTAATCGCCAGGTCTCGATTCACTTTCGACGGTGAGTGCCGAAATTACTGCAACTTCGCGTACTCGGCTTTCGCTTGCTGCAGGATGGGGACGTCGGGGTCGGGATCTTTCGAGAGGCAAAGAAGTCCTGTTAGCTACGGCGGGGACTTAGGATCGCGTCATTGCGGCGATGATCCTGCCTCGTGCAGGAGCACGACGTCGGACTCGACGTGGGTACGCATGACGCCTAGGGTCTTGCCGTCGAACGAGAATTGAAACGTCTGGATCAAATCGCCGTGAAAGTTCGTGATCTGGTGGCCGGAGGAGCCATCGAGCGGGTGCAGCCAAAGGTTGTCCGTGCCCTTTTCGCGGACGACATACATGAGGGCTTTTCCGTCGGGCGTGAATTGCGGGGGCTTCGCAATACGTGAATCGGGATCCAGAAATTGCACCTGCGCCTTGGGCCCTGCATCGAGCGGGACTAAGACAAGTTTCGCTGCGGGCGTTTTGGAATCGTTGCTGGTCGCAAGAAATACTAGACGCTTGCCCTGGGATGAGAGTGCAGGCCCGGTTGAGGTGAAAAGCCCCTCGGCGCCCTGCACCGCCTCGGGAGTGCCACCGCCGATGGGCACTCGGAAAAGCTGTAAGGTATCTAAGTTGTCGTAGTACACCCACACTCCGTCGTGCGAGCAGACTGGTGCAACATCGGTTGCTCCATACGTTAGCTGCTTCGGATTTGAGCCATCCGTATTTACGCGCCAGATGTTGACCTTCTTGTTGGCGGCATGATTAGCCCACACGAACACGATATAGCGCCCGTCGGGACAGCTCCTTGGCCGAATGACTTGTGCCGAGGGGTCACTGAGAAGCGTGGTCCTGTTGCTGCCGTCGACTGAGATTCGCAGCAAGTTGCCAGCATCGCCGAAGTAAAGATCGCCATTGCTCGCCCAACCGAACATGGCTGCGTCCTTGCTCTGCGCGGGCGCCGGATTTGGAGCATTCCCAGTGAACCCCTTAGCGGGCATGAGATAAAGGGTTTGCGTGGCTTTTTGTTGTACCGTTGCCAGTGTCTTTCCATCCGCAGATAGCGTAAGTGTCTGATAGTCATTCGTGTCCTTCGTGATTGTATGAAATTGCCCTGACGGATTGGAGATAACGCCAATTTGGCTGCGGGCAACAAACCCTATATCCCTCTGATAAGTGGCGAGAAGGCCGCGGCGGTCCGGCAGCCAAACGATACTATTAAGCGGCAAGTCACTGAACCGGGCCAAAGTTCGGACTTTCGCGGAAATCAAGTCGTGGAGCTGGATTGAGACTCTCGCTTCGCCCGGACCAGGAATCACCAAAGCGATCTGATTGCCGTCGGGAAACCATGCAATGAGATTCGGAAAAAAGGCAGTAGGCCCGGTAGCGATAATCTTTTCGTCCGTGCCATCATTGTTGGTCGTGAGCACTGAGAACTTCCCCGGTTCTGGATCATTCCGGCGCACGAAGGCCATGCGAGTACCGTCAAGCGAAAAGGTAGCGCCGGAGTCGTCGTCTCGCACGACCATTTGCGGCACACCACCCAGCACAGGTGCCCGCAAGAGGTCGAATCTTTCGCCCGATTTCGATGCTGCCTTGAGGAAATAGATGTAGTTGCCGTCCGACGAAAATGTGAGGCTCCGATAAGAAGCATCCGCGGGCCCAATTACCTGCGTGTCACTGTTTGTCGGGAGGTTGCGCAGCCACAAGCTCTGCCTGCCATTATCATCCACGGCGCTGAGGAGATATTTCCCGTCGGGCGAGATCGCCGCCGCAATAGATTTTCCGTTGTTCGTGACCTGAGTGATCGTAAAATTCTGAAAGGGCACCTCAGCAGGACGATGAAAGACGGAATAAACGCCGATACCCGTTGCACCCAGAATTACTAGGGCGGCAATTACCAATCCGGACATCTCCCATTTGAGCTGTTTCGCGGCAGAGAGCAGGGAGGGACCGCTGTCCGTGCGCGCAAGCTGGGTCGCGACCGGCACGGCTGCTGTCCCTGCGTTGAGCGGGACTTGACGGCTGGAATCCGTATCGCGCCTCAATCGCTGCAGGTCAGCGCGAACGTCTGCGGCGTGCTGGTAGCGCAGGTTTCGGTCTTTTTCCAGACACTTGGCGATGATTCGTTCCAGTTCGACTGGTAAGTCAGGGTTCAACCGCACAGGAGGAACGGGGGCCCGGTTCAGGATGGAGTCAACGATCACGCCCGTGCTTTCGCCCCGGAAAGGCAACGTCCCAGTCGCCATTTCGTACATGACTGTGCCGGACGAGAACAAATCAGTGCGGGCATCCAACTCCTTGGCCCGAACTTGCTCTGGCGACATATAGGCGATCGTGCCCACCGCTGCTCCGGGACTGGTCAGGCGCTCTTCGATGGCCACGGTAGACTGTGCCAGCGCACCCCCTTGCGGGGCGTTGCTCAAGGAGGATGTCACCTTCGCCAGTCCGAAATCGAGAATCTTAGCGTGGCCGCGCTCGGTAACAAAGATGTTCGCTGGCTTGATGTCGCGGTGAACGATGCCTTTGGAGTGGGCGGCGTCCAGTGCGTCGGCAATCTCAATCGCGAGCCCGAGCAGCAAATCGGTCTCCACGGGCTTTCCAGCGATCTTGTGCGTCAGCGTCACGCCATCCAGAAATTCCATGGCAATAAACGCTCGGCCGTCCTGCTCGCCAATGTCGTAAATCGTGCAAATATTAGGGTGATTCAGTGCGGAAGCAGCACGCGCTTCCCGGCGGAAGCGCTCCAGCGCCTGTGGGTCGCGAGCAACGTCATCGGGGAGGAACTTGAGGGCAATAAACCGGCCTAGGCGCGAGTCCTCGGCCTTGTAAACCACGCCCATGCCGCCGCCCCCGAGTCTCTCGACGATGCGATAGTGGGAGATGGTCTGGCCGATCATTGCAAGGTGTCTGTTCTTGGGTCACATCATACTAAGAATGTGGCATCTGCCCGTCAATGAATAACAGCTCCGCAAGGGATAGTGGAACTCACGATACCCGATTTCTAACGCGGACGCCTCATCCCGAGGTCTCATTGACAACCAACGAGGCAACCGCTAAGAAGTTCGCCCTCAGCATCACAGGCATAAGTCAACGGCTGCGGGCTACGCCAGTGCATTGATCTCGGACCTGTTCCATTTGCGGCTCTCGGATTTCCTGGACAGGTGAGGTGACAATTGGTGTCCGGTACTCCGGATGACAAAACTCCAGATGCATACCGCGACCGACGAAACGGCACTTCAGCATCGAGCCTCCCCAGGTCGAACCTGCAATCGCGACCCGAGTTGGTTCGGGACAGTACTGGGGATGCCCTGAGATAAGCGCGATATTCTCACCCAGAAGCACAACTTGGTAACAGTGTTGCAGGGTTTGAATCTCCAGCACAGTCGAGGGTGGCAGGTCGTTGAGGAATACGCCCCCTTCAATTTCTGACTGCACGATGTTGCGATTCACTTCATCGCTGAGGTTGGGATGACAGCGGAATAAATGTGGGCTGGTGGACAAGCGAAGCCTCACCCTGGTGCCGTTTAGTCTACACAGTGACCGAACGGTCAAGTGGTTCCTGAGGCGATCCCAGTTCTCCTATACGTCTGATGGCCCTGTCATCGACTTTGCAATCAGGGATATAATCCGCCTCACCGATGTCATTGACTCCGGGTACGAAACTGGATGGCTACGAAATTCTCGGCCCGTTAGGTGCGGGCGGGATGGGGGAGGTGTACCGCGCCCGTGACTCGGTGTTGAGGCGGGAAGTGGCCATCAAGGTTCTCCCTTCCTATGTCTGGAAAGTCCCCGACCGTCTGCGTCGTTTTGAGCAGGAAGCGCAAGCGCTCGCAGCCCTGAATCATCCCAATATTCTTGCCGTTCACCAGTTCAGTGCCTCTTCCGAAGAACCGTATCTGGTGTCGGAGTTGTTAGAAGGCGGCACCCTCGGGCAGCTACTGGCGCGTGGTCCACTGCCAGTTCGCAAGGCAATTGAGTACGGCATTCAGATCGCCAGAGGATTGGCGGCAGCGCACGAAAAGGGAATTGTCCATCGCGACCTCAAGCCGGACAACATCTTCGTCACCAAAGATGGACGCGTGAAGATTCTCGACTTCGGCTTGGCCAAGCTGACCGAAGCCAAGGCCGCACTCGCAGACGGCCCCACAGTTACGGCACAGGAGCGCACCGAGCCCGGCATGGTGTTGGGCACCGTCGGCTACATGTCTCCCGAGCAGGTGCGCGGGAAAGCGGCTGACTCTCGCGCTGACATATTCGCCTTCGGCGCAATCTTGTACGAGATGTTGACCGGCCAGCGGGCATTTCGCAAGCCAACGTCAGCCGAGACGATGACCGCCATCCTGAACGAAGACCCGCCTGCCATATCGCAAATCATGCCTGTCACTCCTCCAGCGTTGCTGCGAATCGTCCATCGCTGCCTGGAGAAGAATCCCGAACAACGCTTCCAATCGGCATCGGACTTGGCGTTTGCGCTGGAAGCTCTGTCGGAATCGGGCAGTTCCTCGGTAGTTGCCATCGACCAGGGTTCACGCTCGCGCTGGGCATGGGTGGCAGGAGCAGGAGTTGTAGCCGCCCTCGCCGCAGGCCTCGTGGCATGGTGGAGAATCCCGCCTGCGGTTCCGGTGGTTGAGTCGATTACTCAACTGACCGACGACGGCGAGCTGAAACACGGCAGACTAGTGACCGATGGATCACGGATTTATTTCAACGAAGGACAGAGCGGGAGCTGGAAAATCGCACAGGTCTCCGTCAGCGGCGGGCGTACTGCATTGGTTGACACCAGGCTCGTCGACCCCCAGCTTGCCGCCCTGGCACCGGACGGTTCCGAATTGCTCGCTTTGCCCGGCGAGGACTGGGCGAGCCCCTTGTGGTCGATTCCGCTTCCGGCAGGAGAGCCGCGCCGCCTCGGCAGCGCCGAGGTATCGGATGCAAGTTACTTGCCGGATGGCCGCATCCTCTTCGCAAAAGGAAAGGACTTGTACATAGCCGACAAAGAGGGTTCGAACCCGCACAAGCTGGTCTCGGCTCCGGGTCCGATTCTGTATCCCAGCGTCTCACTGGACGGGAAGCGAATTGTCTTCTCAATGTTTTCGTACTTGTCACCTGGTGAAAGCTCATTGGTCGAAATCGCGGCTGATGGTACCGGTCTCCGCACAATCGGGAATACCAGCCAGAATGGATGTTGCGGTACGTGGAGTTCAGATGGGAAGTATCTCGTATACCGAGTCTGGAAAACGAATGCGTCGGATTTTTGGGCGCTTCCCATGCAAACTGGGCTTTTCCATCGGTCGGGAGAACCAATTCGACTCACAGCGGGCCCTATGTCATACACAGGTGCATGTCAGAGCCGCGATGGAAAGCAGATGTTTGCTATCGGCACAAAGCGGCGTGGCGAACTGGTTCACTATGATATGAACGCGCATCAATTTCTGCCGTTTCTCTCGGGGATCTCGGCTGTAAGTCCGACATTTTCCAAGGATGGGAAATGGGTCGCTTACACCTCTTATCCGGACAACACTCTATGGCGTAGCCGCAGCGATGGAACTGAACGTAGCCAGCTCACCTACCCTCCGATGGCAGTGTCTTACCCTTTTATTTCGCCAGACGGAAGGAAAGTTGCTTTCTCCACCTCCCGCCGTGAAATCTACGTGATCAGCATGGATGGCGGGCTGCCGCAAAGGGTTGTCGAAAGGAACTCCGCTGCAGCGAACTGGTCCCCTGACGGGAACCTCCTTGTGTTTAACTCCTGGATTGAAGACATGCATGCCGGAGAAACACCCCTGTGGGGCTGGAAGATTCTCGACATACGGACAGGAAAAACATCCGTTGTTCCTTTCTCCCATGACAAGGGCGGCGCAAGGTGGGTCACCCAGGACACGCTAGTGGCGTCTACCGAAGGCAGCACGAAGTTCATGAGCTTTGATTTTAAAAGCCAGAAATGGACCGAGCTTGCCACTGGCAACTTCGTAAACTGGGCGGTCTCGCCGGGTGGCAAGTATCTCGTCTTTACGACTGGTGGCGCGGAACCCAAGGCCCAGCGCCTCCGATTTACCGATCGTCAGATCGAAACCATCGTGAGTTATCGAATTACATCGGGTTCTTCACGAGCGGTAGAGTGGACATATTACGGACAGTGATCATTTTAGGAGGAATGCGATGGCGAACAGCAAAGATGTCGTGGTCACCGGGGTCTCCACCGGAATTGGTTGGGGAACTACAAAGGTGCTTGTTTCAAAGGGATTTCGCGTGTTCGGTTCTGTACGCAAGCAGGCTGACGCCGATCGTGTGCAAAGAGAGTTCGGTGAAGGCTTCGTGCCTCTCATGATGGACATTACGGACGCCGACGCTGTACATCAAGCTGCCCAGAAAGTCGGCTCCATGATAGGCGACAGGAATCTGGTTGGCCTGGTGAACAATGCAGGAATTGTGGTGAGTGGCCCACTGCTTTATCTGAGGCCCAGCGAATACAGGCGGCAGCTGGATGTCAACATGATCGCTCCGCTTGTCGTAATCCAAGCCTTCGCTCCTCTTTTGGGAACAGATGAGAAGCGGCAGGGTCCGGCTGGGCGCATCGTGAACATCACCTCTAGCGGTGCAAAAGTTCCTATCCCGCTGCTCGGTGCGTACAGCGCCTCCAAATCTGGGCTTGAAGGAATGTCGGACGTGCTTCGGTTGGAACTAATGTTATTTGGCATCGACCTCGTAATGATCGAACCGGGCTTCGTGAACACGACGATGTACGACAAGGGCGAAAAAGAAGATCTGAGTGAGTTTAAGCCGACCGAGTATTGGAACGCGGTGCAGAACTTTCAGAAGTTCATCGTCGCCGAAGGACGCAAGGGTTTCTCCCCTGAGCGTCTGGGCGAAGCCGTCCATCTAGCACTCAGCACGGCAAAACCGAAGGCACGCTACGCAGTCATCAAGCAACGTTTCAAGAACTGGACTTTACCCAGGCTTCTTCCTGCGAGAATGCTCGACGCCGTGGTCGCAAAGCAACTCGGATTCATAAAGCCGCAGCCAGCGCCAAATGATCTCCCCTCGACGGCACCCGAAGAGGAGCTCCATTCACCCCAACTTCCGTGAAGAAGACTTGACTTTTGCCTTGGCGAACGATCGTCGGTCGTCCAATAGCTCGGAATAGTGGAGACATGACCGTCAACCCCCGGAAGGTCGGCCATCCGGAAGGAATCCAGATTGTGACCTGGGGATCGGTACTGATAAGTCGGCAAGTGTTTACGAACGTGGTCGCTTCACTTGGACGTAAAACGCCCGACGCGTCTGCGTGCAGGCATAGGCTCTTGGCCAGCCGCGGTGGAGGCGGCTGGAATGAGCAGACATGCCAATCGGAAATCCGCGAAACTACAGCGGCCGAAAATAAAGCTCGGCCTCCCTGATCTAGACCACAGCAAATCGGCGGTCCTGGATAGCCTTCGCTCGCCCGAGTCGAAGCGCTGATATCGACACGCGATCGATGAATTCATTCAGTGGTACTGCTCCGAGCCGCGCCTGTCGTTCAACAAGGTTGTGGTCACCCGTTATCGCATTTTCCTCGAGAATCGCCAGCTCGCGGCAGGAACGATCAATGGACGACTCGCTGCCGTGCGGCGGCTCGCATACGAAGCCGCAGATGCAGGCTTGCTGAGCCCTGAGTTGGCGGCCAGCATTCGGCGCGTGAAAGGCGTTAGAAAATTAGGCGTCAGGCTGGGCAACTGGCTGACGGCCGAAGAGGCCCGCCGATTCTGGCAGGCTCCCTCGGCTGACACAACCAAGGGCCGACGAGATCGGGCGATTCTTGCGATCCTACTTGGCTGTGGGCTGAGGCGGAGAGAACTGGCCGATTTGGAGTTTACCCATCTGCAACGGCGTGATGAACATTGGGCAATCGTGGATCTTGTTGGGAAGGGTGGGCATATCAGAACAGTTCCGGTGCCCGATTGGGTCAAGGCCGCGGTCGATCTGTGGGTCGTAGCCGCCGGCATATCAGCCGGGAGGTTGTTTCGTTGTGTCTGTCGTGCGGGCAAGTGCTGGGGCGTCGGCGTGACGGAGCGCGTTGTCTGGCATGTGGTCAAAGACTAGGCGAAAAAGGTCGGTCTGAGCCAAGTTGCCCCGCACGACCTTCGTCGTTCGTGCGCGAAATTATGTCACACAGCGGGCGGAGAATTGGAACAGATCCAATTCCTCCTCGGTCACGTTTCGGTTCAGACCACTGAGCGCTACCTTGGTTGTAAACAGCGGATCAGCGGAGCGGTCAACGACCGTATAGGTATCGAATCGTAGCGTCGAGGGGTGGTGGGCGCTAACGCCCTGAGGTGCCGCACCAAGGGAACGACTTGGCGACAACCCGTCAAACTGGAGTGCTTCCGAGTGGCCGACAATACACCAGGGATGTGTTAGGAGCGGACCGCCACTCGACCGACTGAGCTCCTCAAATCAATAGACGTCGAGATCGTGTCCGGCTGTAACTTTGCCTTTATAGAGCTCTCGAACTTCTTTCAGCATTTGCTCTTCACTACCAGCATCGCGGCACTCTTGTGTGCGCGCTTGGTCACAGCCTGCGTTGCCGCGGTGGTACAGCACCAGGAGATGCGGCTTCGCCCTGTTTGCGATCTCCGTAAGCTCTCTTGTCGAGGTATGAAATGCCTCACGGTACTGCTTCCATTCAGAAGAGACTCTCTCGAACGAAGCCTGAGTATATGCCTCGTGAATTAACACGTCGCATTCATTGCAGTTCCGCAATACATCGCTCTTTGGCGTCGAATCACCAGCGATCACAATAACGCGATCAGGCGTCTCAAACCGATAGCCGAATGTGTTGTTCGGCGAGCCATGGTACGCGTTGAAGGCTTTTACCGTAACGTTTGCGTCTTTGTACACTACGCCCGGCGCGATCTCGTGCACGTTGACCTTGTAACCGCTGCGATTTGAGTGTTCAAGGCCCTCAGTGCATACCTTGATGTCTACATCGTAGGCCTGCAAAATGTGTTCCACCATCGCGCGTGTTCCGGCGGGACCATACAGTTCCAGCGGGTCTTTTCTGCCCATGATCCAGGGCGTGAGAATGAGGTCGGGAAGGCCGAGTGTGTGATCGGCATGCAGGTGAGTGAGAAACGCGTTTCTGAGGTTTGTCGGTTCCAGAGCGCTCACGCCTTTGTCGCGTGCCGCGGCCGCACGCCGCACGACACCGGTTCCCGCATCAACGATATATGCGGTGCCGTTCACGACGATAGCGGCCGAAGGCCCCGAACGGTCGGGGTCGGGTAGCGGAGTCCCGGTCCCGAGCATGACGACCCGAGTCTTTGCGGCAGGTCCAGATTGGGCGAGAGACCCAGAACCCCACGCGAACACAAAAAGCAGAGTGACTGCGAGCACTTGACGTTTGCCAGTGTTACTCATGCGGAAGGGTTCCTCTACCCTGCGAACCACAGGGATTTGTGATTAGTTAAGGGTTGCTCGTGATCCGCTGACTACTGAGCATCCATGGCGGTGGCGTCCATCGGCTTCACACCGCCGCAATCAGCGCTCAGCCATTTTCCGGTTCTTGTGGAATTCGATTTGACAGTCTTGCCTCCAGCAGTCACAACGCCCGCGGATTTAACCGTGAAAGTATCGGCATCCGAAAAATTGGCTTCGCCGTCGCCTTCGTAGCCGAGCGCTGAACAGACCGAATGCCACTTCCAGGAAGTGGCACTGCGATCAGTGAAATCGGTCTTGCAGCCGCCTTGATCGGTCCACACTCCGTGATCGACCATCTTTTGGCTGTAGCAGATCTTGATCGTGTCTGTTGCGTTTGGGTCAACCCCTCGTTGTTTCATCATTTCCTCGAACTGTTTGCGTCGCTCGGGAGTCATGTCCTTCATGTGGTCTTTCATCCTCTGGGATGCATTCGGCAGTTCCTGCCCGTTCCTCTCTTGTTCGATGTGGATCTGCCACAACCCTGCCTTCATCTTCGGTCCGGTTTGCGCCGTTGCGCCGATGGCTGCCAAAGTAAGGACGCTAACGCACAAGAGAGAATAAAGTTCGGTTCGATACACGAGTGTTCCTTCCTGACTAAAAGTCGTTGGCCCGACAAGCGTTAATGTCGAAACTGTGCGAAGTCGGTTTGGTTCGTTGGGCTAAGGATCAAAGTCGCGTTAGCGCCTTCGCGGCCAGCGCCTTGTCCATGGCGAGAATATCGTCTGCATATTGTTGTGCGCCTTTTGCTCCCTCTTGCCGCATGGCGCGCGAGAGCCGACTCGGCAAGTTCAGCCGGATCATGAAAGCCGCATCGCCCTTGCGCACCGTCAACCCGTACATTGCAAAACTCGCCTGATCTCCCAAGCCCGAAACTATGGCCTCCCCGCTAGGCGTCATCTTTGTGAGATCCTCGCCTGCCTTCATCGCGGGTATCATCGCCCGCGAGTCGTCCCCGTCCCAAGTGCTGGAAATGGCCGCGCTGGCGACCGACGGGTCTGCAGTCATATGGGTGCAAGTCATAGAATCTTTCTCGGCGCTGGCATCTGTGAACTGCTCGCCCGTCACTTGCGACATCTCTTCTTTAGTGACTAGCGCGCACGGATCATGCTTCTGACCAGACTGAGCCGATATCTTCTCCGGTTCCGACGTGCTGCGCTGCACCCCCTCGCTTCCCTTGCTTCTACATGCAACGAGAGTTAACGTGAAAGCTATCAGTAAAATTGTCAGTTTCATACGAGTTCCTCCGTAAAGAACAGACCGAGTTGAGGTAGCCAACAACCGATGGGGACCTCGCATTCAGTGCCCTGCTGTCATCGCCCATCCGCGACCATGTGAGCGTAGTGAAACCTCGAATGTGAGCACCCGCCCTACTCTGCCCCTGCTTTGCAACCTCCCGTTCTTCGACCTTTGATCTGCGAGACTCTAATAACGCCACCATCTGTGTTGGTCATCGTTGTCTCGAAGCTGTCGCCGCCATGAAACTTCGTCTCCTGGAGGATGGTGGTGGTTCCGCAAACCATAGTTTCGGTCAGGTTGTTACTATCCAGTTTGAAGTCTGTAAGCGTACAAGCACTCTTCGATATCGCTTTTTCCGTCTCCGCGCGGACCGCCGCCGCAGACCCATTTGACATCGCCGCATCCGCCGGTTTGAAGCAGTGGCTGCGCGTAGCCGTCTGCCCAGATGCAGCAGTGACCGTGTTCTCCCATGTGCCGGTCCGCATCCTCTCCTGCGCATGCAAAGCCGTTGCTGCGCTTAGTGTGAGACACATTACCGCCGGTATAACCGTTGTCTTGAGCAAGATCATTTGATTCCTCTCTTCAAGGGCCCAGTTTTTCTCTGGTCAGATCTGGATCTAATGTTGAAGCAGGGGTGGCACTCTTTGGAGCACGAGATGTTACCGCTTCGAGCGTCGAAGTCGTTGCGCTCGCCACCTGAAGTCGAACGCTCAGCAGAGGCACTCACAACCCAGTCGATGAGCGCTTGGGGACGAACGTCCTGCCTTTCTGAAAGAGGATCACTTTAGATTGCGTTCTATTTCGGCTACGAGTGCCTGCAACTTGGCTTGCTCCGTTGATTTGATGGAAACAGAGAAGATGATGCTTCGCTGACGGTAGGAGCCGCCTATCAGGCCGCTGCCTTCGGGTGGCGCAGAGCCAGGACCCTTGAGCATGACCTCCGCTTGAGGTCCTGACGCAGTCTCGGTGAGGATCGTGAATTGTCCACCCGAATCTGCCGGGCCTTGATAGAAACAAGACGTCTGGTTGGAGCCCGTCTTATCTAGGGTCGCCTTATAGCCCATGATTTGGCTGAATGCTTCCGCCGTCAGGACTTTGCACGGGTCATTACCCGCACCAGATGCAGTGACCGCGGCAATCAGAAACAGCGGGGAAACGACTCCTACACTCAGGCGGAAAGCGAGCTTTGATAAACGCATGATTAAACTCCTCAATTCAGCGCAGAATGTTAAGTGCTGCTGCCGATCGAGCTCGGAATTTGGCATTAGTGCGGTAGTAGGAGCCTGTTAATCAGGTTGAGCGGGACGCCGTGGGAACAATCAAGTGTTGCCTCCTTGGGGAGAGCGCGAAAGGGAGAATCGTAAAGGACTGGCGTCT
>Ga0097691_1001524_pt1 | contig 16882 bp, 14 predicted proteins | sample NGESurdeep072012_8_FD_72858 | JGI IMG/M metagenome (GOLD analysis project Ga0097691, IMG submission 72858) | Arctic peat soil microbial communities from Barrow, Alaska - NGEE Surface sample 210-1 deep-072012 | ecosystem: Environmental > Terrestrial > Soil > Wetlands > Peat ... | reverse complement strand
AGAACATTTTCACTCCGAACGAAATGAGGAGAGCTGCGACGACAGCGATAGCATGATATGTGCGCATGAGGGCCTCCCACTCTGGTTTAACCGAGCTGTGGCCAGGAATTTCGCCGCTTTGCGTTTGGTCTCCGCCGTGGTTTTCCTCTCTACGGCACGAACCGCAACCTAATAAATATAGACGGCTGGGCGTGACGAAGGGAGGTAGTTCACACCTTCGTGAAAATCTTTGATTAACCAAGACGATTGGAATCCGCCCTGTATAATTGGGGGCTTTTTGCCCCGCGTTGCCGCGCGGCAGACCCGCCCATGTTTTGGCGCGCGGCGGCTAGGTGGCGTGATGCTGCTCAGTCGCTACCAATTTTTTTGTCCACTAGCTCAATCTTCAACCCTGCTCATGCGACGATAACAGCGCAGCCATAATGAGGCTGACACACGCCATGCCACTCAGTGCGACCAGGAAAAAAGCCAGTGTGTGCATTGGGGTCCCCTAGTTTTGGTCGTGCTATCTTTCCGGCTGTCGAACCATCATCGGAGGCGAATCGGCCCCCCAAATCATTGCAATGGATGGAGATGGTGCAGGCAACGGTACGCCGTGAGGGTTAACGCTCCGTTAAGGATTGCTGTCGTACAGTTCCATTAATTCCTCCCAACCTTACCCCGCTTTTTTGGCGGGGTTTTTTTATGGGCATGCAAACGCGGGTGGCGGGTTTTGCTTTTGCCAGCGCCACAGCGCGGCCTCCATGTCGGGCAATTCACCAAGGTGCAACGCACGAATAAAAAAAGTCCCGCCGAAAACGGGGCCAGGTCAGATAGTCTGATGCCGACTGGAGTACGAAAGGGAGAAAATACCCAGAGGCGGAGAAACATGCCCTGACCTAAATCTCAACTTATTGAGATAACGCACCTGCTCCATTGAGCTAGGTCAAACTCAGTCATGCGGAAAACGGCGCCGACTGACAAGTCGGCAGGTACGCCAGGCACCCTTGCCGCGCCAGCAACGCCTCGCCGGCACGCGATCGGCCGCCGCGAGGCGCGCCATAGCGGGTCGGACAGGGCAACGCACCGGCGGGACTTTTTTGGGTGTCGCGGTTGCGCGTCCGCACGTCAACCTTGCCGGCCAGGTCGCCGACGATGATCGCGCCGTCGCGAGGCATCGTGGGTTGTGTGTACCAAATACCTCATCCGGCGATGGTTTCGATTTTGGTTGATAAAAATCCCTGTTCTTGCGCCAGAATTCCCTGCTCCGCCGAAATAATTCCCTGTTTCGTTGAGTAGGGGGTATAGTGATAGCCTGCAAAGTAGGCCACCTACCAGATACCGATGGCGTCTGCAGTCTCGATTTTTGAATTTTGATTGGAAGCGGAAATGTTAGTGGTGCCCCCGCTCATCACACTTCGCGAACCAAAATCAATTAGGCTGTAAACTCATAAACACGCCCATGGATAGCGAGAGTCCGCTTTATCCCCAGAAGCGGACATTCTTCGCGCCGAGCGGAATGTCCGCTTTGTGCCATTAGCGATATTCAGTATCCTAACTCAACGGACATCGCGTAAGTATTCATGATTGAAATTACCACCGTAATTAGATGCAAGTGAGCAGCGGTTTCCTGAACCGACGCCTGAGCAACTTTTCGCCAATGAAACGACGCCGTGCCTTCGCGCTACTTCAGACGCAGCCGTTCCTGCGGCGGGGCGATCTCAGTTACTAGGTCGCGCACCAGCTTTTTGTTGCCGAGCGGCTCGACTGTCATCGCGCGTGGTTCAAGCCGCGTAGTGCAGGCGTAAATGGTCTCACCATCGATCTCCATCATGCATTCCTTGCAGGCATTGGCGTTGATGCAGGAGTAACGAAACGCCAGCGTTGGATCCTTGTGCACGCGGATCCAGCGCAAGCCGTCGAGCACCGACTGGCCCGGCTCGTATAGGACCTCGTAGCTCTCGAAACGGCCGGCGGTCTTGTCGGGGCCCCGCCAAATTTTCAGGGTAGCTATCTCGCTCATTGCGCGGCAACTTCAATAGGCGCGGCTGGCATCCGCGAGATTTCGATGCGGCCGTCGTTCAGGCGTGCCACCTGATTGACGCGCCATTCCGGCAGCATGCCGGGTAAATCCTCGCGCTGGTGCGCGCCGCGGCTTTCGGTGCGTAGCAGCGCAGCCTGCGCCACCACGCGCGCGACCATGACCATGTTGCGAAGATCGAGCCAGTCGAGCCGCGTCAGGTCGAACGGCTCGGCTACGCCGAACGGTCGCGCGCCGAGCGCGGCGTCAAGCTCACCGATACGCGAAAGCGCGCGCTCCAGCTTGGCCTGCGTGCGAAGCGGTCCGACGTCGTCAGCCATGATCGCTTGGAGCGCCTGCAGCATCTCGGCGGTGTTGGGCGCGTCTTGGCGTTCCTCGCCGCGCAGCAGGTCGAGCGTCTCGCGAGCGTCGGGAGGCGTGGGTGCGCGCATCGTCTTCACGCGCGCAGCCGCGGTGCGACCCGCCTGCCGTCCGAACACCAGGGCCTCGGTAATGGCGTTGCCGGAGAGCCGATTAGCGCCGTTCGCGCCTCCGACCGCTTCGCCCGCCACCAAGAGGCCGGGTACCTCGGTTTCCATTCGCGCGTTGGCAGCGACGCCGCCCATGTGGTAATGGGCGATCGGCGCTACCTCGATCGGCATTTTGGTCAGGTCAATATGGTTTTTCGCGAGGCGGTCGATTACCGGCCCGAATGCCTCGCGCAAGGCGGCTTCCGAGCAATGCTGAAAACTGAGATATGCGCCGCCGTGTGGCGAGCCGCGGCCGGCCTCGACTTCTTTCAGGATCGCATAGGTTCCGACGTCGCGCGTGATGACGTATCTGCCGTCCTCCGGCACGCCGTAGTTTTGCGTGAACTCCTCCATGCGGCCGTTGAGCAGCCTTCCGCCGAGCTTGTAGCGGAACGGATCCCACATGATCGGGTCCATCCCGATCAGACGCGGCGCGAGATGGCCGATCGGAAAGAACTGCACGAACTCCATGTCGATTAGCGGCGCACCCGCGCGGAGACAAATGGCATAGCCGTCGCCGCCCATGTTAGCTGACCCACTGTTGCGGCGGTAAAGCCGCGTCAGCCCACCGGTCGCCACGATCGTCGCCTTGGCCGAAATCACCACCGGCGCGCCCGAACCGACGTGCCAGGCCACGGCGCCCGTCACCGCGCCGTCACTCTTCGTAAGATCGACGACGCAAAGGTCGCCCGCGCGGTCGATACCCGCGGTCTTGTTTACGACGCTGCGCAAGGTCTTCGAGACGGCAGGACCGGTTTTGAGGAAATCGACATAGACGCAGCGCGGCCGGTCGTGGCCCGGCGCGAAGGCTGCCGTAATGCGGCCGTCCTTGCGCGCCCAGCCGACGCCCCATGCGTCCATCTCCTCGATGCACGCCGGACCTTCCTCGCAGAGCAGTCGGGCCAGGCTTTCGTTGCACAGACCGCGTCCGGCCGCGAGCGTGTCATGATAATGGTGCGACCAGTGGTCCGGCGCCTCCGACCCAAGCGCTACCGCGACCGTCATCTGCGCCATCACGGTTGCGCCGCCGCGGCCGATCAGGCTGCGATCGATCAGCATGACATGGCAGCCAGCTCGCGCCGCCTCAACCGCGGCGTACATGCCAGCGGCGCCGGAACCGATCACCAGTACGTCGGTTTCGGCTCGCAAGGGTTCGGCCATGATAGCTCCGACGTTCATTTCTTTATTATGTGCCAGACAAACGCCCGGCCGCCAATCCTCTCCTCGCCGAGCTGGGATAGGGCGGTCGGTCACTCCGGTAGCGGTTTGCCCTTGGTCTCCGGCAGGAATGGCACGGCCAGCAAGCTTAGGATATAGATCGACGAGATTGCCATCGCCGCCTGGCTGAAGCCGCCGGCGTTGGCTATCAGCCAGCCGGAGATCAGCGGGCCCACCCAGGCGATCAGCCGTGGAGTGTTGAACACGAAACCCGCGGCCGTGGCTCGCATCCGCGTCGGAAAGAATTCCGGCAGCCAGGCCGACATCCAGGTGTACTGGCCCGATACGAACATACCGCATAAGCCCGCGGCGACCAGCATCCACGCCAGCTCGTGCGTCCACAGGAACAGGACCGGCACCGATAGGAACGCGAGCAGCACGAAGCCGATCGTAACGGGTTTGCGGCCATAGGCATCGGCCAGGAAGCCGAAGCCGGCGTATCCGATCACCGACGCGCCATTGTAGGCGAGGCCGGCGTAGCTCGCCCATTGCTGGGGCGGCAAGCCGGCCTTGCCGGCAACCGAGGCGATGTATGGCGGAATCCAGGCCGAGATGCCCCAGAATGCAAACGTGGTCGCAAGCGACATGAAAAACGCCAGGATCACGCGCTTGCGAATTTCGGCGTCGGCAAACAAGCCGGCGACGGTGAAGCGCGTGAGCTCCTGCTCCTCCGCGCTCAGAGCCGCGCCGCTGCGTTGTCGCTCGACCGCAGCCATCCGTTTGTCGTTGGCGCGTTCCCATTTGTCGGACTCTGGGATCGACTTGCGAACCCACAGCGTAAGTAGACCGGGCAGCACGCCGAACAGGAACATGTAGCGCCAAGCGTTCGGACCGAACGGACTAATGAATAGCCAAGCGAGCGATGCTAGGAAAAATCCGATGCCCAGTCCGCATTGCATCAGACCAACGCCCTTGCCTCGATTCTTGTCGGGCCAAAGTTCGGCAACGATCGATGTGCCGGTCACCCATTCGGAGCCGATAGCGACGCCGACCAGGAAGCGCATCACGGCAAACGAGGTCCAGTCCCATGCAAAGGCGCTCAGACCGGTGAGTAGCGAATAGCCGAGGATCGCAATCATCATCGCGCGCTTGCGGCCGAGATAATCGGCGATCACGCCACCGATTATGCCACCGATGCCCCAGCCGAGCAGCGTCAGTGCGATCACCGTGCCGGCATAGACCGGAATTTGTCCGTATTGCGATGGCTCAAGCAGCGCGCGCAATGCGACGCCGACCGAGATTATCAATGCGAAGGTTTCATACCCGTCGAACAGCCATCCCAGATTGGCGGCGATCAGCACATTCCACTGGTTACGGGTAAGTGAGCGGTACCACGGCTGTGTCTCGGCCACGGATGAATCCGACATGACGGGCCCCCCCTTTGCTTTGGATCAGCCAGTTGTACTGGTGTCCCTCCCGATAATAGCATTCGAATGTGCGATGTTCGCGATCCCTGTGAGGTGAAAATCTCATCCCCCCGATGATTTTAATTTCGCCAGGTACAATTCCCTGTTCCTGCTCTAAAAATCCCTGTTCCGCCGAAATATTTTCCTGTTCCCTTGAATAGGGAATTTTCTTCTAAAACCCTGTGCCGACGCGGCTATTTGCAGTCTCTGGCGTGCCGAAAGGCACAAATTTGCAAAATTCCCTGATAGCAGGGAAAACAAGCAGAGCAGGGGACCATCTCCACTGCGGCGCCAGCCAGCCAGTCCGGTCTCTGCAAAATTCTTACCAAATGTCACGAGGAAGCCCGCCGTTGGCGGGCTTCTTGCCTCAGGCGGAGAGTCTCTGTGTCCCGAATAAGATGATTCGTCGACCCTCTATGCGGAAAATCTCCGCGCATCTTCGACATTGTTCCCGTTTTGTGGAGAGACAAGCCGGAGATCGGCTTCGATTGCACTGTGTGACCGGGATGGCAGTCGCGACAGTCCCAGTTGTTTGACCGGGGATAAATGTCCGCGGGTTTCATAAGTCTGCTGTAGACCCAACACAGACAAATGTTTTACTCGACTGTCTTTTCTTCAAATCTGTGCTGAGATACCGCCTTCGCAAAAAAGGAGCTTGGTCCCATGGGCCTGAAACGACCTAAATCGCGCGGACGGCACCTGCGGTCGCAGCTCTGGTTCGACAATCCTGACAATCCGGGAATGACCGCGCTCTATCTCGAGCGCTATCTGAACTACGGGCTCACCAAGCAAGAGCTCACGTCGGGCAAGCCGATCATCGGCATTGCGCAGACCGGGTCGGATCTATCGCCCTGCAATCGGCATCACCTCGAGCTCGCGGAGCGCGTTCGCGCCGGCATCCTCTCGGCCGGCGGCATCGCTTTCGAATTTCCGGTGCATCCGCTGCAGGAGACCGGCAAGCGGCCGACCGCCGCGCTCGACCGCAATCTCGCTTATCTCGGTTTGGTCGAAGTTCTCTACGGCTATCCGCTCGACGGCGTCGTGCTGACGACCGGCTGCGACAAGACCACCCCGGCCTGCCTGATGGCGGCGGCCACGGTCAACATCCCCGCCATCGTGCTTTCGGGCGGGCCGATGCTCAACGGCTGGTGGAAAGGCGAGCGCGCGGGCTCCGGCACCGTGGTATGGCAGGCGCGCGCCGACCACGCCGCCGGCAAGATCGCATACGGCGAGTTCATCGACATCGTCACGTCGTCGGCGCCCTCCGCCGGCCATTGCAACACCATGGGCACGGCGTCGACCATGAATGCGCTGGCGGAAGCACTCGGCATGTCGTTGCCGGGCTGCGCGGCGATCCCTGCGCCCTATCGCGAGCGCGCGCAAATTGCCTATGAAACCGGCGTGCGTGCGGTCGCCATCGTGCGCGAAGATCTCAAGCCGACCGATATTCTAACGCGTCAGGCGTTCGAGAACGCCATCGTCGCTTGTTCGGCCATTGGCGGCTCGACCAATGCACCGATTCACATCAATGCGATCGCACGCCACGTCGGCGTGAAGCTGCCGATCGAGGATTGGGAGAAGATCGGCTACGACGTGCCGCTGCTCGTCGACATGCAGCCCGCCGGCAAATATCTCGGCGAAGAATACTACCGCGCCGGCGGACTGCCGGCGGTCATGCGCGAGCTGCTCAAGGCCGGCCGCATTCACGGCGACGCCAAAACCATCAACGGCAAGACGATGGCCGAGAACGTTCGGCGCGCGACGATTCAGAATGCCGATGTGATCCGGACCTACGCCAAGCCGATGAAAAAGCAGGGCGGCTTCAAGGTACTCAAGGGCAACCTTTTTGACTCCGCCATCATGAAGACGAGTGTGATCTCGGAGGAATTCCGCCAGCGCTACCTTTCGAATCCGAAAGATCCGAACGCGTTCGAAGGCCGCGCGGTCGTGTTCGAAGGCCCGGAAGACTACCATCGCCGGATTGAAAGCCCATCCCTGAACATCGACGCAAATACGCTGCTGGTCATTCGCGGCGTCGGACCGATCGGCTATCCGGGTTCCGCCGAAGTCGTCAACATGCAGCCGCCGGCGGCGCTGATCAAGCAGGGGATCACTGCGCTGCCGTGTATCGGCGACGGCCGGCAATCCGGCACATCCGGTTCGCCTTCGATTCTCAATGCTTCGCCGGAGGCGGCAGCGGGAGGCGGGCTCGCACTGCTGCAAACCGGCGACCGCATTCGCATCGATCTTGCCAAGGGGCGCGCCGACATCCTGGTTTCGAAAGCGGAACTGGCGCGGCGACGGGCCGCGCTCGAACGGCGCGGCGGCTTCGACTATCCCGCGAGCCAGACGCCCTGGCAGGAAATTCAGCGCGCCATGCTCGATCAGCTCGCCGACGGAATGGTGCTGAAACCGGCGGTCAAATATTGCCGCGTTGCGCAGAAGAGCATTCCGAGAGACAACCACTAAATTAGGGTGCGGTCGCGGCCGACTTGATCGGGCAGGGCATCCTCACCCGGGACGCATTTATCGCCCGCCAGCCCATCGGGCGTCTGGGAACCGTGCAGGAAGTGGCCGCGCTGGCGGTTTTTCTGGCCTCCGACGAGGCGAGCTACATGACCGGCCAGCCGCATCTTGTCGACGGCGGCATGGTGCTTTGACGGGCCTCGCACGGCCCACTTGGCCAGAGGTCGTAGCCCCCGCAGACGGGAAAGCGCTTTGGTTTTGCGATTTACTCGATAGAATACCGCGTTAAAAGCGGGCCAAATCAAAAACAGAGACCCGCAGTTGGGAGGACCAATGGCGTCCGTCGTCATTCGCGACGTGCGCAAGGCATTCGGCCTGACGCCCGTGCTTCACGGCGTCACCATAACGATTGACGATGGCCAATTCGTCGTTCTGGTCGGCCCCTCCGGCTGCGGCAAGTCGACATTGCTGCGCATGCTCGCCGGGCTGGAAAATATCACCGCCGGCGAGATCACAATCGGCGACCGCGTCGTCAACGACCTGCCTCCGAAAGAGCGCGACGTGGCCATGGTTTTCCAAAACTACGCGCTGTATCCGCACATGACTGTCGCCGCCAATATGGCGTTCTCGATGAAGCTGCGCGGCGCGCCGAAACAAGAAATCGAAAAACGCGTCGCGCGCGCGGCCGCAATCCTCGGACTTGGGCAATTGCTGGAACGCTTCCCGCGGCAGCTCTCGGGTGGCCAACGCCAGCGCGTCGCCATGGGCCGCGCGATCGTGCGCGATCCGCAAGTGTTTTTGTTCGACGAGCCGCTGTCGAACCTCGACGCCAAGCTGCGCGTGCAGATGCGCACCGAGATCAAGGAACTGCATCAACGGCTGAAGACGACGACGGTCTACGTCACGCACGATCAGATCGAAGCCATGACCATGGCCGACAAGATCGTCGTGATGCACGACGGCCGTGTCGAGCAGATCGGCGCGCCGCTGGAGCTCTACGACCGGCCGCAAAATATCTTTGTCGCGGGATTCATCGGCTCACCGGCGATGAATTTCCTGCCCGGCATCATTCGCGCCAACGTTAAGCTCGAATTTGTGGGGCCCGCCGGTGCGCGCTTGCCGCTCGCCGCTGCACCACAGGGCAGCGATGGCCGCGAAGCGGTCTACGGCGTGCGGCCCGAGCACTTCGCCATCGCCGACGATGGCGCCGAGGCGGTGATCCAGGTGGTCGAGCCGACCGGTTCTGAAATCCAGATCGTCGCCAAGTTCGGCGATATCGAGATCATCGCAGCTTTCCGCGAACGCCATCCTTTCAAGCCGGGCGACAAGATCCGGCTCAAACCCGATCCCCGGCTCGTGCATCTGTTCGATGCCGCCTCGGGGCAACGGCTCACCGCCTGAAAACATAAACGGAGGAACGTCCATGACGATGATTACTCGCCGCACGCTGGTTAAAAGCGGCACAGCGATGGCCGCTGCCGGCGCGCTCACCGGCCCGGCTTTGCTCGATTGGGCCAAGGCCTGGGCACAGACGGCGCCCTGGAAGCCGGAAAAAGGCGCAGCGCTGTCGCTGCTGCGCTGGAAATATTTCGTGCAATCGGAGGACGACCAGTTCGTGAAGCTGATCGACGCCTTCACCCAGGCCACGGGCGTGAAAGTGACGATCTCGCGCGAATCTTACGAAGACGTGCAGCCGAAGGCATCGGTCGCCGCCAACACCGGCGCCGGGCCGGATATGTTCTGGGGCCTGTATTCGCTGCCGCACTTGTTTCCGCAAAAATGCGTCGATGTGACCGACGTCGCCGATTACCTCGGCAAGAAATACGGCGGTTGGGTCGAGTCCGCGCAGAAATACGCCATGAACGGCAAGAAATGGATTGCCATTCCGATCTGCTACAGCGGCAACATGCTGAACTACCGGCTCGAAGCGTCGAAGAAAGCCGGTTTCTCCAAATTCCCGACCAAAACCGACGAGTTCCTCGAATACGCCAAGGCGATGAAGAAAAACAATACGCCGGGCGGCTTCGCGCTCGGGCACGCCTCGGGCGACGGCAATGCCTGGGTGTACTGGGCGCTGTGGGCGCACGGCGGCAATGTCGTCGACAAGAACGACAAGGTGATTATCAATTCGCCGGAGACCGAGAAGGCGCTCAATTACGCCAAGCAGCTCTATGAGAACATGATCCCCGGCACCGCCGCCTGGAACGACGCCTCCAACAACAAGGCGTTCCTCGCCGGCGAGGTCAATTGGACCGACAACGGCATCTCGATCTATGTCGCAGCCAAGAAGGATCCCACTAAGACCGAGATCGCCAAGGACATGGATCACGCCGTCTGGCCAATCGGACCGGCTGGCAAGCCGACCGAATTGCATCTGATGTATCCGATCCTGGCGATGACGCACACTAAATATCCGCAAGCCTGCAAGGTGCTAATGGCGTTCATGCTGGAGGCGGATCAGTTCAATAAATGGCTGGAAGCGGCGCAGGGCTATCTGACCCACTGCCTCAACGCCTACGACAAGAATCCGGTCTGGACCGCCGATCCGAAGAACACGATCTTCGGCGAAGCCGGCAAGCGCACCTTAACCGCCGGCGGACTTGGATCGGTCGGCGAGAAAGCGGCTGGCGCCATCGCCGACTTCGTCGTGCTCGACATGTTCGCGAGCTTCTGCACCGGCCGCGAGGATGCCAAAGGCGCGATCAAGATCGCCGAACGGCAACTGCAGCGGATCTATCGTTGATGACGTGAGCCCCCGAAGTTGCGGTGCGGCGCGCATAGCGCTGCGCCGCAGCCGGGGCATGAGGCCCTTGTGAATGACCGACGTCGCCGTCAATAGCGCCAGACCGTCGCCGCGCAGCATCACCGCGTGGCAAAAGCTGAAGACCAACCGCGACTGGCTCGGCTTCTGGTTCATGCTGCCGGCGGCGGCGTTCCTGATCCTGTTTCTCGCCTATCCGCTCGGGCTCGGCGTGTGGCTGTCGTTCACCGACGCCAAGATCGGCCGCAGCGGCGTTTTCATCGGCGTCGAGAACTATGAATGGCTGTGGGGCGACAGCGTGTTCTGGCTCTCGGTATTCAACACGCTGCTCTATACAAGCGTCGCCAGCGCGGTGAAATTCGCCGTCGGGCTCTATCTCGCTTTGCTGCTCAATGAAAATCTGCCGTTCAAGGCGATGCTGCGCGCCATCGTGCTGATTCCCTTCATCGTGCCCACCGTGCTTTCCGCCATCGCCTTCTGGTGGATCTACGACGCCCAATTTTCCATCATTTCCTGGTCGCTGCGGCACCTCGGACTCATCTCGGGCAATATCGATTTTCTCGGTGATATCTGGCACGCGCGCTGGGCGGTGATCTTCGCCAATATCTGGCGCGGCGTGCCGTTCGTCGCCATCACGCTGCTAGCCGGCCTGCAGACCGTCTCGCCGTCGCTGTACGAGGCCGCGACCATCGACGGCGCCAACCGCTGGCAGATTTTCCGCTACGTCACTTATCCGCTGCTGACGCCGATCATCGCGGTGGTGATGACGTTTTCGGTGCTGTTCACTTTTACGGACTTTCAGCTGATCTGGGTGCTCACCCGCGGCGGCCCGGTCAACGCCACGCAGTTGATGGCGACGCTGTCCTATCAGCGCGCAATCCTGGGCGGCCAACTCGGCGAGGGGGCGGCGATCTCCACCGCCATGATCCCGTTCCTGCTGGCCGCCATCCTGATCTCCTGGTTCGGCCTGCAGCGACGAAAATGGCAGCAGGGAGAGAGCAATGACTGAGACGCTCATTCCCAAACTGGCCGACCCGAAACAGGTGCTCACCGGCTCATCGCCGGCGGCGGACCACAGCGAAGGCATGAGCTATCTTGAAAAGCTGCCACGGCGGCTGATCACGCTCTACCTTCCGCTATCGATCATCCTGCTGGTGCTGTTGTTCCCGTTTTACTGGATGGCGCTGACCGCCATCAAACCGGACGAGCAACTGCTCGATCTCGAGCGCTTCAATCCGTTCTGGACCTGGAATCCGACCTTCAAACACATCTACAAGTTGCTGTTCGAGACCTATTATCCGCTCTGGCTTTGGAACACGATGTTGGTCGCGGTCTCCGCCACCGTGCTGTCAATCATCGCCAGCGTGCTGGCCGGCTACGCCATCGTACGGCTGCGCTACAAGGGCGCGCAGTGGGTCGGCGGCGCGATTTTCCTGGCCTACTTGGTGCCGCCTTCGATCCTGTTCATTCCGCTGGCGTCGGTCGTGTTCCAGTACGGCCTGTTCGACACGCCGTTCGCGCTGATCCTGACCTATCCGACCATCCTCATTCCATTCTCGACCTGGCTGCTGATGGGTTATTTCAAAACCATTCCGTTCGAGCTTGAGGAATGCGCGCTGATCGATGGCGCCAGCCGCTGGCAAATCTTGACCAAGATCGTGCTGCCGCTCTCGATTCCCGGACTGATCTCGGCCTTCATCTTCTGCTTCACGCTGTGCTGGAACGAATTCATCTACGCGCTCACGTTCCTGTCCTCGACGCAGAACAAGACGGTACCGGTCGCGATCGTGAATGAATTTGTCGACGGCGACATTTACCGCTGGGGCTCGCTGATGGCCGGCGCGCTGGTTGGATCGCTGCCGCTGGTGATCCTGTATGCCTTCTTCGTTGAGCACTACGTTTCGGCGATGACTGGGGCCGTAAAAGAATGAATCGTCAGTTTAGGACTGATCCCAAGGTGTCCTTCTGGCTTCTGCAGCCTATTCGTGAAGAAATCTCTAGTGCCGTATTTGCGTGGAATCGTTGGAATTTCTTGCGCAATTTCAAACGCGTTTCCTGTAAAGGTAATTTCGAAGTTCGAATCCTGCGTGGTCAGCACCTCGTGCATGACGACCTGACGAATGCCATTAATCGCCAGTTAATCGCGCAGATGACTCAAGAATAGCGGCTCCAGCGCCACTTTGCGGGGTAACCCGCTACACCGGCAGAAAGCCGAACAGCTCGGCCGGATTGTCGACGAAGATCAGCTTTCGTTTAGCTTCGTCGGGCACCCAATCCAGCATCATGTCCAACAGCGCGACGTCGTTGGGCATTGGCTTGAAGTATTGCGGATGCAGCCAGTCCGATCCCCACAGCAGGCGCTTCGGCGCATGCTCGACCAGCTTTTTTACCAGCGGATCGGTGTCCGAAAAGGGGAAGCTGTCCTGCTTAGAGATGCGCGGCGACAGCTTCACCCAGCAGCGGCCTGTGTCTAGGCATTTCAGCACGAACTTGAAGCCTTCGCCATTAATGCCCCTGCCTGGATCAACGCCACCCATATGCTCCAGCACAAAGCGGCCCGGCGTTTTGAGGATTAGCGGTTTCCAATGGTCTTGTTCGTGCTCGTCGGCTCTGTGAAGGTAGTGCATCGACCAGCGGCGCTCGCTGGTGCGCCCGACCATGCGCTGGTCGATATTCTTGTCCAGCCGCCAGGTGATACGATATCCGACCACGCCGACGTTGGTGAGAATATAGAGTTCGCGGTCCGTGATGCCAGACCACGGCACGACCACGGAACGCACGCGGTCCGGAAGTCGGCATTGTGCGTGCAGCGCGATCTCGTAATTGTTTTCGTACATCATCGATAGGACGTGCAGGCCGCGCGACAGGCCAAGCGCCTCCTGCATCTTCAGCCAATCCTCGATCGGCGTGTCCTCGAATTGCAGGTGCCCAAAGACGTTGTCCGGCTTCGTCGGGAAAAGCTTCTGTGGACCTATGAAATGAAAATGCGTGTCGCACGCGCCGGGCGCAGCTTTAATTTCGGTTTTGGATAGTTGCGGTCGATCTTCGGCGAAAGCGGTCGCGGATCTGTCTTGCTGTTCACTCGGTTACCTTGATGTTGGCTTGCTTCATGACGTCGGTCCACTTTTTGGATTCCTGTTCGAGGAATTCTGTGAATTCCTCCGGCGTGCTGCCGCGAGCGCTGGAGCCTAGAATCGCCAGATGATCGACAACCTCCTTTTTTGCAAGGGCGACCCGGATCGCGGCGCTCAACTTATCGATGACAGCCCGCGGCGTCGCCTTCGGTGCAAAGACTCCATTGAACGTGACGCCCTGTACGTCCGGATAGCCGGCCTCGGCGATGGTCGGCACGTCGGGCAGCGAAGGCGCACGCATCGGTCCGAGCACGGCCAGTGCCCGAAGCTTTCCGGCCTGCAGTTGCTGAGCGGTATCAACCAGTTGCAGAATGCCGATATCGACGTGCCCGGCCACCAGGTCGGTCACGGCAGGCGCATTGCCGCGATAGTGGATTTCCGTCCACGTGATGCCGGATTTGATCTTCAGCAATTCGCCCATGAAATGATTGATGCTGGCAATGCTGTCAGCCGCAACCGTGAGCTTTCCCGGATTGTTGTGAGAATACTCAACCAGTTCCGCGACGGATTTGACCGGGAGTGTCGGTCGAACGACCAGCGTGTTGGTCGCCACCGCCAGCGTGCTGACCGGCGCGAACACCTGTTGCCACTGATAGGGCGGCTTGGGCATGGTCATCGGGCCGAGCATGACCGGCCCGTTGGACCCGACAAACAGCGTGTGCCCGTCGGGCGGGGAACGCGCCACGTAATCGCCCGCAATGGTCCCGCCCGCGCCCGGCCGATTCTCGACTAGTACCGGCTGGCCGAGCGAGTTGCCGAGGCCCGCCTGCAGCGCACGGGCGCTAATATCCACATTGCCGCCTGCTGCGTATGGCACCACGAAGACGATCGGCTTAGTCGGAAACTGCTGCGCGGAAGCCGGTGCCGCAAACGCCGCGAACAGAAACGCGCGCACAATCCAACGAACGGCGGACATGATCGTTCTCCCTGTCTTTGTCTCGATGCGGCGGTCGCCGTCCGTTAGCTTCCGGCGAGTCCACAAAATGGCTTGGATCTGCAGGTGGTATGTCCGGTATGCTCATGGTCGCGGTTAATCGCGGCGTCCTTGCATATGACTTTTCCCTTTCCCTCATTGTATGCTTGCCATCAAGATACGCACCTATTCCTTTTGGATGTTTGCATCTTTCGCTACCCGCTCGATAATTGCACGATCGGCTTTTAGGAATGTGCCGAATTCCTCAGGCGAACCGCCGATCGCATCAATCGACGCCGGCGCGAGAAAGCGCTGGGAGAATTGCGGATCGTGGATCAGCTTGCCGATTTCCGCGTTGAGCTTTACGACGATCGCCTTCGGCGTACCGACGGGCGCGACAACACCGACCCAACTGATCAGTGGCAGTTCGTATCCAGCCTCCGTCAGCGTCGGCACGTCTGGCAGCAGCGGCGAACGCTTCTTGCTTACGACTGATAGTATACGAATCTTGCCGGCTTCTTGTAGCGGCGCCATCAGTCCCGGCGTGTTGAGCAGAACTTGTACTTCGCCGGTAGTGAGTGCAGTCACCGCTTGGCCGATAGTGCGGTATGGCACGTGGGTGAACGCGGTGCCTGTCACGGTCTGGAACCAAGCCATGTAAAGATGTGGGAAGCTGCCAATACCCCAGGATCCCCAGTTGAGCGCGCCGGGTTTAGTCTTGGCGAGCGCTGCAAGTTCTTGCAGCGATTTGACCGGAAGATCGACGTGCACGGCGAATGATGAATTGATCGCGCCGATCAGGATTACCGGCGTAAGATCTACGAGAGGATCGTACGGCAATTTTTTATAGAGCACTGGATTAGTCGACATCTGGCTGAAGCTAGGGAAGCAAATCGTGTATCCATCTGGCGGCGCTTTGGCGCAAGCCTCCATTCCGATGATGCCGTTGGCGCCGACGCGATTCTCGACCACGATCGGCTGGCCTAGAGACTGGCTGAGTGCATACGCAACAGCGCGCGTGACGATGTCGCCTGGCGAACCCGGGCCTAGCGGTTGGATGAATTTGATGAGACGTGATGGATAGACATCCTGCGCATGGGCCATCTCGCAAAGCCAAAAACATGACAAGGCAACGAAAATGGCTGACGTCAATGCACGCATGAGCATCCCTATCAATTTGCCACGGCTGTGGCATAAAAACGCAGAATGTGCATGATCGCGCGTCTTGTTAAAGAAAGGTCGCAACAATGCAGGAGAAAGTCAATTTCGAATGCGCGGGACAACGCATGGCTGGTGTTCTTCACCTTCCAGCGGATTACAAACGTGGCGACCGGCGTCCGGCCATCATTGTCATGCATGGATTCGGCTCGAACAAGGACGCTGCAAATTGCACCGTTCCTGCAGGAATGTATGAAAGTTGGGGTTATGTCGTTCTACGCTTCGACCGGCGCGGTTGCGGGGAGAGTGGCGGCGAGCCTGGCCTCAATCTCTGTCGGGAACACGTCGAGGACACGAAAGCGGCGCTATCCTGGCTTGCAGCGCGGTCGGAGGTGCGGTCGGAGCGCATCGCATTGCAGGGCACCAGCTTAGGCGGTGCGATTGCCGTCTACACCGCTGGCGTTGACCCTCGGGTTGCAGCGGTAATTTCGGTCGGCGGCTGGGGCGACGGAAAACGTAAACTTCAAGGCCAACATCCGACCAAAGAAGGTTGGGAAAAGTTTTGCGCAATGTTGGATGAAGGCAAGCGCAAACCGGGCATGAAGGTTCATCGTTTCGACATCGTGCCGATCCCGCCGCATCTGCGCGGCGGATTGCCGCCCACAGCACTTATGGAATTCCATGTCGAGACCGCGCAGAGCATCTACGATTTCCGGCCGGACGACGTAGTTGGTAAGATCTCGCCCCGCCCAATCTTGTTCATGCACGCCGCGCCGGATTCGGTGACTCCCACCGACGAATCGATCGAGATGTTTCGACGGGCCAAGCCGCCGGTCGAGCTTCACCTGTTTCATGGGGTCGACCATTTCATGCTGGCGGAAGGCAACCCGCGGGTGACAGAGACGCTCCGTAGTTGGCTAGCAGTGAATTTTCCTGCAACGTCGACCTAGTTCTTGCTTGCTCCCTTCGCTGTGTGTGTCGAAAACCTAAGGCCGGACGTAGTGGTGATGAAGTGCGCCAAGGATGGAGTGCGATTTGATACTTCCGGTCCGCTGAACCGGGCGAGAGAGCGGAGCATTATTGTCCAACGACCGGTGCGTTCTGATGTCGTTGTAATAGCGGGCGTAAGCTTTCAGAATCCGACGAAGGTGTGCCTCACTGCAGACCACGATATGATCGACGCACTCGCGCCGGATCGATCCGATCAGTCGTTCGGCAAAGCCGTTCTGCCAAGGCGAGGCTGGTGCAGTAGGGTTGTCCCGGATGCCCATGGCGCGTAATCGGCGTGTGACGATGG
>Ga0097691_1001523_pt1 | contig 16882 bp, 14 predicted proteins | sample NGESurdeep072012_8_FD_72858 | JGI IMG/M metagenome (GOLD analysis project Ga0097691, IMG submission 72858) | Arctic peat soil microbial communities from Barrow, Alaska - NGEE Surface sample 210-1 deep-072012 | ecosystem: Environmental > Terrestrial > Soil > Wetlands > Peat ... | reverse complement strand
CACGCCGGCTACGCAGGTAAAATTGCTCCGCGTGCTTCAGCAGCGTGAAGTGATACCGGTAGGAGCCACCGAGGCAAAGCCCGTTCACGCCCGCGTCATCGCCGCGACCAACCGTGATCTGGAGGAGGAGATAAAGCGGGGATCCTTCAGGAGCGATCTGTATTACAGGTTGAACGTGATCTCGATTGTTCTCCCACCACTCAGAAATCGACCCGAGGACATCCCTCTTTTGGCCGAAGCATTTCTGAAGCGGACTGCGGACCTAGCGGGAGAGGCTCCAATGGCGCTCGAGCCCGAGGCGCGCGACGCGTTGTTGCGCTACTCCTGGCCCGGAAACGTGCGCGAGCTGGAGAATGCCCTGGAGCGAGCAGCCATTCTCGCGAAAGATCACAGCATCGGAGTATCGGCGCTCCCTGAACGAGTTACCGAGGTAAAACCCGATCCGCTCGTCAGTGATGCGACGCAAATGAATCCCACGCTCGACACGATCGAGCGAGCGTACATCCTGTGGGTGCTCGAGAACGAAGGCGGAAGCAAACCTCGCACTGCTGAGGTTCTCGGAATCGATGCCTCAACTCTGTACAGAAAACTCTCGCGCTACGGCCTGGAGAAATAGTAAGAAGTGATTACTCCCGTAACTCCGCTGAGGAAGGCAGAGATGCTCGTCTCTGTCCTGATGCCCGTGTACAACGAGGTGGATACGATCGCCGAGATCGTCGAGCGCGTTCGGGCCACTCCGTACTCGACCGAAATCGTTTGCGTAGACGACTGCTCTACTGACGGCACGCGTGACATCCTCGCGCGTCTGCTCGGTGAAGGGAAGATCCAGCAGGCGATCTACCAGGAGCGCAACCGTGGCAAGGGTGCCGCGGTTCGAGCGGCGATCGCGGCGAGCCATGGCGACATAGTGATCGTTCAGGACGCCGATCTGGAGTACGATCCGTCCGACTGGCCCGCGCTCTTCGAGCCGCTCGTTCAGGGGCGCGCGGACGCCGTGTTCGGATCCCGCTTTCTCGGCGGCACGCACCGCGTGTTGTACTACTGGCACGCCGTCGGGAATGGCTTACTGACGATCCTCAGCAACATGTTCAGCAACCTGAACCTCACGGATATGGAGTGCTGCTACAAGGCGGTTCGAGGAGATCTCGCGCGCTCGCTCCCGCTGCGCTCCGAGCGGTTCGGTTTCGAGCCGGAAATCACAGCACGGCTCTCCAGGGCAAATGCGCGAATCTTCGAGGTGCCGGTGAGTTATTCCGGTAGAACGTATCTGGAAGGCAAGAAGATCACGTGGAGAGATGGTGCTGCCGCCCTCATGCACATCCTGAGGTACAACCTCCTCTCTTGATTGAAATTCGCCGGCGGGCCCTCGCCTGGATGTCCGTCGTCGCTCTGGCGCTAGTCTCATCGATAACGAGCCTGACCAACAAGTATGCGTTCGACGATGTGCCCATCATCCTCGAAAACGACCGAATTCACTCGCTGGCTGGCTGGTGGCACCTCTGGACGCAGCCGTATTGGCCCGACCAGATAGGAGCGGGACTGTACCGGCCCATCACGGTATTGAGCTTCTCACTTCAGTGGGTGGCCGGCAACGGCAACCCACTGGTCTTCCATGCGGTAAGCGTGGTGCTCCAAACATTGGTGTGTGTGGCTTTTTTCTGGCTGGCGCTGGAGCTCCTCGCCCCGGGTTTCGCATGGACGGCCGCCGCGCTGTTCGCCGTGCATCCTCTGCATGTCGAAGCTGTCGCCAATGTCGTCGGCCAGGCGGAACTGTGGGCGGCGCTGTTCATGATCGTTGCGGTCATTGTGTTCATCCGAGCACGGCGTCACGGCTCGATTTCCGCGCGGACGATTATCGCGCTGGTCATTCTGTACGCACTGGCCTGCCTCAGCAAGGAGCACGGAATCGTGCTGCCCCTCCTGTTTGGCGCGGCGGAGCTGACGCTGGATCGCAGCGGACGCCCGCTTAGGGAGCGGATCACGGAACTGAGACCGCTATTCTTAGCCCTGTTGCTTGTTGGCGTCAGTTTCGTGTGGGTGCGCTCGGCAGTGATCGCCGGGCGCGGCGAGATGGTGAGCATTCTCTTCGCCGGGGAATCGTTCCAAATCAGGGCGCTGACGATGCTCCGCGTGCTAGTGGAGTGGGTGCGGCTGTTCTTCTGGCCGGCGCATCTCTCAGCCGACTATTCGCCGCGCCACATCGACATCGTTACTGGCCCCACGCCCGAGATGCTGGCTAGTGTTGTCATCCTGCTCGGAGTTGCGGCGCTGGCGTGGACGTCCCGCCGGGCGGTACCGGTGCTGACCTTCGCCATTACCTGGGTCGTCGTCGGTTTGCTCATTCCAAGCAATCTCATCCTGCCCACGGGATTCGTTCTCGCTGAACGCACCCTCTTCCTGGCCAGTGTGGGAGTTCCACTGGGGGTCGCTGCCGCCGTTCAGAGAGTCTATTCCAGAGCGGAGCTTTCGACTCGCGGCAGGGCGGTCGCGGCTGCAGCGCTGGTAATTCTCCTGGCTCTGGGCGCCGCGCACAGTGCCTCCCGACAGCGCGTCTGGCACGACAACAATGTGCTCTTCGCTCAGACTGTCCTCGATGCTCCGACCGGTTATAAGGCACATCTGGGGTATGCTCTCGCCCTGACATCGCAGAAGCGGGATCGGGAGGCTCTCGACGAGCTTCGTCTCGCCCGCCTGATCTACCCCAACGACCCCAATCTTCTCGAGTACACGGCCGTGGAATACAGCATGATGAAACGCTGTCCACTCGCTATCCCGCTCTTTCGCCGCGTCCTTGTCCTGGCCCCCGGGGCCGCGTCGTCGCGCGTCAGTCTGATCGCCTGCCTCATCGACGTTCGGGAGTTCAAAGAAGCGAAGTCCGAGATCGTTCGGGGGCTTGCCCAGGGCGGATCGCGTGGGGCATTCGAGCGGCTTCGCACCATTGCGGACAGTATCGAGGCGGCCACGCCCCCCGAATATCGGAACCAGAAGTGAGTTCCTGGTCGATTGCATTCCGCAATGATTTCGGCGAAATGCGAGGACAAACTGGCCGTGCCCCCGATGGCACGGACCCCTAAGTCACTCATTCTATTGGAGTTAAAGAGTTCGCCCGAATGGGCCCGACCATTGCTTTACCATGGCATGCGTCGTCTAAGCGGTTACGGACGCAACCTAATGTTCAAGGAGAACAATATGTCTGGCAATAAAAAGGGCTTCACGCTTATCGAGCTTCTGATCGTGGTCGTCATCATCGGCATTCTTGCCGCAATCGCGATTCCGAAGTTCGCCGCAACGAAGGACAAGGCTTATATCGCAACGATGAAGTCTGACCTTCGCAACCTTGCGACCTACGAAGAGCAGTACGCCGCTGACAACAACGGTGCGTACTTCAATGGAGCCGCGATGACGATGGCTAATCCCATTAACGGCTTCACGCCTTCGAACAACGTAGGGGTCACTGCGGTTGCTCTCGTGGGCCCGCCGCAGAGCTGGATCGCGACCGCGTCCCACACGCTGTCAACCACCACTTGCACCAACGCCACTGGTGTGATCGTCTGCCTCTGATTAGGGCTGTCGTCTGGATAAAGAAAGAGGGAGCGTCGAAAGACGCTCCCTCTTTTTTTTGTGCTCGCTCAATCGCGCTCAGCGCCAGAGTTGCCTCAAGCCCTCGGCGTATGATACCAATTGTGGCCCCTTGTCCCCTCCCTCGGCGCGGTAAAAAAACATCGGAGTTCGGTGGGGGTAATGCGCAATCAGTCGTGCATTCGCCTCGGGCCCCATGTCGCGCACGATCATCGTGCCGTCACCGGTGAGTCCCGGGAGATCGGTCTGCCAGAGAAACGATGAGATGTCGATAATGCCGGCAGAATCAGATATGATCTCCCGTGAGCAATCGTGCGACATCGGCTGCCCGGGATTGGCGCGGATCTTATCGTCCTCCGCGATTAGGAATATTGCGGTGCGCCTGCGACTGGCCGGATCGAAGTCGACATCGGGGCGTGCGGTGATCCGGCCGGCCTTTGCCGCTGCGTACCAGTTGGCGAACTCCTGGAACTCACATGTCGTATTCTGTCTGATCCCAATATCGAGAGAATCCAGCCGGAGTCCATTCGCTATCAGTCGCATGACGACTCTTCCCGACCAGGCGCCATGAACGAAAATCAGTGAGGGTGTGGCGGTATGTGGCGGCTCGATTCGACTGCTCGCCATCCACGCTCCGCCATAACTCTTGAGCCGGCTGGGCGCGAGATAGAAGATTCCGGCTGCCCATGCAACGATGAATGCTACGGTGAGCATCGCGCGTGGAGAGTGGCTACCGAATCGTCTCCGAGTAGTCAGCCTCACGAGACCGACGGCACCGATCGCGGTGAGCAGTGCCCACGCCGGTGCAGCCTCGTTCAGCATCCGCGGGCCCATGACAATGCCGTGATGCCAGTAGAACATGTTCGCGACAACGGGGAGTAGCGCCCACAGTGCAATCAGCTGCTCACCCGCGGAAAACTTTCGCCTGAACATCAGAAACAATCCGACGACCATCACCGCCGGCAACGGCGTCTCGAGCAGGTAGAGGCTCAGTGTCAGCAGATCGGATGAGGTATATGCGAGTGCCTCCGCGGGACCGTAGAAATGCCCGAAAGGGTCATTGTGAAAACCCAAGCCGACCAGAGGACCCTGCGCGGCCACATAACCAAATCGGAATGGACCTCCGAAGAAGTGGTTGTTGTAGGCGCCGACCGCCACGAGAAAGGGCACCGCGCCAATCGCCGCGCCGATGCAGAGCCGAACCCATCCTGTCATTTCCGTACGGCGTGCGCCGCGGACGACGATCCATATCGCCATCACCGTCATACCCGCAACGATTGCAGCCAGGGGGCGAACCGAGAACGCAAGTCCGAGCGCTGCTCCGGTGAGCAGGGGCCAGCGAAAGCGCTCGTCATCTTCGCTACGCAGCGCGCAATACACCGCGACCGATGCAGCGGCGGCAGCGGCGACATGATTCATGTACGCTCCAGCGAGCCCGATGAAGAAAGGGCTGAGCGCGAGCATTATTGCGCCGAGTCTGGCAACCGCCGGATCGTCGCGCAGCAGCCGCTGGGCACTGAGCGCTGTGAACAGTACGGTGACTCCCACCAGAACCGGACCCACGAGGACGGGCACGTGAAGCAGGAATCCCAGGGCGAGCAGGAATACATGTCCGGGCGGGTACTGCGATACCCAGCCGGTGGGAGTAATCAGGGAATTCTGGAGCTGCCAGAATTCTGTGAAGCGGTCAGCCGGACCGCCGAGGTGGCCCGCCGCGACGAAGCGCGCCTGTAGCATCTGAACCATAGCATCGATGAGCGTTGGCTTTCCGGCGAGCATGAAGTGCGAGAACGCCAGAGTTACCGCTGCCGACAACAAGGCCAGGCCCCAGACAAATCGCGCGGAGGGAATCGCGGTCAGGCGCCGACCCCCGGAAATGCACCACGCCTCGATTTTGTCCGGGTCGAGGAGCCGCGCGAGAACAAGCGCGACCAGGATCACGATGAGGCTCCCGAACAACAACATCGTGCGCGCCAGCTCGGCGGAGGTGAGAATACTTCGCCGTACGAGATCGCTGTCGGTTGCATCCAGCCGCCGGTAGAGAGGCAATAGGACGAGGATGACGAGTGCGATGCCCGTGAAACGGAGGGCATATGTGAAAGGACCACCGCCGCCGCCGGCAGTGGTCGAATGCCTTGATGGCGATGTCACGCGCGGGAGTTGTTTCGCGAGCGCGTATCCGGCCTTCGCGCGATCAGGAACAGACTCTGTCCAACCGGCGGGTGAATGATTTTCTCAACTCTGGAAAGCCAGGGAATCACCCATCGATCGTAGAATCGAACCTGATTCCGCCCCAGCGTCGTACGACCGAGCACTCGTCCGGCCACGAACCAGGCGGCCACTCCGATACCATTCAGATAGTAGAGATCGTCGATTTCGAAGCCGGCTTTCACGAGCGCCGACCTCAGAACTGGGCGGGTGTATCTGCGATAGTGATCGAATGCGCGATCGAGCGAGCCAAAGATCGCCGGCAATGCGGGAACGAGTATGAGAAGCTTTCCTCCAGGGACGAGTCCCGTGTGCGCGGCGCGCAGGAACTCCAGATCCTTTTCCACGTGCTCGAGGACATTGACCGCGATGATTGTGTCCGCGCGCAATGTCGGAGCCATATCCTCCAGATATCCGTGGTGCACGCGAACGCGTGAGTCACCGGCAAAACGATGCCGCAGCGCCGGGACATTGTTCGACGCTGGCTCGATGAGCAGCAGATCCTTGACTGAGCCCTGGCGGAGAATGAGCTCGGATACCGTTCCTATTCCAGCCCCCGCCTCCACTGTCCTCGGGCCAATGTGCTTCGAGAACGCATCGATGATCCAGCGGTAATAGTTGGTTGCCTCGGCAACCGCGTCGAGCTCGGAGCCGGAGTACGAAAAATCGGTGGACCTCATGTCGCCAATTTACCACTTCACTTCCGGCCGAACGAGCGCGGCAGGCTGCGCCGTCGCCGTCGCCATCGTGATGGTGCCGTGGAGGAGCAGGAAAAGCAACAGAACGAGATGTCAGCGGGCAGCTTGAAGGAGGGAGCTGACAAGATTCAGCCAGCTGCGACCTTGTCAAGCGCCTCAAACTGAGAGATTCGAACCTTTCCCCCAGGGAAAGATGCTAGCACTTCAAGCGAACCACCCATTGCTTCGCTGGAACCGCGACGTTCCCTGCGACCATGAACGGCTTCACGCCTTCGCAGAACGTGACGGTCACGCCGACCGTCGTTCCTGGCCCGCCGCAGAGCTGGAGCGCGACCTCTAGCCACGCGCTGACAAACAAGGTTTGCAGCAACGCCACTGGTGTGATCGTCTGCAGCTGATTAGGGCTGCCGTCTGGATAAAGAGAGAGGGAGCGTCGAAAGGCGCTCCCTCTCTCTTTGTCACATCCAGCGCTCCAATCGATTCGAGCTCGATCTTGCCTCGAGCGTTAGCGAGGGACGATTTGGTTTTACCGGTTAACGCTGAATGACGCGCGTCGGAGCCAGCGTCGTATTGTCCGAAAATGCGAGGGCGTGCCGGCAATTCTGGCTACACACTGATCGAGGTGGTTGTCGCGCTGATGGTATTCACCATCGGAGGGTTGGCGCTCGCAGCGTCGAGCGCAGTCATAGCGCGCGGGATGGCGGCCAACGCGACGCGGGAGCGGGCAGGGTGGATCGCGTCGAGCAGACTGGAGCTTCTCGAGTCGCAGTGTCGCACCGCCGTGAGTGGGCGGGAATCCGTCCAACATGTTGAGTCCGAGTGGTCTGTAGCGCGGATTGATGCCTCGCGGGTCGCTCTCGTCGAATCGGTAAGCTACATGTCCCCACACGGCGTGCGCACCGACAGCTACCGCGCAACGGCTCCGTGCCCACAGTGATTCCCGATCGACGCGGGATCTCTTTCGCCGAGCTGATTGTGGTGCTGGCGATGCTTGGCCTGATCGGCAGCATGATCGGATCGACGATGGTCCGACAGCAGCGCTTTTACCGCGGCGCGACGGAGCTACTGGCTGTGCGCGAAGACGTTCGGGACGCGGTGGAGCTCTTGTCGACCGACATCCGCGGCTTGTCGGGCGCAGATACGGTGAGACTGATGGCAGATTCCGCGATCGAGTTTTTTGCGAGCATTGGATCTTCGGTCGTCTGTCAGACCGTTGGCGCCAGCGAGGTGGGATTGCCTCCGGCCCGATCATCCGGGAATACGCTGAGCGCCTTCCTTGCACAGCCCGACACCGGTGACCTCGCGGTTTTCTACCGTGATTCGATCGGGGGCTCGGCCCGATGGGAGCGACATCGGATCGTGGGCCTGGCCTCCCGCTCGCTCGCGACGAGCTGTCCGGCATCTTACGGGTTCTCGGACCAGTCAGATCTGGACGCGGGCCGCAACGGCTACCTCCTTAGCTTGGCGACTCCTTTGAGCGCCGCGGTCAAGCCGGGGACACCCGTGCGCTTCATCAGGCGCGGGAGGTACAGTCTCTATCGCGGGGCGGATGGCGAATGGTACCTCGGCTACCGGCGATGCAACGCGCTCGGAGCTTCGGTTTGCGGAGCGATCCAGCCTCTGAGCGGGCCGTACCGCGCCTACAGCAGCAATCAGCGGGCAACAGGTTTCCTGCTGGAATACTTCGACTCGGCCGGTGGGCGGCTGGCTCCCGCGTCGCCGCCGTTCGCGCTCGCCAGGGTGGACATCACGGCTCGAAGTGAAAGCTCGCAACGGATTCTGGTGGAGGGCCGCGCGAAGGCGTACTCCGATTCGGCGACGATCTCCGTTGCTCTTCGGAACAGAACGCCGTGATCGAACGAGCTCCGCCGCCGCCCGGCTCTGCGCGGCACTCGTTGTCCAACGGTCGCAAAGGCTTTGCACTGGCTGCGGCCTTGCTGGCCGTGATGTTGATCGGCGCGCTGGTCGGGGTTGTGCTCTTCGCGGCGACCGAGGAGACGAGAACCGGAAGTGTCATCGCCGGCCGTGAGACGGCTTTGCGCGCCGCCGAGTCGGCGCTCGAGATCACGATCGCCGGCCTCGGCGCGTCGTCTGGTGACACGGCCGGGATCATCGGGACGAAATCGCGCCGACTCGATGGGTTGGGCGCGCCGGTCGTAGTCTACATCACGCGGCTCGATTCGTCCCTCTTCTGGCTCGTCGCCGATGCCGGTGGAGAGATTTCGCTATCCGGCGTCAGAAGACGGATCGGGGTCGTGGTGAAAACCTCCGCGGGTGCGGATCGGTCGATAACTATCGGCCGGATTTCGGACCGGGCGTGGTCGGAGCTTTTCTAGGACTGTGCCAGCCCATCGTTACTTTCTCGTCATTTGAATCGTGTCTTAGTTCGAACGATTGGTGACGGACCTTTCAGGCAGTAATGCCCGCGGTTGGTCTCCACGTAAATGCAAGCAAACAGAGTTCTTAGGAAAGCACGCTTCAAGATGATTAACAATGCGGCGCGCGCCTGAGTAAAACTCGCTTCTTTTCATTCACCAAGGTCCGCGATGGCGTGGTTTGGCCGGAAGAAGACTACAGTAGGGCTCGATATCGGATCCGGCCTGGTTAAGGTCGCCGTTATCGATCACTCGAAGTCGACACCAGAACTGATCAAGGTTGCGATCACTCCGCTCCCCGATGATGCCATCGTGGAAGGCGAAGTGATGGATCCGCATCTCGTTTCGGATGTCATCCGCGCCACTATTGAGTCGGTAGATGCGAACACGAAGGCCGTGGTCGCCGCTGTCGGCGGACGCGATGTCATCATCAAGCGGATCAAGACCGAAAGGGTGAAAGAGGCCCAGGCCCGTGAGCTCATGCGCTGGGAAGCGGAACAGCACGTTCCGGATGTCGACTCGGTCGAGCTCGATTTTCAGATTCTCGACGCGGACGGCGACGGCAGAGACGAAATGAGCGTTCTTCTCGTCGCAGCCAAGCGTGACCTGGTGGAAGCCAAGCTGCGCATCCTCGCCGAGGCCGGCATCACGCCGAGCTCGATGGACGTGGACGCGTTCGCGCTCCACAACGCCTTCGAGCTCAACTATCCGGACGCGATGAGTGGCGCCGTAGGACTCGTGAACATCGGTCACGAGGTCACCAACATCAACATTCTGGACGACGGCGTCCCGATCCTGACCCGCGACCTTCCCATCGGCACCCGTCGTATTCGCGAAGATCTTCAGCGCGAGCACGGACTTTCGGCCGCGGATGCGGAAGCGCTCATCAGAGGGTACGACCGCTCCCCCCAACTCGACTCGGTGATTCTGCAGCGCACCGAAGAAATCGCCACGGGACTCGAGCGCGCTATCGCGTTCCTGTCCACGTCGCTCAAGGGCGACGGACAGATGAAGGCCGTTTATACCTGCGGCGGTGGGTCACGCACGCCAGGACTGACAGAATCACTTGGGCAACGCCTGAAGAAGCCGGTCGAGCTCGCCAACCCCCTGGCCATGATGTCGGTAAGGGACGGCGCATTGGAGTCTCTCGTGACCGACGAGGTCGCGCCTCTCCTGATGCTCGCCATCGGCCTTGCCCTTCGTAAGAACTGACCCCGGAGCACTGACACCATGATCGAGATCAATCTCCTCCCCGGGGACGGCAAGAAAAGACGTCGTGCCAATTCGACCAAAGGGCTGAAGTTCGAAATTCGGCCCGGGGACCTGTTCGCGTCACTCGCGGCCAAAATCACCGACAAATACATGCTGGGCGCAGTTGCCGCGGCGGGTGTATGCGGTGCGCTGATCGTCTTCATGTTCATCCATCAGGCGGCGCAGGCCAGCGGGCTGGAAGAGAGGGAGACCAAAGCCCTCAAGGATTCTACCCAGTTCAGCGCCGTTCTCGTGGCGAAGGCCAAGGCGGAAGCATCGCGCGACTCGCTGTATCAGCAGATCGCGATCATCAAGTCGATCGATGATTCCCGCTATCTCTGGTCGCATCTCATGTACGAGATCAGCAGCGCGCTGCCGCAGTACACATGGCTGACCGAGATCACTCAGACCAGCGCGCCGCGAAGTGCAGCCGCTGTTGACACCCTGAAGAAAGTGGTCGCGGTCGATAGCACGCAGTCGCCGGAGAAAAGGGCGGCGGCAAGGAATCGCGCGGTGAAGGCGAGGTCCGACTCGCTGCTCGCTACGGCGAAGGACCTGAAGTTCAAGATCGTCGGTCATACGGTGGACATACAGGCGCTCACGCGGTTCATGAAGTCGCTCGAAGCGTCGCCATTCATCCAGAACGTGCAGCTGAGCCGCTCCGATCTGGTTCAGGCCGAAGGAAAGGAAGTCACGGAGTTCACTCTCGAGGCGGAGACACAATCTCCCCCCGCCTTCGCGATCAAGACAGTTCCACTCGTAGTATCGGCGGTGCACTAACATGGCCCTAAGTCTCGCCAACATGACCAAGCGCGAGCAGTCGCTGGGCGGCGTGGGTGTGGCCGCCGTGCTGCTGCTCGCTGCGTACTGGTACTTCCTGTACAAACCGAAGGCGCAGGAGCTGACTGCTACTCAGGTCCACGTCGATTCGCTCAACAGGAAGAATCAGCAGGCGAAAGCCGACATCGCGACGGGCAGCTTGCAGAAGCTCCGCGCGCAGTCCGCCGAATACGAGCAGAGCCTCAAAGTGATGCGGCAGCTCGTTCCAAGGAGCAACGAGGTGCCCGCGCTGCTCGAGGACATCTCAACGGCGGCGCGCCGCGTCGGCCTCGATCTGGCGACCGTGGAGCCCATGCCGGTTCTGCCGGGCGAACAGTTCGATACCTATCGGTACAAGCTCGCCGTGATCGGCGGGTACCACCCGGTTGGCCAGTTCCTGAGCAACGTCGGCTCGCTCAATCGCATCATCGCGCCCGTCACGATGGCGATCAAGCTGCACCCCATCGCGGACAAGACGAAGGCCCGCACAAGGAAGGGCGAATCGCTCATCGACACCGAGTTCCAGGTGCAGACCTATGTCGCTCGTACGACGCCATATGTACCGCCCACGTCGGTGAAACAATAATGAAGCGCTCAATCTCTTTCGCGCTGGTCTTTGTAGGGGCACTGGCGACAGGAGCCTCCGCGCAGGCACGCGCCCAGGCCGCGCCGAGGCCGAATGCGAACACGGCCGCCAAGGCCGCCACGACCAAAGCGCCGCCGCCGCCTCCTCCCGATACCAGAAAGCCGGCCGCCGCAACGGCGCCGATTCCGGTCGCCGACACCGCGCCCCGGGTGTTGATCAACCGCGAGGTTTTCTCGTATGACGGGGACGGCAGGCGCGATCCATTCGTGTCGCTTCTCACGACCTCCGACCTCAGGCCCCTCCTGACCGACCTGAAACTGGTCGCCGTGGCGTTCGACCCGCGGGGGCAAAACTCTGTTGCGGTTTTGCGTGATATCACGTCTAAGGAGCAGTACAGAGTAAGAGTTGGCCAGACGATCGGCAGGATGCGGGTCGCGGCCATTCAGGAGAAAGCTGTGATTTTCACGATTGAAGAGTTCGGCTACAGCCGTCAGGAAATCCTGCCGATCATCGCCGATTCGACCAAAACGAGGCCCCGTCAATGAGCTTTCTCAAAGCGCTGCCAGCAGCGGCGCTCCTGTTCCTGCCCTCATCGGCAGCGACCGTTCACTCACTCAGTGTAGTCCCGTCCTCCGGGAAGACTGAAGTGGTGATCGGCGTCAATGCCGCCGTGGATGTGCAGGACTTCACGCTCGACGCGCCCGCCCGTGTGGTAGTCGATCTGAAGGGAGCCACTCTGGATATGTCGCGCAGCACCTACGACAAGGTTGCGCGCGGCGGCATCACCAACATTCGCTATTCGCAGTTTCGTCCCAATGTGGTTCGCGTCGTCATCGAGATGGACGCGAAGCACCCGTACGAAGTGAAGCGCAACGACGGCGAAGTTCGCATCGCGGTCACCGGCGGAAAGACGGCCGACTACTCGTCGTGGTCGTCGAACAAGAAGCCGGACTATGTTGCTGCTCCGAAGGCGCCCTCGACGCGCCCCGCCGCCGCACGCGCGGTCGCCCAGGCACCCGACGTGACACGGACGCTGGTGAGCTCCGCTCCTCTGTCGGCTCAGACCACGCCAAAGGTGGTTTCTCAGGTCGAGTCGACCAGTTCGCAGGTTGAGGCGCAGGACTATACGGTGACCGCCGAGCCCGTCCCCGCGAGAGCGGTGTCGACCTACGACAAGCCGGTCGCTCTCTTCTCGCAGGCGCAGCAGTCGCAGCAGCCCTCCATCACAGTCACTTTCCAGGACACTGACATCGTCGACGTGATCGCGTCGTTCGCCGCCTTCTCCGGACGTACGATTGTCGTTGGAAAAGACGTGAAGGGCACAGTCACCGCCGAGATCCGCAATCAACCCTGGGACGTCGCGCTGCGCGCGATCCTTCAGGGCCAGGGCCTCGCCGCGTCGGAAGATGCTCTCTCCGGCATCATCACGGTTGACAGCTACGCCAACATCTTGAACCGCCAGGCTTCCGAGCCGCTACTCACCCAGCTCGTATCGATCAACTACGCGCGTGCGGTGGGGCTCGTGCCAACGATCCAGTCGCTTCTGCAGAAGGATTGCCCGCAGATCCCGTCCAGCGGAAATGTCGCCAGCAACGCCAGACCAAACTGCGTTGCGCGCGGACTGGTCGCGGCCGACAGCACCACCAACACGCTCATCATCACGGAGACGGCTTCGCGCCTCGCCGATGTCATGCAGTACGTGCGAAGCCTCGACGTTCGCACTCCGCAGGTCGGCATCAAGGCCAAGATCATCTTCGTCAACAGAACGAATATCGAAGACATTGGACTGTCGTACGATCTGGGCACAGGCACCGATCAGTTCTTCAGCCAGCTCGTAAAGCGTCCTGATCCGGCGACGCTCAAGCCGATCGACACCAACGGCGACGGAGTACCCGACGCCCTCGGCGGCGGCACGCCTTTCAACGGCGACAGGATTCTGCTCGGCGGCAACGCGCTGTCGGCGATCGCGAACGCCAACGCCAGAGTCGTCAACCCGGCGCTCAGTGTCGTGTTCTCGACCGCCCTCGGCAAGTTCCAGCTGACCAGCTTCCTCGACGCACTCCAGGAAGTTCGCCTCGCCGATTTGCAGGCGGAGCCGAGCATCGTGACGCTCGACAATCGTCAGGCATCGATTCAGGTCGGCCAGGAAATCCCGATCCGGGTGCTCGACGCGGGCACCGCCAACCAGGGCGGCGCGGCGACCCCGGGTCAACAGCCCCGTGCTACGGTGCAGATGAAACAGGTCGGCATCATCCTGACCGTCACTCCGCACATCACGAACAATCGCCAGATCCTTCTGCTTCTGCACGCCGAGAACTCGGATGCGCAGCTGGCGGCGTCGGACGTCGGATTCATCTTCGGCAAGCAGTCCGGCGACACTCAGCTCCTCGTCGGCGACGGCGAGACCGCAGTCATCGGCGGACTGACCGTCACGCAGACCACGCAATCCAAGTCCGGTATTCCGCTGCTCGTCGATCTGCCGATCATCGGCAGACTGTTCGGCGAAACGCGCACCGACGATGAAAAGCGTGATCTCCTCATTCTCGTAACACCACACATCATCGACGACGGCGCACCGATTCCGGGCGCTTCGTCGAATCCGATCCCACCAGCCACCCGCTAAAGGTGACTCGCATGTATACGAATCTCTCTGGCGGCCTGTGCCGCAGCGTTGTCATGGCCGCAGTGGCGGCGTCAGTCTCTCTAGCGGTCGCGGCGTGCAATGACACGACGTTGACGGACGCGACGAAGGACCGTACGCCGCCTACCATTTCACTGACGCCCGTGACCGGACAGGCTGACACAGTGATCGCCTTCACCGCCCAGGCGAAGGACAATATCGGTCTCAGGACCGTCCATGTTCAGGCAATTGGCGCGGTTGGCATTGTTTTCGACACGACGTTCACCAGCGCGGTGACGGACATCTCCTTTCCGTTCAGGCTCTTTGCGTCGCGCGCGGTTCCACCGGGCACGCCCGTGACGGTTACTGCCAGCGCGATTGACGGCGCCGGTAATACGTCGGGCGTCGACACTCTAAGAATGGCGACCGGAAACGTTCCCCCCCCCGAAGTCAAAGTCATCAGCCCGTTCTCCGGCAGCTCCGCGGTGCTCAGCAAGTCCATACTCGTGACCGTCATGGGTAAAACGGCGATCAAGGTTCGTTCACTTGGCCTGACGACGACGGGCCCTGTAGTACGTGCGGATTCCATCCTCTATTCGAGCCCGCTTCTTGATTCGCTCACGATGCAGGATACGATCGCCATACCTGCGAATGCGACTCCTGGAACGCTTACCATAACGCCGTTCCTGAGAGATTCGCTCGGTCAGCGTGCTGTCGGTCCCAGCATCACGATCACGGTTCAGACCGCTGCTCAAATCAATTCTGTTCCTGCGGTGAACAACTACTGTGTAGGTAACTCCGCTTACGACAACGCCTGCGGACATGCCAAACGTGTCGAGGTCGGCGACACCGTGCACGTCGAGGCCGATGACCCGAGCGGCATAGCGCAACTTGGTTACGAGGTTCGTAGCGCCCCTGGCGGGCCAATCGATGATTCTGCGACGTTCGTATCAAACGGGCAGCTGACGTTCCAGCCGCACACCTTCTCGATGAAGCTCCCGTACACGACTTTCCCCACGACCGCCTATATCCAGGTGTTCGCTCGAAACGCCAATGGCGTAAGAGCGTACGCGAAGCTGGCAAGTGGTGCGGACCGTATCGACACCGTGACGGTGGTCGCCGGCGTTACGCGGGCGCTGCCGGCTGGTGGTGTCGTGGCCGACGCCATGTATCACCCGAGCAAAGACCGTCTCTACATCACCAACATCGCGCAGAACCGCGTTGAGGTGTTCGATCTCGCCACGCTGGCCTTCCAGGCCGGAATCAGCGTTGGTTCCCAGCCTTGGGGAATCGCCGGCTGGCCGCGCGACAATAGCGGAGCGATGGGTGATACCATCCTCGTGGCGAACTCTGGTGGTACGAGTATCAGTTACGTAGGGTTGAACGCCGGTGTTGACGGCGCCGAGTTATCCCGTTATCAGCTCCCGAACATCATCGCCTACACCGTTACCACGACGACCTCGGCGACAAGCGGCCTGCCGATTCAGGTTCGCACCAAATATGATTTCAGTGATCGTCCGCAGTATCTCGCTTCAACCTGCATTGTGTCCGGCGGAGCCTGCGGGAAGGTCATTCTTGCGTATTCAACGACGCCCACCGCAGGGCAGTCGGCTCCCTTCCAGAGCAACAATGGAACGTTGCGCTGGGAAAATCTAACCGATAGCACGTCGCACTTCTTCTTCGAACAGGCCATTGGCCAGGGCGGAGCGCGGAGTGACACCCTAGAGATCATTCGATACGATCCGAACGGTATCAAACCTCCGGTTACGCTGGTGCCTTACAAATACACCAATCCCGTAACCGGTGCGGTATCGTCGACTGTAGTCGACATCACCCAGCTTGGATTCCGCGACACGACCTTTGTACGCGGCTCCGGTGACTTCAATCGCGCCATATTCGGCGAGGGCGGATCCACCAATGGGAGCCGCGCGATGACATACAACGTCTCGCAAGGTTTTGACCCGAACTTCCCGTTCATTGACCTCGGCGTCTCGCCGGCGTCGAATGTGTCCGACTTCATCGCCAACGCATTCTCGAAGGTTCAGGGTGTGGCTATCAATTTCGACGGCTCGCTTGTCGCAATCAGAGGGGATTCGACCTATCTGCTGAACGGGGCTCTCAGACTGCAGGGCGTGCTTGCCACTAGCGCCGGCAACGCCGGCATCGACTTTCACCCGCGGAACAACGCGGCGATGTTCCCGCTTAGCACCCGTCTGATTTTCGCAGCCTCTTCTCAGCCGTTGATCGACGTCTACGATACCAACTGCTATCAGAAAGTGGCCCAGATTCAAATCCGCGATCCGATAATCGGGCCCATCAAGGCGGCGCTGCGACCGACCGGGCAGCTGGTGCTCGTCGGGGCTACGGCGCGAGGGGTTGTCATCGCCACGCTACCGAATACGTTTACCACGACCTGCCCGTAGTTTTCCCGCAGGACGCGGGTACGCGATAGGAGACGAGCCCGGTCAAAAGCCGGGCTCGTTCTTTTTCTGGAGACGCATGCTGCGATTCACCACTGCCGGCGAGTCACACGGGCCCGCCCTCGTGTCCATCCTCGAGGGGATGGTCGCGGGACTGCCTCTCGTGGCCGCTGACGTGGATGCGGACCTATCCCGCCGGCAGCAGGGCTACGGACGCGGCCGGCGCATGAAGATCGAGTCCGACCACGCTGAGTTTCTCTCCGGCGTTCGCGCCGGCGAGACGCTCGGCTCTCCGATCGCGATGCTGATTCAGAATCGCGACTGGA
>Ga0097691_1001521_pt1 | contig 16903 bp, 16 predicted proteins | sample NGESurdeep072012_8_FD_72858 | JGI IMG/M metagenome (GOLD analysis project Ga0097691, IMG submission 72858) | Arctic peat soil microbial communities from Barrow, Alaska - NGEE Surface sample 210-1 deep-072012 | ecosystem: Environmental > Terrestrial > Soil > Wetlands > Peat ... | reverse complement strand
GTCATTCAGCGTGGCGGCAGAGGCAAAGCTCGCAATATGCCCGCCGACGTTGGTGTGCTTGTTGGCGCGCAACACCATGGCGAGCGCGTTCCAGCGCACGTAAGCGCGGATGCGATTTTCGAGCTCGTGGTTGCCCGGCGAACGCTCTTCCTGCGCTGTCGGGATGGTGTTGACGTAAGCGGTGTTGAGCGAGAAAGGAAAATAAGCGCCGCTGCGGCGCGCCTTCTCCACCAGTTGCTCGATCAGGAAATGGGCGCGTTGCGTGCCTTCATGTTTCAGGACGCCGTCGAGCGACTCCAGCCATTCGTGCGTTTCCTGCGGGTCGATGTCAGGAATGATGTCCTTCATATCCATAGCATCACCTTTGTGGGTTTGCGGCGTCCGCTAGGTCAGACGTAATCGGTCGGCAGCCGGCACTTCTGGCGCCAAGCCTTTTGCGAGCAGATTATAACATCGGCGCCACGTGCCACATGAGGCATGTGCATGCTGTGGCGCACCAAAACCGGGCTAAGCTAACATCGGGACAGAGAAGCGATGCCCCTCGCACATCGTACACGTCAGATGGGACTCCAATTGCCTGCTAAGCCGGATCAGGGCTTCCGCTTAAGACTTAGGCACACGTCCTAACACGTAAAACTCGTCGTTGGGTCGCATATTGATGAGATTAGCCATGCGGTTGGACAGCGCGAAAAGCGCTGCGATCGCGCCGATGTCCCAGATGTCTTCATCGGAAAAACCGTGCTCGCGCAGTTGCGGAAAGTCGGCGTCGTTGATTGAATGCGAATGGAGCGCGACCTTGACTGCAAAATCGAGCATCGCCTTCTGGCGTGGCGAAAGATCGGCCTTGCGATAGTTCACCGCCACTTGGTCGGCGATCAGCGGGTTTTTGGCGTAAACGCGCAAAATCGCGCCGTGCGCGATTACGCAGTAATGGCACTGATTGGCGGCGCTCGTCGCAACGATGATCATCTCGCGCTCGGCTTTGGTCAGACCGCTATCCCTGTCCATCAGGGCATCGTGATAGGCAAAGAACGCCCGAAATTCGTCCGGCCGGTATGCCAGAGTCAGAAAGACGTTCGGAACGAAGCCGGATTTTTCCTGCACCGCGAGCAGGCGGGTACGGATATCGTCCGGCAGTCTGTCGATGGAGGGGGTCGGGAAGCGCTTTGCAACGGGCTGGGTCATGGAGAGATTCCGGCTCAGGCCGCGTGATGCGGTTGCCCGGGACCATAGTCGATGACGACATCAGCGCAAAGAGTGCCTGCGGGAGGGCCCGCGGCGAAATGGCCGCTCTAGTTCGTCAGCGCAGCGGTTTTTTCAGCAGCGAAAATCGGTCGGGATCGAGACCCATCGACGGCTGTAGCATCGGCGCTTCCACCATGCGTGCGGCCGGCCGTTCATTGACGGTGGGATCGTTGGGAACGTCGCGATGCGAGGTAGCGCCGCGCCAGCGCTCGAGCACGGCGCTGACAAAATGCATGTCGTGGCCGGCAGCGACCGACGGCACCGTTGAAATCGTGGCTTCGCTGCGCGGCAACTGATGCACCGGCACTTCCTTGAAGCGCAGCCGGGTCGGAAGCGCCACGCCTTCGCCGAAAGCCAGCACTTCACGGGTGCCGAGCGAGGGGACAAACGACAGCAGGTTTGCCGCGGCATCGGAGACCGCCGAACGCAACAGCGCCTGGTCGCGATCGTTGGCAAGGCGCATGGCGAACAGGGTGTTGCACTGGGAAATGATGGTGGCATCGAGTTCGGCGGGGCGCTGCGTGACGAGGCCGAGATACACGCCGTATTTGCGGCCTTCCTTGGCGATGCGCGAAACGGCCTTGCGGGTCGGCCCGAAACCGATGTTGCGGTCGGCCGAGGCGTAGCGATGGGCCTCTTCGCAGACGAACAATAGCGGCGAGACGCCGTCGCTCCACAGCCCGAAATCGAACGCCATGCGGCACAGCACCGACACCACGGAGTCGATGACTTCGGCGGGGAAGCCGGCAAGCTGCATGATGGTCATAGGCCGGCCGTTGGCCGGCAGCCGGAACAGATAGCTGATGACTTCCGCCATGGTGTCGCCGCCGACATTGGCGTTGTCGAACATGAACGCGTAACGCGGATCGTTGCGCACGGTCTCGATGCGCGAAATCAGCTTGTGATAGATGATGCGCGATGAGCGGTTCTCGAGCTTACCCATGCGTTCGTCGATCAGCGAAATCAGGTCGACCAGGCGATAGGGCACCGGGGTATCGACGGTATAGCCACCGGACTTGGGATCGATGCGCTTTAGTCCGACCCGGTCGGCGTTCTGGTACTGCGTGTAGATTCCCTTCGTTACCGGGATGACTTCGGCGAGGATGTCGAGTTCCTCGGGTACGCCGGGCCGGCCGCCGAACAGCACGTCGACGATTTCCTCGAAATTGAACAGCCAGAACGGCAGCTTCAGATTGCGCGGGTTGAGAACAAGCGAGCGGTCGCCGAAACAGCGGCCGTACTCGTTGTGAACGTCGAGCAGGAAAATCCGCAGGTTCGGCCGGGACTTGAGAATTTCGTTCAACAGCAGCGACACGCCGCTCGATTTGCCGACGCCGGTAGAGCCAAGCACCGCGAAGTGCTTGGAGAGCATCTCCTCGATATCGACATAGGCGATGACGGACGGGTCCTGCTGCAGGGTGCCGACGTTGATCTGATCCGATCCGGTCGGCGCATAAACCGTGCGCAGTTCCTGGTTGGTGATCAGGTCGACGGTATCGCCGATCGTTGGATAATTGGTGACGCCGCGCTGAAATTTGGGCCGCTCCGGTCCGCCGAGGATTTCGCCGAGCAGATCGACCGACGCAGTGGCGACATAGATGTCGGAGGTCGGCAAATTCTCGCAGGACACTTCCGTGATCATGGCGACGATGATGGAATTTGCGCAGCGGATGCTGACGAACCGGCCGACCGTGGCCCTTATCTGCGAGACGGCCATCTGGCTCGCCGCCAGAAGTCCGACCCGGGCGAGGGATCCACGCACCGAAATCACACGTCCGAAGGATGTCACTGTGGTTGAACCTGGCATGTCATGAATTTGGGTCAGGCCATCACTATGCAGGCGGTGGTTGGAGAAACGGTTAAACGCAGCGAGTTCCTGAAACGTCAAATCTGCGACATCTCGGTCAGTTTTCGTTTTGCCGGGCCGCGCTGGCCCGCTTCGATCGGTCGATTTTGTTGGAAAATCGACGTTTTTTGGCGCCGCATGTTGGCGCCGGTGCCGCGCTCCGCTTAACGCTTGGTTTACCAAGAGCGCAGGAGCGCGGTTCGTGAGGGACCTTTTTTGGAAACCCCCGGGGCTGGCCTCGGCTGCCGCGAAGCTGTAAATCTTGTTCCAACAAGAAAACAGGGCACGGTGGAACGCGATGAACCGCGGCATCGAGTTTTGAGCGAGCTGGCGCGGCCATCCGCGCTCGCACCCTTCCGTTACCGGAACTATCGTTTCCAGTGGCCTGCCGATCTGCTCACATCGTGGGCTTTCGAGATGGAGACGCTTGTTCTGGGCTGGTATGTGCTGGTCGAGACCGGATCGGTACTGCTGCTGACCTTGTTTGCGTCGCTCACCTAGATTGGCACGCTGATCGCCCCGATGTTCGGCGTGATTGGCGACCGCATCGGCCACCGCGATCTGCTCGCCATGATGCGCGCGACCTATGCGGTGCTGGCCGCCACGCTGATGACGCTGGCGCTGACAGGCCATTTGAGCCCGCCCTATGTCTTCGTCATCGCGGCGATGATGGGCCTCGTTCGACCGTCGGATCTTGGCGTGCGCGGCGCCCTCGTCGCCACCATCATGCCGCACGATCAACTGATCGGCGCGATCAGCATTTCGCGAACCACGATGGATACCGCGCGCATCGCGGGTGCGCTGAGCGGCGCCGGATTGTTCGCGGCCCTCGGCATGGGGCCGGCCTATGTGGCGATCGTCAGCCTTTATGTTGTCAGCACGCTGCTTACCCTCTGCGTTGTGGTGCCGTCGAAACCGCACCCCATCGATGAAGCGGCTGGCGGCGCGCAGCGGCGCTCGCCGATGCGCGACCTCAGGGAGGGCGTGGCCTATGTCTGGACCACGCCGCGAATGCGCGCCGCGATCTGGATCGCATTCCTCGCCAACCTGACCGCGTATCCGTTGTCCAACGGATTGCTGCCCTATATCGCGCGGGAGATCTATCGCACCAACCAGACCGGACTTGGATATCTGTCGGCCAGTTTTGCGGTCGGCTCACTGGTCGGTTCGATTACCTTGAGCCTGGTCGGCGGCATTAGGGTTGCGCGGCTCATGATCGGCGCGACCGTGATGTGGTACGCGGCGCTGTTGGTGTTTGCGCAAATGCAGACGGTGCCGGCCGCGATCGCCTGCCTGATGCTGGCGGGCTTCTCGCAAAGCCTGACCATGATCTCGATCGCGGTGATCCTGATGCGCACCGCGAGCGAGCATTTCCGCGGCCGGGTGATGGGCGTGCGCATGCTGGTGATTTACAGCCTGCCGCTCGGCCTGCTGGCGGCCGGCAGCCTGATCGGCGAGATCGGGTTTGCCGCGACCGGCACGCTCTACGCCGCCGCCGGTCTGGCGCTGATGATGGCGATTGTGCTGCACTGGCGCGCGGATTTGTGGCATGTCCATGCGCCGGCGAACGTCAAGTAAGATATAGATTTGCTAATGTATTTGGCGGAGGCGCACCCCTATCTTTCGGCACCAGGTTCGGCTCGGCAAGATCGAAGGCACCAAACGAGCGGAGCACTGAAACGACGATTTCCTCGTAAAAATGAAGGAAGAGCGACTTGTTTGCTTATTCCCGTACCCGGTTCTGACATCTAACCGCAATGTACCCCGCGCCGTGCGTGCAGGCAGGGCGAGCCTGTTATTGCGCGCCGCGAGCGCGATCATAACTATCCATCTTCCCGCCGCGACGAAAAATAGTCGCGGATGTAGTCGTGCATGTCCTGTTTCTGTGTGTTCCAACGCCAGCAACGGTTCGTATCTACTGCGATGTCTGTAAAAGGGTCGAACTGGAAACGTTGCAGACCTTCGTGCCGCGTGCGGGTTCCCCGCTTGCGCACATCGCCATGCCAGAGGTGAAAAATATCCCCGCCGAGGTATCCAATCTCGGCTCGCACGGCCTCGTAAAATGGCTCGGCCCACGCGATATACCGATCCTGTTGGCGCATGTTCCAGTAGTGACGTTTCATAATTTCATCGAAGCAGTGGTTGGCGGCGCAGTTCATCGCGCGATCCCCGCCACCGAGAATGCAGGCATCGAAAAACCCGTGCTGGTCGAGAAGCTCGCGGACCGAAGTCGCCGATATCATAGCGAATGACGCGCCGCTCCACCTTCATGGGCCGGCATCCGCAAACCTTCACAAACCCGGAAGTGGCAGCGCTTCCACGCTACTTCTGCTTTGCCCCAATGAACGGACAACGCGCGACGCAGTGACCGAGTCCGTTTGGTGCCAAAGGACTCTGATGTCCCTAGTCAAGCGCTGAGCGCGCAATTGATCGCCCTCTTGCTGCCATGTTGGCTGGAGGGTGTCGGCGATAGATCGTGCAGAGGTGAGGGCGAGACCTGAAGACGTCGGTGATCAAACTCTGATTCGCGGGTTGAATACCGCATTTCCGTTTGTTCGTCCGGGGCTGTCCCTGTCTAAACACGGGCGTCGATCTTGCGATCGGCCACATAGTGCCGAACGGGAATTCCCCTGCCGTGGCCCCGCCCTCGCTTCTGCACGATTGATGTTCGATGATGCTCCGCTGTTATTGGCCTGTTGCTACGTGTGAGGGTGGAGGGGTTGTGGGCCGGTCGAGCCCTTGATAGCTCGAGCGGTCCATGACCCCGGTCTACTGGTTCGCCGTCGCATGAGATCCCACGACCTCACGGTTGATCGCCCAGATGAAGGCTGACAGCTCGCGGGCAATCGCAGTTACCACGATCGTCGGCCGCTTGCCCTTCCGCGTCAGTGTCCGGAAGCGGCCACAAAGCCGCATCTGCGCCTTCCAGGCAATCTCGCGGGCCGTCCGTGGCGCGGCCCCGATCCTGGTCTGCATGTCCTTGCTGACGCGTGGCGGGAATCGGTAGCTCCACGCAGCTTCGATGAGCAGCCGTCGTGCACGCGTGTTGCCGGCCTTGGTGATGCCACCGCGCTTGACGCTCTCCCCGGTCGATCTCTCTGACGGGGTAAGGCCAAGATAGGCCATCAACTGACGGGGGTTCTCGAAGCGCGACAGATCGCCAAGCTCGGCCAGGAACGCGACCGCCCCGACCATGTCGATGCCACGCATGGCCTGCACTGCCTCGATGACTGGTGCCAGAGTCCAGTCCGCAACGGCCTCGCGCATGGCCTGCTCCAACCGCTCGATCCGTTCCCGGACCTGTCGTACAGCCAACAGCATTTCCTCGAAGGCGATGCGCTGCTCGCGATGCTCAAGCTTGAGGCCGGTGAGCCAGTTGATGTGCGTCCGCCCCCAGGTTTTCTTGCCCGGATAGTGACGGCCGAGACGCAGCAGAAGCGAGGAGACGTTCTGGCGCTTGATTCTGTAGTCCTTGACCGCAGCATCGCGAGCCCGCACGAGGTCCCGCATCGCCTCGTGACGCTCATCAGGCACCCAGACCGCCGTCAGCTCGCCGGCCCTGAGCAGCTTCACGAGATTGACGGCGTCGCGCCGATTGGTTTTGACCCGATCACCCGGCTTGGATGGGATCAGCGACGGCGCCACCACAATGCAGTCATGGCCGATGCTCTTGATCAAGCGGTAGAGACCGTATCCTGTCGGGCCAGCCTCGTAGCAGAACGTCAATCGAGCATGTTTGCTCGCGAGTTTTGCCACGAGCTTGCGTGTCGCGGCTTCAGTATTGTCGAACTCGCCGAGATAGCGAATCTCACCGTTTCGACCGGCATCGGCAATCGCCACCGCATTACGCAATTTCGCAGTGTCCAACGCCACGAACGCTTCGCTATGATGCTCCATGACTCGCCCCCTTTGTGTGAGGCTCTACCCGGCCTGTCCGGGCAACCCTCGTCATCACATCGAGGGCGAGTCGCCTTCACATGGAAAGGGACATACGGTCTAAATCGCTGCGCAATAGCCCGCTGAAGCGGGTGGCTCATCTGCGAGCACGGTAACCAGACGAGAGATCGAGGATAGCGGGCCGGGCGCCCTGTCTTGAAGATCGAGGTGTCGTCAACCTCATCCAAGACAGGAGTTACCTATGAGTATGGATACCGTCAGCCCGTTGCGCCAGCGCATGATCGAGGACATGAACGCGCGCAAGCTCGGTGCGGGCACACAGAGGGGCCACATCCGCAGCTGCAAGCGGTTCGCCGCGTTTCTCAAGCGGTCGCCCGACACCGCCACGGCGGAGGACATCCGCCGGTTCCAGCTGCATCTTTCTGAGACGGGCGCGAGCATCTGCAATCGCAACCGCATCATGACCGGGCTGCGGTTCTTGTTTCGCGTGACGCTGCGGCGACTGGACCTTGCCGCCGAGATCTATCACATCCGTGAGCCACAGAAGATCCCGCTGGTGATGAGCCAGGACGAGACGCGGCGGTTGCTGGCGGTCGCCAGCAGCCTCAAGGTCCGCATGCTGCTCAGTCTCGGCTATGGCTGCGGCCTGCGCGCGGGAGAGGTGGTCAGGCTGAAGGTCAAGCATATCGACCGAGCGCAGAACATCATCCGCATCGAGCAATCGAAGGGTCGTAAGGACCGTCACGTCATGCTGTCGCCAGAGACGCTCGGTCTGTTGCGGCAATGGTGGAAGGCGCGGCCGCCGAGTTACGATTCCACAACGCCCGTGGAGGAACGCTGGCTGTTTCCCGGCCGCAAGCCCGGAAAGCCGATGACGACCCGCCAGCTCAACCGCCTGTTCCATGAGGTGGCCGATGCGGCCGGGATCAAGAAGGGCGTGACGTTGCATGCGCTGCGCCACAGCTTCGCGACCCATCTGCTTGAGCGCGGCACCGATATTCGCATCATCCAAGCGCTTCTGGGTCACGACAAGCTCGACACCACGGCGCGCTACACCCGCGTCGCCACCGGCATGATCGCTGGCATTAAGAGCCCCCTCGACTTGTTGTCGCAGCCTCGCAAGAAGCCCAGGAAGAAAGACCAGCCGCCCGCGTAACGGCCCGCGCGGCCATGTCCCGTCCAGCGCTGGAGGTCGCGGATATCTTCCGCGACCACGGGGCGGCATGGCGTCGTGCCAATGCCGGGCACGTCAGCCTCGACCAGATCAAAGTGATGAGTGCGATCGAGCGCTGCCGCACGGCGGCGCTCGGCGGTCATGTGGCGCGTTGCGAAGACTGCAGCCACACGGTCATTGCCTACAACAGCTGCCGTAACCGGCATTGCCCGAAGTGTCAGGGCGCCGCCGCCACGGAATGGCTCGCCGCGCGCGAGGCCGACCTGCTTCCGGTTGCGTACTTCCATGTGGTGTTCACGCTGCCGGCGGCCATCGCCGACATTGCCTATCAGAACAAGGCCGTCATTTACGACATCCTGTTCACCGCCTCGGCCGAGACCATGATCGCCATCGCCGCCGATCCCAAGCATCTCGGCGCCCGCATCGGCATCACCTCGGTGCTTCACACCTGGGGCTCGGCGATGACGCACCATCCCCATGTCCACATGATCGTGCCGGGCGGCGGCATCTCGTTCGACGGCAAGCGATGGGTCTCGTGCAGACCGAACTTTTTCCTGCCCGTGCCGGTTCTCTCGCGCCTGTTCCGGGGATTGTTCCTGGCCAAGCTCCGCGCCGCCCACCAGGCCGGCCGCCTCAAGTTTTTCGGCGTCCACGCCCACCTCGATAACATCAGAGCTTTCAAGGCGTATCTGGCGCCGCTGCGCAAGATCGAGTGGGTGGTCTATGCCAAGAAGCCGTTCGCCGGGCCGCAGGCCGTGCTCGCCTATCTGTCGCGCTATACCCACCGCGTCGCCATCTCCAATCGCCGCCTGATCTCGGCCGACCAGACCGGCGTCACCTTCAAGTGGAAGGATTACCGCATCGAGGGACCCGGCCGCTACACGACCATGACGCTGCCAGCCCACGAGTTCATCCGCAGGTTCCTGATCCACGTGCTGCCGAAGGGATTCCATCGCATCCGCCACTACGGGCTGCTTGCCAGTGGCAACCGTGCCGCCAATATCGCGCAGGCGCGCACGTTGCTCGCCGTGCCGGCCCGCTCCGATCAGCCCGACACCTCAGAAGCCGGGGCGCTCGACCAACCACCCGGGCTGCCGCGTCCGTGCCCGTGCACGAGATCGAAACCGCAGCGCGTAAGCTGCTCGCGGCCGGGATTCGTGCCGTGATCGCCACGCTGGGCGGCGATGGTGTGCTGCTGGTGACGAAGACCGAGGCGCGGCACATCCCGGCGGTGCCGGTAAAGCCGTTGGATACAACCGGGGCGGGCGATGCGTTCATCGGCAGCTTCGCGCACTTCTATGCCCTGAGCGGCGATGTCGCCGACGCGCTGCACTGGGCGGTGCGCTATGCGGCGCTCTCGGTGACGCGGCGTGGGACGCAGAAGTCGTACGTGGATGCGGCGGCGTTTCGCGAGTTCTGCGCCGCTCTTGAGGATGGTCCGCCGGCGAGATGACGCGCCGAACGTCCGAGCTTCGGTTCCGGCCAAGAGGTCGCGCCTGTCATAGAAGCGGCGCCATGCCGAACCTGAGGGCCAAGACGATTGCGCCGCCCCGGTTTGGCGCCATGACGCCTCCCCACGCCTGGAACCGCCGACAGAACCTTCTCTCAGGACCGATAGGATCGGCCAGTTCTCGTCCTCCTTGCCGTCACGGATTGGAGCGATCGCCGTTCCCGGGGTTGTGCCGCGCCTGTCCGGAACACCCGGACAGATTCGTTGGCTCGGTGAAGGATTGGGTGCCCAAAACGAGGAGATATTTAGGGGTCTGCTCAAATTAAGTAGCAAAGAGATCGATGATTTGCGGATCTCCGGCGTGATCTAAATCGCCGACCATGCGCGAACTGGGGGAGGAAAACCGTTTCGCGCGAGGTCCCAACTCTCAGCGCTTGAACAAGCCCATCAAGGTTGCCTTCGCGAGCGTGTTGAAGTTCAGGTTGAATCCAACGATCGCAGCCGAGGTATCAGGCGTTACAGGAAGCGTTTCCGACGACACCGCAAACACAGTGAAGATATAGCGGTGGGGATGATCGTTTGGCGGCGGGCACGGACCACCGTAGCCAGGCTTTCCGAAGTCCGTTCGTGTCTGAAGCGCTCCCACTGGGAGCTTGCCAGATTGAGGATTGCCGGCGCCGAGCGGCAATTCGGTCGTGGTGGCCGGTATGTTAACGACGAGCCAGTGCCAAAAGCCGCTACCGGTCGGCGCGTCCGGATCGTAGCAAGTTATGGCGAAGCTTTTTGTTCCGCTTGGCGCACCCGACCACGTCAGATGCGGAGACTGATTACCTCCCGCGCAACCGAAACCGAAGTCTTTCGAGAGTATATGAGCTTCTGGAAGGTAGTCGCCGTCGCGAAAGCTTTGGCTGTTTAGGGTGAGGGGCATTGCGTCTATCCCTTTTTAATTAGGCTCGATGGAAAGTGATCAATGCATGGCGCTCCTAATATGATCGCCAGAGGACCAACATTAGCATAGCGGCGGCAAAAGCTCGGATATTTTACCATACGATCCCTGCCGAGTTGCCGAGCCTTCGCTGCCTCCATCGTTCTGCAACCGAAGCGGCTGGTCCTACAGGAAGGGGGAGAAACATTTGGTTTAGGATCAAAACTCGATTCATTCGGAACGACCGCTATTATTGGCGCGAAGCGGACGTTCCATAACATACGATCCGCGTAATGTTTGGGGCGTCTAAACCAACGTCCGTTCTTGGGGTAAGAGCGGAAGACATCTGCTCGTGCTGAGTGCTTCTCAGTTTGACCCAATGCTGACTTCCGTGGGCTCTCACCGCACCCCCTACGCCATCGGAAGCACCGCCCCTAGCGCAAGCGCAGGATGACTACTTGAGAGTGGCACCCGTTTTTCGCGGTGCTCCGCGTCCGACGGCCAGCGACGCCGTCGCATGGCGAGCCGCGCATGATCGAGCGCGAGCAAAAAAGGCGCGCAACGATCCCTCGTGCAGGCGCTGGAATTGCCGCCACCTTTCAGCGCTCTTTCAGCGCTATCGACCTCAAGTTGGGAGCGGATGTCAACGCTATCGATGTTCGGTCCCGGGAAGTAGCCCTGGACGACGGCAGCCGGCTTGCATTCGACCATCTCCTCCTGGCAACCGGTTCCGAACCGGTCCGGCCGTCGATCCCTGGGGCAGATCAACCTCAAGTGCACACGCTGCGACAAGGTTGTGAACGAATTTAGGGGCTGTTCGTTATGCTTCCACAGAGGAAATGCAAATGAATGAGATAAAAGAAACATATGGAAGTCATCGGCGCGGACGGCGTTCATGTCGGCACCGTTGATAAAGTTGAAGGAAAGGAAATCGCATCAAGCTGACCAAGGCCGACAGCGGTGAAGGAAAGCACAAAGGTCACCACCACTTCGTCGAGAAGGGCTTGGTAGCCGGAGTGGAAGGCAACAACGTTCGGCTTTCTGCGAATGCAGCCGTCGCGGTTACGATGGAAGAAGAACAGTCGTCTAAACCGGCCTAGCGCAGTGGATTTGCTAAAGCAGCGTCGGTTGTTCTACCATCTCCTGTCGGCAGTCGGATGACTCCCTGCCGCTGTGTTCGCGTTCGCCGCTGGCCACGATGTTCAGGACACCATCCGGCAGGGGTCGCGGTAGCTTACTGGCTTCTTCCCATGGTGCTGATAACCACGTGTCACACTCGGCTGCGTCGGTCAGGATCACCGGCATTGCTTTGGGGTGGATTGGGCCAACCACATCATTTGGTTCTGTCGTGAGAAATCCGTAGAGCAGATGCTTGCCCTTCAACGGGATTTCGGGCGATGCGTTCGTCAGGCGGAACATCGCTCCAAATCGAGCGTTTGGCCATTGGCGGCGGTGTAGACGGAAAAGCCGGAACTGACGGCCGCCTGTCGATTGTCGTCTCAACCTTGAAGGAGACGAACAATGGCTCAGAAGAATAGAACGCCACGCAAACCAAACATAGTGGAAGTCGATACTGGCTCGGGCGGGGAACAGGTGCCAGCACGGCCACACGACTCCGGCAGCGGGGCCAACGAGACAGTTGATGGTTTGGACTCGGCAACAGAGACGTTGCGACACGCCGCCGAGGATACGCCATCTGGTGCCGGTCCCGACGATGTGGAGAAAACACCGGTGTTTGACCGGGCCGATCTTGCGCCGAAGATCTAGCTAAACTGTCCGGGACGTTCCCGACAAAATGTCGAAAAAGCCGACCAATCGAACGACAGTCGGTTTGCACTTCGAATCGCATCGTAGGAATGGAACTTGGAAGCGATCTGGTGATTATCGCTTCAACCATCGGAGACCCGATGTCCCACCACTGGCGATCTGCGGTAGGCAGGCCGGATGCCCCAGTTTCGCGGCTTGCGTGCTTGTAGACCCCCTGCACCCCGCCATGCGATCGATTGAGGGAAACTGTTTCGATCGCCATGATATCACGGCTCCGCCGCCTCGACGGCAGCAAATTGGGTGGGGCATCTCTCCGACGCCGAAAGGTAGTTAGGGAAAGATCCAGTGTTGTCGTTTGATCAAGCCGCGCCGGGCGAGCCCTGCGCTGGCGCCGATCGGCGGGCACATGACAGGCTAGACCCGGTTTGATTGAGGGTTCCGGGGTGGCAAACGGACAGTCCGAAGCGCATATTGGGGCATGTCAGAATCCCCCTTGGGTCATCATCGATCCTGTAAATGCGGCGCGGTTTATGACCGTAGCGAGCACATCATAAAAGAGCGCGAGATCAGCAGCTTTGAATGTGCCGTGTGTGGAGCAACTATCGAGAATTGGAACTCCGCTTGGGTTCCTCGATATCGGTTCATTGCCAGTCCAGCGAGGGATGCCGAATGACTGACCATCCCAAACGCCCAGGGACGACCCCAACTCGCTAAATCGATCGACTGACCGCACGCCAGCGCCCGCAAATCCCATGCGCACCAGCGGCCTTCCTAGACTCGGCAAACGGCCACGCGCCGCCGTAAGGTCAGCCGCCGGGCTGATCATCGTCCAGGGCGGCCGCCCGCTTCGCATGCGTCCAGGCATATTCCCACTCCGGCCAAGCCGCATACAGGAGCGGCCAATTCTTCCCGTCGAACAATTCCGGGGCTCGCGAAGCAATCATACCGTGCAGGCGATCAGCTTTCAGGCCAGCGCCTTGCTCAAATGCAAGAACGAAAACGCGGAAGAAGTCGCCTTTGTAGGGTTCCTGATGAAAGTAGCCGCCGTGCTTATCTTGCGACCTGAGTAGTGCGATGATCAAGTCGACAACTTTGTCGTGGGTCATGGCGCCGGATCAATACCGCGGGTTCTCGTGCCGACGGCGCCGGTGTACGGTCACATTGCCGTGCTCTCGGTGCTCGATCGAAACGACGTGGTGGCCGCGAGAAATCGCTTAGAGCGCCACTACGGCATGCGGCCGCTGCCGATATCGGACGAATAAAGGGCCTCCTCGCCGATCAATCATCGGCGACGCGCGAAGGCAACACCCAACAGAAACGCAACTAACAGCGACCCGAGAGGTGCTTCGCGCGCTATATTGCTCAAGATGCTCAACGGCATGCCAGGCTTTCGACCCGCATCTATCGCGTCGCTAACGCGATTGACCGTTCCTTGCACAGTATCGGAAACTTCCGCGATGGTGGATTTCGGCTCCGGAGTGGGATCCAAGCCCTCGTAAACGAATGGGGGCGGCGGGGCGTCATCGCTCATGGCAAAGCCTCCTGTCGATTGCACTCAATCGATCAGACGGTGAATCGTTCCGAGATATGAAAATGATCGCTAAGTTGATCTGGCCGCGCCCCAAGTGAAAGCCCACAGCAGGCTACACCGTGGCAATGCGGAGGGTCTGATCCTTTGAAAGATCGGAACGGATTTCGACCGGAACGGCAAAGTCCTCGGCCAATTCTCCGCGCTCCTGCAACAGCCTGAGCGCACGGAGGCGGCGTTCGCCGCTGACGACTTGGTAGTGCTTGCCGTTACCTCCCCTTTGGCCCTTCAACGGGCTGACGACAAGATTTTGCAACAGGCCGTCAGTCTTGATGCTGGCTGCCAGCCCTTCGATGGTCTTGCGGTCCATCCCCTTGCGCGGGTTGCCCCGGCTCGGTTCCAGTGATGATAACGATACGTTTTGCATGGTCATGATTTTCTCCTTCTGTGATCTGCGCAGACCGCGACCTCGCGGCCTTTCTTCCCTTCCTTCCTTGAAAGACGGGTTGCGCATGCAACCGACTAGGCCCGCGCCAATGAGCGGGGGTTCGGCTGTCAAGGCCGCCAGCGGGGTGAGGGGGATCACCCGGTCTGCACGACCGCAGGGAGGAAGATCGGGGATACGCCCCGCAGGCGCCCCTAAGGGGGCTTGGCCTTTACAGCCAGGGGGCCGCCGGCCCCACACTTGTCTTCTTTCTTGTTTCTTGCGCCAGGGATCGTCACCCACAAGGGCCGAGACTTACTATGAGGCTCGGGGCGAAGCGTAGAGCCCGGTCCGGTGCAAGCACCGGAGGCGTTATATCGCGACACCCGCGGAAGGATTCACCCACCAACGGATGACGCAGTGAAAGCTTCCGCCGCTGCACCGATTACATGCAGTAGGAAACTTCCAGCACGGTTTCAAATACGCGATCATGTGCGCGCTCCGTGCCGTGTCGCTTGTTGATTTTGCATATCGCACTCCTAAGGCGCTCCAGCAGCGAAATTACGTCGCTAACTTAGGACCGCCGATGCTTTCAATCTCATTTCTCTGAGCTGTATAGTGGTGTTAAACAGAAAGGCTTTTGGCAATGAGCGATCCGGTCCCGGATCAATCCGAATCGTCGGAGGGAAATGCAGAAGCAGTTCCTGTGTCACCTTGGCTGCGCGCCACGATCGCTGATCTGCAGGACCTGGATTTCGAAGCATCTATTGCCGGATCAAAATCGGCCGACGCTGGCGAACTTAGCGACCTGTTCCGCCCCTCAATTCAAAGCGGTGACAAGAACACCGAGCCGCCGGACACCGCTGCTACGCGCATAGCCATTCTGCTTTCGTCCGTAACCGGCATGCATTTCAAGCCGGACGAAAGCAACGAACCCTTCGGCGCCATGATTGTATTTGCGGATGGGCGGCGGTCTGCGATTCCGTCTGACTTCCGTGCCGGGCATGTCGATCTACTGGCGGACCTGGCAAATCGTGCCCGGCATCCGGTATTGCGGACCCGGCTCGCGGATGTCTGCTGGTTGCTCGACCGCAAGAGAGCAAACTTCGGCACAATGGCGCTTGCGGGCTACGGGGAGATTGTAACGAAGGCCGACAAAGGCGAGCTACTCTTCCGTTTCGAGAAGGAAGGCGGAGCGCTTCAGCACGACGCCCGCGATTATCTCAGAAGAGCTCTGCAACTGGGCCGCATGCTTGGCTGGGAAAAGCCGGAATGCATCACTGCCCGGGGCATCGTAACAATGCTGCGCAAGCGCGCAGCCGAGTCGCGAGCGCTGGTGCCCCTGCTCTGGTTTGCAGAGTTAGATTTGGATTTTCGCGTCTCCGATGCCAAGGAAGTGGGCCTCGACATCGATCAGGTTGTTGCAAATCTCCCGGACGGCGCGCACTCCCATATTGTGATCGAGCTTTGGCGGCTTGGCGCTCGCGCTTATCAACTCGCAAAAAGCGACGAAGACAGGTTTCGTTGTCAGGCTGCCGCCGCCGAACAGCTCGCTGCGGATGCTGATGCAGCCGCAAAAAAGGAAAACTCAGCCATGATGGCTGCGCATTGGTTGAGCGCAGCCATAGCTCAGTTGCACGGGATTCCAGGAACAAAGGAACGCAGAACGGAGCTGCGGCATAGGCTCATCGACATTCAGGCGCGCATTCCCGAGGAAATGTCCTCGTTCTCGCACGCACTCGACTTGCGGGAGATTGCTGATCGCGTTGAAAAGGCCATCGGGAAGGCGACCCTCATCGATAAGCTATTTATCTTTGCCAGTCTCAGCGGCTCCCCTGAACCAGAAGAGTTGGTCCGGACCGCCGAGGAGACGATCCGGCAGCATCCACTCTCCTCATTATTTGGAACGTCGCACATGGATCACGAAGGCAAAGTGATCCACCGCACGGAAGGTTCCGGTGTCGGCGATCCCCACAGTTCAGCCATTGCCAACCAGATCGCGCAGACAGAAGCCATTCGGCGGCAGATTGCGGCTTTTGGGCAAATTGAGACCGCACGCCGGAGCATCATGAATGAGCATGCGTTGTCGGACGACGTTTTCCGGTCGTTATTACAGCATTCCGCGTTTGTACCTGATGACCTGGTATCCACCTTTGCCAGAGGCTTTTTGCGGTTTTTCCAAGGGGATTTTGTCAGCGCTATCTACATTCTCACGCCGTTACTGGAGAATTCTCTGCGGTACGTGTTGAAGATGAGTGGGCATGATGTGTCGATGTTCGACGATGCTACACAGACCCAGGAAGACAGAACCATTTCCTCACTTTTTGAGCAGATGCGGACAGATCTCGACGACGTGTTTACAAAACCCATCACCACGGACCTTGAGAATGTCTTCTTGACGAAGCCTGGCCCTTATCTCCGGCATTCCGTCGCACACGGTTTACTTCACGACGGCTCGCCGTATGGAGCCGATGCGATCTATGCCTGCTGGTTCATCTTCCGGCTCTGCCTGCTGCCGCTTTTTCCGCACCGGAAAGAGCTATCTCTTAGCGATATCTGACATCCGCTGCTCGTGACCCGCGCGCTTACAGCCGATCTGGCCCCAGTTTTTCGAGATCGCACAGACGCGAGGGAAACCGGACCGGCA
>Ga0097691_1001520_pt1 | contig 16905 bp, 15 predicted proteins | sample NGESurdeep072012_8_FD_72858 | JGI IMG/M metagenome (GOLD analysis project Ga0097691, IMG submission 72858) | Arctic peat soil microbial communities from Barrow, Alaska - NGEE Surface sample 210-1 deep-072012 | ecosystem: Environmental > Terrestrial > Soil > Wetlands > Peat ... | reverse complement strand
ATTCCGAGGACGTGTGCACCTATGTCAAGGCCGACCTGGGCATGATGCTGGGCGGCGAGGTCGGCCCGACCGGCGAGCCCCTGCCCCGTCCCGACTTGCTGCTCTTGTCCTACACCGGTTGCTTCACCTTCATGAAGTGGTTCGAGCTGATCCGGCAGAAGTACAACTGCGAGACCACCATGCTGCATGTCCCCTACCAGGGCGACGGCAAGATCTCCAAGAACATGCGCGACTACGTGGTCAAGCAAATCAAGGAAAGCGTGATCCCGTCGCTGGAGCGCGTGTCCGGCGTCAAATTCGACATCGACCGCCTGCGCCAGTACATGAAAGAATCGGCCAAAGCCGAGGAGGACCTGGTGCACGTTCTGCAGTCGGCGAAGAACCGGCCCTCGCCCATCGACGGCTACTTCGGCGCGGTGTATTACATCGGACCGATTTTCACCGCCTTCCGCGGCACCAAGGAGGCGACGGAATACTACCGAGTGCTGCGGCAGGAGATCGAGCAGCGCGTGCGCGAGGGCAAGGGACCGATCACCCCGGAAGGCGAGATGGCCGAGGAGAAATACCGCCTGGTGGTGGAAGGCCCTCCCAACTGGACCAGCTTCCGTGAATTCTGGAAAATGTTCTACGACGAGGGCGCGGTGGTGGTCACCTCCACCTACGCCAAGGTCGGCGGCGTCTACGACTTCGGTTTCCGCCACGATCCGGACCACCCGATCGAGTCGCTGGCCGAATACTGCCTCGGCTGCTACACCAACCTCAATCTCCCGCAGCGCATCGACATGATCTGCAAGTACATCGACGAGTACCAGGCCGACGGCCTGCTGATCAATTCGATCAAGAGCTGCAACAGCTTCTCCGCCGGGCAGTTGCTGATCCTGCGCGAAGTGGAGAAGCGCACCGGCAAGCCCGCCGCGTTCATCGAATCCGACCTGGTGGATCCGCGCTATTTCTCCGCGGCCAACATCAAGAACCGGCTGGAGAGCTATTTCCAGATGATCAAGCAAAAACGCACCGCCGCCGCCGGCGCCGTTCATTAGAGATTAGGACCCCAAGGAAACCATCATGCGCTGCTTCATCGGTATCGACCTCGGCTCGACCACCACCAAGGCGGTGGTTATGGACGAGGACCGCAACGTGCTCGGACGCGGCATCACCAACTCGCGCTCGAACTACGACACCGCAGCCGCAATCGCCAAGCAGGAGGCGCTGGTCAACACCCGCTTCCACCTGTTCCGCAATGCGCTGTCAAAATCAGGCGCGCTCAACGGCAAGCTCGATGATTTCCTCGGGCACCTCGAGCGCGACTTTCGGCTGGAGCAGTTCCTGGAACAGCTCGCCGACCTGGAGGCCACCTGCCGGCGCAACGCCGAGGGCACGCGTTTCGGCGACAACGCCGCAGCGGTCGCCGCGGCACTGAACGAAGTTTTCAAGCGCCTGCAGGCGGAGGCGCCGGAACTGTTCGCGCCGGGGGCGAAACGCAAGTCGGACTTTTTCCGCGACATCGCCGGCAGCCGCTACCTCGCCATCGGCGAGACCGTTTCCAAGGAGATGGGCATCCGCTACGACATGGTGCTCAACGTATTCGACCGCTCGATCATCGAAGTCGAGAACCGCGTCTACGCCGACGCCATGACCACGAACCTGATGCGCGCGCTGGAGCGTACGTTCAAGAGCATGCCGGAAACCGCGGGCCGCGCAGCCGCCATTCGCGCGCCGATCCAGGGCGTGCTCGATACCGCGCTCGAGGAGAGCTACGTGGTCGGCACCGGCTACGGCCGCGCGCGCCTGCCTTTCTCCAAGGAACACATCCGCTCCGAAATCCTGTGCCACGGCCTGGGCGCGCACGTGATGTACCCGGGGACGGCCACGGTACTCGACATCGGCGGCCAGGACACCAAGGCGATCCAGGTGGACAATCACGGCATCGTCGAAAGCTTCCAGATGAACGACCGCTGCGCCGCCGGCTGCGGGCGCTACCTCGGCTACATTGCCGACGAGATGAACATGGGCCTGCACGAACTCGGGCCGCTGGCGATGAAGGCAACCAAGAAGGTGCGCATCAATTCGACCTGCACCGTGTTCGCCGGCGCCGAGCTGCGCGACCGCCTGTCGCTCGGCGAAAAGCGCGAAGACATCATGCTCGGCCTGCACCGCGCGATCGTCCTGCGCGCCATGTCGATCCTGGCGCGCTCGGGCGGCGTGCGCAACGAATTCACTTTCACCGGCGGCGTCGCCAAGAACGAGGCCGCGGTGAAGTCGCTGAAGGATCTGGTGCGCGAGAACTACGGCGAAATCAAACTCAACATCGACCCCGACTCGATCTATACCGGCGCGCTCGGCGGCGCGACGTTCGCCTGGCGCGCGGTGGTCGAGGAAGGCAAGCTTGTGGAGGCAAGAGTATGAACAAGAACATTGCGGAGGCGAGGACATGACCATTACAGTCGGCATCGACATCGGCTCGGGCGTCGTCAAGACGGCGCTGTTCAAAACCGAGGGCGGCAGGATCGAGTGGCTCGCGCGGCGCGTCGAGCGCATCCGCCGGCGCGACAACCTGCAGCTGGCGAAAGCGGGTTACGACGAGGTGCTCGAGGAGGCCGGGCTCAAGCCCGCCGACGTCGATTACGTCGCCACCACGGGCGAAGGCGAGAACGTCAAGTTCGCCACCGGGCATTTCTACTCCATGACCACGCACGCCCGCGGCGCTATTTTTCTCAACCCGGAGGCGCGCGCCGTGGTGGACATCGGTGCGCTCAATGGCCGCGCCATCTTCATCGACGAACGCGGCAAGGTGCTTGCCTACAAGATGACCAGCCAGTGCGCCTCGGGCTCGGGCCAGTTCCTGGAGAACATTGCGCGCTATCTCGGGGTCGCAGTCGAGGAAATCGGGCCGCTGTCCAAGTCGGCACAGACCCCGGAAAAGATAAGCTCGATCTGCGCCGTGCTGGCGGAGACCGATGTCATCAACATGGTCTCGCGCGGCATCCCCACGCCGGACATCCTCAAGGGCATCCACCTCTCCATGGCCTCGCGCCTGGTGAAACTGCTGAAAGTGACCGGCATCATGAAGGGTACGGTGCTGCTCACCGGGGGCCTGGCGCTGGACGTCGGCTTGCTCCTGGCGGTACAGGAAGAACTGGCAAACGAGAAGATAACCGGTCTGACCGTGGTCAGCCACCCCGACTCGATTTGCGCCGGAGCGATCGGCGCGGCGCTATGGGGCGCGTTCAGGCACGGCAAGCTGCGCGAACTGCAGCAGCGCGTCGCGGCTTGACCCCACGACCGACAATCAAAAGGAAACTATCATGGCCCTGCTCATCAACGACGACTGCACCGACTGCGACGCGTGCGTCGCAACCTGTCCGAACAAAGCGATTACGGCCGGCACCCCTTATGTCATCGACCCGCTGCTGTGCACCGAGTGCGTCGGCGCCGAGGACGAGCCACAGTGCATGCTGGTGTGTCCGGCCGACTGCATCGTCCCACACCCGGATTTCCGCGAGAGCAAGGAGGAATTGCTGGAGAAGTACAAAGGCATACACGGCTGACGCCTTACCTTGCCGGCGGTGCCACCGCGGCGCCTTCGATGCGATGCCGCTCAAGCGCGCGGGCGACGAACCCTGAAGCCTTCATCTCCTCAATAAACTCGCGCAGGTACTTCGCACCGGCCTCGCGCCCTTTCGGCGTTCCCATAGCCTGATTGATCACCATGAACCGGCCTTCGAGCAAGCGCAGACCGGGGATTCGCTTCGCATCGGCCTCGAGTTGCTGTTTCACGCCGGCGGCGACATCGAGCCCTTGTGCGACAAACAAATCCGTGACTGCCTGCGAAGTGGGAGCGCGAACGATCTTCGCCTGTTTCAGCTCGCGCGAGAGAAAGAGGTCATACGCGCTCCCGGTCGCAGCGGCGACGCGCACACCCGCGCGATCAACTTCGGCGTTGCCGCGTATCGGCGAATTCTGCCGCACCAAGTAGGCGCCTTCAATCACCACATAGGCCGCGGAGTAGCTGATCTCGTTCGCGCGCACCGGATCGATTGCGACATAAGCGACGTCCCACGCACCGGACTTGAGCGCCGCCACCACCTTGCCCGCCGCGTTGTAAGTCACCAGTTCGAGCGGAACGCCGAGGCGCCGCGCCAGTTCGCGCGAGAGATCGACCGAAACGCCGCGCGCCCCCCCGGTGGACGCATCCCTGGCCGCGAGAATCGGATTGCCGAAGTTGATCGCGGCACGCAGCTTGCCCGTCGGGGCGAGGTCCGAAACAGCGGCGCTCGGGGCCATGGGTGTGGTTGCGCAGGAGGCAAGGAAAGTCACAAATAAGAGCGGGATCGCGAGTCTAAACATACTTGGCGTTCTCCGGAATATCTCGGGACAGGATTGCTGTCTGCGCAGGCTACCGATTGCACGGTCACCGCTAGTCTATCTCCATACTGCGCAAGCGGCGAAACCTTTTTTGGCCTTTAGGCGAAGAGCCGCGCGATGTCGGCTGCGCTGAAGCCGACCGGCACCTGGATTTCGTCGGCGCGCCCGCCCAGGCCAATATGTGTTGCATATTGGCCTTGTCCCGATTCCATAGTCGAGGTACCCTTGCCGCCATGACCGATTAAGGGAAAAAAACAAATGAAACCATTCATCGTCTGCGGCCGCTTCGTCGGCGCGGCTGCGCTTATCGTCTGCACCAGCATCGCGCCGCATGCCTTCGGCGCGGCGCTCGAGCCCGTCGTCGCGCTCGCGCAACAGGAAAAGGCGCCGTTGCTGGACACGCTCAAGGACTTAGTATCGATCGAGTCAGGCAGCGGCGACCGCGAGGGACTGGATAAGATCGCGAATCTGATCGCCGGCCGCTTGCAGGCGCTGGGCGGCAAAGTCGAAACCATCGAACCCGACCCCGCCGACACTTACCGCATGGTCGACACGCCCAAGCAGATCGGCAAGATGGTGCTGGCGCGTTTCACGGGAACGGGAACAAAGAAAATACTCCTGATTGCGCACATGGACACGGTATATCTGCGCGGCATGCTCGCGCAGCAACCGTATCGCATCGACGGCAATCGCGCCTACGGTCTGGGCATTTCCGACGACAAGCAGGGCATCGCCCTGATCTTGCACACGCTCGCCATGCTGAAGGCGATGAACTTCCGCGACTACGGTGTCGTGACCGTGCTGATCAACGCCGACGAGGAGGTCAGTTCCGCGGGGTCGCGCAGCATGCTCACCAAACTGGGCGGCGAGCATGATGCCGTATTCTCATGCGAGGCCTCGCGCGTCGAATCCGACAAGCTCTCGCTCACGACCGCTGGCATCGGGGCGGTCGTGCTCAAGGTGCAAGGCAAGGCATCGCACGCAGGCTCCGCACCGGAACTCGGCCGCAACGCGCTCTACGAGCTTTCGCATCAAATTCTGCAAACTCGCGATTTGTCTGATCCCTCGACCGGTCTCAAGATGAACTGGACCGTCTCCAGCGCCGGCACCAATCGCAACGTCATTCCAGCCATCGCATCGGCGACCGCCGATGTCCGCGTGCTGCGCGTCGCCGACTACGACGGCATAGAACAGAAAGTGAAGGAGCGCATCAAGAATCAGCTGATTCCCGACACCAGGATAGAAATGACTTTCGAGCGCCGACGGCCGCCGCTCGAGCTTACGCCGGCAGCTGAAGCGCTGGCGAGACATGCGCAGCGCATCTACGCCGAGATCGGCAAGGAGCTGGTCATCGGCGCCGTCGCCGAAGGTGGCGGAACCGATGCGGCGTTTGCCGCTCTCAAAACCAAGGCGCCCGTGATCGAACGCTTCGGGCTGCGCGGTTTCGGCGCGCACTCGAGCAACGCCGAGTACATCGAAATCGACTCGATCGAGCCGCGCCTCTATCTGATGACGCGGATGATCATGGATGTGGCGCAGGGGAAAGAGCGGTAGAGTAACCGCGGCTTCGCGGTAAGCCCTGGCACTGCGCCGCGGATGGCCCCCCATCCGGCCGGAAGCAACATCGGACTGAAAAAACGGCGCACAATTGCGGTAGGGTGGACCGCATGCGGACCCCGGGGGTCCCCCCGTCCGGTCCGCCGCCGGGCATGCGCGGAAGACGATGTATTACGGAGAACGCCTCAACAGTTACACCCACCTCGCCGGCACGGTATTTGCGGCCATCGGCGCGCCGCTGCTCGTCGTCCTCGCGGCGCGCACCGGGGATGCGTGGAAGGTCGTCGGCTTCAGCACCTACGGCGCAGCCCTGTTCCTGCTCTATGGGGCTTCGACCCTTTACCACAGCGCGCGCGGACGGGCGAAGACCATCCTGCGCAAGCTCGACCACTGCTCGATCTACGTGCTCATCGCCGGCACGTATACGCCGTTCGCCCTGGTGACCTTGCGCGGGCCATGGGGCTGGACGCTGTTCGGCCTGGCCTGGGGACTCGCCGCCCTCGGGATCGCGCAGGAATTCGTGTTCGGCAAGGGCGCGCGCCGCCTGTCGATCGTCATCTACGTCGTCATGGGGTGGATGGGCGTGGCCGCGCTGCGCCCGCTCGCCCAAGGTTTGGGCACGCCCGGGCTCGCGTGGCTGCTGGCCGGAGGGCTGCTATATACGGGCGGCATCATCTTCTACGTGCTGGACGAGCGCGTGCGCCACTTTCACGGCGTGTGGCACCTGTTCGTGCTCGGCGGCAGCGCGGCGCATTTCGTTGCCATCGCTTTCTACATCGCCTGAGTACGATCGCGGCAAAAGTTTGCCGGTCCCCTATCTGTTGTGGGAGGCCCGCCCTCGGGCCGATCGGTGTTCGCCTTTGGCACTGGTCGCGGCGAGGGCGCCGCTCCTACGCCCCAAAGGTCTCGATCCCCCTTGAGGGGAAAGTCCCCTTGGGGGACAGTGCCCCCGGCTCAGGCGAGGCGCTTGACGAACCCCAGGCGCTGGCACGGTCCGAAGCCGGCGCGGTAAAAGAATGCGAGCAAGCCGAAGTTATCGCGCGCAACCACGGTCGTGACGCGCTCGACGCGCAGCGCCTTGAGGTTGACGAAAAGCTGCGACAGCAGCGCGGTGCCGATGCCTGCGCCGGTGAAGCCGGGATCGACGCCGATGGTATCGATTACCGCTACCGGCTCGGTGCGGCCAAAATCGCCGAAATCCACGCTGGCCATGATGTAGCCGGTGGCAGATCCATCCTGGTGCGCCACGAGCGAGACGCGTATCGCCGAGTCGAGCAGCGCCTCGTCCACCACGCGGCCGATATAGGCGCGGCGGTCCCGGTCCATGATGCGCCGGTCGATGCGCACGATTTCGTCGAGGTCTGCGCGCTCGAGCGAGCGCACGTCGGCGCGGTCGCGCGCGAGCGCCTCGAAACCGTTGGCTTGAGGCTCGCCGTAGTCGATCTCGGCGCTGAAGCGATGGTGCTCGGGTGCCAGGAGCTTTTCCTCGTCGCCACTGCCAATGCGTCCGGTATGGACTTCACAATCGATCACCAGGTCGCTCCCGAGTTCGAAGCCCGCGTGGTCGAGAAACCCGAGCATGCCGTGGTCTTTCCATGCCGCCTGCGTACGCAGCTCGAAGATATCGTGCTTGCGCGCATCGGCCGCGAGAGCCCCGAGCAGCGCGTCACCGTATCCATGCCCCTGTTCGCCCGGGCGCACGCTGATCACCTCCAGCTGCAGCACCGGCTCGACGCGGCCGAATTCGCCCTCGAGCTTGCGCGCGAGGACATAGCCCTCCAGCACGCTATCCTCCTCCGCCGCGAACTGGGTGTGCAGGGTCGGCGCGCGCAGCGCGGCCTGCAGCCGGCGCTCGAAATAGGCACGGCGCGAGCGGCCGGTTATCTGCGCGTCGATCTCGACCACCGCGTCGAGGTCCTGCGCGGCGAGCCGCCGCAGCTTGACGCCGGAAAGGGGCCCTGCCTGTGCACGCTCCGCCATTTCTTTCTCCTTTCAGCCCGCCGCGTAGGCGCCGAACAGTTCGCGATCCGTGTCCTCGTCGAGCAGATGCTCGAGCAGCGGCAGCAGCGCGCCGTCTTCTTTCTGCGCATGCGAACCCAGGCGTTCGCTGAACTCGAGCGCCAGGGTTTTCAGGGTCTGCCACTGCTGCGGCTGCAATCCGTCGGCGAGCGCCTGGCGCAACAGGTCGACGAGCGGCTGCGCCACGGCGCGTATGGTCGCGTGTTCCTCATTAAGCAACGCCGCCAGATCCCCGTCTCCGGCCTCCTCCAGCCGCGGGAACAGGTCGCGCTCCTCGAACTCGAAATGGCGCGCGACTTCGACCTCGATCGCGCTCTGCAGCGCGCGCGCGAACGCAGGCCAATCGCCATCGCCCGCCGCCGGCGGATAGGCGCCGGCGCGGCCTGTGAACAAGCGCTCGACGCGCCCGAGCAGCAGGAGGGTCGCGGCGTGCTCTTCATACAGACGACGACTGGTCTGGCGCTGAAAGTCCATGCCTTAACTTCCCCCGTTTACGGCCTATTCGGTATTATCGTACCACAATACCAGTTTGTACAGCCGCCGTCAAGGCGCCCTCAAGCCCAGTGCGGGAGCCCGATGCGCTCGCGCTCTGCCCCCCGCGAAATCATGCCTTGGCTGCATTCTCGGTGCGCGCGCCGAAGCGGCCATACACCTTGCGCGCGTTGCCGTGGAAAATTTTCTCCCTGTCCTCGGCGCTGAGCCAGCCGATCGCGTCGATATAACGCTTGGTATCGTCATAGTAGTGCCCCGTTTCTGGATCGATGCCCCGCACCGCCCCCACCACCTCGGACGCGAACAGTATGTTGTCCGCCGGGATGACTTTGAGCAGCAGCTCGATGCCCGGTTGGTGATAGACGCAGGTATCGAAGAAAACGTTGTTGAGCAGCAGTTCCTTGAGCGGTGGCCGCCCCATATCCTGCGCCAGCCCGCGATAGCGGCCCCAGTGATACGGCACGGCTCCGCCGCCGTGCGGGATGATGAATTTCAGCGCCGGGAAGTCTTTGAACAGGTCAGCGGTGATCAGCTGCATGAACGCCGTCGTATCGCCGTTGATGTAGTGCGCTCCGGTGGCGTGGAAATTGGGATTGCAGGAACCGCTCACGTGGATCATCGCCGGAACGTTCAGCTCCACCATTTTTTCATACAGCGGATACCACCACTTGTCGGTGAGCGGGGGGCCGGTCCAGTAGCCGCCGGAGGGATCCGGATTCAGATTGCAGCCGATGAATCCGAATTCCTTCACGCAACGCTCGAGTTCCGCGATGCAGTTCGTCGGGCGCACGCCCGGAGTTTGCGGGAGCTGGCACACGCCGACAAAGTTGCCAGGGTAGAGAGTGCACACCCGGTGGATCAGTTCATTGCAGGTCTGCGACCAGTATTTGCTCGTGCTCTCGTTGCCGATGTGGTGGCCCATGCCCATGGCCCGCGGCGAGAAGATCGTAACATCCGTCCCGCGCTCGCGCTGTATCCTGAGCTGGGCATGTTCGAGGCTTTCCCGGATCTGATCGTCGCTGATGCCGAGCGACCACGCAGACGCGGCGTGCCCTGGATCGTCCTTGAGGCCAGCGATCTGGCGGTTCCGATATTCTTCCAACTGCTTGGGGGCGGTCGTGTAATGCCCGTGACAATCGATGATCATGATGACGAATTTTCCTTGTCGGATCAGCTGAGTTTCGGCCGCAAATCGCGCACCCTCACCGCCTTGCCCATGGAGCGCGGAATTTCGCCGGGCTCCTTCACCACCACGTCGGCGGTGACTCCGATAATCGATTTGATGTGGTGTCGCACGGTCTCGCCTACAACCCTGCGCAACTCCGGTGTGGGCACGACGTTCGGCACCAGCTCGACTTCAACCGAGAGGTGGTCGAGCGTGCCTTTTCTCTCCACCACGAGCTGATAGTGCGGCGCAACGTCCGGCAGTCCCACCAGCACCGCCTCGATCTGCGACGGGTAGACGTTCACGCCGCGGATGATGAGCATGTCGTCGTTGCGGCCGGTGATGCGCTTGATGCGCACGTGCGTGCGGCCGCAGGCGCAGCGCTCGGTGCTCAAGCGGGTGATGTCGCGGGTGCGGTAGCGGATCATCGGCAGCGCCTCCTTGGTGAGCGTGGTGATCACCAGTTCCCCCGCCTCGCCCTCCGTCAACATTTTGCCGGTATCGGGATCGATCACTTCGAAGATAAAATGGTCCTCCCAGCCGTGCAGGCCGGCCTGCGCCTCCACGCACTCGCAGGCGACGCCGGGGCCCATGATTTCCGACAGGCCGTAGATGTCGACCGCCTTCAGTCCCAGGCGCGCCTCGACCTCGCGCCGCATCGCCTCGCTCCACGGCTCGGCGCCGAACACGCCGATCTCGAGCTTGGATTTCCGGAGATCGACGCCCGCCTTCTCCGCTACCTCGGCCATCGCGAGCGCATAGGACGGCGTCGCGCACAGCACGCGCGCACCGAAGTCGGTGATGAGCACGATCTGGCGCTCGGTGCTGCCGCCGGACATCGGCACCACCGTCGCCCCCAGCCGCTCCACGCCGTAATGGGCGCCGAGGCCGCCGGTAAACAGTCCATAGCCGTAGGCGTTGTGAACGATATCACCCGGCCGCGCCCCGGCGCAGGCCAGCGAGCGCGCCATCAGATCGGCCCAGGTGGCGATGTCCTTCGCGGTATAGCCGACCACGGTCGGCTTGCCGGTGGTTCCCGAGGACGCGTGCAGCCGCACCACTTCCGCCTGCGGACGCGCGAACAGGCCGAACGGGTAATGGTCGCGCAGGTCTGTTTTCAGCGTGAACGGCAGGCCGGCAAGGTCTTCCAGGCGCTTCAGGTCGCCGGGTTCGAAACCCAGCGCTTTCATGCGCCGGCGGTGGAACGCTACGTTGTCGTAGGCATTCTTGATGCTCGTTTTGAGCCGGCGCAGTTGCAGCCGCGAGATTTCTTCACGCGGCATGGTTTCCGCCGCCGCGTCGAACTTGTATGCCGGTGCCGCGCGTTTGGGCGCGACCTTGCGCGCCGTCCCCGCTTTGGTCGCCGTGCCGCGCCCGCCATTGGTCGTGTTGCCCATGTTCTATCCTCCTTGCTTGAATTGTATTCTAGTCAGAGCAGCGGCTACCCGGGCTTCGCTGCCGTCAGCTGGGCCTTGGCGAGTTTCGCCTTGAGTCTTTGCGCGGTTTTCTCGACCCCGACGATGAACCGGTTGTGCTTGCCGCGCGCGACTTCCTCGACCGCATCGCGAGCGGTGAAGTCGAAGGACACGGCGCCGCCATTGACCTCGGTAAGGGTGACGGTAATCTCCACCCACATACCCATGAGTGTGGCGCCGACGTGATCGAGTTCGACCCGGGTGCCGACGGAATCCTTTCCCTGGTCGATGTGTTGGAGCAGCAGATCGCGGCAGGCCATCTCGATGTCGTACAGAAGGTTGGGGGTCGAATAGACCCGACAGTCGTCGCCCATGAAGCTGATGGTGCGATCGCGGTCGATTTCAACGCGTCGGGTGGCGGAGAGGCCGGCTTTAAGTGACTCGCTCATGGTTAGTCCTCAAGTGTGGTGTAGGTGCGATGGCGTAAAACGTATTCAAATCAGTGGCGGCCTCTGAGGGCGTCGGCGTAGAGCCGCGCCTCGATGTAGCGCACCAGAGCCCGGGTGCCCCGCGCAGAGTTGCGAAACACGCAGACACCTTGATCCATCAGGCCGGCGCACATCGCGTCATAGAGTTTCCCGCCGTCCACAATCCCGACGATCGGCTTGTCGTTACGATTGACGATTGGAGGCATCAGATGCACGGTACTCTTCGGGTCCTTGATGTCGTGGCCGGGCCGCAGCTTGCTCTGTTCGAGCGCGCGCACGGACGGAGCGGTCGGGTCGAGTCCGACCACGACCGCGTCGATATTCGGATCCTGGAGGAACGCCTCGGTGATCTGCAGATGGGCCTCGTCGTCGGCGCCAGGATTGATGTCGATGGGGTTTCTGACCTCCACCAGCGCGTCCAGCCGTTTGGCCACCAGAATCTCTTCGACGCGCTTGACCGTGCCCGGTTCCAGCGCGCCCATCTCCATCGCGAAGGTATCCGACTCGATGGAGTCGGCCATGCCGACCGCCTCAAAACCCGCGCCGCTGATGGCGCCCAGGCGCTTGCCGCGTATTTTCTTTTGGTGCAGGATCCCGGCGATATAGAAGAGATCGTCGAATGCGCTGAAATCCTCGGCCACGATCGCCCCGGCCTGGCGCACCACCGATTCAAACAGCGTCGGCCCACCGGCGATGGATGCGGTGTGGCCCATGACGCCGCCCATGCCGGGAGCCGTCTTGCCCGATTTGTAGACCACGACCTGCTTGCCATTCAGCACCGCTTTGCGCACGGCCTTGGCGAAGTCGAGCCCGTCCAGGTCCTTGAAACCCTCGACATAGATGCCAATGGTTTCGATCTCCGGCCGCTCGCAAAAGTAGTTGAGCATGTCGCCGTGAGTGAGATCGGTCTGGTTGCCCAAGGCCAGCATGTAGCGCGGATCAAGCCACGGGTTCTGACTCAGGCGGGTGATCATGAATGCCCCGCTCTGGCTCAGCATGACGGAATTTCTTTCCGCTTTCTTTTGCGGCTTCGGCAGCCGCTCCAGCGGAATGAACCAGGAGTCGTAACAGCCGGGATGCGAGACCACGCCCAGGCAGTTGGCGCCGAGAAAAATCGGGCCGCCACCTTCCTTGCCGTGGGCGGCGTTGATCCTGGCTGCCAATGCGGCGGCCGGTTCCCTGCTCTTTTTCGTCTCACCCAGACTGCCAGGAATCAGCATGACCGATTCCACCGCGTCGGTGTCGATGATTTCATCCACGAGGTCGTAGACGGCACTGGCGGCTATGGCAACGATCAGGAGATCGAGCTTCCCGTCCAGCGACCTCAGGCTTTCGACACACCTGACGCCATCGATCTCCTTCTCCCCCGGACGAATGATGGTCATCCGCTCTTTGCTGTACCCGCTGCCCATCAGGTTGCGCAGGATAATCCGGCCGAAATTCATGCTGCTGGCCGAGACCCCGATGATGCCGATCGAGGCCGGATGAATCAGTTTGTCGATCTTGTGGATCGGGCGGCTGAGACGGCTGGGAACCGGCGCACCAAACTCGCAGTGAGCGGCTCCGACTGTCAACTGAGCTGCCAACTCATCGCCGATATGCACGGGATCCAGTTCAAGACCCCGCAGCACGAAGGGTGCTTCGGGATTGCCCGGCGAATAGCAGTTTGCCAGCGCAAGCAGCCGTTCGAAACAGGCCTTGAGTTGCGCATCCGGGAGTGGCAGTCCGTCGCGTTTGGCTAAGCTGGCCAGCTTTTGATAGGCAAGGGTACGTCTGAACAGTCCAAGAAAATCCTCGGCGTCCGTCAGTTCGGTGGCGGCGTAGACGGAGGCCCGATCTTTCCTGAAATTGCCTTCATCCAGTTCCGCATCCAGTCCGCCCAGTCCGGCACTGACGACCATGCCGAATTCCCGGGTGTTGTTCAGGCTGATACGCAGCTCGACAGCGGGTAATTTTTCGGCTGGCGAAGCGTGTTCCCTGAATTTGATCGCCAGACTGGAAAGCAAGGCGCCCAGTTCCGCGGCGTTCAGCCTGTCGCGTCCCTCGGATGCGGCCTGCCGGAATATGGCCGTCGCCCCGGCGCTCAACGCAGCGACGCCCGGGTTGGACTTTGACGGATTCTGCACTGTACTGACTCCCTTGGTGCCGCTCGATCGACTGGGTGGCGCGTTATCTGGTGCCGCGCACCGGCAGATGCGGCAATGCGAAACCCTGGTTGTAGGCGGCGCGCGTGATCAGCACAAACTTGAACTGCCATCCTGTCGCTAGCGCGCCAACACCGGCGAGCAGCAGCGCGATGCGCGCAATGTCGGCCGCGAACAAGCCGAGCAGCAACAGCGCCAGCGGCGCGATGGTGCCGAATTGGATCAGGATTTTTCCCGCCCGGTCGAGCGCCACCAGCGCCGGACGCGCCGCGCTTTTCGCCACGCTGCCGCGGTAGATCGACCAGGCCAGTCCGCGCGCGACGAGCGCCAGCGAGAAATACCCGAGCACGCCCTTGGCCGGCGTGTCGAACAGCGTGGCCAGGACGACGAACAAGCCCGCGCCTTCGGCGAGCGCGGTGGTGAAAATCAGCCATGCGAGCGCCGGCACGCGCCACGCGGGTATGCCTTTGGCTCCCTGCAGCATGCGACCCTGGCAGTAGGCGAAGACCAGCGCGGCCAACGCAGCCGCCTGCGCCAGCGCCTGGCTGCCCAACCATGCCGCAGACAGCCCCAGGGCGAACACCGCGCCCGCCGCGAACGATTCACGCGTCATCCACGAAGTGAACGGGTTGAAACCGACATTGATCGCGCGCAGCGGCCGTCCGATCTCGAACCAGACCGAAATCAACCCGATCCCGATTAGACCCATCCCGAGCACGATCTCCGCCCGCAGCGCGTCGCCCGCCAGGCCGGAGAAGGCGACAATCACCAGCAGCCCGGCGCCGGCGCCGCCGAAAATGAAATTGAGGGCGGCGCGGAAATCCCAGTTGCTCTGATGCCAGGGCTTCGGTCCGTAGTTCATGCTTCCTCCTTCTTGTCCCAAAGGTAGTAGAACCCAGGCCCGGTGCCGAGCTCCTCGTGCATGCGAAAATGCTGGTTCTCGGCGAGCAGTTCGGAAACGTTGCTGTGCGGATCTTCGATGTCGCCGAAGCTCAGGGCCTGTGCGATGCAGGAGTTGACGCAGGCAGGCGTGGCTTCGGGATCGATTCCCGGGGTCAGGCCTTTTGCCGTGCCGGCATCGATGCGGTCGACGCAGAAAGTGCACTTGGTCGCCACCGCCAGCCGCTTCGCATCGAAGCCCTGCTCCTCCGCCGCCGTCGGTTTGCCGTAGGCGAAGCTCGCGCGGTCGGTTTTGTAGCGCGCCTGATAGGGACAGGCGACCGCGCAATAGCTGCAACCGATGCACAGGTCGTAATCGATGGTAACGATGCCGTCCGCACGCTTCCTGGTGGCGGTGGACGGGCACACGTGCATGCACGGCGGTTCGTCGCAATGCATGCAGCCGACCGGCACGAAGACGCGCTTCACCGCCGGGTACTCGCCCACCTCCATGTCGAGCACGCGCCGCCACTGCACCCCCGGCGGGGTCGCGTTGGCCTGCCTGCACGAAGCGGTGCAAGTCTGGCAGCCGACGCAGCGGCGCAGGTCCGCGACCATGGCCCAGCGGGTCATTTTTTACCCCCTGCGCGTTTCAGGCTCACCCGCACGACGTCCGCTCCCGAACCGGTGGCGTCGGTCAGCGCCATGGTCATCGGCACCAGCGAATTCATGCTGGGCATGCCGAAGTCCTTGGCGTAAGGCGTCGCCCAGTGGCCGAACTGCCCCAGCAGCAACAGCGTATCGGGGCGGATGCCCTGGCGCAGCACTGCCGTGGCCCTCACGCTCGCGAGCGGCGTGGCGATCTCGACCATGTCGCCATCGGCCACACCGAGCTCGCCGGCGGTGCCTGCATTCATGATCACGCCGCGATGGCCGGCAACGTTGTCGGCAACTTCCTTGATCAGCTGCATGCCGACGTTGGCGCCCCAGGCATACTGCATGCTGCGCGCGGTAAGCAGCCAGAACGGAAAGTCCTTCGCCTTGCCGCCCATCACCGCCAGGGATTGCTCCCACTCGCCCGGAAAATCCTTCCACGGCGGCAACGGTTGGTACTCGGCGAGCTGCTTGTCCCACCATTGCATATCGTTCTCGTGCAGCCGGTTGCCGAGCTCCTTGCCGATCCGGTACAGGCGTTCCTGGTACGGCATCTCGAAGCGCAGCCCCTGCGCAGCCAGCGTCGGGAACAGGTACCAGTCGGCGTGCGGAAACGGTTTGGTGGCAAGGCCGTTCTCCTTCCACCAGTCCAGGCCGTGCGTTTGCTTGCCGCCGCTCAACTCGGCGCTGGCCGCGCGGCACACGGCATCCCAGATCTCGTCGCGGCCGTGGGCGCGCTTGGGATCGAGAGAAAAATCCCAGCCCTCGCCCTTGAGCGGCACGCCGGCCGCACCGCGATTGATCGCAGCGTTGTATTCCTCCAGCAGGCCGGTGCGGCGCGCGAACTCGGTGGCGATGTCGGTGAAATCGCGCGCCTCGCCTTGCGCCGGCACTACCGGCTGGCGCAGCGCGAATCCCTCGTGCTGCCAGAACTGCTCGACGAATTTAGAGCCGCCGATGCGGATCAGTTGCAGGCTCTCGAGGTCGGTCGCATCCGGTAGCAGGATGTCCGCCATGTGGTTGGTCTCGTCGCGGGTGTAGGCGAAGGCGACGACGAACGGAAAGCGCGCCATGGTCGCCGCTAAGCCGTTGGTATCCCAGAACGAGATCGCCGGATTGGAGCGGTACACGAACCACACGTCCGGCAGCGTCACCGTCGGCAGGCCCTTGGGAGTCTCGTTCAGAAACATCCAGGAAAAATGCGTCGGCCCGAGCGCCTGGCTCCATGGCCCATTGGCCGCAAGCGGCACCATGCTGCGGTAGGCGTTGCGGATGTTAGGACGCGCGTTCCAGTGCTCGCGGTCGGTCGGGTTCATCGGATAGTGCATGAAACCGTCCGCTCCCGGCTTCACGCTTTCCAGCCGTTCTCCCAGAGGACGGTTGAGCCGCACCGTCGTTCCAAGCGTGCCGCCGGGGACTTCCAACCCGCCCACCAGCGTGGCGAGCAGCGTGCGCGCCCATACACATTCGTAGCCGCCCCAGCCGTTGTTTACCGTCTTGCCCAGGCTCACCGCCACCGGGCGGTAAGGGAGCGTCTTGCCTTCGATTTCGATGGTCGCCCCGACCTGGGCGTGTTCGAGAAACTCGTTTGCGATGCGGCGCATGGTCGCTGCCGGCACGTCGCAGATGCCGGCCGCCCACTCCGGCGAGTACGGCTGCAGGTGCGCGACCAGCTTGGCGAAGGAGGGATGGCCTTCGAGGCTGCCCTGCGCCAGCTCCTCGGCGTC
>Ga0097691_1001519_pt1 | contig 16931 bp, 18 predicted proteins | sample NGESurdeep072012_8_FD_72858 | JGI IMG/M metagenome (GOLD analysis project Ga0097691, IMG submission 72858) | Arctic peat soil microbial communities from Barrow, Alaska - NGEE Surface sample 210-1 deep-072012 | ecosystem: Environmental > Terrestrial > Soil > Wetlands > Peat ... | reverse complement strand
CCATCGAGGTAGATCGAGAGCTTTTCCGCCGGCCCCTTGCTCTGCATGAGGTTCGCGCCCGGTGGAGTATTTCCGCCCACACACGCAGCAACTCCCAACGCCAACGTGAGTGCCGTGACGATGGCCGCGAACGCGGAGCGGGCGACGATGGAGGGTCGTGTCTCAGTTTGAACTGGTCGTGGCCGAACGTTCAATGCATCATCGGGCCACCGCCGATGTTGCCAGTGAGCCAGAGGATCAACAAGATAATCAGCACCAGACCGAGTAGTCCGCCGCCGTAGTGTGGGGTGCCCCACCCGGCACCACGACCGTAATAGTAGCCACCGCCACCGCCAAAGAAGAGCACCAGCAGGACGAGAATCAGAATTAGCATGATGGTATCTGCCTCTTTCCGAGTTCACGGGTCCGCGGCTTGCCGTGTTCGCCCCGCCGGCTCCGCCAGTCGAAAACGTTACGTCAGGAAGCGGGCACCACTTCGACTTCCGTGGAGACGCGCCGCACGCCTCGAACGGCGTTGGCGACCTCAACCGACTCAAGATACGCTTCGAGAGATTTCGTCTTCCCCGACAAGAGCACGACGCCCTTGTTCACTGAGGCGACCTTGATGCCACTGGTATTGACGCGGCGGTTCGCGTTGAACGCCGCCTCGACGCCCTTCTTGATCAAGTCGTCTGACCGTTCCACGACCGCGCGCTGGGCGCTCGGAACCACTTGCAGCAGGTTCTTGACTTGCTTAGCGCCCTCAATGCCGCGCGCGACGTTCTCGGCTTCGGCTTTTTCCGCCTCGGTCGCGACTTTGCCGTGCAGTGTCACGACGCCGTTGACGGTATCGACGTTGAGGTCCTTGGTGCTGACCCCCTCGGTCGTCATGAGCGCAATCTTCGTTTTTATCGTCACCCATGCGTCCGGGGTGTCTGCCGCTTGCGCGACACCGGCCGCAAAGACCAGGATCAACGCGGTAGCACCTGCGATCCGTGAGAGTTGCCCGTTCCTCATTCTGCCCTCCTAGACGAAGCTCTTGATGTTTGAGTGAACTCTACTGGCCCACGGTCACCCGTGCTGTTCAATAGAGCACTGCGCCCGCCTAGCCTGCGCTGTTCAGTGACGCCTCCGTAACACCCTTTATCGACAGCCTTTCCATAGTTCGTGTGGAAAAGCGAATCGGGGCGTCGGGGACCGTTGCAGCGTCCGGTGTGCAATCGGGTACAGGCGATCGAAGCGGCCGGGTCTAAAGTGACGATAGGAGAACCAGAACATGAATACAAGGATTCAGGACAACAACACGAGCCACGGCAGCAGCTTCCTGATGGGGCTCATTACCGGCGCGATCGGGGCGGGCGTTGCGATCTATTTTGCGCCGCGGCTGGCTTTGGAACTTCGGCAGCGCGTGATCGATTCGACGACCGGCCTTCGGAACGCGGCATCCGAACGTGTTCAGGGCGTCGCGACACGCGTCGCCGACGTCGTTGAGCGCGTCGCCGACGTCGCGGACGACGTGACCCGGAGAGGACAGGCGGCCCGCGATGATGTGGCGGACGCGGTGGCTCGCGGCGCGCACGAAGTGGGTCGTGGTGCGCGCGAGGTCGAGCAGTTCGCGAAGGCGTCGAAGACGGACCATAGCGTCGCGCGATCGTGATCTCAGGAAGAAAGGACGGACATCACATGGAACAACCAATACTTTCATCACCGGCTGCCCGCTCGCCAACCGGCCTTGCCGAGACGTCAGTCAGGAATGAGGCACACTCGTCCGGTGTGTCTTGGGCGGCAGTGATGGGGGGCGCATTTGTGGCCGCCGCGCTGTCGCTGATTTTGCTGGCGTTGGGCGTGGGGCTCGGTTTGTCCTCGGTTTCTCCATGGTCGAACGTCGGCGCATCGGCGTCGACGATCGGTACGGCAGCCATCGTGTGGCTGATTCTTATGCAAGTCATCAGCTCGTCGATGGGTGGCTATCTGGCAGGCCGTCTGCGCACGAAGTGGGCCAATATTCACACGGACGAAGTGTATTTCCGTGATACCGCGCACGGGTTTCTCACGTGGGCGGTCGCCCTCGTCGTCACGGCGGCTTTCTTGACGTCGGCTGCCACCTACATGGTGGGCGGAGCGGCGTCATCTGCTGCAGGCGGAGCCGGGATCGCAACGGGTGGCCAGGCCAACGGGCGGGAGCTCGATTCCAACGAGTATTTTGTAGATACCCTGTTCCGTTCAGAGAGTGTGAAGCCAGACTCAAACGGCGCTTCGGTGCTCGGCGAGGTCGGACGTATCTTTGCGATATCTCTGCGTCAGGGGGATCTTCCGGCGGCAGACAAGAGCTATCTAGCCAAGCTCGTCGCTGCAAGAACGGGACTCAGCCAAACCGATGCCGAGAAACGGGTGTCTGATGTTTTTGCGGGGGCTCAACAAGCGGCAGATACTGCCCGCCAAGCGATAGCGCATGCATTGTTGTGGGTATTTCTTGCGCTGTTGTTTGGCGCGTTTTGCGCGAGTTTCGCCGCGACCATTGGGGGTAGGCAACGAGATCACGTCGTCATTGTTTAGCGGCTGAGCCTTTCCTCTGTCCCGGGCGTGTTGCTCGATCGGGCGTAGGTTCTGGCTGCGGTTTGTCGAAGCCGTGCTCGCTCCGGTTTGTGACCATTTGCGATTCTAAATAGAGGAGACTTGCCATGCGGTCTATTTTGCTGTTGTTCCTCGGCGTGCCCATCCCATTCATCATTTTGATCGCGCTTTTCACCCATCATTGTTAGCGCGACAGCGATATTGATCCCCTCGCGACACTAATCCTGATCCCCGGGAAGGGTCGTTCACGGGCGAGACGAAGGGCGACGTGCAGAACGCCGACAAGCCAATGCATCGCGCCGACGTGATGTCGAGCGCAGGAACCCGATCCACGAAACCAGGAGGACGTCAGATGTCGAAGATCGATGACAAAGCGGACCAGGTGAAGCACGCGGTGGACAAAGCCGCCGAAGCGGTGAAGGCTGCCGCAAAGGCGACCGGCGAGAAGGTCAAGGACGCCGGTGACGCGATCAAGAAGGCCGGCAAGTAGGTCGCGTCGCGATTCCCGTGGGTCTGCTTGATCGACTGCGCGTTCCGCTCAGTTGGCTTGGCGTGATCAGGCGGACGTCTCAGCGCACGCTCCAGGACAATTGCCTGGGACTGGCGGCCGAGCTCGCCTACTTCTTCTTCCTGGCGCTGTTCCCGGCGTTGCTGTTTTTCGTGGCGCTGGCGAGTTTCTTTCCGATCGATCGGCTCACCGATCACGTGCTCGGCGCACTGGATCGATTCGCCCCTCCCGATGTGCTCAGTCTGATCCGCGATCAGTTCCTTCAGATTTCCAAGAACGACAACGGCGGGCTGCTCACGCTGGGACTTGTCGGCACGGTCTGGAGCGCCTCGTCCGGCATGTCGTCGGTGATCGGCACACTCAACCAGGCGTACCACGTGCAAGAGGCCCGTTCGTGGTGGCGCGTTCGCCTCGTGGCCATCCTGCTGACGATTGAGCTGGCGGCGTTCATTCTGGTCTCATTCGCCCTGGTGCTGGTCGGGCCGACGGTAGCGGATACGGTCGCCGAGTGGCTCCATCTCGGTCTCGTCTTCGCCTGGACATGGAAGGTGCTGCAGTGGCCGCTGGTGTTCGCGCTCGTGGCCCTCGGTGTCGCGCTCGTCTACTACGTCGCCCCCGACGTCCAACAGCAATGGATCTGGATCGTACCAGGCTCGGTATTCGCGACCGTCGTGTGGCTGCTCGCGTCCCTCGGCTTCAAATGGTACGTGTCGGCGTTTGCCGGCTATCAGAAAACCTACGGCGCCATCGGCGGTGTCATCGTCGCGTTGTTGTGGTTATACGTGTCGGGTCTCGCCATCCTCATGGGAGCGGAAATGAATGCGGTGATTGAACACGCGTCGCCGATGGGGAAAGATCCCGGTGAGAAAGTGCCGGGCGGAGGAACAGGCTAGCAGTTTAGGACGACCGTTCGATCGAAGCCGGTCGCGGCGGGGATGGCCCGGAGTAGATGAGGCTGAAAAGGAGAGATGGCCATGAAACATTCGAAATGGGGTTTGTGCAAGAGTTGCAAATGGTGGCAAATAGAACCTGGCGCCCGCGTGAAGAACGCAACCATGGGACTTTGTATTGATGATAAATTACAACCGTTTATTCTTCGTGTTTCCGGCAACAGTGGGTGCAACCGCTATATGAAAGGAACACCAGCGCGGGCACCCGGATCAGCAGGAACGCCCCCCACCGCAAAGCCCGTCCGTTAACCCCGAGTGAAAAAAGGTCAGATAGGTTCCTTAAGGATTCAGGACACGATGGCCTTCGCACTGAAGCCAGAACAGCCGATCCGCCGGCGCCTGAAGGACGTCGTCCGCCAGCAGCTGTGTCTCGCAGAGACATCGCTTGGAGACGATCGCACGGCTGGCGTGCATGAGGCTCGCAAGAGCGTCAAAAAGGTCCGCGCCCTCGTCGCGCTGCTGCAAGAAGCTGATGCCGGCGCGCTCGGAAAGGACGCGCGACGGCTGCGCGCCGTCGGGCACGCAATCGCCCCCCTGCGGGACGCGGATGCGGCCATCTCCACCTTCGATCGGCTTCGAGCACATTTTCCGAAGCGGCTGCCCGAGCACACGCACGCGATGCTTCGACGCCGCCTTGTGCGCGCGATGACGCGCGCGCTGAGCGAGGCACGTGCCGATCGAACGCTTGCGCGCGCGGCGCACGCCCTGCACACCGTTCGCCGTTCTGCGAAGGGCTGGCGCATTCCCGCCATCGATGCACACGAGCTGCCGAATCTCCTCAAGGCCAGTTATCGAGCGGGGCGCAAAGCGATGGGCCGGGCTCACGACAGGATGACTCCTGCGGACCTGCACCAATGGCGCAAGCGCGTCAAGACCCTTTGGTACCATCTGCGGCTCGCAGAACCACTCGCTCCCGGCCTGCGGAGCGACGTTCGACGTCTCGACCAGTTGGAGACGCGGCTCGGCGAGGACCACAACCTCTCGATGCTTCAGGTCGCTCTGACGAAAGACGATGACCTGGCGCGGCGAGTGCCAGGGGCGCTTCGCGAGCTCAGCGCGATGTCTACGGCCGTGCAGGCGAAGCTGCGTCAGAAAACGTTCGCGCTTGGAAAGCGGCTCTTCGCCGACCGGCCCAAGGCTTTTGCGCGCCGGCTGCGACGCGCCATCTCAGGCAACGCGCCGGCGACAGCGCGGAAGACCCGCCACAGGAAGGCGGCGTAAACGGTCACCATGCGCGACTTGATCCATCTTCCCACCTTTGCCGACGCCGACGTCTTTCACGTCGTCGTGGAATCGCCCCGTGGAGCGGCGGTCAAGCTGAAATACAACCCGTCCCTCGGCGCGATGTCGATCTCGCGGCCCTTGTCTCTTGGATTGTCGTATCCCTACGACTGGGGTTTCGTGCCGTCGACCCGCGGACCAGACGGCGATCCCGTTGACGCGGTCGTGCTGTGGGACGTGGCGACGTTTCCCGGCGTGGTGATTCTCTGCAGCGCACTCGCTCTGCTCAAGGTTGAGCAGCGAGGCCCGAACGGGACGCGAGTTCGCAACGACCGGCTCGTCGCGCAGCCGAGCCAGGCACGGCGTGAATCCGAGTTGCGCCCCGAGGCAGCGCTTTCATCGCGCGTGCGCGACGAGCTTGCAGCGTTCCTCCTGGCGACGACGGTCCTCGAAGAGAAAGAAGCCGAGGTCCTCGGATGGGAAGGCCCCGAAGCGGTCCTCGCGCTCATTCGTTCGTCTCTCGCTCGAGAATAGCGCTAACGCCTCATCCTCTACTTGCGGGAGATGTCGGACGGCCCGGGCTTCAGATCGTCGCGTTCGACAGTCGCGCCAAGCGGATCGGGCGCGAGGCGTCCGCTGAGCTGGCATCTCGGATCACATCTGGTCGATTGAGGAAATCGTTCAGCTAATAGAGAGGGCGTTGGCCTTTACAACGTCGCCAGCAAGCCTCGCTTCGAGACTTTTCATACGGTTGACGTTATCCAGTTGATCGCCACTGGAATGTGCTTCGGCGCCGCACTCGGCGTGCTGGTCAGTTTCTTCCTCGGCCGTCGTTCAAACTGACCCCGTAGTGTCCCACCTCTGAGCCGACGGTTCGGTTCAGTTATTGGCTGATGCCGATCGTGTAGACTCCCGCGGTCATGGAGGGCGCTGGGCTCCGGTTCATGCTGATGGCCTTTGCAGGCTGGTGGAGGGACCAGCAGCAGGAGGCCGTCGCGTATCTGATCGAAGAAAACCGGATCCTCCGTGCACAGTTGCGCGGACGACGTCTGCGGCTGACTGATGAGGACCGGTGCCGGTTGGCGAGGCGCGGGCAGCGCCTGGGACGCCAGGTGTTACGCCAGGTCGCGACCATTGCCACGCCCGACACGATTCTTCGGTGGCATCGGCAGCTCATCGCGCGTAAGTGGACGTACGCGCGCGGTCGGTCCAGCCGTCGAGACGTGCTCGTCGAGATCCGGCGACTGGTCGTGCGCATGGCGGAGGAGAATCCCACCTGGGGCTACACGCGGATCCGTGGCGCGCTGCAAAACGTCGGGCATCGGGTCGGACGATCGACCATCGCGCGGATCCTGCGAGCGCAGGGGATCCCCTCCCGTGCCGGAGCGCCCGACATCGTGGCGCACGTTTCTGCGCGTGCACTGGGGTGCGATCGCTGGGGCCGATTTCTTTACGACGGAGGTCTGGACATGGCGTGGATTGGTGACGTACTACACGGTGTTTGTCATCGACTTGGCCTCGCGTCGGGTGCAGATTGCCGGATCGACGCCACACCCCGATGAGGCGTTCATGCGCCAAGTGGGCCGCACGCTGACCGTCGCAGACGATGGTGTCCTGGTTGGCCGTTGCGTGCTGATCTGTGACCGGGATGCCAAGTGGAGCGCGTCCGTTCGCGCGCGGCTGGAGGAAACGGGGATTCGCGTGGTGAAACGCCGTATCAGGCACCCAATGCGAATGCGTATGCGGAACGCTTCGTGCGCTCGATCAAATACGAGTGCCTGAACCGGGTGATCCCGTTCGGCGAACGCCATCTCCACCGGACGATCGCCGAATTCGTCGCGCATTACCATCGTGAGCGGAATCATCAAGGCCTTGCGAACGAGTTGATTGAAGACGTACGCGTGGTCGAGCATCTCGGCCGCATTCGCCGTCGTCAGCGGCTCGGCGGGCTCCTCAATTATTACGATCGCGCGGCGTGATGAGACGCGAGGATCGATTCGACGGCTCGGCTCAACGATGGGACACTACGGCCTGACCTACGACAGCGGCCTGCGCGACGCGCTCGCCGCCCTCGCCGCGCGACTTACTTCTTCAGGATCGCTTTGATCTGCTCGACCTCGACGCGGATCTCGTCCAGCTTGTCCCGGTCGATGCTCACCTTGTTCGTCGTCCCGCCGCTCACCGTGATCGGCGCGGGCTGAGCGCTCGTGCCCATCATGCCGGTGCTCGTCATGCTTCCAGGAGCCGTGCCCGTGGTCGCCACTTGCGCGGCCGTCGTGGACGCCGAGACACTGCCGAGCGCCTGATCCACGACGCTGACGATGTGGTCGAGCATCGGACCGACGTCACTGAGGCCCGGCGGCAGGCTGGGGCACGGCGGGATCGGCGGAACAACCGCAGCGGCCGGCCCGATGACGGTCGGGGGCTGCATGGGCGCTGTTTGCTGCGCGGGCGGCGTTTGCTGCACGGGCGGCGTCTGGCCGTGGACAAGCGCCAGGCCGGCAACGGCCACTGTCGCGAGCACGGTCGTCAAGCGTAGGGTAATGAGACGCACGGCGGTCCTCCTTGATGGTTCGAGATGGCTCGACGTCTCACTACGCAAGCTGAATGCCACGCACCTCCACGGCTGAGGTCGCGCCGCGCCGACTGGTGAGGATCGCCTTGGGCGACGATAGAAGACAACAAAAACGATGCGCTATCTCGTCACCGCCCGCGTCAAGCCGGAAAAAGCCGCAACACTCGCCGACGCGATCGATCGCGGGACGCTCGGCCGCGGGTCGATCGCGGGCGACGAGTATCTTCGCGACATGGCGGCCGCGCGGCAGGATGCGGACGGCCGCGTCCGCTGGGTGGAAGTGTGCTTCTGCGCGACGCCGCTCGCCGAAGAGCGGCCCTATTGGGAGGAATATTTCGAGTTGGACAAGGTGCAGGACGCGCACGCGCGGAGCCGCTGCCGCGATCAGAACGGCACCGAGCCGTGGGCCTGCGCCGACTGCGACTGCACCGCGCGGCTCGAGGCGCGGCTCGCCGAACGCGGACGCCCCTTCCGCATTCCTAATTCCTAATTCCTAATTCCCAATTCTCGTTATACTCCCGCCGTGCCCTCCCCATCTCTGCAGGCGCTGCTCGCGCGCGCCGGCGCCGCGCTCGATCGCGGCCGCGGGGCGGAAGCCGCGCAGATGCTCACACCCGCGCTGCGCTCGTCGGCGCTGACGCGCGACGACGAGTTCGCCGTGCGATCGATGCTGGCCGAGGCGTGGCTGCTGCAGGACGATCTCGATCAGGCCGGCACGGCGCTCGGCCGGCCGCCCGACACGCTCCGCGAGACGCTCCCACCCGGCCGCCTGTCGGCGCTCTGGCGGCTGCACGGCCGCGTCGCCTCCGCCCGCGGCGATCAATCGCGCGCCATCGCGCATCACGGCCGCGCGCTCAAGCAAGCCGAGATCGCGCACGACTCGCGCGCGATCGGCCTCGCCCACTACGAGCTCGGCGAGTGCTACACGAAAGTCGGCGACATCGCGATCGTCCGCGAGCACATCAGCAAGGCCGCCTCGGCGCTGCACGCCGCCGGCGACCGCCGGCACCTCGCCCTCGTGCACTCGCTCTCCGGCGTGTCGCTCGCGCAGGGCGGCCGCTACGACGAAGCCATGGGCGCCCTGCGCCACGCGGAGCGGCTCGCCGCGGCGGTCCACGCCGACGACGTCCTCGCACTCATCTGCGGCAACCAGGCGAACGTCACGATGATGCAGCACCGCTACGAGCAGGCGCTGGCGCTCGCCGAGCGCAGCGTGGCGCTGCACGAAGAACATGAATCGGGGCACGGCCTCGCCGTGGCGCTCGCCACGCTCGGCCAGATCTGCGTGCGGCTCGGCGACCTCGCCCGCGCCGAAGACGCGCTGCACCGCGCACTCGACGTCCGCAGCCCCATCCAGTTCCACGAAACGACCGGCGCCGTCTTCGATACGCTCGCGCAAATCCAGCTGATTCGCGGCCGCTACGACGTCGCCAGCGATTATCTCGGCCGCGCCGGCGACGCCTACGGCGCCTACGGCCTGCAAACAAGCCGCTGGTACGAGTGGTCGGTGCGCGTGCTCGGCGCGCGGCTCGCGCTCCGGCGCGGATCGCCGGAGCAGGCGCTCGCCCTCGCCGACGAGATTCTCGGCGCGGGCGCCCCGCCGTCCGACGCGCTGCAGGCCACGCTCATTGCGGCCGAAGCGCTCGTCGCCGCCGACCGCCTGCCCGAAGCCGAGCAGCGCCTGACGACCGCCGCCGACGCCCTCGACCCGAAGACCGCGCCGGCCGCCTGGGGCGAGTACCTGCGCCTGCGCGGATCGCTGCAAGCCAAGTCGGGCAGCGCCGCCGACGCGTACCACGATTTCGCGCAGAGCACGACGCTGCTCGAGATGCTCGGCGAGCGCTATCAGGCCGCGCTCAGCCACCTCGCGCTCGGCCGGCTGGTCGCGCTGACCGGCGCCCGCTCGATTGCGGAGCGTCATCTCACCAACGCGCTGAGCGTGTTCCAGCAGCTCGGCGCCGAGCGCGACGCCGCCGACACGCTGGCGGCCCAGGCGCTCCTCACCTCGGTCGGCACGGGCGAATACGTCATCTCCCCGGCTGACGCCGACGACGCGATCGTGCGCCGGATTGTGGATGCGGCGGCGCTGCCGGACTTGCTGGGCGCGGAGACGGCGGCGGCGCTCCTCGAGGCGAGCGCGGCCGACGGGGCGGTCGTCTACGTCCAGCGGCCGGGCGGTGACGTCCGCGTCGTCGCGTCGGCCGGCTGCGACGCCGAAGCGGCGCGGATGATGGCGCGATCGGGCGCGCACGGCAACGCCTACGGGCGCGGTGTCCTCGTCGTCGAGCCGCTCGGCCGCGATCCGGAGGGGCCCCGCTTCGGGCTCGTCGCGTCCCCGCGGCCGATCGGCCATCCCGTGACGCGGCGGCTGAAGATGATCGCGACGGTGGCGCGGCAGGGCTTCGCGCTCTGCGCGGCGCGCGACCGATCGATCGAACCGGCCGGCATCGACCTCGATCGCTCGCTCGAGCCGCTGTTGCCAGGGTTTCTGGCGGCGAGCGCCGCGATGACGCGCGTGATGGAGCAGATCCAGCGGATGGCCGGCAACGATCTCACCGTGCTCATCACGGGCGAGAGCGGCACGGGCAAGGAGCTCGTCGCGCGCGCGATTCACGTCGGATCGCACCGGAGCGCGGCGATGTTTCTCCCGTACAACTGCACGACCACCGGCCGCGAGCTGGCCGACAGTCAGCTCTTCGGCCATCGCCGCGGCAGCTTCACGGGCGCGGTGTCGGATCAGCCCGGCCTCGTGCGATCGGCGGCGGGCGGGACGCTCTTTCTCGACGAGATCGGTGACCTCGCGCTCGACGTGCAGCCGAAGCTGCTGCGGTTCCTCGAGCAATCCGAGATTCTGCCGATTGGGGAGACGCGGCCGCAGCGCGTCGACGTGCGCGTGCTCGCGGCGACCAATGCCGACCTCGAGCAGCGCGTCGCCGAGGGCAAGTTTCGCGAGGATCTCTATTACCGCCTGAGCGTCATCCGCATCCACGTGCCGCCGCTGCGCGACCGCCGCGAGGAGATTCCGCATCTGGCGACCTACTTCCTGCGCGAGGCGTCCGAGCGATTGGGCAAGCCGGACATCCGCCTCAGCTCGGAGGCGCTCGACGTCTTCGCGCAGTATTGGTGGCCGGGCAACGTCCGGCAGTTGAAAAACGAGATTCAGCGGGCCGTGGCGATGAGCGCGCCGGGAGGCACCGTCGAACCGGCGCACCTGTCGCCCGAGATCACCAACACGCGCCTGCCGGCGTCGTCGCTCGGCTCGTCGCGGCCACGCGGCAGCGCCGGCGGCGTCGCCAATCTGGCCGCGGCCGTCGAACAGGTCGAGCGGGAGATGATTCAGGCCGCGCTCGCGCGCAGCGGCGGCAACATCTCCGAAACGGCCCGGACGCTCGGCCTCACGCGGCGTGGACTGTATCTGAAGCTGCGCCGCCTGGGCCTCGAGTCGCGTACGGAGCGCGAGGGAGATGCCCCGTTGAGTGGATACTGAATACTCGGTTTACACCTCATGTGGATACCAAGTAGTCTAGTTGCACGAAGAATCGATTCGCTGCACACTTCTTTAAAGTCTTCAGTACAAGCTGGTTAGGTCATCGCACGCACCTCTGCAGTTCACACTCTTGCACTCGGTCCGAACCTTGATACGTATCCGATTGCGCGACGTACAAAACCGGGAGCCCTGCCGTGAAAATGAAGCACATCTGGACCGAGACACCGCCGAAGCCTTCGACCAATCAACGGGCCGCTGATCGACGGAGCATCAACCTCCCGGCGCGCCTGACGTGGAAGGACCAGCGCGGCGCCACGCGCTTTGCGACCGTCGTCACGCGCAACGTGAGCGAGCACGGCGTGTATGTGGAGTGTGAGTCGGTGGTGTCGATTCCGATGTACCGACTCGTGCAGTTCCAGCTCGAACGCGACGTCAGGGAGTCGGACATGCTGCCCGACGCGCTCCGGCAGGGGCGGGTGCTGTCGGCCGTTTACCGCGTGTCGGCGCCGACCCGGTCGGGGACGCCGCAGGGCTTTGCGCTCCGATTGATGGTGGATCCGCGTCGCCGCCAGATGGCGGAGCCGGTCACCGAGAACCGCGCGACGGCGTGAGCTTCCGTAGGTACCTCGCGAGTCCGCGCCAGTTCAAGTCGTTCCTTCCCGCCACTTCATAGCTGTGCGCGTCGGCGTCGGTCATGCGCCGGCGCAGCGCGCGCCGGATCTCGCCGATAAACCACTGCTCCCTCGTCTCGTCGGCGCCGTCCTGGGCGAGCGACTCTGCGACGAGCCGGCGCGTCAGCTCGAGGTGATCGCCGAGCTCGCGCAGATGCGGGCCGACGGGGGCCGACGGCCCGAAGTGCGTCAGAAACAACGTCCCGGCGCCCCAGGCATCGATGCGGCTCAGGCTGTCGCGCCACGCGTCGAGATCGATGTCGGGCGGCGGCGTCGGCGGCAGCACGAACCCGCCCGGCATCAGGCGAATGCCCGCCGTGTCGCCGACAAAGGCGATCCCCGAGTCGCCGCTGAAATAGCTGACGTGGTGCGACGCGTGGCCCGGCGTATAGGCGACATCGAGCTCGCGTCCAGACGCCGTGATGCGCTCGCCGCCCGCGAGCACCACGATGGCGTCGGCCGGCACCGGCCGGCACTCGCCCCAGAGCCGATCCATCGCATCGCCGTAGAGCCGCGTGGCGCTCGCCAGAAGTCTGGAGGGATCGACCAGGTGCGGCGCGCCGTTCTGGTGCACGTAGACGCGCAGCCGCGGGTTCTCGCGCACGAGGGTCCCCGAGGCGCCCGCATGATCGAGATGGATGTGCGTGAGCAGCAGCGACGTGACGTCGGCGATCGCGATCCCGGCCCGTTCCAGCTCGCGCCTGAGGACCGGCAGCGTGCTCGACGGCCCCGGATCGACGAGCGTCACGCCGCCTGGGCCGTGCACGACCACCGTCGCGATCACGCGCGGCAGATCCTGAAACAGCAGATCGATGTACGACAACCCGGACGCGAGCGTGATCATGTGGTGCGTGCCTTACGCTGTCGAATGGCGGCGACGACGCCGATCGCGACGATGACGGCGAGCGCGATGAGGCCGCTGTCGCCGACCCAGCGCTCGAGCGTGTCCCAGCTGTACGCGAGCATATATCCGACCAGGCCGATCGCGGTCGCCCACACGACGGCGCCCGTCGCGTTATAGAAGAGGAACGTGAGCCACTTCAGCCCGCTGGCCCCGGCGAGCACCGCGCAGAAGACGCGCAGCCCGGTGATGAAGCGCGCGACGAACACCGTCTTCGGGCCGTGGCGCTCGAAGAAGCGATCGAACTGCTCCAGCCGCTTCTTGGTGAGGCCGACCTTCGGCCCATGACGCGTCGCCAGCGCGCGTCCCCCGCGCCGGCCGATGACGAACCCGAGGTTGTCTCCCAGAATCGCGCCGCCGACAGCCGTCACGATCACCCAGAACAGGGAGAGGCGTCCGAACTTGGCCAGCGCCGCGCCGGCGAGCAGCGCCGTTTCGCCCGGTACCGGCAGCCCCGTGTTCTCCAGGAACACGCCGAAGAACACGACCGCGTAGCCGTACCGCGCGAAGAGATCGACGATCCACTCAGGCACGTCGCGAGACCGTCAGCGGGAGCCGGCCTGCGGACGGCCGGCGCCGTAACCCGGCCCGCGGAGCGCACGGCCCGGCCGCGCGTTCGTGATCGCGCCGTTGAAGACGACCGCACGGCCGTTCACGAACACGTGCGTGACGCCGGCCGAGTAGTGTTTCGGATCGTCGAAGGTGGACACGTCGTGAATCGTCGCGGGATCGAAGATCGTGATGTCGGCCATCATGCCCGGCCGCAGCAGGCCGCGATCGCTCAGGTGGACGCGGTCCGCCGCCTTCGACGTCATCTTGCGGATCGCGTCTTCGAGCGTCAGCACGTGCTCGTCGCGGACGTACCGCCCGAGAATCCGCGGGAACGATCCCCACGCGCGCGGATGCGATTTCGATTCCGACAGCTTGCCGTCTTCGGCCTGCGCGCCCGAGTCGGTGCCCACGCCGACCAGCGGATGCCTCAGCCCCGCGCGCACATCGTCTTCGTTCATGATCGAGATGATGACCGAGCTCTCGCCGCGGTCGGCGATGACGAGATCCATCACGGCGTCGCGCGGATCCTTCCCCATCGCCTTCCCGATCGCCGTGAACGTCATCCCTTCGTACTGGCGCAGCTCGGGAGCGAGCACCGACGACAGCATCACGCCGTCGCCGCCGCCCGATCCGTACCACTGATTCTCCCAGGTGGTGGCGGCCGCGTCGGCCATGTCGGATTTGATCTTCTCGCGCTGCGCCGGATCCTCGAGCCGTCCCAGCATCTTGTCGAGCCCGCCCTCGCGCACCCACAGCGGCAGGCACGCGTCGAGGCCGTTCGCCGCACGCGGGTACGGATACAGATTCGCCGTCACGTCCAGCCCGCGCGCCCGCGCCGCCTCGATGCGCTGCAGCACCTCCGGCATCTTGCCCCAGTTCGCCTTATACGCCGTCTTCAGGTGCCAGATCTCCGCGGGAATGTCGGCCCGCTCGGCGATCGTGAACACTTCGTCGAGCGACTCGAAGATCTTGGCACTCTCCGATCGCTGGTGCGTGAAATAGACGCCGCCGTACCGCGCGGCCACTTTCGCCAGCTCGACGATCTCGTCGGTTGACGCGAAACGGTCGGGCACGTACTGCAGCGACGTGCTCAGGCCGAGCGCGCCCTGCTCCATCGCCTGCGCCACGAGCTGCTTCATCTGCTCGAGCTCGGCCGCGGTCGCGGGCCGATCGTCTTTGCCGACGACGTAGGTGCGGAGGCCGCCGGCGCCGACGAAGGTGCCGATGTTGATCGCCGGATGGGTGCGGTCGTCGAGCCGCTTGAAGTAATCGCCGAGCGTGCGCCAGTCCTGCGCCACGCCGAAATGGCGGGCGTTGGCCGCCCCCTCCTGGATCATCCGGTCGTTCACCGGCGCGATCGAGCTGCCCTCACCGGTCACCTCCGTCGTCACGCCCTGGAGGATCTTGCTCGCGGCGCGGTTGTCCACGAGCACGTTGAACTCGGACTGGCCCAGCAGATCGATGAAGCCGGGTGCGACGACGAGGTTCTTCGCGTCGACCTCGGTGGTCGCGGTCGCGCCCGCGACGCCCGACAGATCGCCGACGGCGACAATCCGGTCGCCGACGATGCCGACGTCGCCGCGAAACCAGGGGCTGCCCGTGCCGTCGACGATGCGGCCGTGGGTAATCAGCACGTCGAAGCGGGTCTTGGACGCCTGGGGCGCGTGAGCGGCGAGCGAGAGGGCCGAGACCGCGGCGGCCCCGGCGGCGACGACCGCAAGGCGAATCGTGGCGATGCGCATGCGCCGATGGTACCAGATAGGCCGAGCGGGCGCCCTCTCTAAACCTTTTCGGCACGCGCCTGGCGCAGTACACCGACGTCGCGTGGATGGGCGACCGGACGGCGCCGTCGGTCAACGTGCGGCACAACGCCGGAGGGCTGAGCGCCGTCCTCCCGCCCGCGTACCTGATCTACAAATCGACGCGCGACACGCTCAGCGCCGCTGCCGGGGCGCTGCTGACGTCCCAGGCGGCGGTGGAGAACGGCCCGGCGTGGGATGTGCTTCAGGCGGTGGACGGCGGCCTGCTCGGCACGGCCAAGGGTTCGGATCTGATGGCCGGCGGCATCAATCTGGTGCAGTCGCCGAACACCGCCGCACACATCCTTTTCGTCATCGCCCAGTAGCCTCGCGGTATGATCCCGTTCGGTGGTCCTCGAGCAGTTCTATCTGAATTGCCTGGCGCACGCGTCGTACCTCATCGGTGACGAGACGACGCGCACGGCCGCCGTGATCGACCCGCAGCGCGACATCGATCGGTATCTGGCCTTCGCCGACGAGCGGGGCCTGCGCATCCAGCACGTCTTCCTCACGCACTTCCACGCCGACTTCATCGCCGGACATCTCGAGCTGCGCGATCGCACGGGCGCGACGATTTATCTGGGCGCCGCGGCGAAGGCCGAGTACCCGTTCACGCCGCTCGCCGACGGCGCCATCGTCCAGTTCGGGCAGGTGCGCCTGCAGGCGCTCGCGACGCCGGGTCACACGCCCGAGTCGATCTCGATTACGGTGTACGACCTCGCGCGGAGCGACACCGAGCCGTACGCGGTTCTGACCGGCGACACGTTGTTCGTCGGCGACGTCGGACGCCCGGATCTGCGCGTCGCGCTCGGCTGGTCGGCCGCCGATCTGGGCGGACTGCTCTACGACTCGCTGCGCACCAAGCTGCTGACGCTGCCCGATGCCAGCCTCGTGTACCCCGCGCACGGCGCCGGGTCGCTGTGCGGAAAGGCGCTCGGCAAGGAAACCGTGTCGACGGTCGGAGAACAGCGGCGATCGAACTACGCGCTGCAGCCGATGAGCAAAGCGGCGTTCATCGACCTCGTCACCGCCGACCAGCCCGACGCCCCGCCCTACTTCACCTACGACGCGGTGCTGAACAGCAAAGAGCGTCCGACGCTCGCTGAAACGCTGGCGCGCGAGCTCAATCCCCTGCCGCTCGAGCGTGTGCTGACGCTGCAGGGCGCCGGGGCGCAACTGCTCGACACGCGCGAGGCCGGCGAGTTCGCCGCGGCGCATCTCGCGGGAAGCATCAACATCGGTCTTGGCGGCCAGTACGCGACGTGGGCCGGCACGGTCCTGAAACACGACGCGCCGATCGTCATCGTCGCGGACCCCGGCCGTGAGAGCGAGTCGGCGGTGCGACTCGGACGCATCGGCTTCGATCAGGTCGCCGGATATCTCGCGGACGGCCTGCGCAGCCTCGAGTCGCATCCCGAACTGACAGCGACGACCGAGCGGATCAGCGCGCCGCTCGCGGCCGAACGTCTGGCCGGCCCCGACCCGCCGCTCGCCATCGACGTGCGCGCACCGAGCGAGCGCGAGGAGAAGCACCTTGCGGGCAGCGTCAGCGTGCCGCTGAACCATCTGAGCGCGCGTCTGGCGGAATTGCCCGCCGACCGGCCGCTGCTCGTGTTCTGCGCCGGCGGCTACCGCTCGTCGATCGCGGCGAGCTTGCTGCAACAACACGGCTTCAGCGCCGTGAGCGAGATCGCCGGCGGCATCGCCGCCTGGG
>Ga0097691_1001518_pt1 | contig 16945 bp, 20 predicted proteins | sample NGESurdeep072012_8_FD_72858 | JGI IMG/M metagenome (GOLD analysis project Ga0097691, IMG submission 72858) | Arctic peat soil microbial communities from Barrow, Alaska - NGEE Surface sample 210-1 deep-072012 | ecosystem: Environmental > Terrestrial > Soil > Wetlands > Peat ... | reverse complement strand
GACGATATTTTGCACGACGACCAGCAGTCCAATCCATGTCGCCAAACCATCACCGCGGAACAGCAGCAAATGGAACAACCACATCGCGTGGAGCACAACTACTCCGATTACTTTCCACTGCACCGCCACGTTCAATGTTTGATTGTGCGGGTTCCCGATAATTTCGGCGTGGACGCCAATCTGGCCGACGGCGGCCTGTTCAAAGAGGCCACGCGTGGATCCTGTGCCGTGTCCGATCACAGGAGCTTCCGCAGCAAACCGCAGTGATTACTGCCAGAATTCCAGCCGTGAACCCTTTCCCGTCGGAATGTTCTGGATCTTGGTGAGCTGATAATCGGTAAAAAATTTTGAGACGGTGGCCCGCAAATCGGGAGATGCGTTCCAGGTGACAGCCGCGAGCAGCGCAGCAACGCACCATGCGATCACGATGGTTCACGGCTTTAAATGAAACAGCGCGAATACCGCCAGCATGATGGGCATGGTCACCAGCGCCGTACGCGAAATGACGACGAACATCATGTTGACTACGAAACTTAAAGCGATGATCGCAAGCAGCGCCGCCAGCCATATTTTATTCGCTCGCAGGAAAGTCATGATTGGATAGCCGAGCGCCACGGCGCACAGTGCAAATTCCTGACTTTGATCGATGTAATTTTTGACGAAGATTCCTCGTGCCTGGGCTTCAGGCTTCAACGTGAGATTGGGGTCGAAAGCGACGACCCAGAACACCACCATCAACAGCGTACAGGACGCCAAAAAACGCGACGAACACCCAGACCCCACGCTGTGAGCGTTCAAAATGATGGAGCAGGAACGGTATCGCGAGCAGCTTCGTCACCGGGCTAATGCCATAAAGTCTCGCATTCCATGGACCGTCCGCCCACAGCGTCCCGACGATCGCAAGCGCGAAGAACGCCACCGGCAGCAAACAAGCGGGACGTTTCAGAGAGTCCAGGAACAGGCGTGGATCGAGCGTCGGGATCAATACAACAAACCAGATAACCATGAAGATCCCGACAGCGGACGTCGACCATAGAATGGAGGCAGCTACCAGAACCGCGTGTATGTCGACACACAAGAGCCAGAATGAAGAATGCGTCGCCGAAGACACAAGCGAAAATATGCCGGCGTTCTGTGTGGTTTTGCGCGCAGCTTCCAGCATGTTTATGCAAACACGGCTGACGTGACTGGCGCGGGCCTTCGGGCCGTTTCCTTCATCCCGATGGCGCAACCCAAAAACGCCGAAAGAACCGCGTCTCTACTGATGCGTCCATGGGCGAGGCTCAAAAATACAATAAAAAGAGCTTCCCGCCACCATAATGATAAAAAAAGCAGCGGTCCCCCCAACCAACCACACTCGACTGTCGCCTGTAGAATTGAGTTGTGAACTTCGGTCAACTTAATGCATGAGAATTTCATAAAGCTATCAAGTCCTGTTCCGATCCGCCCCGCGTTTGGGATCAAAAAAACAACATCTTGGACTAGTACTTTTCTGATTGCGATGGAATTTCGAAGATTTACTTTCAGATAGCAGCTTGGCGGTTTCTCTAGCCCCACATAGCCGGATGTTTATTCCATCGCATAATCTGCGTAAAGCCTCACTTTGTCGTATCGGGCGAGCAAGCCGGCAGCGATGGCAACAAGCATCACGAGGGCAACAGCGACGACGTGCTGCCGCTCGCTCATCAGCTACGTAACGAACCGGCCGGGCCATGATCACCGCTATGCGACCGACGCAACGAAACTCGCCACCGAACTCGGCAATCGATGCACTGTCGATTTCGAGAGCGGCCTCAATCAGACCATAAGCTGGTATCTCGATCATCATAAGCTGGTATCTCGATCATGACGAGTGGTGGCGCGACGTGATCAGCGGCGCTTACAAAGCCTGGATCGAAAAAACTATAGCTTTCGGATCGCGGTCTAAAATTCCTGCGCATCTCGTGCACCTGCATGAGCTGCCCCGGTTCGCTATCAGCACGACGATAATTGCACCGTGCTCTGAATGACGTGCGCGAAATCCGCAGCGAAAGCCGCAACGCGCTCATCGAGATTCGGCAGCAGGTCGCGCGCAACTGCCGGCCCTGCTGCTTGCGAAACTTCCGAAAGATGATCTGCTAGCGCTTCGGGATCGTCGACGCTGAAATAGCGTGCCGCGCCACCGGTCTGTTCGCGGTGAACGTCGACATCGGACAGGATCATCGGAACGCCAAACGATTTTGCTTCCTCGACCGTTGTGCTCCACCCTTCAAATCGAGATGGATTGATGAGCGCAATCGAGGTGCGCAGCAGAGCGTACACATGGCCTAAGGGGATCATCCCGAGATAACGAAAATTCATTTCAAGGCCGCGATCTTTGACCTCCCTCATCATGCCTTCGAAATAGGCCGGTTCACGGGGATCTTCCATGCTGCCCGAGGCCGCGACCACAACATCGAACCCGCGCTTTTTCAGAATGGTCAACGCGTCTACCACGACCTGATGATTCTTGTGCCGCCAAAACTGGTTGGGCAGATAAAAATATTCTGGCGGCAAGTCATATTGCGCCAAGATGTCGGGAGGGTTCGCGGTCAGGAGGCCGGGCGCGGGCTGGGTCGTAAACCGGACCACCGAGATTTCGTTAGCCAAACTCGGATAAAACTTTCGACAGTCTCGCAGAGCGCTTTCGCTGCTCAGCATAATGCGTCGGCCAGATGCAATCTGGGCACGAAAGCCAAGATCGCGGCGCCATCGGGCGGCCGGAGAAAAGAGCTGCGGCAGCCGACGATGTTGAAAATCCGGGATCCATGCGACCGCCGGAAAAGGCAGGCGCCAGCCAAAAAAACGTGCGTTTTCGAAGACAAGATCGATACGATTTGACTGAAATTCGGTGGCTGCTGCCCGATCAAGCCCAAACGCTAGGGCGGCAACGAGTCCTGAACGACGACGATCAAACGCAGGCGATTGCACGATTTCGACGTTGGGAATTCGTGAGAGAGCGGCAAGCTCGGCGGTGTCGTCACTCATCCCCGCGAACACAACCGGCGCGATTTCACCAGGGCGGTACCGGTCTAGCGCCACAAAAAGGTTGCTTTGATAATTGTAACCACCGGCCCAAAGACGCCGAGTGATATTCGTGAATGCGACGCGAAGCGGGCCATGGTCAATCAACGGACCTGATCCTTGAACCACTTTACATAGTCTGCGAGACCCTGGTCAATCGGGATCCGCCAGTCGAATGGCAAGCGACGCAGGCTGGCATCGTCGGCCAAGAGGCTGAAGGGATCGCCTGCCCTGATCACGCCGGAATAGCGCACGGCTATTTCGTTCCCCCAATTACTTATCAGCATGCTGGCGATATCGGCGACCGTTGTGCCGCGACCAGACCCGCCATTAATCACCCGAAATGCTTCCCGCTGAGGCAGATCGCCGAGCTTCGTCAACAACCGGGCCACATCACGCACGTCGGTCCAGTCGCGTATTTCGGCGCCCGTGCCCCCGAGTAGCAGCGTCCGTCCGTCCTCTTGCAGCCGGGAACAGATGTCCCACAGCAATTGCTTGCGAAGATGAGGTCCGTAAACCGAAAACAATCGCGCGACGGTGCTTCGAATGCCGAAGGTCACAGAGTAGCTCTTGCAAAGTTGCTCCGCCATCAGCTTGTGCTGACCATATGGCGACATCGGAGCCGGGACAACATCCTCAGCGATTGGACCCTCGTGATCGGTGCCGTAGACCGCTGCACTTGACGCGACGATCAGGCGGCATTCGCGCGCTGAACTGCGAAGCCATTCCAGCAGTCGCGCCGTGCTTGCGACGGTACGAGAAAAATCCTCGAAGGGCTGGGCGATCGATAATCCTACCGACGATCCGCCGGCCAGATGGAAAATTTCCGATGGCAATCCATGTCCGGCAGCCAGCGCATTTAGATTGGCGGCGTCGATCTCGCCGTTGAGCCACGTCTGCAGGCCGAGCCGCTGCTTGTCGGAATCGTGAATCGCGCCATGACCGATGCCATGGACGGCATGACCGGCGTCCGCCAGCTCGCGGGCCAGATATCGGCCGATGAAACCGTTGGCGCCGGTGATCCAGACGCTCATGACGCCGCCTTGTGACCGACAAACGAATAAAGCCTTCCCGGCCGATTGTCGAAGCGCTCGGCGACGGAAAGCAGCGATTTAAAAATCCGATTGGAGCCAAGCGCAACACGCCACAAAGGCTTGGCGGGTAGTTTTTGCGAAACCTTGTCGATTATCGCATCCCGCAGACTGTCGATCGTGTAGGGAAAAAGATTGATCGGACTTTTCAGTGGAGACAAAACCTCTATGGGAAAAAAACCCGCACTTTTCAGAGCGCCGGTATAGCGGTCGAGAAGATAAGCATGCTCGCCGCCGTAAAGATGATGCAGGGGGTGCGCCGCGAGGAATTGTCCGAGATCGGCCTCGTTGCTGATCACATGCTCACGCGCGGCAACAAGTATACCACCGGGACGAAGCACGCGATGCATTTCGGAACATGCGACGTCGAGATCGCGGGTGTGATGCAGAACTGCCCGCGCAAAGACAAGATCGAACACGCCGTCGGCAAACGGCAGGCGTTCGGAGAATTCCTCCACCACGTTGATCGGCAGCGCGGCTTCCGCCGCCAGCGACCGGATCGCGGCGGCGCCAACGATGGCGCTGGGATCCGGCTCGAGCGAGGTCACTTCAAATCCTTGTCGCGCCAGCGCATAGCTTGCGATTCCACGTCCGGCGCCGACGTCGAGCGCTTTTCCGCCCCGGCCGTGCAGCAACTGCGAAACCGCCTGCCATTCGCCGCTGCCGCGATAGCGTTCGGCCGCCGCGATCAGTGGGTCGTCGTAAAACGCGTCGAACACCAATTGCTGTCGGTCAGGCTGGTTGCGTAACCAGACGACGGCGGCTTCCCAAGATAGTGTTTCTGAATCCATCTCCATTCAGAGGTCCTTACCCCAAGTTGCACCTTACGCACCAGGGCTTGTTGGCTCAAGCTACAAGACGCAAACAAGCTAGGGCTCTCGATGACGCCGCGCGATCACTGCCCTTGCCTTGTCCACTGTGCACGTCGAAAACGACGGCGTCCTTGACACCCTCCGCATCTGAACGTTGCCAGCCGTGCTCAGAATAGCGAAAATATTCGATCTGATGAGAGGTCGGGCTGAATGCCTCCACGAGCTGCCTCACCATCGATTCATCAAACACCTGATACCAACCAAGGTTTTGACGCGCACCAAAGGAAACGAGACGTAACAAATTCCGCCAGGCCTCAGAATTCGGCGGAACTCCCGGGCCGCGGCGAGAAAGCCCGCACCATCGCGCTCAGCGTGTTGCTGATCTGACGTATAAAGCAGCGTGTTATCGAGCCCGATGTGCTCGATCGTTGAAATACAGATAACCGTATCTAATGTCTGATCGTCGAAGAACGTCTCTCTCAGGTCTCCATACACATAGGAAAAGCCGTCATACCATCGGCAATATTTTTCCGGCGCCAAGGTCATAATAGTAAGGTCACTTCCCTTGGACGGCGCCCTGTTGAGAATACAATCATGATTTAGGATCGATCCGGCATCAAGCACTCGCGGCCTTGCTTTTCCTGTCTCTATCAAGTGACCGAAAATCCACGGATACTCTACAACGCGTTCGTTTATCGCGATCCCAAAACCGGCCGGAAGGTTCACCCCTTGTCTGACAGCCTGCCGATCTATCGCCGCCTCAATAGCCCGCTTTTTGGCCGTGTGATAACCCACACTCCAGGGAGGCCGGCCATGCAACCAATATAATGGCAACACCGCAGCATCGACAAAAGATTTGATCTTGAACGCGATTGCACGGGTATGCATGTTGGTCTTTCAGATCAAAGAGACAATTTCAATGAAACGCTGCCACTGCACGGTCTTATTATAGAGTTCGCCAACCGCTTTCTTTCCATGTCCGGCAACAATATTTCGGGCTTCCTCGTCCGATAAAAACTGGAAAGCCAGATCGATCGCTTCATCCGGGCTTCTGTATGTGACCATCGTCTCTCCATTCTTCATTCCCTCAGGATAACTTCCATCGTCAGAGAGCAACAGGGCGCCACATCCCATCGCTTCGAAACATCGCATATTACCCCTGTCATTGCCTGCCATGTCTATTGCGCCATTCAACACAATCTTGGCGCAGCCGATCGACCGATATAAATCTCGGCCAAACACGGGAGGCCGGGCTATTTTCTTAATAATCTCCGGACGGCGAAGGTTTCGGAGCTGCGGAAATAGCTGTCCGGGAATGCTTTCTGCAAGCCGAGTCATCCGGGATACATCTAGGCAATATACGACGTTCCAATCCTGACTTAGGGCCGCGATAGATTCGAGAACTTTGACGCGTGTTGAATGGTGCCGTGAATAGCCGCCTACAAACAGAATATCTATCGCTCTTTCGGAATTTCCATATTCGTCCATCGCAGGATCCACCGCTGGATAAAAATATTCAGCGTGACAACCTTTACGGCGCCAATCTTCCAGAATTGAGGGAAAATTACAGACCACCATTCCATAAGCAGAGAAGTCTGCGCCGCCAGACGGAGCGGCACGCCAGCAGATCGTTTTCTTCACGCAGCCGGGAAGTCTTCGGACGAACGAACTGTCATATCGCGTTGGGTCAGTGTTGTAGAAAACTTCCGTGCGATGGTCTTCGATCTGTGCGAGCAGAATTTCCGCAAGATCGCTTCGGCGCATGTTGTGCTGTCGCGCCCAGGCTCGCTGCAATATTCTATCATCGCCGTTCGTGAAGAACGTTTCACGATCGCCCTCCAATACAGGTTTAAGAAAGTGCAGGGCCCCATATCGATCGTTGATGAACTGTTGTCTGCGCCCTTCAAAGCTGTTGTCAACTGGCGACAGCTCATCCAAGCGGCGCAGGTAGGAACTGTAAATGCCGCTATTTTGGAAAAGTCGCATGTCTTACGCGGTCCTCGCCATCATCCATTTAGCGTTCAGATACGGCCATATGCGTCCGGCCGACTCCCAGTCCCATGTCCTCGATGCTGTTAGGCGGTCGACCGTCTTGCGCAGGCTGACCTCATCGACGAGTTCGGAAAATGCCGGGACTTTTCGATCAAGGAGGGAGGCCGTCCAGCCCGAAAGTGGCCCGTTCAACCATTCGGGCATCGGTGAATTAAATCCGACCTTGCGGCGGCCCATACGAATGGCCTCTGGCATTCGACCCTCCATCGCACGTCGTGCCACCATTTTCGTATAATTATCGGATGACTTGCTCGCTCCCGGAAGCGCCATGGTATAGGTCACGAGACGCCAGTCCATGAATGGCATCCGCACTTCGACGCCATGAGCCATCGAGACACGATCGAAGTTGCGCAAGATGGTTGGCAGCACCGTGCTGTGAAACATCCGATAGAGGCGCCGATTCAGCGCGCCCCACCCGCGCGGAAGAACGTCATCCTCGCCAACAAGGCTAAATTGCGGTGGAATGGCGCGCAGCCCACCGCGCAGAAAGTAACGTCCCTGTCCTTTGACCTTCATTGCGCGCAGCATGTCAACACATCGCCTCGCCAACGGGGAGTTGGAGGCTGCTCCCGCGAGAATGTTCCTCAGACGAAATGCTCCCGATTGACCCTCCTGATGATAGGCCCCCATCAGCTCATCGGCGCCGTGGCCATCGAGCGAAACCAGCACTTTCTGGCGGCTAAGCTCGCGGTAAAGCAGCCACGCCGCGCTCGGCAGCGAAATATAGACGTCATCGCTATCCGCGAGGATACGGTCAAGCTCCATAAGGGCATCGTGGCGGCCAATTTCAATGATTGTTGGATGGACACCCGCCCACAACGCCGCCTCCTCCGCCATCGGCCGCTCGTCGTTTGAGGCTCCTGGGAACGCAGCTACAAACGCGTGGCGCCAGGCGGCGCTGTCACGCGGTCCCATCCCCGCTTTCTCGTGCGCCGACATCGCGCAGATGACGGCGGATGAATCGAAGCCGCCGGACAGGCAGGTTCCGATGGGAACGTCGCTGCGCATTCGCAAAGCGACTGCGTCCCGAAACAATTCGCCGAAGCGCTCAACGCGCTCAGTCTCGGTTTTAGGCACGTCCGGCAGATGATCGAGAGTACACCACCAGCGCCGGATCTCCAGCCGCCCCTTCCGCAACCACATGAAATGTCCGGCCTGCAGCCGGCGCACCTCGCGGCAAAGGGTGCGCTCGCTGCCTTCGACCCCGAAGGCATCAAGCATCAATCTCCGCGCCACATCGATATCGATCGAAGTCGCAAACAATCCGCTTTGCACCAAAGCGCGCTGCTCCGATGCAAAGACCAGACGCTCCGGCGACACCGCGTAAAGAAGCGGCTTGATGCCGAAGCGGTCGCGGGCGAGAAATAAATCCCTCGTCTCGGTGTCAAATATCGCCAGCGCCCACATCCCGTTGAAGCGTGGCAGCATCCCTTCCTGCCACACTCGCCAGGCCTCAAGAATGACCTCGGTGTCTGATTGGGTCCGGAAAACCGCACCCAATGCTTCAAGTTCGCGGCGAAGCTCTATGAAATTGTAGATTTCACCGTTTAAGACGATCACGTGGCGCCCATCGTTGGACAGCATTGGCTGGTAACCGCCCGCGCCGGGATCGATGATAGCGAGCCGCCGGTGACCGAGCGCGACGTTCCTTTCCGCACTAAACCAATGACCGCTACCGTCCGGGCCGCGATGGGCTATCTGGTCGGTCAAATGCTTTATTTCGCCTGGCACTACGGGTTGGCCGCGAAGATTAACGATGCCGGCAATTCCACACACGATTAAACGACTTTCCCAGGCAGGAAGCGGCCCGCAATCATACGCAGATCCTGGCGACACGTTGCGCCGTACGGTCCGATCGTCGAAACTGCAACCACAACAATGAAGATGATGCTCGCCGCCAAAGCATAGGATAGCCCGACAAACCACCAGTGCGGGACCTGGTCAAATAATCGGTCGGCCGCGAAATAACGCAATGCAACCGCCGTTACGATGCCCGTTGCGAGTGGCTGCAAAACGAAGTGAGCCACCCGAGGCCACATGTCCGTCAGGCTGAAACTCTGCCGCAGCAAGACCATGGTGAGGGCGATCTGCGCAATCATGCCGAGACAGGCGCTCCAGCCTGCCGCTTTCCATCCAAAGTAAGGCAGCGCTATAGCACTTGTGGCGAGCGTAGCAATGGCCGTCACCATGGCAATCGCGGCGTTCGAGCGTGACCGGCCGTTGGCCAGAAGATAATACGCGAACACGTTCGAAGCACATCCCAGTATTCCAGCGACGGCCAGCACGACAAGCAATCCCTGTGTCGCGATCGCGACTTCTCTGCCTGTCCAGGCTTGAAGCAGCGGGCCGGAGACGGGAATGAGTGCACCGAGCACACCAGCGGCCAAAAGATTCAGCACCCAGGACGAGCGAAACAGCAGGTCGGCAACTCGATCGCTGGACTCCTTTTGCAAAGAGCTGAAAAAAGGGAACAGGATTTCGCCGATCTTCAAGATGCCTATATAGACTGCTTCTTCGAGACGCTGGGCGATTGTGTAATATCCGACGAATTGCGGCGCGAGAAACGCACCAAGTAGGTACCGGTCTGCCTGGCTTGCGATCAGGCCGCCGCCCTGAGCGGCGAACTGCCAGCCCCCCATACTCATAAGGCCGCCAAGCTGCCTGCGATGCAGCGCAGGGCGCGCTACCCATTCACCCACCACATGGCGGGAAATCGCAAATGACGAGAGCAAGCCCGTGGCAAAGCCCAAGGCCTGACAGCCAAGAAACGTCGACGCCTGCGGCCAGCGGGGAACTAGCACCAACACCGACACGGTCGATACCAACGCACTCACGACGCTAATCGAAGCAAGACGCGCATAGTCCTGACGCGCCGTGAAAAGGGATAGAAACACCGCGGAAATACATTGGCATAACCATCCACCCGCACCGAACGCAAAGGCCGATGTAAGATCGTTGGCCACCTCGCCGTCCAGATTGAAGACATGACGCGCAAGTGGCGGTCCGGCCAAGAAAAGTATCGTCGCGATCGGCAAACCTCCTGCGCCTGCAAGCCATAACGCTGTGGCAAAGAAGCGGCGCGCATCATCGCGCTCGCTCGCCGCCAACCGGCGGGCCAACTCTCGCGTCGTAGATAGTGCGAGAGCGTTACTGAACGCCAATGCAGGCGCAATACACGCCGTCACCAAGCCAGCAACCCCGAAGACACCCGCCCCCAGCCGGAACAATACGAATGGGAGAATGACAAGATTCAATCCAACGCTCACGAGAAATGCACTCGCATTCCACGCGGATTTTCCCATCAAATGAGAACTGCTTTTTCCCGCTGACATTTCAGCGATCAAATTGCATCATTGTCTGGCCAGTTCGGATTGCGGGCGGCGGCCAGCACCGCCCCGGCGATATCGTTGCCGCAGTCGGAGGGACGATTTGCGATGGGTCCACGTCCAAGCAGGTTAAATGTGATCATAGGAGCTTCCTAAACCAATACCAATCGGCGGCAAGGATAAAGTGCTAATATGGAACCTGAGAAGCGCGTCAGGGCACCGAGAAACAGGAACAAGAGGGACGATGCTTTATGGACCACCCTGCAAAAAGTCTCCGAGCCGGCTTGGGCCCGAAAACTCATCGGAGCGTCCATGAGGTGACCAAAAGGATCAAGTTTAACCTTTAGCGCATCGCATGCGGACTACCAGTCAAACAGAGGATTGTCGATAGTTGAGCTGTATCATATACGAATTGCATCATCCCGTTACGCGTCCCGTTGCCGGAGCTATTTGAATGGCCTTCCCGCGTGCCTCGCAGGCACTATCCCGCTTCACCGTGCTCGATCTGACCCGCGTCCGTTCCGGGCCGACCTGCGTGCGGCAACTTGCAGACTGGGGCGCCAATGTCATCAAGATCGATGCGCTGATGGAGGACGCCGCCGGCGAACAGCCGGGCGGTCCGCGCCATGGTTCTGACTTTCAGAATTTGCACCGCAACAAGCGCGCGATGACGCTCAATCTGAAGGACCCCAGGGGTCTCGAGGTTTTCCGGCGCCTCGCGGAGAAGGCCGACGTCGTGGTCGAAAACTTCCGCCCGGACGTGAAAGCGCGGCTCGGCATCGATTACGAAAGCCTGCGCAAGATCAATCCGCGCATCGTCTATGGCAGCATCTCCGGTTTCGGCCAGGATGGCCCCTATCACAAGCGCCCCGGCTTCGATCAGATCGCGCAGGGCATGGGTGGGTTGATGTCGATCACCGGCGCGCCGGGCGAGGGCCCGATGCGGGTCGGCATCCCCGTCGCGGACCTCACCGCCGGATTGTTCTGCGCCATCGGCATTCTCACGGCACTGCTGGAGCGCGAGGTCTCCGGCGAAGGTCAGTGGGTGCAGACCTCGCTGCTGCAGGCGCAAATCTTCATGCTGGATTTTCAGGCCGCGCGCTGGCTGATGGAAAAGGATGTTGCCAAGCAGGCCGGCAACAACCATCCGACCAGCATTCCCACCGGCGTGTTCAAGACTTCCGACGGGTACATCAATATCGCCACGACGGGCGGACGCATCTGGGAGCGCTGCGCGCAGGCGATCGACGCGCCCGACCTTCCGACCCGCCCCGAATACGCCACCGCGCCGGCGCGCTCGAAGAATCGCGACGCGCTCAACGCGGAGATCAGCAAACTCACTGAAAAGAAATCCACCGACACATGGGTCAGGGAGCTCAACGCGGCCGGCGTGCCCTGCGGCCCCATATATTCGATCGATCAGATGTTCGAGGACGACCAGGTCAAGCATCTCGGCATCGCGCAGGATGTGCCCAATACCGAGAACCGCCACATCCGTTTGGTCGGGCAGCCGGTCACGCTGTCGCGCACGCCGAGCCGGATGGCCGCGCGGCCACCCGAGTTCGGGGAGCAGACCGACGAGGTGCTTGCCGAGTTCGGTTTTAGCGCCGATGAGATCGCGGAGTTGAGGCAAGGCAAGGTGATCTAATGGAGACCCTTGGCGCCTCCAATGAGCCACCGCTTCTGGCGATTAGCGTTCCAATTTTCGTCACGCGGTCGACTAATTTGGAAATCGCCCATTAAAGCCTGTCGAGAACAGGGTTGCGAAATCGCCAGGCAAAATAAATCGAAAGACACGTTTAAGCTGCAATATCGAAAGATCATAATTTGTATTTCTAATATTCAGCAGCAGCCAGGTCGCATCCAACAACCAACGCATATATCGATCAAATGGCCTTGAGCTTACGATAGGCGAACCACACCATTTTCAAGAGTAGCCAACCGTCCCGAAACCGGGAGATCTGGGTCTCGCCGAAGGTGCGCGCCTTGTAGTGAATCGGGGTTTCGATGATGCATTTACGGAATACTTCGTGAGTGCTCGTCACTTGACACGACTCTTTCACCGTCGCGCTCCGTCGCGCCTGCGATGATGCTATGCATCTTGATCAATTCACTTCAGCGAAGCGCACCTCACGTACTTCGGCCGCATCATCGAATCCTGCAGTCGAGCAAGAACACTTTAATTCTGGTAACTCCGATCAGGGCAAAGAGCGAATGCTGCGCGGCGGCGCAACTTCCGCCGGCGGCACGACGTAGACGTTCCAGACCGTGGCGGCGTAGGCGGTGCCGCGGAAAAACCGCCGCGTCGTGATCACCATCCGCTCGCCGCCGGCCGCATTCTCCTTCATCCACGCCTCGCAGCTTTGCAGCTTCCAGTCGTCGGTCTCGCAGACGCCGATGAATCCATATCGCTTCGCTTCATCGAGTGACGTCAGGCCCGATGACCATACCTCGCCCGGCGTTAGCGGCGCGGGATGATCTGGACTGTAAAACGTCATGGGTTCACCGAGTTCAGTGGCGCCGGCGACCACCGCCCAGCGCGAATGGAAGCGCTTATGCCACAGCTCGGTCAGTTCGCCCGCGAGCTGCGACCGCGAGCCGTAGGTGATGCCCGCAGCATTCCGCATGGTGTAGGCCGCAATCTGCGGTGAGGCGACCAGCACCGCCAGCGTGATGACCAGCCAGATCGCGGTGATCCGGACCAGCGCCGCCCGCTGCACGCGCAGCGCGGGAATCGCGACCAGCGCCAGCGGCGTCAGGAAGAACAGCGAGATTCCCCAGTCGGTCTTGATGTAGATCTCGAAGATAAGCGCGCCGACCGGCGGGCCGATCGCGACCACGAGCTGGATGATCCAGACATTGATCGCCTGCGACACCCGTACGCCTGGATTGGCCCGCCGAGACCAGGGCCGCGAGATGAACGCAACCGGCCTCCGCGCCAGCAAGATCCACCATCGCGGGCTACACGCCAGCGCCGCGGCCGCCAGCGCCGCCGGCAGCGCCAGCAGCGCCAGGTTGTGACCGATGTAACCCAGCGCCAGCGCGAGCGTCTGCGCACGGCTGGAGATTGCATAGGCGCCGCCGGCGTAGGTGAACGGCAGGAAATTCACCTGCTTCAGCCAGATCACATGCGGCACCATTGCTACCGCCAGCGTGGCGAGCGCGACCCATGGCGCCGGCGAGCGCAGGAACAGCAGCCGCGCCGGATGGATCAGCGCCGCGAGCCCGACCGCGCCGATCACGGTCAGCGCCCAGTATTTCGTCATCAGCGCCGCGGCGCCGGAGAGACCGAGCCAGATACCGGACCGCACCGTGCGCTTGTCGAACGCATCGAGATAGGCCAGCACCACCAGCGGGAGGGTGACAAGCTGCAGCAGATCCGGATTGTATTTGAAGCCCTTGAAATTGAAGACCGGATACAGCGCCAGCATCACCACCGTGAGGATGGCGCGACGGCGGTCAACCACGCGCAGCGCGATCGCCCAGCAGATCATCAGGCTGCAGCCGACCGTTACCATGGCCAGCGCGTAGGTGGCCCAGTCCGCTGCCGGGAACACCATGAACCAGACGCCGGCCACCCAGCCGGACAGCGGCGGATGCTTGCCGTAGCCAAGCAGGAATTTCTGTCCCCAAGCGAAAGCCTCGGCGACGTCGAAATGCACATCCTGCGCAGCCTTGAGCTGCGTCAGAATGACGGTCCAGAGCACCACATGCGCGGCGACGAAGCTAGCCACAAGCAGCACGCTTGCCTTCTCGTCGCTGGCCCAGGCCACGAGCCGCGCGGCGATGCGCCGGATGACGGATCGCAGGCGCGCGCGCGAAGCTGTGAGCAAGGACAGGGCTTCAGTCATAGCCATTCCGTAGCGCGTTTTGGGCTGAAGTGGAATCGGGATGCCGTGAGCAAACCGTGTCTGATAAACCGCGCTTCTGGCCTGCAACGTAAACCTTGAACGCCTTTTCCTTCGACGCGTTGTGACCGCGATAGCCGGCATCGGCGACGATCTTCGTCAGGCTCGCGCCGACGCTGGTCTCGATCTCGGGAATGACGACTGCGAGGGTGTGGCCGTCATAGGGATTGCCGGGCAGCGCCTTGGCGTGCAGCACGAACTGGCCGCCCTTGCATCGGTTGACGGGCGCTGCGACGCTGACCTTGACCCCGAACTCGTAGGGCTTGTGGGCTTTCCCCTTGCCGATGCATTCGACCTCTGGTGCATGCAACGAGTAGATCTTCTTGCCTCTCTGCCGTTGACGCTGATCGCGAACCTGACGGGCCAGCGACAGCGGCAAGGCGAAGGCGTCACCAAGGGAGGGGTCATCGGCGATCTTGCACCTGATATCGCGGATGACGCGGCCGAGCAATGTTCTGATGCTGCGCAACGCCTTGTTCGCGCGCTTGGACCGTTTGGCATGAGCGTAGCGCTGGTGCTTGATCAGGGCGAACTTGCCAACCCGCGCGTAGGACTGGCGAAGCTTGATGCCTTTTGTCGCCCGTGCCAGACGCACCAGCCGCTCGCGGGCACGATGCATCAACCTGGCGTCCGTCGGGAAGCTGATAGCCTTCTCCTGCACGGTGGTATCCACAATGACCTGAGTGAAGTCGGCCGGCCTGGCCGCGCCCATCCGGATCGCAGATGCAAGGCTCTCTTGAACAAGTACCGCGAGCTTCTCTTCGCCCATGCGCTGCCGCCAGCGCGTCAGCGACGAGCGATCAAACGCCAGCCGGTGCTGGAATAACTCTTCGCCGCAGAACAGCTGGTAATAAGGGTTCTCCACTCAGCGCTCGCACAGCACCTCGTCCGAAAGATCGTGCATGTGTTTCAGGATGGCCAGCCCAGCCATCAACCGTGTTGGCAACGGCGGCCGACCGGGATCGTCGTCATAGACCGCGCCAAACCGATCTTCGAGAAACCGCCAATCCACCGCGCATGCCAGCTTCGCAAGCGCATGGTCGAGATCTACGATCTGATCGAGCCTGGCCTTGAACAGATCTTTCCGGTCTACCGACTGCTTTAAGGATCCCCGAATCAAAAGTTCACTCTCCATCTAAGCACCTCCATCTTGCTGGAGATTTTGGCGCACTTGCACAGAGAAGGGATGGCCATCGGAAATGCCGTTGCGGTCGCGGTCGCTGATCAGGGAACGATGGAGGGGATTTGGGATGATCCTGACAATCGTGTTTTGCAGTGTCAGATAGATGTCACCGCAGTCATGACAGGTGATGGTCTGGATTTTGTCCCAATGTTGATGCTCGAAGAGGCCCCACGTATGACGCCAGCCGCAGTCACATCTAAAATGTCGCGGGAGCTTTTTCCTGAATCGTCGCCAGTAAATCGAGGCAGTCAGCTTGGCGTATTTCCAAGACGACAAGGCGCAGGCCCGGTCGAGGGGAACTGTATCTGTTGTAGGTTCTGGCGACGACATATCGCTCCACTCCCGAAAGTTCTACGGCGGACCCAACCGCACGTTGCCCCGTGAATATTCCGCCAGCCGGCGCCACTTCGCATCGGCGTAACGACGGTTGTATTCGGCAACACCCCATCCGGCCGCTCCGTCAAGAAAGCCGGCGCGGTATACATAGGCCTTCAAGAACGCCGTCCATCCGTGTAATGACGCCTTGAGAGGTGACCCACGGAAGCCGCGCGCGGCCAACTGCTGGGCGGCAGTAACGGAATAGCGTTTGATCTTGTCCTCCGCGTCGGCCCATGAAGTGATACAATCGTGTTCGATCCGTACATTCAGCCGTCTTATCAGGCCATCCACGATAAGACCTTCGTGGACCAAATCGTCTGAGAACCGCGCTCGCCCGCGCCGAAACAGACGAACCACATAATCTGGCGACCAGCCGCCATGCCGGATAATCTGGCCGCAGAATCGCGATCGCCGAGGCGTCTCGTAGGCGTTTGGCGCGTTCGGGTCAGCGATAGCTGTCTTGATTTGGGCGATGAAGCTCGCGTCGATCCATTCGTCGGCATCGAGGGAGATGACCCAATCGCCCCGCGCTAAATTTAACGCGCGACTTTTCTGTGGTCCAAATCCTGGCCAGTCAGTCGTTGAAACGACATGCGCGCCGTGGGCGCGGGCAAGTTCGACCGTGCGATCAGTGCTGCCGCTGTCAACTACAACAATGTCGTCCGCAAAATTGAGCGAATTAAGGCAGCGCGCGATCGACTCTTCTTCGTTTCTTCCCAGACCGTAGTCCCTTAACAGCGAATGTCGTCCGTTATTTGAAGCCTTCTACCGGCCATTTTTTCTTTATAGCCGAAGCCGGACGCCCGGTCCCCCACCGTTCTTTGCGATGAATTGAATTCCGGCCTTTTCGAGCGCGGTTTTGATCTTCGTCAGCGTATCGAGCCTAATTTTCAATTCGCCTTCCATCGACTCTATGCGCTTAACGGTCTCCAGCGAGACGTCAGCGGCTTCGGCTAGTTCTGCCTGCCCAAGACGCAATATTGCGCGAGCCCCGCGAATTTGACTTGAGGAAAGCATTTTGCACCCTAGGCCTGAAAGCAAAAGGCGTCAGCTCCAACGCTGCTGCCAGCTGTGCGTACTGCGGGAAAGGAGCATGGGCGAAATCGAACCGTCCAGCGATGACGCGAGCCTATCCACCGTCCTGGTTTACCGG
>Ga0097691_1001515_pt1 | contig 16996 bp, 13 predicted proteins | sample NGESurdeep072012_8_FD_72858 | JGI IMG/M metagenome (GOLD analysis project Ga0097691, IMG submission 72858) | Arctic peat soil microbial communities from Barrow, Alaska - NGEE Surface sample 210-1 deep-072012 | ecosystem: Environmental > Terrestrial > Soil > Wetlands > Peat ... | reverse complement strand
GCCCGGCTGCGCACGATCTGCTCCGCGAGGCGGCGGAGGTTGTCGACGAGAAGGATCCGGAGGCTGATCGCGACCGCCCACAGCTCGCCGATCGTCAGCGGCTCCACTTCCTGGTACGCGTGCACCATGCGCCGCAGGCTCTCCGGGTCGAAGCGGCTGTCCGTGTGCGCGATGTAGGCCCAGGCGAGACCAAGGACCCGCGGGTAACCCGCGAGATGGCCTTCGGCCAGCTTGGGGAGTTCCCGGTAGTAGTCCGGGGGCAGGTCGTCGCGGATCTCGCGGAGCTGTTCGTCGACGATGGGGAAGTTGTCGACGAGCCATTCGGCAGCCGGCGTGATCGACCGTTCGTCCTTGATCGCACTGGCCAGCACGCGGTACGACGCCACCAGGACGCGGCCATTCTCGGCAATCCGGGGCGCGACGGCGTGTCCCCGACGTGGCGCGTCGGTGACCGTCTGGGCGGCGGCAAGGGTCTGCGCGTGCTGCTCCAGCCGCTCCACGCTGAAGAGCTCCGCGAGGATCGGCTCTTCGAGCTCGGGCTGCGGGCCAACCCGCCGGCGACCGCGACCGGGCGGGTCCCGGAGGGCCTGGTTCGATTTCATCTTCCGCTCTCAGCGCGCTCCGAAGTTGCCGGGAACCCTTCCGCACGTGCGGATCGAAGCATGGCGCGCGACGACCAGAGCATGACGCCCGCGGCCTCCTCGCGAGAGATCCCGGCGACATCCGTGAGCCAGACCAGTGCCTCGATGCCGACGGCCGATCGGATCGCAAGGGCGAGCCGGTGCACGCCCACTTTCGACATCGTCTCACGAAGCGGCGCGAGGGCGTCCTCGATCCAGCCGATCGCCCGCCCGCCTCGCAGGAGGAGCTTCTCGCGGTGCGATGGGTCCGGGTCCAGAGAAAGGCGAAGGGTCGAGCGGAGCTGCGGCTCCGTGTCAACCGTGATGCGCGTGAACTCCTCGACGACGACCGCAAGCCGGGTTTCGAGGTCCGCTGGAGGAAACGCTGGCAGGAGTGACGCCCGGTCGACCTCCGGGCGGGCCGCGATCAGCAGCAGGTGCTGGTTCGGGAAGTCGCGATAGGCGGTGGTCCGCGAGATCGAGGCTGCTGCCGCCGCCTGCTCCACTGTGGGTGTGACCCCGCGCGCCAGGAGATGGCGGGTGGCCGCGACGAACGAGGCACGGGTGCGGGACTTCTGGGGGCTCCGACCCGTCAACTCGTATGGGATTGACATGCCCATGATGGTAAGCGGGTCACTGCCCTTGCCGTGAAGTACGGTTGGGACGTGCTGGGTCCGCCGACGGCATAGCCCGTGCTCCCCGATGAGTCCCGGACGACGTGGTTTGTCTTCCGTGCCGGTAAGGTGATGTCGGCCTGACCCGGATCCCAGGCCGCATCGACGATCGTGAGCGGAGCGTGGCTGGCCCTCATCCGGTGAGGTGCGCACGGATGCACAACGTCCCGAACCTCGGGGAGCTCCCTGCCGTCGGGGGGCTCGCTGCCGACGCCGAGCTCCGATATTCGACCGACGCGGAACCAGGGGTCGTGCGGCGCCGTGCCGGACGGGGCTTCCAATATCGGGGTCCCGACGGCGCATCGATCCGTGACGCGGCGACGCTTGCCCGGATCCGGGCGCTCGCCATTCCACCTGCCTGGAGCGAGGTGTGGATCTGCCGCGACGCGCGTGGCCACCTGCAGGCCGTGGGTCGGGATGCCCGTGGGCGCAAGCAGTCCCGCTACCATCCGGCGTGGCGCGTTCGCCGCGACGAGTCGAAGTTCGGTCGGATGGCGGCGTTCGGTCGCGCGCTCCCCAGGGTCCGACGGCGCGTGGCGCATGACCTTGCCCTCCCGGCCCTGTCGAAGGACAAGGTGCTGGCCACGATCGTCCGGCTCCTCGAAACGACCTCCATGCGGATCGGCAGCGAGGCGTATGCGCGGGTCAACGGCTCGTTCGGCCTGACCACCCTGCGCAACCGGCACGTCACGGTGTCCGGCGACGCCCTTCGGTTTCGATTCCGGGGCAAGGGTGGCAAGGTCCACGAGGTCGGCGTCCGCGACCGGCGCCTGGCTCGCATCGTGGCCCGCTGCGAGGCGCTTCCCGGCCAGGAGCTCTTCCAGTATCTCGACGAGCGCGGGGAGCCTCGGTCGATCGAGTCCGCGGATGTGAACGCGTATCTCCAGCACGCGGCGGGCATCCCGATCACCGCCAAGGACTTCCGGACCTGGACCGGTACGCTCGTCGCCTTTCACGAGCTCCGATCCCGACCGGCCCCGTTGGCGGCCGGGGTGCGACCTCGCACGGTCGTCACGCTCTCCGCGGAGGCGGTGGCAGAGGTCCTGGGCAACACGCCCGCCGTCAGCCGTCAGAGCTACATCGCGCCGCTGGTCGTCGAGGCATACCTGGCCGGGTCGCTGCCACCGGGTCGGGTACGGCGTGTCGATCCGGATACGCCGACGGGCCGCGCGATCGGGCGGCGCGAGGAGTTGGCGCTCGTGCACTTCCTCGAGCGAGGGCGCGTCCCCGACGACGTCGAGTGAACCCGGGAGCGCGAGCGACCCTGCACGAGCGCGTGCGTCATCGCCCGGTCACCGGCGGTTCCTCCGACTCGGTCGATCCCCGGGCATCGGCATCGCGCCAGAGCCGCGAGAGCGGACCGGCCCGGAATGCGGCAGCGACGATCAGAAGCCACGCCGTGCCCGCAAGGAGGCCGCCGCCGACATCCGTCAAGTAGTGGTAGCCCAGGTAGATCCGGCTCACGCCGATGAGCAGCGAGAGCGCGATCCCGATCGTGAGCGCGGCAAGTCCGGTCCGGCGACCGCGCACCGACCAGAGGACGACGGCGAGCGCCACGTAGAACACCAGCGAGTTCATCGTGTGGCCGCTCGGGAAGCTGTAGTCGGGCAGGACCTGCGCCCAGTCGAGCTGCGGCCGTGGCCGCTGGAAGAAGAGCTTCATCATCTCGTTGAGCACGAGGCTGCCGCCACTGGCGAGGGCCAGGAACAGCGCCTCGCGAGGCCTGTGAAGCCAGGCCAGCCAGGCCACGGCCAGGGCGAACAACGGGGGGATGACCAGGTTTGAGCCCACGAATGTGGCGGCATTCATGAGTTGATCCAGGGCGGGCGATGCCAGGCCGTGCAGGAACGGCGTCGCCAGGGTGTCGAGGGCGCTCACCTCCTTCTCGCGGATCGAATCGGCCAGCGAGCCCAGCACCACGAGACACGCGAGCAACGCGAAGAATCCGCCGACGACCGTGATCGACGCGGTGCGGACGGGTGTGCCGACGGGCGATCCAAGCGGGCCGCGGCTCGTCGCCCCTGCCGGCAGCCGCGGAGCCTCGGACACCCGATCGCGATGAGATTTCACGAACGTCTCCCCGACGACAGGGCGACGAGCAGCCACGCCGCCCCATTGCCCGCCCCAGCCTGGGATCGCTCCGAAGATGGGTCCGGGCCAGGGCCGCCAGGCGCGGACGGAGGAGATGAGGATGCGCGAGGGCGTACGTGGCCAGCCCAGGGAGAGCCGAGCATCCTCATCCTGCCCCTATGGCGAAGGCGGGCGGGATTCCCGGCTGGTGGCACGAAGGATCCAGACCCCGGCAACGAGGCTGGCCAAGGCCGGTGTCGCGAGCCAGATGACGAGCAGCAACGCGGCCGGGACCAGCCAGGCGGCCATGGATTCGGCGGCCGCGGCTCCCGGGGCGGCGAGGGTATCGCGGAGCGAGCTCACCTGCTCGCGGAGCGCCGCCGTGTCGGTGGCGACGGCGGCGAAGTCACCTGTGTTCTGCTCCAGCGATGCGGCCAGCGAGGTCATGCTCGACGACAGGTCGCGGGCCCTGCCGGCCACGCGGTCGAAGCCGTCGGTCAGGCCGGCGAGCGGCTGCGACCCGAGGATCGACAGGCCGCTCGCGTCCCGCAAAGAGGCCATCGACGCGGACAGCTCCTGCGCGAGCAGCGCGGCATTCCGGGCCGCCGTCGTCGCCGACGCAAGGCTCGTGCCGGCGTTGGCGGACCCGCGTCCCACGTCGTCCAGGCCCTGGCCCGTGAGATCAAGCCAGCGGACCGCATCGCCTCGCTGGGTCGCGATCCTCCCGAGCGATGCGAGCGGTCCGACGATGACCGGCAGGCTCACGACGAAGAGCAGCAGGCCCACCGCACCGTAGGCGACCAGGCCGGCCGAAAGCTGCCGGCGACATCGATCGCGACGCGACGCCCGGTCGGTCGGCGCCGACCCAGCGGTCGGGTCGGTCGCGGGTGCCGCCCCGGGATGGGTGCGCTGCTCCCCTGTCATGCGCGCGCCGACAGGCCCCGGCGCAGGAACACCCACGTCGTCGCCAGCGTCACGAGCGTAATTGCGACCAGGACCATGAGACGCCACGATTCGGTCGTGGCGCCGCGAAGCATCAGGTCCTGGAGCAGGCGGATGCCGTGGGTCACGGGCAGCAGGTCGCCGATAACCTGGACGGCGGGGGCGAATTGCTGCACGTCGAGAACAAAGCCGCTGAAGAAGACGGACCCAAGCAACACCAGCAGTGCCAGCTGGACGGCCTGGCGCTCCGAGTCCGAGATGACGGATATGAGCAGCCCGAGCCCCAGCGAGGCGGCCAGGACGAGCCCGATCGTGATCCCGACCAGCCCAACATCCCCCAGGAACGGGGCGTGGAAGGCGTTGACGAGGAGGCCCAGGATGACTGCAGAGACCCCCGCGCCCAGGATCCCGAACGCGATCATCTTGCCAAGGATGATCTCGATCGCACTGACCGGCGACACGCGCAGGACATCGAAGACGCCGGTATGCCGCTCCCGAACCAGGGACAACGCGGTGAGGGTCACCGCCATGTGCTGGAGGATCAGGGCGAGGACCGCCGGCCCGAAGAACGAGGTCAGCGTCGGATCGATCGGGGCGAGGTTGTGCGGATCGGCCTGCGTCGGCGCGGCGATCACGGCCGGCGGGATCGACGAGGTCCCCCCCAGCTTGGTCACTTCCGACACGCCCTTGGCAGCGGCCCGTTCGATGATCTGCTGATTGACGCCGTACCCCAGCTGTTGGGCAAGGACCAGCGCATAGTTGGCCTTCACCGGGCTCACGATGTCGTACTCCACGCGGATCGTCGATTGCCGTCCCGCTTCAAAGTTCGCCTCGAGATCAGATGGTGCGACGATCACGACATCCACCGCCTGATTGCGAAGCGCCTGCCGGGCGGATTCGACATCCGTCTGCACGCCCACCAGGTCGACGCCGGGCATGACCAATGACCGGTAGTCCTCGAGCTGCGTGGACAACCCCGACCCTGGAGGCACCACGAGCAGGGTCCGGAACGAGACCCCGGAGTTGTCGTAGCCGAGACCGAACAGGGCCATGATGAGGAATGGCCCGAGGACAAGGCTGAAGAGTGCACCCGGTCGGCGAGCAACCTCGACGAACTCTTTCCCGACGATCGCAAGCAGGCGGGTGACCACCTGGAGCACGATCATGCCGCGGCGCCGTCATCCACGGTCGCCGATGCCGGCCCCGCGGGACCCTCCTCGGCCGCGCCGAGCTCCGCCCGGTGTCGCGATACGAGGGTCGCGAAGACGTCGTCGAACGACGGTCGGTACTCGCGACTGGAGATGACTTCGCCACCCGCAGCCTCGATCGCCGCGATGATGGCCGGCAATGCGTTGCCGCCCTCTTCCATGGTGACGAGCAAGTGGCGTCCGGACCGCTGGTCCACGGCGCGGACCAGCGGCAGGTCGGCCAGGGTGCCGCCATCGATCAAGCTCGCCGTCTCGATCTCCAGCATGTCGCCCCCCATCGCGCTGCGACGCAGGTCGTGCGGTCGCGCCAGCGCCACGAGGTGACCCTCGGAGATGAGGGCGACGGCGTCGCACTCCTCCGCTTCGCCCACGTACTGCGTGGTCAGGACGATCGTTCGCCCGCTGTCACGCAGCCGGTGAAGCTCCGTCCAGATCGTCCGACGGAGGAGGGGATCGAGGCCCGCGGTTGGTTCATCGAGGAACAGGACGGCCGGATCGTGGACCAGGGCGCACGCAAGCTCCAGGCGGCGCTGCATGCCCCCGGAGAGCTCCGACGCGCGCCGCCCGCGCTCGCGCCACAGGTCGACCAGCTCCAGGACGGCACGTACCCGCCGACGACGACGGAAGAAGAGCATCCCGAACAGGCTCGCCACGAAATCCACGTTCTCGCCCGCCGTCAGATCCGGATACAGGCTGAAGAGCTGGGGCATGTACCCGATCCGTTCCCGGGTTCGCCTCCGAAAGCGCTGCGGGTCTTCGCCGAGGACGCGCGCGACACCCGACGTGGCTCGCAGGCCGCCGGTCAGGATTCTCACAGCGGTGGTCTTGCCGGCGCCGCTCGGGCCGATAACGCCCAGCAGGGTGCCCGAAGGGACGGTCAGCGTGATGCCGTCGAGAGCGACGACATCCCCATACCGCCGGCCCAGCCCTTGCAGGACGATGGCGGGCGGAGGTGCCTGGACAGAGGCTGACTCAGTCACGATGGGGTTCCCTTGGGCGGACGCGGCCCACTCTGCGCGTTCGGCGATTGGAGGGACTCCGGTGCCAGACTGATCTGCGCTACGGCTTCATATCGTACTGTGCGGTCCCGGACACGGAACCGCAGCCCCGACGCCCGGGATCGTCGTCAGCGCTGCCCCGAGACGCATTCACCAGTGTTGAGTGGTTCCGGGCGCTGCGGATAGCGGACTGCGAGCCCGCAAGCCGTCAGCGACGGCTCGACACCGGCGATGCCGCCTTCGTGGCGAATGCCCGCAGGACGAGCTCGTGTCGGACGCCCACCGAATCGGCCGCAGCGATGGGCTCGCCAGATGTCGTGACGTGGCGACCCACTCTGTCGGTCACCTCGAAGCGGCCGCGACCGAGATAGCGGATGCGGATGTCCGCATTCGGCCCTCGATCGGCAACGATTCCGGTCACCCGTCTGGTGCCAGGGGCGCGGACGAACCCGATCCCCAGGCGCGATCCATGTCCGAGATTGGCGGTGTGAACGACGTCAACCACGGCGACGACATAGCCGCGACTTCGATCCCGGTACAGCGCGACGAGCACCGCGAGGAGCCCGCCCACCAGCACGAATCCGAGGATGCCGAAGATCGGCGGGAGCACGGAGTTGCACTCGAGGATTGATCCGCACGGCCTGACAGCATCCGATATCGGCGATGCGTCGCTCAGGCCGATGGCATTTGCGGCGAACGCCCGGCAGACGTATTCCACGCCGTTCGTGAGGTTGCCGATCTGTGCGGTCGTGTTGTCGGCCGACGTCACGTCGACTCCGCCAGGCCACGTCCCGCCCTTGTCGCCCGAGCATTCGTAGTGGTACCCGGACGCGCCCGCCCCGTCGTCGGGCGTGACGCTGATCCGCAGCGCACGGTCCAGTGCCTCGACCGAGGGCTTCCGGGGTGCCGCCGGGAGCCCATTGGGCGTGGCCGTCGTGGTCGCGGCCGTCCACGCGCCTTCCGACGACGCACCGACGGCCGCAACCTCGCACTGGTACGCCGTCCCGTTCGTCAGTCCTTCGACGGTGGCCCCTGTCTCGAGCGATACGCCTTCCTTCGATTCGATCCAGTCCCCGTCGCCGGCGCGGCAGCGGATCCGGTAGTCGACGATGGGCGCAGGCGTCGCGGCAGGAGGCGCCCAGGTCAGCTCGATCCGGCCGTCGCGGGCCGTGAGCCGGATGCCCTGCACCACGCCTGGTGTGGGTGCAGGGGTCGGCATTGGCGTGGGCGAGGGCGAGGGCGCGACGGTGAACGTGCAGGTGGCGTCCTGGAGCGCGACCGCGACGGCGTTTCCCGCCTCGTCGGGTGACTCGAACACGACCTGCGGCCAGTCGAACGCCGTCCCGCTGATGCACGCGGGCATATCGCGGATGATCCGCAGCCGGACGAGCCCGGTCTCGAGCGCATCGCGCTCCTTGAGGTCGAGGCCCATCCCAACTGGCAGCAGTGCGAACGGCGAGCGGCTCCCGAAGAGTCGGTCGCGAACGGCCTGCACCTGGCTGACGGGTACGCCCTGGACGTCGTGCTTTCCGTCGGTGAACAGGATCAGCGCCGGCCGGGCGGCGTCCGGCGGAAGGTGCTTGGCGGCCTGCTCCATCGCCGCGACGTAGTTCGTGGCGGTGCCGATCTTCTGGGTGAGTGCGGGATCGAGACCCTTCCGGTACGCGCTCGCGACTGATCTCAGGCAGTCGGCGAAGCGTGCGACCGTCTGCGCGCTGTCGAGCAGCTTCAGGTCGGCGCAGCCTTGGTAGTCGGCCGCCCTCGTGGCGAACTGGACGATCGTCACGGTGGCGTCGCCGGCGACGAGGTCTGACGACGTCTCGCTGACGCGATCCGCGATCCGCTCGAGGGCGGCGCCGAAGCGGTTCCGGTTCGTCGCATCCTCGAGGATCGAGGCCGAGAAATCGAGGACGAGGACGACCTCGGACCGGTCCGGCGCCGTTTGTGCGAGCACCTTCGGTGCAAGGCCGCCGCCAACGAACAGAGTCCCAACGACGATCGTGACGACGGCACGTGCCCGCGGACCGAGGCGACTCATGATGACCCCTGTGCGTTCGTACGGGCCAAGCCGTCGTCCCCCGATGGTAACCACAGCTTCCCGCGGCGCTTTCGCAACCCGTGTTGCGCCGGCGTCGAAGGCCGCCGAGCGCCGCAGTCTCGACCGCGACAGAACTTCCGGGACGCCTGTCGTAGCGTACTCGCCGAGTTGCCATCAAGGGCTGCGCAGGCGAGACCTGCTGCGTCGGAGACAGCATGGCTGGCGGACTGTGGGCGGGATCCTCGGCGCCGCTGTGAAGCCTTATGGAGCTTCGGACGGCGCCCCTGGCGTACCGAAGATCGCTCAGTTAGCAGGTCTTCAGCGTTGTGGCAGGTGCTCGGCACGGGATTCGCAGCCGAATGTGGCGATTCTGAACGGGATTGAGGGCTGGAGCCGACACTGAGATTCGAACTCAGGACCTGCTGTTTACGAACCTCTTGACGGACCGCCGGTGACCCTCTTGGACCACCACTCCTGAGCACGACCGCGCACATTCGAGGAGCGCCGAGGATCGCCGTTAGGCGGTCAGGGTCGTCGAGATAGGCGGCAGATAGGCGGTCAAACTGAAGGTGTCCCCTTGACCGTCTCGACCAGATGGCGCCAGATGCACTCGTCCTCGTGCCAGGCGACGCCCTGCGCCTTGTCAGTCGAAGCCCAACACCACGAGCATGCAACTTTGTCACCGATGCCTTCGCGGATCGGGATTGTGTCGGCCATCACGAGCCCAGCCTCCGCGATCTTGAACACGTGGGCGATGCCCGCGATCCGTTCCTTGCGCGGTAGTTCCTCGGGGTCGAGCATCAGCATCTGCAGTCGCTCGTGCGTCATGGGTTCCGGCGCGTCGATGAGCGCCTGGATGCGGGCTGCCATGGGCTTGGTGATGGTGGTCTTCATTCACTCATCGTCACGTCGTCGGGTGACAGTCGCCAGCACCTCGAGTCGCACGCTCGCGGAGCCGTTACGGAGGTTGCGACCCTACCGGCCGGGACCGGAGACCGCCACCTCTCGCGAGCGGCGCCGACGCACTGCCTGCCACCGACGCTGCTCGCGTCACTGATGCGTCATCAGCCTGGATGTGGGGGTTCAGGGGCTTCACGTCGAGCCGGTCTCAGGTACGCTTGACTTCTGACATAGTTCTGAACTATGATCCTGGCATGAGCACTGCCGTCCCCTCTGTCACCTGGTCGGCCTTCCAGCGAGATGCAAAGGCCGTAGCGGACCGCGCCGACGAGTCCGACATTCTGCTGCGCCGGCGTGATGGCCCCGACCTGTTCCTGGGGAACGCCGAGCGACACGAGGCGATTCTTGAGAGCGTGGGGGTCCTGTCGCGCGTTCTGTCGTCCGTCCTCGATGATCCGGCCGTGCGCCGGCAGCTCGTGGCGTCAACTGCGCTGCCGTGGCTGCGGTTCTTGTCCGACGAAGACCGAGGACAGTTCGCGACCGAGTTCGTCGAGACGGCGGCCGCGAGCGCCGATCTCGGGACGCTCACGCCCCTAGCCGAACTCATCCGCGAGTGGCGCAATACGGCCCTTGTGCACGCCGATCCGCGGCTCGCCGCAGCGTTGCGCCGGGAGCATCACGGAGACGGCGGCCTCGTGCCGCGCCCGGCCGGCTGATCCTGGGTGGCTCAGAAGCGTGGCGGTCGGGTCCCACCGCCGCCCCCGGCCGGCGGCTGGACGCTGCGCTTCGACAGCGACTCCGCCGCGGAGGGATGGGAACAGGTCACGACGCAGTTTCCTGGCCCGACTCGACGCGCGTTCGAGGCTCTCGAGGTTGACCCGTCGGCGCACTCCGAGCGTCAGCACCGGCTTCGCGGCCACGACGACAGCGTTCTCGTTGGTGGCCGGACCCTCGAGCAGTGGCAGCACGAGCTGACCGGCGCGGCGCGAATCCTCTACGCGCCCGATCCCGAGCGGCGGACGGTCTGGATCATCGAGACATCGACAGGTCACCCGAAGCGCACCGAGAAGGTTCGAGGCAAGAAGTAGCGCCCGCGCTCGGGCAGGGATCCTCGCAGGGCGGAAACGTACTCATTGCGCGAACCGAGACCTCGTCCGCGACATCAGTGAAGCGCCGATTCGAAGCGGGCAGCGAGCCGTTCCGAGCGAGCGATGTCGGTGAGATCGGATGTCTCGGCGTACCAGGCGAGCACGTCTGGCACTTTGCCCATTGCGCCCGGGAGTCCGTCCGAGGGCGCTTCAACGATGTCAATGGCCTCGTAAGTCGGGACATGGGCGTCTCCAGGCACTGATGAGGCGGTGAAGGTTCCGGCCGGACAACGCTGGTCGCGACGGGGCGGCGGACCGGCAGGACCCGCGAGGTCCCGCTCTACGCGTTCGAAGACGGAGACCGGTTGGTCGTGATCGGCTCGAACGCTGGCGGCGCCCGTGAGCCCGCCTGGGTCGGGAACCTCCGGGCCCGCCCGCGGGCGCAGGTTCGGATCCGGCGCGAGCTGCGCGCGGTCGTGGCGTTCGAAGCCGCGGGAGAGGAGCGCGAGCGGCTGTGGGCGCTCGTCGTGGAGGGCTACCCCGGCTGCGCGCTCTACGCCCAGCGGGCGACCCGCCGGATCCCCGTCGTCGTCCTCGAGGCCGCTCGCGACGCCTGGCCGACGCCGCTACCCCGACGGGCGGTCGCCGGGGCGAGCATCGCGCGCTCGCCTACCGGGAGCGGCTATGGGGTCGCTGTCGGTGCACCGTCGTCGTTGATCAGCTGGCCTGGTCGAGGAGCCCCTGCAGGTCGGTCTCCCAGAGCGGCGCCGACCCGGTGCCCATCGGCCTCCCGAACACCAGCAGCCGACCTTGATGAACGACGAGCGGGCCAACGATCGCGGGGTCGGCTCCCGGGTCGGCCGGCCCCTCGGGAAGCTCGGCGACGATGGACCAGCTGCCCCCGGTCGATGACGTCCATACCACGCGGCGTGCCATGAATGGGCCGGTGCCGGAGCTGGGCCCAAGGGCGATCGTCTCGCCGGCGGCAACGAAGACACCATCGGTGCCGATCAGCCCGCCAACGGCCAGGCCGGTGGCTGCCGGCTGGTCGGACGCAAGCGGGGAAACGCTCGGCAGCGGCGCCACGACCCCACCTGCGGCCTGGCGCATCCACGTGACGCCGTCCTGCGACGTCCAGACGATTGGCTCGGTCGGCACCCACTGGTGTGACCGATAGCCGAAGGCGACGAGGTGCTGCGCAACCGCAGCCAGGATCGGCGTTGACCCAACATCGTGGAGGTCCTTCGCATCCGGAGCGGCCGCCCACGTCCGGCCATCCGGCGATGTCCAGAAGAGCGCCCGATCATCTCCGTCCGCGCCCGGCGCCCAGCCAGCGGCGACGTACCCGGAGCCAAACTGGACCACGGCACCGGCCGAGTCGCCGCCCAGGTCCGACTGGGTGGGAGTCCAGGTCAACCCATCCGGCGAGTACCACGCAGCCGCACGGCTGCCGCCTGCCCCGTGCTCGGAGCCAACGGCCACGAAGCCCCCGGGACCGGCGGCGATGTCCTCCAGCGCGCCAGGCTCGTAGCCGCTCGAGCCGGCGAACGCCGAGGCGGGGAGTGCCTGCCACGTCCCCCCATCCACCGACGTCCAGGCGGCGGGCCCGCTCGTGCCCTCGAACACGGTTCCCACAGCGACAAGCCGTCCGGGCTCGCCGGCCACCGCAGCGATCGTGCCTGCTGGCTGCGCCACCTTCGCGGGTTCCCACGTTCGCCCATCCGGTGATGTCCATACCCCGGCCGTATCTCCGGTCTCGAGGGTCGTCCCCGCCATCCCGACAGCCACGAGCAGGGCTCCGGTGGAGACCGCGTCGCTGACGATTGTCTGATCGCCGGCCCGGCCCGGCCCCTGTCGAACGTCCCAGGTGATCGGACCCGGCGTACGTCCCTCGGTCGATCCGGGGGTTGGCACCGCGGTCGGCACCGCGGTCGGTGCTGGCCCCCCGGTCATGGTGGCCGGTGCCGCACCGCCGCATGCCGCCGGCGACATCGTCACAAGGGAGCCTGCGACCAGCGCCATCAGCAGGCGCGAGTGGCGCGTCCCACCTGCGATGCGGTGAGGCCGTCGATCGGCGCGCCCGTCGCGATCTGGCTCGGGTTCGCGCGGATCGTGGCGCCGGCCGGTCGGCCCGCGGACCGAGGTTGACGCCGAGCGAATGGACCCCCAGGCGATCCGCCACGCCGCGCGAGCCCGCATCACAGCCCTCCGGTCTGCGTCCGCACGGCGCAGAGGTACGGACCAGTCTCGGGGCCACGTCCCCCAGCTGATCACCGCCACCGTAGGTCGGCCGAAGCGGCAGGGCAAGTGCCGTTGGGCTCGACGGACCCGCTTCGGTCCTTCGCGCCCCGGCGCAGCCGCGTGGAGCCGGATCAGTCGCGCCGGGCGTCACCCAACCTCGAGGTAGTAGTCCAGGATGCTGCGTTGGTATTGGGGATTCGAGTCCGTCCCGGGGGCGCTCTCTCCTGCCCGCGTGAACGCGGATCGGCCCGACCAGGCTCATGCTCTTCCGTGGGCTTCAGCCTCAACGCTGGGGTAGCGCCGGACTTCGGTCGGACCGCGCACCTAGACTTCGGCGGTTCCCGTCGCGCAGCGCACCGTGGACGGCGGGGTTCGCCCGATGATCCTCGTGTACGACATTTGGATGGATGGCCCGGCGTGGGCGGACAACTCTCGCGTGGGCAGGTAGTCCGCCGAGGATGCGGGCCGCGTGAGTGCTCCATCACAGCCCCGCCGGTGAGAGTCCGTCCGGCTCTTGTCGGGCTGCCCGCGCAGCGAGATGCTCAGCGGCCGGTGAAGGCCCTCGCGTCCCGCGCGAGCCTGTGGAGGTCGCGCTCACGGCCAACCAGGAGGAGGGTGAGGGATGGCTACGGGAGAGTTGACTCCCAGCCCCACCGGCGACGCGCGGATGGGCACGGCCGGATCGGACGGGAGCACCAGGGAAGCTGCGGGGCGCGGCCTCTGGCGAGTCCTTGGCCCATTCCTGGTGAGCGTGGCGGGACTCCTCGCGGTGGCGTGGGCGTTTCCCGAGTCAACATGGGCCTGGGCCCTCTGGATCGTGGTGGGCATGGCTGCCGGCTCGATCGCCGGTCGAGGCCGGCTCGTATGGCTGGCTTGGCTGGGCGTCGCGGCCTTCTACGCGCTTGCCGGGCTCGTCGGGATGGCCCGCCTCGGCCCGTACTGGGTCGTCTGGGCCGTCGTGGCGGCCGTGCTGATGAGCGTCGGTTTCGCCGTCGGCACAATGATCGGCTGGCGTCGTGATCCATTGGCCACGGCCCGGACGACATGGCGCGGGATGCGGTCGGCGTGGCGCCGGCTCTCGGTGGGTGCCGTCGTGGTCGTCCTCCTCGCCGTCGTCGGGTTCACGGGCTACGTCGGCGTGGTCGGCTCGTCGGAGGTTGTCAATTCGACCGCAGCCTCGACCGCGTGCGAGACGCCGGGTACGCAATTCGGCTGGGACTACGAGGCGATCAACTACGACAAGGCTGACGACCTGCGCCTCACGGCCGAGAACCCGAGCATGCTCGACTGCAGCTCACAGGGAACCACCGCGGGCAACGAGGTGGTCTCGTCCGACGGCGTCCCGATCGCCGGGTGGTACGTCCCGGCGGCGAGCGGGATCGGGCCAGCCGGCCCGACCGTGCTGATCGTCCACGGGGGCAAGGCAAACAAGAGCGACGTCCTCAAGTACGCGCCACCATTCCACCAGGCCTACAACGTCGTGCTGCTCGACCTCCGCAACAACGGACGGAGCGGTGACGCCGACGCGACCTGGGGCCTTCGCGAGCAATGGGACCTCAGGGCCATGATCGACTGGCTCGTCCGGGCCAAGAGCCCGGCCTGGATCGGCGTCATGGGCAACTCGAACGGCGCGGCCACGGCGGTCGCCGAGGCTGGAGATGACCCGCGCGTCCGGGCGCTCGTTCTCGATTCGATGCATGCCGCGGTGTCCGCCCAGTGGGGCAGCGTCCTCGAGACCGAGAACAGCCTGCCGGCGTGGCCGGGATCGTGGGCGATGATCACCGGCGTGTCCCTTCGGATCGGGGCCGACATCACCACCGTCGACCCCGTGCGCACGATCACCCGCGTCGGTGATCGGCCTGTTCTCCTCATCCACGGCTCGGCCGATCTCGTGGATCGACCCAGCGAGAGCGCCGAGCGCAACCTGCACGCCGCCCTGGAGGCCGGCGTGCGCATCGGCCTCGAGATCTGCCCGGGTGCCGGGCACGGCAAGGTGGTCGACACGTGCCCCGAGGAATGGGCGCGCTGGGCCGTCTCGTTCATGACCGCGGCGCAGGGAGGCTGACGGACGTCGCACCACCGGTAGATCTCGGCGGTGTCCAAGGCGTCACTGCGAGGCCCGGCCTTGCTGTCCCGGCTGGTCTGCTCCCCCCGCGCCGACCATGCTCACCGGGCGATCGGCGACGCTGGCGCCGGGGTAGGGGAGCGGCCTGCGTACCAAGCCAAGGGGTCCAGCGATTTGCCTGACGGCGGTTCGAGTCCGTCCGGGAGCGCGACGGTCGTCAAGCGACCCCACGTCTGCTCCGTGATCGGTCCGGCCAGACGCACGCCCTTCGCCGCCAACTCCGCGACCGTGGCGTCGAGGTCGTCGCACAGGAGGTAGATCTCATGCCGCGACGCATCGGCGGGGTGCACGGCCAGTTCAGCGGGCGGCAGAGCGAAGATGAGCCAGCCCGCACCGGCATCCACGTACTTGAGGCCGAGCGTGTCACGGAAGAAGGCACGCACTTCGTCTGCTGCCCGGCTGAAGACGATGGCATGGACCCCGCTGATCATGGCGCTCCTCTCCGGCCAGAGTTCGATGCCGGAGCATCACGGCACATCCGGTCAGCATGCTGCAGACGACCAGCCCCGGCGCTCCGCTCCGCTCGCTTGGGCCTCCCTGCGACGCCGAAGCCGGGAGGACGCGCACTCCGCGTCCGGGGTCGCTGGCGTTGGGCCCCGCCCAGACTCCGCGTCCATCTACCCCGGCACCCGGGCTCGTGTAGCAATCTCGGCGCCGCTTGATGTCGCCCAGTGCCGGTCGGCGCCGGTCGTTCACGAGGGGCGGTGGGGTGGCCTACGGGGCTTGAACCCGCAACCTTCGGAGCCACAAGGTGAAGGTGAGGGCCCGATTACCCCCGAAGTGGTCACCGGTGGTCACGAGCGTGCTGATGAGCCTGCTGGCGACGTTCGTGGTCCGGCGGCTTCGGCGCCGCTTGAGCAAGCAGACTCCTTCGTAGCCCCCGGCGCGGGCGCAACCGCCAACGGCAGAGGGACAGTCCTATGAAGACCACGATCCTCGTGAAGACCGGGAATGAGCGCGGCTGGCGCGTGCCGACAGTCACTGCCTACAGGAACGAGGACGAACTCCGCATGCTCCTCAAGGACTCTCCGGAACTTCTGCCGGGCGACGACGCCTCGCGCCCAGTCGTGCTGGCACATGAGTTCCCCGTAACCTTCGGCAGCGTGGACCTCGTCGGGGTGAGCCCCACGGGCGCCCTGACCGTGGTCGAGTGCAAGTTGCGGGCCAACTCCGAGATTCGGCGCACTATCGTCGGCCAACTCTTCGCCTATGCGGCGGCGATGTGGGAGATGACCTACGAGGAGTTCGACGAGGCGTGGCAGATCCGCACCAGGTGATCGTCTTGGGCGAGGCGCCCTCGGCCGCCTTCGCGCTGAGGAACAGATCGACCGCCCGACCGAGTGTCAGGTGCTCGAAAGAGTCAGTTGCCCACGTCCGAGGGCGCCCAGAGTCAGGTGCCCAAAGATCAGTAGAGTCAGGTGCCCATTGCATCGTGTTGCCTCCTTGGCGACCGGGAATGCAGACCCGGTCTCTAGGTGGGCGCCGTGATGACGCCGCGGCCGCTGGTCGGCCGATTCGCCCATCGGGGGCGAAGTGACAAGGCTAGGGGAGGCCCGAAGGCAGGTCAACTCGATTCTGATAGTACTGGTAAACCGTACGGGATGCGGCGGCCCGGGAGGACTGCTTTGGACGCATCCGTGGTCCTTCATGGACATGCCGACCTACGAGTTCAAGCGCAGCCACTGTGGTCACGACTTCGAAGTGACCTCGAGCATCGCCGAACGCGACTAGAAGGTGGTGTGCGCGGCGTGCGGCAGCCGTGAGGTGCGCACCGTGTTTGGGAGGTTCGCGGTCGGCGGCGCCCGTCGCGGCGCCGACCGCCGTCGCGTGGCCCCCGAAGTAAGTCTCGAGGAGGATCCAGGTGAGAAGGGCCGACGCCGCGCCGGCATTCGTCGTGACGAACGCGAGGGCCGCGGTCCCGTTGGCCGCGAGCGCCGATCCCGCGTTGAAGCCGAACCACCCGAACCACAGAAGACCCGAGCCGAGGAGCACGTAGGGAACGTTGTGCGGGATCAGGGCGATGCGCTTGTGGTCCTGCCGCGGGCCGAGGAACATCGCGGCGACGAGAGCCGCGGTCCCCGCCGTCACGTGC
>Ga0097691_1001514_pt1 | contig 17000 bp, 9 predicted proteins | sample NGESurdeep072012_8_FD_72858 | JGI IMG/M metagenome (GOLD analysis project Ga0097691, IMG submission 72858) | Arctic peat soil microbial communities from Barrow, Alaska - NGEE Surface sample 210-1 deep-072012 | ecosystem: Environmental > Terrestrial > Soil > Wetlands > Peat ... | reverse complement strand
TCGACCAGCTTGTGAAGATCGGCTGCGAGATCGCCGATGGTCTGGACAAGGCGCACCGAGCCGGCATCGTGCATCGCGACCTGAAGCCCGGCAACGTGATGCTGACCAAGGCAGGGGCGAAGCTGCTCGACTTCGGCCTTGCCAAACCGGCTGCGATGAGCGCCCTCGCCGGAAGCGGCTCGGCGCCGCTGCTCTCGGCCGCCATGACGTCACCCAGCCCACAGGCTTCGCCACTGACCTCGGCTGGCATGTTGGTTGGCACCATCCAGTACATGTCGCCGGAGCAGTTGCAGGGAATTGAAGCCGACGCGCGCAGCGACATCTTCGCCCTCGGCGCCGTACTTTACGAGATGGCCACCGGCAAGCGCGCTTTCGAGGGCAAGTCGCAGATCGGCGTGGCCAGCGCGATCCTGGAAAAAGATCCGGAGCCAGCGTCGCAGGTTCAACCCGCACTGCCGGAGGAATTGGATCGCGTTATCGGCACCTGCCTCGCCAAGAACCCCGACGATCGTTTTGCCAGCGCGCACGATCTCAAGCTCCAACTGGGCTGGATCGGGCCCACGCCGCGACCTGCGCCGGAAGCAACTGCGGCTGCCGCGCCACGCCGCTCGTCTCTTGCATTGCAAATCGCGGCTGCGGTCGTCCTGCTGGTGCTCGGATACCTGGCGAGCATCGCCCTGCGCAAGGATCAGACCGCCGTGATCCACGCCGTCATTCCAACCAGCAACGGAATTGCACTCGATGTGACCGGCGACTTTGCCGGCCCCGTGGTGATCTCGCCCGACGGCACGCACATCGCCTACGTCGGCCACGAACCGGACAAACCGAAAGCGATTTGGGTTCGCGCGCTCGACGGCGACGCGCCCCAGCGGCTGGAAGGCACCGATGGCGCCGCTTTCCCTTTCTGGTCGCCCGACAGCCGCTACCTCGCCTTCTTTGCCAACGAAAAATTGAACAAGGTGCCTGCCGGAGGCGGACCGGTGATCGCGATCGCCAACGCGGCGCAGCCTCGTGGCGGCACGTGGGGAAAAGACAATGTGATCGTGTTCGAGCCTGACTTCCAGGGACCTCTGTTCAAAGTCAGCGCTCAGGGCGGTGCGGCGACGCCGGTAACTAAACTCGACACCGGCAAGCACACTACGCATCGCTGGCCGTGGTTTCTGCCGGACGGCAAACACTTCCTGTATCTCGCCACCAATCACAGCGGCGGATCGCGCGAGGACAACGGTATCTACTTCGCATCGCTCGACGGCAAAACCAACACCCTCATCCTGCCCAGCGATTCGGGCGCGCAGTTCGCTTCCGGGTATTTGCTGTTCCATGCGCAGAGCGCCCTGATGGCACAGCGCATGGATCCGGCCACCGGCAAGCTTTCAGGCGAGCCGGCGGTGGTCGCCAACCACGTGCGTTATGACGGCGGCATCTGGCGGACCGTTTTCTCGGCTTCCGACAACGGCGTTCTCGTGTTCCAGTCTGGCGCTGCCGCGGCCGGGACGAGATTGACGTGGTACGACCGCACCGGCAAATCGCTCGGGCAGGTTGGGAACCAGAATTCCTATCAGGACCCGCGAATCTCGCCCGACGGCCGCCGCGTCGCGGTAGCGGCCGGCGATCCGGGTTCCGACATCTGGGTGTACGACCTGCAACGCAATGGCAGTATGCGTCTGACCTTCCAGGCAAATGACGCCTACGTGGCGCCCTCCTGGTCGCCCGACGGAAAGAAGATCGCCTACATCTCCGGCAATGCGGGCAGCGCCCGCGCAGGAACCCCAATCTATGTGCGCAATAGCGACGGCACGGGTGGAACCCTCACCCTGGCAGTGGAAAACGCGGTAGGCGCGAACTACCCGGAGTGGTCGGCCGACGGGAAGACCTTCTATTACCAGCGGATGTCCGGGGCGCTCGGCTGGAGCATATACGCCGTGCCGCTGGATGGCAGTGCGAAACCACGACTCGTGCTTGCTCCTCCCACACCCCAGGCCAATATCCAGTTCTTTCGAATCTCGCCCGATGGACGCTGGATCGCCTATCAGTCGAATGAGTCGGGCCGCTCCGAAATCTATGCCGCCTCACTTACAGGCGGTGGCGGCAAGTGGCAAGTCTCCAACGGCGGTGGCAATTGGATGTCCTGGCGGCAGGACTCCAAAGAACTCTTCTTTCTCGGCCCCGACCTCAAGATCAGTTCGGTCGCGTTCGATGGGTCCGGGGCGCAGCCTGTCATCGGTACCCCCAAGGCGCTCTTCGCGGTCGACAATTCGGTGCTCGTGGGCAGCCTGTTCGATGTCTCGCCGGATGGGCAGCGCATCCTGTTGAACGCCGTTCCCCCAGAGGCCCCCTCGCCGATCGAGTTGGTGGTGAACTGGCCCGCGACGCTCAAGAAATAGCCCGCCGCAAAACCTCGGACCGCTGTGCTACCTGGATTGCAGGTCCAAGAACGGAGCGCGTCCACTTGGGCGGTAAGTCGGCTGCAACCGTATCCGTGACTCGGATCGAGGCCGCGCTCGAAGACCGCTCGCAATACGGACTTCGCACGACTCGAAGGCATGGCAGCAAGGAAGCAGCCATGGTGGGAATGTCCTGTGAATCCAGCCGCTCTGTGCTAGCATCTACAACCGGCTGGCTCAGAGTGGATTTCCTTTAGGTATGGTTTCCGCGTCACAATTCGAGCGGGGCAGATTTCCGCGTTGGATCGCGCCGATCGGGATTTTGTTGATGGTCGTCATGATCGGCGCCGCGGTGCACGTGCATCCGAATGATCTGACCGGAGCGACCTGTGTCGTCTGCGTGGGCGGGCGGACGAGCGCTCCAGCTACAGTCGTAACAGTACAAATTCTGCTCGTCGCAATGGCGTCGGTCCCCATCCTTCGCGAGTTGCATGCTCCCACCTGCGAACCTGTACTTTTCCTTTTCATCCGTCCTCCGCCCATGGCGTAGTCCAGTTTTCGTCGAGATCTTCGGCTTCTGGCTATTGCTGTAACTGGGCACGGAGGAAAAAGATGTTTGGGGCTTTTCTGCCGCTGACGTTAGTGTTTGCGTCGTCAGCATTTGCGCAAATCGAGAGTAGCCGGGCGGAGTTGCCGCCGGCGCCGAGCACACAACGGCAAAGTGCGGCGCTCGCGGCGGAAGCCGCTGCACCGCCGCAACGACAACAAAGTCCGCAGCCGCCACTGCAGAGCCCGGCGCAGGCCACGCCGAAGGGCACGCCGCTTCCGGCCAGCCAGCCGGTTCCCGGGGTGAAGCAGGTCACGCTCGATCAGGCAATCGAGCTTGCGCTTGCCAACAATCCCAACCTGAAGGCGACGCGCAAGCAGGTGGACCAGAGCGTGGCGCAGGAGGTCACGGCCAATCTGCGGCCGAACCCGGTGCTCTCGGGAGACTCGCAGTTTCTGCCGATCTTCAACCCGAGCCAGTTCACAACCGACACGCTGAACGCGCTTACGCAGTTCGATGTCGGTGTTGGCTACTTGTTTGAACGCGGGCGCAAGCGCCAGAACCGGCTGCAAGCGGCGCGCGATGCCACCACGGTAACGCGATTGCAGGCCCTCGATGCGGAGCGCACGCTGGCCTTCAACGTCGCCCAGCAGTTCGTGAATGCGCTGCTGGCGAAGTCGAACCTGGCCTTTGCGACGGAAGACCTCAACAGCTTTCAGCAGACCGTCAACATCAGCGAAGAGCGCTATAAGCTGGGTGACATCAGCGAAGGCGACTTCCTCAAGATCAAGCTGCAACTGTTGCAGTTTCAGACGGACGTGGCCCAGGCGCGCGTTGCCAAGGCGCAGGCGCTGATCAATCTCCGCCAGTTGACGGGCAACGACTCGGTGCCGCGCGGCTACGACGTCGCGGGCGACCTGGAGTATGTGCCGCTGACGGCGCGGCTCGAGGACTTGCAGGCCAAAGCGCTCGAGCAACGCGCGGACTTGCGCGCCGCGCGGCAAGGCATCACCGCGGCGCAGAGCCAGGTGTCATTGGCGCGCGCCAACGCGAAGCAGGACCTGACGCTCTCGACAAGCTTCGCTCACGTGTCCGGATCCAGTTCGAGTTCCTGGTTTTTCAATATTCCGCTTCCGGTTTTCAACCGCAACCAGGGAGAAATCAGCCGGACCCGGTTCGCCGTCGACCAGTCGCAATTCGCCGCCATTTCGGCAGAGGGAGGCGTCATCGCGGATGTCAGCAATGCGTGGGAATCGGCCAGCAGCAACGAGGACATCGTCAAGCTCTACACCTCCGGCTACGTCAGTCAGGCGCAGGAATCGCGCGACATCAGCAATTACGCTTACAAGGCCGGCGCCGCCACGCTGCTCGACCTGCTGGATGCCGAGCGCAGCTATCGCGCAACTCAACTCGCATACCGCCTGGCTCTTTCCGCATACATGATCTCCATGGAACAACTCAAGCAGGCGGTGGGGACAAGGAGTCTCCCATGATCCACGCGTCGCGGAAAACAGCGTCCGCACTGTGCCTCGCGTTTGCGCTCGCGCTCACCGCGTGTTCCGAAAAGAACACGCCGGGCAAAGGCACGGACCCGTACGAAAAAGGCGAAACCAGCGCGCTCAAGGCCGATCTCTTTACGGTTCCGCAACAACAGATGTCGCACGTGCAGGTCATCGTCATCACACCCACCAAGTGGCCGCGCGTGCTGCGCCTGACGGGAACGGTTGCCTACAACGGCTTCGAAACCACGCCGGCGATCACGCAGGTCGGCGGCCCGGTCAGCCGCATCGTCGTCTCGCCCGGCCAGCAGGTGAAGAAAGCGCAACCGCTGCTCTACGTCAGCAGTCCCGACTACTCGCAACTTCGCGCCAACTACCTGAAAGCGCGCGATGCCCATGGGCTGGCCCACAAGAACTATGCACGCGCACAGGACCTGTATGCGCATCATGCGATTGCGGAACGGGACCTGCAGGTTGCCGAATCCGCCGAAGTGCAGGCGCAGGCTGACCTCACTGCGGTCGAGCAGGCGGTACGGGTCCTCGGCATCCCGCGGCCTGACACCCTCATCGAAAACCCGACGTCACCGGAAGTTCCACTCATCGCGCCGATCTCGGGCGAAGTCGTCGAGCGCCTCTGTGCGCCCGGGCAGGTGATCCAGGCCGCGCAGACGCAGTGCTTCACGATTTCCAACATGAACACGGTCTGGGTCCTGGCGAATGTCTATCAGAACCAGCTTGCATATGTTCACGTCGGCGATCCGGCCACCATCACCACCGACGCATATAAGCAGGAATTTCACGGCCGCATTTCGTACATGGGGGCGGCGCTCGATCCGGCGTCCCGCACGTTGCAGGCGCGCATCGACACGCAGAACGGGAACGAGTTGCTGAAGAAAGACATGTATGTGACCGCGACCATCGTCGCCGGCAGCATTCCGGACGCGTTGCTGGTGCCCGATGCGGCGGTCCTGCGCGACGCCGAGAACAAGCCGTACGTGTACGTCGAGAGCGGCGAGAACCGGTTTGCGCGCCGCTCGGTTGAACTCGGCGAAAACCAGAACGGCCAGACGCAGATCACGGCAGGCTTGAAACCGGGAGACAGGATCGTGGGCGACGGCAGTTTGTTCCTGCAGTTCGCCAACTCGCTGCAACAGTAGCAACGGGAGTTTCGCAACGGATGATACATCGCATCGTCCAATTCGCATTACGCCAGCGCTTCCTCATCCTGATGATGGTGGGGCTGATGATCGGCTACGGAATTTATTCCTTCCGCCAAATGCCGGTGGATGCGTACCCGGATCTCTCGCCGCCGATGGTTGAGATCATCGCGCAGTGGCCGGGGCACGCGGCGGAGGAGGTGGAGCGCCTCGTCACGCTGCCGCTGGAAGTCGAATTCTCGGGCACGCCGGGGCTGGTGGTGATGCGCTCCATCTCGCTGTACGGGCTCTCCGACATTCGCCTGACGTTCGAAGAGAGCACGGATAACTATTTTGCGCGGCAGGTGATTTTCCAGCGCATCGGCGATGCGCAAGTTCCGTCGGGCGTGACGCCGGGCATGGCCCCACTCTTCAGCCCCAGCGGACTGGTGTACCGCTATGTGCTCGAGAGTCCCGATCGCAGTCCGCAAGACCTGAAGACGATTGAAGACTGGACCATCCAACGCGCGTACCGCGCCATCCCCGGCGTGGCGGACGATTCGGGCCTGGGCGGGACCACGATGCAATACCAGGTGCTGCTCGATACGTCGCGGCTCTTCGGATATCACCTCACCGTGCAGCAGGTGATGAGCGCGCTGGCCGCGAACAATTCCAACGCCGGCGGCGGTTTCTATTCGCAGGGTGGCCAGTTCTTCTACGTGCGCGGTATCGGCCTGGTCCGCGACACCGCCGACATCGGCAACATTATTGTCGCCAGCAGCAAAGGAATCCCAGTACGCATTCGTGACGTTGGCCAAGTCGCGATCGGGTACGCACCGCGCCTCGGCCAATTCGGATTCCAGACGCGCGCCTCAAATAACAGCGACGCCGTGGAAGGCGTCATCCTAATGCGTCGTGGCGAGCAGGCGCAGAACGTGCTCAAGGCGGTGGAAGCGAAAACCGACGAATTGAACCGCTCCGTACTGCCGAAGGACGTGAAGATCAGGCCCTTCTACGATCGGTCCGACCTGGTTCGGCTCACCACCGATACGGTCAAGAACAACCTTCTTCACGGCATGATCCTGGTGCTGATCGTACTGATTTTGTTTCTGGTGAGCATCCGCGCCGCGGTCATCGTGGCGCTGACCATCCCCATCGCGCTGCTGTTCTCGTTCATTATCCTGCACGCGAAGGGCGTCTCCGCCAATCTTCTGTCGATCGGCGCCATCGACTTCGGCATCATCATCGACGGCACCGTCGTCATGATGGAAAACATCTATCACGAACTCGCCGAACATCATGGGAAACCATACCGGCTGCATGATGTGATTCTCGCCGCCGCCGCCGATGTTGATCGTCCCATTTTCTACTCGGTCGCCGTGATCATCGCGGGATACCTGCCGATTTACGCGCTCGGCGGGCCGTCGGGCAAACTCTTCCACCCCATGGCCGACACCATGTCCTACGCGCTGCTCGGTGCGCTGATCCTGACGCTCACGCTGGTGCCGGTGCTGGCGTCGTACTGGTTCAAGCATGGAGTCCGCGAGACCGTGAACCGGCCGTTCGAGTGGATCAAGCGCCAGTACTCGCGGCCGTTGAACTGGTCGCTGGACCATCCATGGCTCACGATGACCATCAGCGCCGCCATCTTTGGCGCCACTCTGCTGTTGATCCCCTTCATCGGCGGCGAATTCATGCCGCACCTCGACGAAGGCGCGCTGTGGGTGCGCGCTACCATGCCGTACACCATCTCGTTCGAGGAATCGAGCAAGATCGTCCCGCAGGTCCGCAATATCCTGATTTCGTATCCGCAGGTAACCGAGGTCGGCTCGGAACACGGCCGGCCTGACGATGGCACCGATCCGACTGGCTTTTTTAACGCTGAGTTCTACGTCGGGCTGAAGCCATACAGCGATGCATCGTGGAAGAACGGACCCATCCAGACGAAAACGCAGCTGATCGATTCGGTGAACCAGCGGTTACAGCAGTTCCCGGGCATTATTTTCAACTTTACGCAGCCCGCCGAGGACGCCGTTGACGAAGCACTCACCGGCCTGAAGAGTTCGCTCGCGGTCAAGATTTACGGCCCCGATCTGCAAGTGCTCGAACAAAAGGCGCTGGAGATCAAGAACACGCTCGCCAAGGTGCCGGGCTTCACGGGTCTGACGGTGGTCCGAGAACTTGGCCAGCCTAGCCTGCTCATCGATGTCGATCGAGAAAAGATCGCGCGCTACGGCATCAACGTGGCCGATGTGGAAGCCGTCATTCAGGCTGCGGTGGGCGGCCAGGCTGCGACCCAGGTGATCCAGGGCGAAAAGTTGTTCGACCTGGTGGTGCGTATGCAGCCGCAGTATCGCAGCGATGCGTCGCAGATCGGGAACCTGCTGGTCGGCACGCCCGATGGCCAGCAGATCCCGTTGAATTCACTCGCCACCATCACCCAAGGCTACGGTGCATCCTTTATTTATCGCGAGAACAACTCGCGCTACATCGGGATTCAATACAGCATTGAGGGTCGCGATCTGGCGCGCGCCGTGGATGACGGCCAGGCGGCCGTGCGGCGCAACGTAAAGTTGCTGCCCGAATACCGGCTGACGTGGGGCGGGGAGTATGACCAGTTCGTCGCCGCCAAGCGCCAGTTCAACGTGATCGGCCCCATTGCGCTGCTGCTCATCTTTTTCATCCTGTTTGCGCTCTATGGCAATTTCAAGTTCCCGGCGGCGATTGCGGTGGGCGTGGTCATGACCGGTCCCGTCGGCGCGCTGATCGCACTGAAACTGACGGGCACGCCGTTCAGCGTCTCTTCGGTGCTGGGACTGCTCGCGGTGCTTGGCGTGTCGGTCGAGACGGCCGTCATTCTGATCTCGTATATCAACAAGCTGCGCCTTGAGGGCATGGACATTCGCACCGCGACCTACGAAGCGTCGCTGCGGCGGCTTCGTCCGATCGCGATGACGGCGCTCGTGGCCTGCCTCGGATTGCTGCCCGCTGCGCTCTCCACCGGCATCGGATCCGACACCCAGAAGCCGTTCGCGATCGTCATCGTCTCCGGACTGATTTCGCGTCTGCTCCTCGGCTTCTTCGTCAACCCAGTGCTCTATCGCGCGGTCGCACGTGAAGGCGACATCCTGAAAGTGTGACCCGGCAGGCGCTCCGGCGTCCCGCGCGTCCCTTCCCCAATGCTTCCAGGCAACTTACTGAAGAACTTGTGGAGGTTGAATCGACCTGGTGCGGCGTGGCGGGCTGGAAACCGCAGAAGTCCCCCAAACCAGCATAAACACTGGGGTCACAAGGGGTTACGATGGTGAGCGCGGTAGGAATCGAACCTACAACCTACTGATTAAGAGTCAGTTGCTCTGCCAATTGAGCTACGCGCCCACTCTGGAAGGGAAAAAGTGCGGCCCCCACAGTGTAACAAACGATACGCGAATTCAGCAACCAGCGATTGCCGCTGCGAGTGCATGAAAAGCCGCATGAATACTGGCGATTCAACGATGCGACGGTGGCGTGAAAAGAATGCCCCGCACCTGCGGGGCATTCTTCTTTGACTTGAGGTCAGCTACTAAAAAACGAAGGCGAGGCCGCCGCGGACGGAGCGGGCGGGCTGCACCAGGTAAAGCGTGCGTCCGTCGCGGCCGATCACCGGAACGTACCCCTGAGCGAGCAGGTTGCGCAGGTCCACTAACGCTTCCATTTTGCCCGGCAGAAATCCGGTGCCGGGAAGCGGCTGGCGAACGAAGACGTTCAGGTAAGGATCGATGCGGCCCGGGGAGGAGTCGAACAAATCCACCGGCGTCAGAGATTTCTGATTAGTCAGGCGATAGGACGCCGCCCACTGCGTACGGGTTGCGGGCGCGGTGCCGGAAAACTTCAATCCCAGCGAGTGGCGCGATTCCTGGTGGACCAGGGAGCGCAGGCCATGGAGCCGCATATCGGTGCCGGTCACGTCGAGCACGCCGCCGTAAGAGTAATTGACGGTCGCGGTCAGAGCAGGCGAGAACTTCCGCTCGGCAACGATGCGCAAACCCTCGGTATCGAGATCGCCCCCGTTATAAGTGAACGTTCCCGAATACATGTCGGGGAGCATTTCGGCCATCGGGCTGTTCAGGTCGCCCACGCCGGTGAGGGCGGTGTTGCTGACACGGTCAAAATATCCCGCGATCTGAAAACTGGTAGTGCCGAAACGGCGGGAGAAAGCGAGTTCCTGATGGCGCGCCTTTTCCAGGACCGCATTGCGCTCCACCAGCGAGATGCGCGGGCCGGACTGGCCCAGGTCCACGGCGGCGGAGTCGAATCCTTTTCCGGCCGTCATATTCGGCTCGGCGCTGGCGAATTGGTAGCTGAGCACGGTGTTGGGCGAGAAGTGGACATCCACGGAGCCAAACGGCTTGACCGAGCTGACGCGTCCGACGAACTGGACGGTCTGGTACTCGGCGCCGAAGCGCAGGCCGATCGCGTCGGCGAGGTTCATCGAGTCCGAAACTTTCAGGCTCATCGCCTGCAAGGCGGGCATGCGATTGTTCACGTCAGGATTGGCAAAGCGGCGGACACTCAAGGACAATTCGGGATAAGAGCCGTCCGACATGCGATGCGAGTACGAGGCGCGCAAAACACCGTTCTGCGCGCCACCGCCGTAACCGACATTGCCGCTGAACGACAGCGTCCCGGCGGTAAACAGAGAACGCTCGAAGGCGAAGTTCGTGCTCATCTCGCCGGCGCTGCCGAATCCGTCGGCGCCGCCACCGGCGACAAAGGCGAGGCGGGCCTTCAAAGTGCGCTCGTTTCCCTGCTGCACCAGGATTGGCCCGCCATCCATGACGCGCAGAATGGGACGGTTCGCTACCGAGCGTAGAGTCCACTTCCAGCCTTCGTCGTCGCCGCCGTTGTGGCGAGCGGGCAGCATCTGGATGGCTTCGAAGAGGGTGCTGAGCGTGATGTTCACCAGCACGGCCGCGCCGGAACGCAGGCTAACGTTCTCACGCATGGAGGGCAAGAAGGCCGGGGCCGAGACTTTCACGTAATAGGTTCCGGGCTCGAGCCCGTTGGCGGCGTAGTGGCCACGCCCATCGGTGAAGACGGTAAGCGGCTTGGTGGCCTGGGTGAAAACCTCGACCATGGCGCCCATCTGGGGAGTGCCGCCCGAGTTGCGCACGAAGCCTGAGATGGCGCCCGGCTTGCCAGCGGCCGACGCGGAAATCACCAGCGCCATGACCAGCATTATGTATCCGAGCTTTCGGCCCATATTTTCCACCTCCCACTGTGGAAGGGACCTGAACCAGGCAAGCCTGGTTAGAACACTACTCGACCTGGAAGGAGGCCGAGGGATTGATCGTCTGCTTGGTCAGATTATCGATCACCTTAATGGTAATGCGATAGGTTCCCGGCGGTACCGAAGCCAGCGAGAGGCTCTTCTGCAAGGTGACCTGCTCGCCAGCGCTGCCGATGTCGGAAGTCGATTCCGCGGTTTTCACTACCGGTTTGTTGGTCTGGAGATTCACGATTTCGTACTCAACGTTAGCGGACGGTTTGTGCGTCTTGTCGTCCACGCCGAGGTTGTATACCTGCATCCAGAAGTTCAGCCGCTGGTTGCGATGGAACAGGGCAGGCTTGCCATCGGCCGGAGCGACGCGGGGACGTACCTTGGTGTCGCCAATCACGAAATTACCCGCGCCTACCGACTTGCTGGGGACCTTCTCCATCATGTCGGCAAGAATCAAGGTGGAGGAAGCAAGCTTGTCGTCGGAAAACTCGGGCACGATGATGCCCTTGCTCCAGCTTCCCGTACGGTCGCCGTTAACGTCTTTCAATACAAGGTCGAGGCGATAGCGTCCGGGACGCAGCGGGAGCGCCTTCCAGTACACGTTGTCGCTGTCGAGAAATTTTGGCAGAAGCTCGGCCGGTTGGCTCACCGTGACCGTGTCCTCGAAAGTCTGCGCGATGCGGCCGGTAAGAGTGGTGACGCGTCCGAAGATGTTCACCACACCGATAGAGACTGTGTCCTTGGTATTGAAGGTGATGTCGCGGTTCTTCAACTGGATCGTGACCGGGACAAGGACGGTGTCGGAGGTAACGCGGACGAAGTCCCAGCGCACGTCGAACGGCATGAGGTTCATGCTGATCTTGTGGCTGACGATTTCTTCCAAGTCCTTGAACTTGACCGGGGGCGGAGTATTTAATTTCGCGAACAATTCGAGACGGTTAAATTCGTTATCCTGGGCGCTGTTGCCGTACATGCCGGGACCGAGGCGCTCAAGGCCGCTACCGCCGAAGCGGTCCGTCTTGGAGGCCGTTCCCATTTGTTCCATAGTGGTCAGGCCGGCGCCGGGCACCATGAGGAGCGCGTCTTTTTCCGAGCGGTCCATCGTCATGTGGTACTCATTGCACATGCACGTGTCCACGAACTCGATCATGATTTCCTGCCCGATCCCCTCAATATAGCGATAGCGCCAGGTTTCAAACGGATAGGTGGATGTAGAACCACCGCCCTCTTCCTCGGGACGCTGGTAGAAACCGCCGCTGGGGTGAGCTTCGATTTCATCGGCCTTGCCGTACATGATGTAGATACGGCCACGGTCGGTGCGCCAGCCTTGGACCCCGGCGGCAAAATGCTCGTTGGCGTAAGCGATGCGGCGGTAGTGTTCTTCCTTGAACTCGTTTTCTTCGGTGTCGGGACTAGGGTCGCGACGGAGCCAGAAGGTTTCGATGAAACTGTCGCGCTCTTCGTCGTTGCTGAGCTGCTTGAAGGCGGACTTTTCTTCGTCGCTGATGATCCAGCGAACGTCTTCGTCCAACCATTTCTTGTAAACCTTGCCGTACTCCTGCTTGAGCGCCCTGTCCTGCTGCTTCTTGACCTTCTCGGTCACTGGACGCTTCAGGGGGTCCTGCTCCTGCTGACTCTGGGCGGGTTTCGGCTTGTCTTTCTCACTTTGAGCACACATGACGACGCCCGACAAAAGAGCGCCCGCCAGCAATACGGTGAGAGCACCGCTGGAAACCGTTTTCGACGACATCTTGGTTGGACTCCTCAGAGACACGTAGGGCCTCTTAATTCTATGTTGTTGCGCCTTCGAAAGCAACCTGCTCGGGACGCCCTTCACTGCGCCAGGTTGCCGCGTAAGTGACTGGTATTTAACAACATGGCACAGTCCCAAGTAATAATTTGTAAAACCCGGCTTTGGCGTCCGAAGTTGCGGGAAATGGTGTCTATAATCGTGACGGAATTGCCGTACAACTTTCCTGGCCCGGCGAGCGTTCCGGTTCCGCAACGTTGAGTGGAAAGTGAACCACCGCGTGATGCGCCAATTTCGGAACTTTTTTGGGCTTTCAGCCGTATTGCACGAAAGAAGGCGGCCGTTTCCAGCGTCATCATTATTAGCTGTGTTCGGGCGAGAAAGGCACTTGTGAAGAAGAAGATATTTATCGGCGTAGGCGTACTGATCCTGTTGCTGGCGATCGTCGGGTTTACCGTGTCGCAAAGCAACAAAGGGGTAGTGACCGTCCAGACGGGAAAGGTGGCCAAGGAAGACCTGGCGTCCACCGTAACCGCTTCGGGCGAGATTAAGCCAAAGACGTACACCAACATCGGCGCTCTGGGCATCGGAAAGATCGTCCGCCTGCTGGTCCATGAGGGCGAGACGGTGAAGGCCGGCCAGAAGCTGGCCCAGTTGGAGAACATACAATCGGCCGCCGATGTGGCCGCCATGAAGTCTCAGGTGGAAGCGGCCCGCACCGACGCCACCGCCGGCGAAGCCGGCCTGCGCAGCGCGAACGCCGAACTGGAACGCGCGAAGGCGGACTACGAGCGTACGAAGTTCGATTTCGAGCGTGCCCAGAAGCTCTTCCAGGACCAGTTGATTCCGAAGTCGCAGTACGACCAGGCGAAGTCGGCGAACGACGCGGCCGCGGCAACCATCGATACCGACAAGGCCCGCGCCGCCCAGGCGAAAGCGCAACTGGCAAGCAACAACGAGCACATCCGGCAGTACCAGGCAACGCTGACCCGCGCCTCCGACGTGCTGAGCAAAACGGAATATGTCGCGCCCTTTGACGGCATCGTAACCAACCTGCCGGTCCGCGAAGGCGAAACGGTGGTCATGGGTATCCAGAATTCGCCGGGCAGCACCCTGATGACGGTGGCCGACATGTCCGTAATTACCGCCGAAGTGAAGGTGGACGAGACCGACATCGTTAACGTGAAGATCGGGCAGCCGGCGGAAATTACGATCGACGCGATCCCGAAAAAGACGTTCCATGGCACGGTGACCGAGATCGGAAACAACGCCATCATCCGGTCCACCGGTCTTTCCACCTCGCAGGTGACCACCGGCAGCCAGGAAGCGAAGGACTTCAAGGTCGTAGTCACATTGACGGACGCGGCCCCGAACCTGCGGCCCGGGTTGTCGGCGACGGCGAAGGTAACCACCAACACGGTGAAGGACGCGGTCAGCATTCCGATCCAGGCGCTCACGGTACGGCAGAAGGCGGACCTGGAGCAGAAGCCGAAGGGCAGCAGTACGGTGCAGGCGGCTTCGGCCGATACCAAGAAGGACAAGGAAGAAATCCAGGGCGTGTTCGTGATCAAGAACAAGAAAGCCGAGTTCCGCAAGGTGGACACGGGCGTCACCGGCACGACGAATATCGAAGTGAAGAGTGGACTGCAGGCGGGAGACGAAATCGTGACCGGCAGCTATAAAATCCTGCGGACGCTGCGCAACGGCGCGTCGGTCAAGGTGGACAATACGGCCCCGAAGAAAGAAGAAGAGAAGTCGTAACCTTTCGGCGGAAAGTGCGTCCAAGAAAAGAAGTACTTGCGGTTTGAGGAAAAATCGGGCGTAAGCTCGCATCCAGACAAGCTGATCGTTGCGGAGAACGAATGGCAACCGAAGTAGCCAGCATCACGGAAAATATCACGGCGCCGCCGCCCGATGCCGTCATCTTCACGGACGACCTGTGGAAGACCTACGACATGGGATCGGAACAACAGGTGCACGCGTTGCGGGGAGTCAACGTCAAGATCCCGCACAACGAGTACATCGCGATCATGGGGCCGTCCGGGTCGGGCAAGTCCACCCTGATGAACCTGATCGGCTGCCTGGACACGCCCAGCAAGGGCCGCTACTGGCTCAACGGCCAGCAGGTCAGCGAACTGGACGACGACGAACTGGCGCGCATCCGCAACAAGGAAATCGGGTTCGTCTTCCAGACATTCAACCTGCTCGCCCGCGCCACCGCGTTGCACAACGTGGAGCTGCCGCTGATTTATGCCGGCATCCCGGCGGAAGAGCGCCTGGAAAAGGCGAAGCGTTCGCTGGAAGCGGTGGGCATGGGACACCGCATGATGCACAAGCCAAACGAGCTATCGGGCGGCCAGCGGCAACGCGTCGCCATCGCCCGCGCCCTGGTGAACAATCCGTCCATCATCCTGGCCGACGAACCGACCGGCAACCTGGATTCGCAGACCGGTAGTGAAATCATGGCCCTGTTCGACCGGCTGCACGCGGAAGGCAATACCATCGTGCTGGTGACGCACGAACACGATATCGCCGCTTATGCGCACCGCGTGATTCACCTGAAGGACGGCGTGGTCTCAGGCGACGTGGCCAATCCGCAACGCACCGCATGAATTGCGTTCCTCCACCACGGAGCGCCCCGCCGATTTTGGCAGGGCGCTTTTTCGTGGCAACATAGACCGGAACACCGGGTTGAAACAGCCGTTATGCCGAACCGACGTATCTCGCTTTTCCTGCTTCTTCTTTACTCCTCCATTGCGCTGGCGCAGTACCGGACCGGAGCCCCGAAACCGGAGCCGGCACAAAACGCGGTGCGTGAATTCTGCCGCCTGGACTTCCTGGGAGGACGCCTGTCGCCCGAGGGCTGGGCGCGGATGAAGCCGCTCACCAACTGGAAGGAAAATCCGGCATGGCGCGAGTTCCGCATCGTCGCGCGCTACGAGCAGACCGGCGAGACGGACGGATATCACAGCGCCCGCATCACGGTGCAGTACCAGGTGCTGGGAAAATTCGAGCTGGGCATAGGATACGCGCCGATGAGCGGGTCGGAAAACGTCGAGTTCAAACTGAAGGAAAGCGACGACCAGTGGCGGATCGAGAGCACCGACCCGGAACTGTTCGATCCTAGCGTGTCGAAGGCGCGGGCCATCCAGTGGCTGCAGGACAAGCGGAAGAGCGTAACCGACCCGGGCGACAAAATCAGCATCGAGATGGCGCTGACACAACTGCAAGCCGCAAGCCGCTAGGCGCGTTACAGTTTCCGGGCGATGGCAACGCCGTCGCGGAGCGGCAGAATCACCGTCTCCAACTCTTTCGACGAATACAGCAGGCGATTGAATTCGACGATGGCGTTGGCGCGGACATCGCTCGGGTCCGGCTGCACCACCGTTCCTTTGAAGAGCGCGTTGTCGGCGATGAAGAGGCCGCCCTTGCGCACCCGGGGCAGCGCCAGTTTGAGCGCGCGCGGGTAATCTTCCTTGTCGATGTCGCAGAAGATGATGTCGAACCCGTCCGTTCCCTGCTCGGAAAGAATCTCCAGCGCATCGCCAGTGTGGATTTCGATCCGATCGCTTACGCCGGCGCGCTCGAAATTGCGCCGCGCTTCGGCGGCGTTGTTGGCGTCTCCGTCGGTGTATAGGACGCGTCCCTGCCCACCGACCGCGCGTGCCCACCAGATCGTCGAATAACCGACCGCGGATCCCATCTCAAAAACCCGGCGCGCTCCGGAAATGGAGGCGATCAGGTGGAACAGTTGCCCGACCAGTGGGCCGACAATGGGAATACGCCGCTTCGCAGCCTGCGCTTCAATCTCCGCCAGTACTTCGTCGCGCGCCGGGAGCAGCGCGTACATGTAGTTTTCGACGGCTTCGTTGGTGATGCCGCCCATCTTCCATGACGGGCGTGCTGTATCGGACATGCGGACTCCAAGGATTGGTGATTTAGCGATTGGTGATTTTGTGATTGAAAATCGCTAAATCGCAAATCACTAAATCACTCAATGGTTTGCCCGGGCCTGAGTTCCACCACTTCACAGCCGGCGTCGCCGATCAGCTTTTTCAATTCGCGCGGCGTGCCGGTCAGCAACGGAAAGGTGCCGAAGTGCATCGGAATGACAAATCTCGGACGCAACAGATTGCAAGCGTACGAAGCCTCGCGCGGTCCCATGGTGAAGTGATCGCCGATGGGCAGCATGACGATATCGGGCGCATACAGGTCGCGGATAATCGCCATGTCGCTGAAGACGGCGGTGTCGCCGGCGTGGTACAGCTTCAGCCCGTTCTCCAGTTCAATGACGTAGCCGCAGGCTTCGCCACCGTAAATGATGGAGCCATCGTCTTCCTGGATGCCGCAGGAATGAACGGCATGGGTCATGGTGACGCGGACGCCGGCCACGGTTTGCGAGCCGCCTTTGTTCATCGGCGAAA